>PR_CR_10_Liq_1_inCRDRAFT_1000855_pt1 | contig 18175 bp, 16 predicted proteins | sample PRCRCaboRojoPR_3_FD_10241 | JGI IMG/M metagenome (IMG submission 10241)
CCCCACCCCGGCCCCGCCCGCTGCTGATCTGGCGGCCCGAACCGGTCTTGGCCCCCGACCGCCCCGCCCTGCCCGAACAGTTCCGCTGGCGCGGCCAAACCCACGCCCCGGCGCAAGCCACAGGCCCCGAACGCATCGCGCCCGAATGGTGGCTCGATGACCCAAACTGGCGCAGCGGCACGCGCGATTACTGGCATGTCATCACCACCACCGGCGCACGCCTGTGGCTCTTTTATGCCCACGGCGGTGCACTCAGTTCAGGCTGGTTCTGTCAGGGGCGCTTTGCCTGATAAAGCCTTCGACCCAAAACCTGAGTCACAGCTTTGGGGCGAAGGCCGCCCAACATATGACTGTTGCACGCGCCCTGCCTTTGTCTGATGTGTCAGGTTAAAGGCAGGACGCTTTAGGCAATGGGTGCATGAATTTCCTTGATTTGCCGCCCCAGAGGCGCAACTCTGACGCCATGACATTCCAATCGCCCAGCCCCTTCCCCGCCAAAGGCGGACAGGATCAAGTGGCCTTCCACCGCACCGAACTTGCGGTGATCCTGTCACTCTATGGCCGCATGGTCGCCGCCGGGGAATGGCGCGACTACGGTATTTCCTCGCTGCGTGACGTGGCCGTCTTCTCGGTCTTCCGGCGCACCGCCGAACACCCGCTCTACCGTATCGAAAAACGCCCCAAGCTGCGCAACAAGCAAGGGCAATACGCGGTGATCGGCATGGATGGCCAAATCCTCAAACGCGGCCACGACCTCAAAACCGTGCTGCGCGTGCTCGAACGCAAACTGATCCGTGCGGTCGACTGACACATCGTCTCATTTCTCACTGGTCACCGTGCTGTCCTGCCCTAGCTCTGAGGCAAAAGGGTATCGAAAGGCATGACGATGGACAGTCTTACACTTTTGGTCACCGCGCTGCTGTTCGGCGGAATGACGTTTTATTCCTTCGGGTTCGCGACCTTTGTGGTCAATGCCCTGCCCGCAAAGACTGCCGGGCCACTGATCCGACAGGCCTTTCCGATTTTCTACCTGTTCGTGCTGGCCTGCTCACTGACCGCCGCCTTCTTGTTGATCCCCCAAGACAGGCAAGCCGCCGGCATAATGATCGGGATCGCCCTCAGCACAGTCTATGCAAGGCAAAGCCTGATGCCCGCCATCAATACAGCCACTGAAAGCGGGCAAACCACCCGTTTCAAGTGGCTGCACGGGCTATCGATCGCGATCACCTTGGCGCAAATCGTGGCGGCGGCGGTCGTCATACTTCGGCTGGCCGGGGGCTAACCCCGCGCCGCCATGACGCACAGGATCTCGAACATGATCGACACGCCAAGAAAGGCTGTGCCGCCCGATTGGTCAAAGGGCGGCGAAACCTCGACCATATCGGCGCCCACGATGTTCAGCCCCTGCAACTCGCGGCACACCTGCAAGGCCTGATAACTGTTCGGGCCACCCACCTCGGGCGTGCCAGTGCCGGGGGCGAAGGTCGGATCGACAAAATCAATGTCATAGCTCACATAGGTCGCCCCATCGCCCGCAATCTCGCGCGCCTCTCCCATCACGTCCTCGACGCCGCGGGCATGAAACTCCTCGATCTCGATGATCCGAATGCCCTCGGCCTTGGCAAAATCGCGGTCCTCGCTGTCGTACATCGTGCCACGGATACCGATCTGCACCACCCGCTTGGGGTCCAGCAGGCCCTCTTCCACCGCCCGGCGGAAGGGCGTGCCATGGGTGTACATCGTGCCGTTAAAATAGCTGTGAAACAGGTCCGTGTGACTGTCGAAATGCACCATGCCAAGGGCTGCGTCCTTGGCCAAGGCCCGCAAAACCGGAAGCGAGGTGAGGTGATCGCCCCCCGCCGTCAAAGGCCGGACTCCTGCCGTCTTCACCCTGTCGTAAAACGCGGTGATCCGCTCCATGCTGTCCATGATATCCGCCGGGTTCGGACCCACATCCCCCAAGTCGGCACAGTTCACCGCCTCGAAGGGGCGCATCCCGCTGGTGGCATGCTGCGCGCGGATCATGGTCGAGGCATCGCGCAACTGCCGCGGCCCGTGGCGCGGGCCGGGCCGGTTCGTCGTGCCGCTGTCCCACGGCACGCCGATCAACCCGATGTCCACCTCGCCCAAACGCTCATGCTCAAGCGGCACATGCGGCAACCGCATGAAGGTCGGCACCCCCGCAAACCGCGGCAATTCGAAGCCGCTCACCGGCTGAAAGAATCCATCGCTCATCCCTGTCCTCCCAATCGTTTGTGCGCCGTGACCGGCCCATCCCCCTGCGCCTCGATCCGCTGGATCGCCTCCGAGATCGGCTCATAGGCCGTGGCCATGTGATAGGCATTAGCATGCAAAAGCGTCGCGTCATCCACAACCCATGCAACATGCCCTTTCCAGAACAGCAAATCGCCGCGCCGGGGTGACGTGTCGGGCGACAGCTCTTCTCCCAGCGCCCGTTCCTGTATCCCGCTGTCGCTGGGGCACTCCATCCCGCAAGCCATCAGCGCGGCATGCACCAGACCGGAACAATCCAGCCCCCAAATGCTGTTGCCGCCCCAAAGATAAGGCACGCCAAGGTAAAGCTCAGCCACAGTCACCGGGTCCTTGGCATAGGCGTCACTCAGATGCACCGTGGGAATCCAGCCCAGTTCGGTTCGCGAAAACCGCCCGTCCTGCCCACTGACCACCAGTTTCGCCAAATGCGGCAAAGCGGCCACCTCGGGGGATTTGAAGTCCGGCTCGGAATAGGCATGGGTTTGCCGCACCCAGACCCGATGGGTTGGCGCCGAACGCGCGGACGCGGGCAGAACATCGCCTTCCGCGACCCATCCGCTGTGCTGCGTGTCCTCCGAGCGCCCGAAAATGAATCCATCCCTGCGGCTTTCCCCCAGCCCGAAATGCTCACCATAACGCAATTGCCTGTCGCGGCCCAAGTCTGGCCGCTGGCGCAGGTCCGCCACGGGTTTTGCCACGTAAAAATGATCCGCGCCGGCACCGAAAGTGCCGCCATCCTCAAGCGCCGAATTCATGCAGGTAGAACCTTGGAAATCGCCTGCAAGATCGCCCGCGACCCCATGCCGATACCGCCCTTGGGCCGGGCCGGTTTCGCCTCGGGGTTCCATCCGTAGATGTCGAAATGCGCATAGCGCCTGCCGCCCGCGAATCGGCGCAGGAACAAGGCGGCGGTGATCGCCCCGGCGAAACCACCCTTCGGGGCATTGTCCAGATCGGCGATGCCCGGCTCGATCATCGCTTCATACGGCAAGTGGAGCGGCAACCGCCACACCGGGTCGGCTACCTGTTCGGCCGCGGCCTCTATGGCATGCACGAAATCCACGTCATCGCTGAAATACGGGGCAAGGTCAGGGCCCACAGCCACCCGCGCCGCCCCCGTGAGGGTGGCCATGGACAGCATCAAGTCCGGCTCCGCCTCGGCCGCATAGGCCAAGGCATCGGCCAAGACCAAACGGCCCTCCGCATCGGTGTTGTTGATCTCCACGGTCAGGCCATTGCGGGCGGTCAGGATATCACCGGGCCGGAAGGCATTGCCGCTGACCGCATTCTCCACCGCCGGGATCAGCACCCGCAAGCGCAAGGGCAGGCCCAGCTCCATGATCATCTGCGCCAGCCCCAGAACCGTGGCCGCACCGCCCATGTCCTTCTTCATCAGGGCCATTGACCCGCCGGGCTTGAGGTTCAGCCCCCCGGTGTCAAAACACACGCCCTTGCCCACGAGGGTCAGCAACGGCCCCGCGACACCCCACTGCATGTCAATCAGGCGCGGTTCGGCCTCCGGGGCGGCGGCCCGGCCCACCGTGTGGATCAACGGAAAATTCCGCTCCAACAGGGCCTCGCCACGGATCACCTCGATCTCGGCCTCGTGCTGCGCCGCCATCGCGACGCAGGCCGCTTCCAGTTCCGCCGGTCCCATTTCGCTGGTGGGGGTATTGATCAGATCACGGGTCAGGCATTCACCCGCCGCAATCGCCTCGATCCGGGCAGCATCCACACCCTCGGGCGCGACAAGCTGCGCACCCGGTACGGTCTGCGCGCGATAGCGGTCAAAGACATAGCCCGCCAAAAGCCAGCCCAGCGCTTCCTCGTCAGCGCGGTCTTCGTGCAAGCCCTCGAAACGATAGACGCCCTCCGGCAGGGCCACAGCCGCCGCAGCCAGATGGAACCGCCCAAGGGCGCGCGCCTCGGAGGTGCCATAGCCCACGACGGCCATCAAAAGGCGGCCATCCTCGCCAGGAACCATCAAAACCTTGCCCAGAGCCCCGGCAAACCCCGCCGCGCGCACCCACCGGGTCACGCGCTCGGGCTGTCCTGCAAGCCAGTCGTCAAGCCTGTCTTGCTCCACCACATGCAGTGGAATGGCCGCTTCGGCCGCTTTGGCAAACGTCAGTCCCATGGCGCGCTCCTGTCATCAAGGTCGTCGCGCACAGCCTAGCCCAGTCATTCGCGCCTGCAAGGCATCAAATCGAAAGGTCCTGCAATTCCCAAACTTCGCTTAACGACCGCTCGCCGATCCGCAACAACCGCGCCAGCACCGCGCCCAGGGCCACAGGGTCGCCGGCGTCAATGCACTGGGTGACATCGCGGGCCACCCGGGCCAGCATCCACATGCCGATCTGCTCGGCGATGGCAATCAGGCCGCGGGCCGATTTGCGCATGTCTTCGATGCGCCGCTCACGATAGCACCGCTCGGTATGCGATAATCGCGCGGCCAATTCTTCAAGCGCGCGACACACCACGTTTTCCGCGCCCCTCTCGCCAAGTTGATCGTACAAATCCTCCAAGCGGTCAGGATCCAGATGCACAACCTCATCCTGAGTCAACAATGTAACCTGTTTCACAATCTCACCCCTTCGAACTGCCCCCACGGACAAAGGCCAATCTGGCCTGTCAAAGGTTCCCAAATCCTTTCCGGCAGGCAAAGTCGCTTGGAATTTGTCTCTCGAATTCTCTGCGAATACGCTCTATCAACCCAAGGAAAAGCCGTACCGAGGGACCATAATGAAACACGCGCGCCCGCTGCCCACCTATCTTGTGCATCGTTATCACGGGTGGAAAGCCACGGCCTATGCCGAGAACCAAGCCTGGTATCGCCGCTTGGCGGATGAGGGTCAGCGCCCCCGCGCGATGATGATCTCCTGCTGCGACAGCCGCGTGCACGTCACCTCGATCTTCGGGGCGGATCAGGGCGAGTTCTTCATTCACCGCAACATCGCCAACCTCGTCCCGCCGCATGAACCCGATGGCAACCAGCACGGCACATCGGCGGCAGTGGAATACGCGGTGACCGCGCTCAAGGTGGCGCATGTCATCATCATGGGGCACTCCAAGTGCGGCGGGGTGCAGGGCTGCCTTGACATGTGTTCCGGCAATGCCCCGCAACTGGAAGAAAAAAGCAGCTTCGTGGGCCGCTGGATGGACATCCTGCGCCCCGGCTACGAGCGGGTGAAAGACATCAGCGACCAAACGGCCCAAAGCCGCGCCTTGGAAAAAGAGGCGGTGATCGTGTCCTTGGAAAACCTGATGACCTTCCCCTTCGTGGCCAGCGCCGTCGAAGCGGGGGAGTTGAGCCTGCACGGCATCTGGCACGACATCGGCGAAGGCAGCGTCGAACAATACAATGCCGATAGCCGACAGTTCGTCCCGATCTGAACCGACCGCGCGCCCCGTTCTCTTGCAAAGAAAACGGACCGAAATCTTTCAAGGATTTCGGCCCCGGCACATCGCGTTGCCCCGCTTAACGCAGAACCTTGCCCTCGGGCCATTGCAGGTCATACTCCAACCCGATCTCGCGGGTCTCACCTGCGGTGATGTCAAAGGACCACGCCAGAACCCCGCGCTTGCCATCGACATCAACCTCGCTGGCCCGCGGCGAGGCGTTCCATTCCACCTCCAGCTCTTCCTGCTCGGAATGCGGCACCCGGTCGACGACCCGCACAGGCCACGCCTGCCCGGTCAGGTTTTCCACCTCGATCTTCACCGCTTCGGTAAAATCGCTTGATCGGGTGATGACGCCCCGCTGCCCTTCCTCTCGGCCCAGAACCGTCCGGGTCAGGCGCAGCCCGTCGATGGGACCGAACGACAGGTCCGCTTCTCCGCCCGCCGGGATCATCTCAAGGAACTGCTTGCCGATGAACCGCCCATCCAGATAGAACATCGCCTCACCGGTGGGCAGGATCAATTCGCCCNTGTCNTTCTCNATCCGCGCCATCAGGAAGGCACTGGGGTCAAACAAGGGTACCGCCCGCGCCTCGACCTGCGCCTGCGTTTCAAGCGTGCCCAGCGCCAGCCGAACACGGTCCGCCCCCGTCGCAATCGAAACATCGCCGGGGTAATCATAGGTCACGGCCAGCCCATCGAAATTCGCCTGCGCGGTCTCCACCGCCATCGGCTCGGCCTGTGGTGCGGCCATCTCGGCCATACCATCGGCCTGACTGCGTTGCAGCGTCTTGGGCCGGATCGCCTCGGGGTCGAAGACACGCCGCAGCCACGGGAACACCTCGCTGGGCGAAACCTGCTCGGACGGGCGCACCGTCGACAGGGTCATCGCCACATCACGCCAGTTTTCGCCCGTGGATTGTCGCACGAAAGCGCCGCGCTCAATCCGCAGATCGCCCGAATCCCGTGCAAGGTGCAGATCGTAGACCGGCGTCCATCCAGCCTCGCGGATGGTGTAACTCACCCGCACCGTGCCTTGCGTCGCCTCCTGTGCGGTGACCGCCACGGCCAGCATCGCCCGTTCCTCCTTCTCGGGGACAAGCGCGCGCAGGGCGGCGCGCGCCGCCTCCAACTCCTTGCGCAGGTCGGTCAGGGCGCGGTCCGCCTCCCCGGCCCGGCGCTCGGCCTCATGGGCGGCGCGCATGGCCGAAAGGCTCTCCTCGCCGATCATCCCGACCAGATCGCGCAGGTCGTTGGTATTCATGCCAGCAACGGCCTCGCCTTGGCCCAGCCGTTCCAAGAAGGCCACCCGCGCCTTGGCTGCCTGCACCTCGAGCGTGATCGCCCGCACATCAGCCTCGCCATCGCGCAGCGCGGCTTCCAGCCGCTCCACCTCGGCACGCGCAGCCTCGCGTGCGGCGCTCATGTCAGGGTCACGCGGCGGAACGAAGTCATCGCGTGCCGTGACGCTCCCCATCACCGCCCCATCCACGGAAACGCGCACCGCGGCCAAGGGCGTATTTTTCGGCAAATCCGTCAGGATCAAGTCATGCTGCCCGGCGGGGACGCTGAACTCCACCTCGCGTACCACCGTGGCCCCTTGCGGATAAAGCGTGACCTCGCTCACCTCGCTTGTCAGCGGGATATCCTCGGCCCATGCCGCCACCGGCAATGCCATGAAAACAAGGGGATAGATGATACGCATGCCGGACCTCCTGACAAAAACCTCACGTCGCTACTTGGGCAGAGCATCCACCGCTTGGCAAGCCGCATGTCGCGGCTCACGGCAAAACCCCGCCCATGCGAAACGCAAAACGGCCGGCGCGGTTCCCCGCACCGGCCGGTCAAATTGTTCACCGCGAAAGGCCCTCAGCCCTTCTTCAAAACCCGCTTGCCCAGCGTTTCGGCAATCTGCACCGCGTTCAACGCCGCGCCCTTGCGCAGGTTGTCCGACACGCACCACAGGTTCAGACCATTATCAATCGTGCTGTCCTGACGGATCCGGCTGATGAAGGTGGCGAAATCACCCACGCATTCCACCGGCGTCACGTAGCCACCGTCCTCGCGCTTGTCGATCACCATGATACCGGGGGCCTCACGCAGGATGTCGCGCGCTTCTTCCTCGTCCAGATGATCCTCGAACTCAAGGTTGATCGCTTCCGAGTGCCCCACGAAGACCGGCACCCGCACACAGGTCGCCGTGACCTTGATCTTGGGGTCGACGATCTTTTTGGTCTCGGCGACCATCTTCCATTCTTCCTTGGTCGATCCGTCCTCAAGGAAGACGTCGATATGCGGGATCACGTTGAAGGCGATCTGCTTGGGATAAACCTTGGCCTCGTAATCATCGGTCGGATTGTACACCGCCTTGGTCTGGTCCCAGAGCTCGTCAATCGCGTCCTTGCCCGAGCCCGAGACCGACTGATAGGTGCTCACCACAACCCGCTTGATCGTCGCGCGATCATGCAAAGGCTTCAGCGCCACAACCATCTGCGCCGTCGAGCAGTTGGGGTTGGCGATGATGTTCTTCTTGGCATAGCCATCCACCGCTTCGGGGTTGCACTCGGGCACCACCAGCGGCACGTCCGGGTCATAGCGGTAAAGCGAGCTGTTATCGATCACGACACAGCCTTGGCTTGCCGCCTTGGGTGCATATTTCTTGGTGGCGTCAGAGCCAATGGCGAAAAGCGCCATGTCCCAGCCGGTGAAATCGAATGTATCCAGATCTTCGGTTTTCAGGGTCTTGTCACCAAAGCTCACCTCGGTCCCGAGGCTGCGGCGGCTTGCCAGCACGGCAATCTCGTCCACAGGGAACTGGCGCTCGGCCAGAATGTTCAGCATTTCGCGGCCCACGTTGCCCGTGGCGCCCACGACGACGACCTTGTAACCCATCTGAGTTCTCCGTTTCCAAAAGTGGGCGGGTCATACCGCAGCGCAGCATTGATTTAAAGCGGATTCGGGTGATGGGGTCCATTACACCCTGTGATACGGGCTTCCCGCCAAAATCGACGCCGCCCGATAAAGCTGCTCCGACAGCATCACCCGCGCCAACATATGCGGCCAGACCATCGCGCCAAAGGACAGCTTGAAATCTGCCTTGGCACGCAAGGATGGGTCCACCCCGTCCGCACCACCAATGACAAAGGCGACATCGCCGCGCCCCTCGTCGCGCCACGCACCCAGCTTCCCGGCAAACTCCGGCGACGGGATGACGCGGCCGCGCTCATCCATCACCACCAGAACCGCGCCCTTGGGAATAACCCGCTCCAACAGAGCGGCCTCGGCGACCATGCCGCCTCCTTTCTTGTCCTCGACCTCGTGCACAGAAACAGGGCCAAGCCCCAAGGCTCGGCCCGTCTTGTCAAATCGGGTCAGGTAATCGTCAAGCAAAGCACGCTCCGGGCCGGCCCGCAACCGGCCCACCGCGCAGATATGCACCTTCATTCAGCTCTCGGTGGCTGGCACCGGGGCAGCCGCGCCGCCGGAAAGCCACATCTTCTCAAGCTGATAGAAGTCACGCACTTCGGGGCGGAAGACATGGACAATCACATCGCCCGTGTCGATCAGCACCCAATCGCCCGTTTCCTTGCCCTCGATCTTCGACAGGATGCCATACTCCTGCTTCAGACGATCGGCCAGCTTCTCGGCAATCGCCGTGACCTGCCGTGCCGATCTCCCTGAGCAGATCACCATGTAATCGCCCATCGCCGATTTGCCGCGCAGGTCAACCTGCACGATGTCTTCGGCCTTGTCGTCATCAAGGGATTTCAGGATGCGCGCAAGCTGTGCTTCGCTATTTGCGCCAGTGCCGGGCGCCATCATGGGCGCCCCCTGTTCAGCGGCCTGTGCCGCGTCAGCCGTAAAAGACAGGACATCGTCCTCCTTCTCAAAAGCGCCGCTCAGCCCCGGCGCCGGGCATATGTCCAAGGTAGCAACAGAAACGGGCCATTTCAATAAAACCCTGCGCAGGCTCAGGTGCCCTGTGCCCCATCTGCCGCATCCCCCAACATCCGAACCTCGCGCTGCGGGAAGGGAATGGAAATACCGTTTTCCTGAAAACTGTCCCACAAAGCCAGATAGACATTGCCGCGAATATTGGTCAGCCCGCCGGTCGGGTCCCTGATCCAGAACCGCAGGATGTAATCCACGCTGCTGTCCCCAAACCCCACGATATGGCACACCGGCGGCTTGAACTCCAACACCCGGTCCACCCCCTTGGCCGCCTCTATGGCCAAGGCACGCACCTTGTGCGGATCGTCGCCATAGGCGGTGCCGAAATAGATATCCAACCGCACGTAGTCGTTGGAATGGGACCAGTTGACCACCTGACCGGTGATCAAATCCTCGTTCGGAATAAGATATTCCCGCCCGTCGCGCGTGGTGATCGACACGTAACGCGCCCCAAGGCTGTTGATCCAGCCGAAGGTCTCGCCAAGGCTGATCACATCGCCCGGCTTGATCGACCGATCCAACAGCAGGATGACACCGGACACAAGGTTCGAAACCACCTTTTGCAGGCCAAACCCAAGGCCCACACCAATCGCCCCCGACAGCACCGCAAGCCCCGTCAGGTCCACGCCCACAGCACGCAACCCAATAAAAAACGCAGCCCCATACAGCAAAAGCTGCACGAATTTCACGGCCAAAACCTGCATGGAAGGCGAGATTTCATCGTTGCTGCGGATCCGCGAAGCGGTGGTTTTCGACACGAAACGCGCCGCGAACATCAGGGCAGCGACAATCACAACCGCCTGCAACACCATCCAGACCGACAGGCGCAGATCCCCCACACTTATCGCCGCACTGTCCAGAAGCTGCTCAACCTCCTCGGTCAACCCCAAAATGCTCAACGTCACCCAAGTCCAGGCCGCATAGCGCACCAGACTGCGCAAAAAGCCGTTGACGATAAACCGTGTGATCACCGTGATCAGAAGCCACGCCAGGGCAAGGCTGGCGAAGATGCCAAGCAGGTAAGAATGCGACGGCCATGTCACCGCCTGCATCACCCAAACCACCGGCCAGATCATCATGACAAACAGGATCAACCGCATGCGGCGATGAATCATCACCAGAAAACGCATCCGCCACTTGGGCCAGCCCTCGCGCCTGCGCATCCAGTCGTGAAACCACGGCGCAACAACTCTGGCCAAAACCGCCGCCAAAATGAAAACGCCAATGGCGATTCCCACCTGGTAGGCGTTCCACGGCCGCAAGAGCGTCATGGCAAAATCCTGCGCCTGCGCCCACAGCCCAAGGGCGATTTCCTGGGTGTCCTGCGGAATGGCCTGCGAAAGGCCATCCGTGATGATTTCCTCTTCCATGGCCTCAGATTACACGCCCCGCGCGTCTCAACAAGCACCGACTGGACAATCGCGTCCTCACGCGGTCATGCTGTGCCCCGACACGAGGACGCGGAGACAGCCGATGACAACCACAATACTGACCCATGCCGATGGCCTTAAGCACGTCACCCCCCCCGGCCACCCCGAACAGGTCGCCCGACTGGAACGGGTCTGGGCGGCTCTCGCCAGCAAGGATCTTGCCCGTGAAGAGGCCCCGCTGGCCAGCAACGACGATCTGCGCCTCTGCCATCCACAGGCCCATATCGACCATATAAAAGCCTCCGAGCCTGCCGAAGGCATCATCCAACTGGACGCCGACACATGGATGTCCCCCGGTTCGGTCAATGCCGCCCTGCGCGGCGTGGGCGCGGCCCTGCGCGCCACCGATCTGGTTCTTGCCGGAAAGACGCAAAACGCCTTTTGCGCCATGCGCCCGCCCGGCCACCACGCCGAAACCCGGAAAACCATGGGGTTTTGCCTTTTCGGCACGGCGGCCATCGCGGCCAAGCACGCGCTCGATCGCCATGGCCTGTCGCGGGTGGCGGTGGTGGATTTCGACGTCCACCACGGCAACGGTACGCAGGATTTGCTCTGGGACGAGGCGCGCACGCTCTTTGTCTCCTCGCACCAGTTCCCGCTTTGGCCCGGCACCGGCCGCGCCGATGAAACCGGCGCGCATAACAACGTGCTCAACGTGCCGCTTGACCCGATGACAGATGGCGCAACCTTCCGCGCCACCTACGAGGAAGGCGTCTTCCCCCGCCTCGACGCCTTCGCCCCCGAACTGGTGATCATCTCCGCCGGGTTCGACGCCCACCGCGACGACCCGCTGGCACAACTCGAACTCACCGAGCCCGATTTCGCATGGGTCACCGAGCGCCTCTGCGATATCGCCGACAAACACTGTCAGGGGCGCGTGGTCTCGGTCCTCGAAGGCGGCTACAACCTCGACGCTCTGGCCGCCAGCGCGGGGGCCCATGTGGATGTGCTGATCGAGCGAGGGAAAGGCTGAGGCCCAAAGCGCCNGGTTTTGAGCCTTCCCTAAAGCGTCCTGCCTTTAACCTGACACATCAGATAAAGGCAGGGCGCGTGCAACAGTCATATGTTGCGCGGCCTTCGCCGCAAAGCTGTGACCCAGGGTTTGGGGCGAAGGCTTTAGGGTGCGCAATCTCTACGCATCTTTTCACCGGCCGCGCATCGCAGGGCCGCGGCGCGGCGATCAAACGACTGAGCTGAAGCGCTTTATCCCAGCCACTGGCGCGAAACCTCCAATCCAAGCGTCAAACCTAACCCAATCGCCGTGCCGTCACGCCAAAGGCATGCTTCCAGCATGACGATGCGCGGCGGGCCGGCGGCCCTTGATTCGGCGCGAGGCAACCTCCGCTCTGTCCCGCTCTGCCGACCTTCGCCCCATCGACCGGCCACTCCTCGCGAAGAAGCCCGTCAGGGCTGATGAGCCGTGACGGCTTGCACGATGTCCGCTCAGGGCTGAAATCCACCGTTCACACCCAAAAACCCGAACCATACGAAACGCCCGTACATTTCGTACAAAACCCACCGCGCGCCCTGTTAACTCGCCGTGACACCGCGAAAGATACCGACGCGATACCGACGCTTTACCGACGCGTTACAGCCTGGCCTTTTTCTTGTTAACCAAGGGTTTGCTGCCGATTCGCCCAAATCTTAACGCCGCGCCCTGCGGCACCGCGTCCGCCCCGTCGCAATCCCGCCGCCAAGCCCCCGGATGCTTTGCCGCTAGTTGAAGGGAATATTCATCAAGTCCGGTGCCCGCCGCAGGATGATTTCCTCGTATAGATTCTTCCGGTACCGTATGTCGGGCGGGATCGAAATCGCCAATTGAATGAGCCTGCGATCATTGAACGGGTTAATGAACGGCCCGCGATGCATGGCGGTGAAATACGAGGCTTGGGTGTTGGGCAGCAAATGCTCGATGAAGCCGAAGTCATAGGGTCGGGCCTGCGCCGCGCTTGGCAAGGTATCATACCATGCCATGTATAAATCCTGCCACTTGCCAATCTCTCGATGAACTTCCCCCTCCGGCGCTCCGGTACGCCGAATGCCATGCGCAATATGAACCTCGCCATGCAACCGATCACCCCGATACTGATTGGCGCGGATCAATTCCATGATATTACCGCGCAGGATGATGTAATCCTCGGGATAGCTTTCAAGCGCATGCAATGCGCCCAGTTCTCCCCGGTAACCCGACCACCCCATCTTCAACCGCATGTCGGCCCTTTGCCGCAAACTGGCATCTCGCCGGAAATAATGCTCAAAGGGATAGCCAAGCTCGGCCATGATCTGCTGGCCGGTGATCGCGTCCCGGCGCGTGTTGTTGTTGAACCGATGCGCAAAAAACTGGGTGATTTCGCCCAGATGCTCCTGCGAACAGGCTAATAGCGCCCGCGAATCTTTTCCGCCGGTCACCGGCATGGCGCATTTGAATTCCGAAATCCAACTCGCCATATGCGCGCTGAGGCGCTCAGTGATTTCGACGATGTTTCGCCTCACCCGTCGTGGTGCGACCGTTAAAACCGTATCCTCTCGCGGCCAGAACCGGTGGCTCGAAAAATCCGACAAATCCAGAAAATGGTTCGGAAGGCACCGGAAAACCTCGTTGTCCAGCGTTTGCCCAAAGCTCAAGGTCTGCTTTCCGGTCAGCACATTGCGCGGATCAAACAGCGGGTTCCTGCGGATCGGCCGTGTCAAGACAAGCCCCAGACTGCTGCCCACCCGTGACATCTCGGGGTTGTAAATGACCGGGATATCGCTCACCGGGTCGGGCAGGATACGCTGAAACCGCGGCGTCACGATGATCGCCAGATACCGCCCCGACAATTCTGAAATCTGCGCCTCAACCGATGGCCAGAACCCGGCATCTTCGATCCCGGAGGTTATCGTCAGGCAATCGCGCACCAAGCCGCTGTCAGCATAAAGCGCGTGCCCCAGCAGGAACCCGACCTGCGTCTTGTTCTTGTCCAGTATCTCCAAAACGCGCAACGCAAAACCGTGATGCAGCGTCCAGCCGTTCAAAGACTTGCTGGACCACCCCGGAAAGCGGACATTGGAATGCGGATCAAGGACATATTGATTGCGGAAGAGTTCCGCGAAATCCCGATCACTCGCTTGTGCCTTGATCTGTGCCAGGCACGGAATGGAATGGGACGGGCTTTGACTGTTCACAGTATCCAACCTTGCAAAGTTAGATGTCTGAGTATCAGCAGGCACCTAATTCAGGCAAGTTAAAGCATGACGCGCCAGGCCAGTTTCCAATGCCTGACAAAACCACGCCGACAGCAGGTGGTCGGTGCGACCGCGACTTGAAGAAAAACACTCGTAGCGCCTTTCGCACTCCAAGCCTGAAGACGACCGCCTTCCGACTGCCCTCGTGGCGTTGCCGAGCATTGCGAAGAAGCCCGTCAGGGCTGATAAGCAGACTGGCCCTCCCCGGAACGGTTGCGCCTGCGGCCCGACGCCCCGGCCCGGTTCCAAAGCTGCGCATTTGCCCCTACATAACCTTGCGGCAAGGGGTTCACCCCGCCGCCGCGAGGCGCTAGAACCTCCGCAACCCGAGGCAGGAGCAGATCATGACCCCCCCGAAACCCGTTGTCCTGTGCATTCTTGATGGCTGGGGCCTCTCGGACGCGTCCGAGGCCAACGCCCCCGTACTTGCGCAGACACCGAACTTCGACCGGATCATGCAGACCTGCCCCAACGCCACCCTGATCACCCACGGCCCGGACGTGGGCCTGCCCCGCGGGCAGATGGGCAACTCCGAGGTAGGCCATACCAATATCGGCGCGGGCCGGGTCGTGGCGATGGACTTGGGGCAAATTGATCTCGCAATCGAAGACGGGTCGTTCTTCAAAAACGAAGCCCTGCAAGCCTTTGTTTCGAAATTGAAAAAAACAGGCGGCACCGCGCACTTGATGGGGCTGGTCTCGGACGGTGGCGTGCATGGGCACCTCAACCACATCCTCGCCGCCGCCAAGGCCATCACGGAGGCGGGCGTGCCCGTGGCCCTGCATGCCATCACCGATGGCCGCGATGTGCTGCCGCGTTCCGCTCGTCCCTTCTTGGAGGCATTGGAAGACGGTCTGCCCAATGGCGCCTGCGTCGCCACCGTCACAGGCCGCTATTTCGCCATGGACCGCGACAATCGCTGGGACCGCGTGCAGGAAGCCTATGAGGCAATGATACACGGCGAGGGCATCCGCGCCAAAGACGCCCGCACCGCCGTCACCAACGCCTATGCGCGCTCCGAATCCGATGAATTCATCGCCGCCACAGTTGTGGGCGATTATACCGGGGCCAAGGATGGCGACGGGTTTTTCTGCCTCAACTTCCGCGCCGACCGCGCCCGCGAGATCCTAAGCGCCATGGGCGAGCCGGGATTTGACGCCTTCGATGCAGGCCAACGCCCTGATTGGGCTGCACTTTTGGGCATGGTGGAATACTCCGACATGCATAACCATTTCATGGAAACGGTCTTCCCCGCCCGCGACATCGTCAACACGCTGGGTGAATGGGTGGCCAAACAGGGCAAAACACAATTCCACCTCGCCGAAACCGAGAAATACCCCCATGTCACCTTCTTTCTGAACGGCGGCAAGGAAGACCCCGAACCGGGTGAGGAACGCTACATGGCCGCCTCCCCCAAGGTTGCCACCTACGACCTGCAACCGGAAATGAGCGCGCCCGAAGTGACCGAACACTTCGTCAGCGCCATCGAAGACGGCTATGACTTGATCGTCGTCAACTACGCCAACCCCGACATGGTTGGCCACACCGGCGACCTGAAGGCCGCCATGGCCGCCTGCGAGGCGGTGGACGAAGGGCTTGGCAAGGTGCTTGAGGCCCTTCAGAAAGCGGGGGGTGCCATGATCGTCACCGCCGACCACGGCAATTGCGAAACCATGATCGACCCCGAAACCGGCGGGCCGCACACCGCCCATACCCTCAACCCCGTACCGGTGATCCTCGTGGGCGGGCCTGCGGGCGCATCGCTCAATCCAGGCCGTCTGGCCGACCTCGCCCCAACCCTGTTGCACCTCATGGGGCTGCCGCAACCGCCCGAGATGAGCGGGGAGTGCCTGATCGCATGAAGCCACTGGCCGCATTCGCAGGGATCCTCATGGCCGGTGCCGTCGCCGCACAGGAACCCGCGGCCACGCCTGACCCTGCCGCAAATGCCCGCGCCGCCGCCGAACGACTGTCGCGCGCAGGCCAGATGCTGGACGATGCGCAAAGCGCACGCAATCGCGTCAAGGCCCTGTCGGAAACCGTCCGCGCCTATGAGGACGGGCTCGAAGCCATGCGCGAGGGCCTGCGCCGCGCCGCCATCCGCGAAGAAACCCTGACGCGCGACTTGCAATCGCGCGAGGATGACATCGCCCGCCTGCTCGGCGTCCTCATGGCCATGGGAGAAACCCCCGCCCCGGTGCTGCTTTTGCACCCCTCCGGCCCCGTTGGCACCGCCCGTTCGGGCATGATCGTGGCCGAGGTGACCCCGGCGCTCAACGCCCGCGCCACGGATTTGCGCGAAAGGCTGAACGAGGTCGCCATCCTGCGCAGCCTGCAAGAAACCGCCGCCGACACGCTGGCCAATGGCCTGCAAGGCGCACAAAAGGCCCGCACCGCCCTCAGCCAAGCCATCGCCGACCGTACCGACCTGCCGCGCCGCTTTACCGAAGACCCGGTGAAAACCGCGCTTCTGATCGCCTCGACCGAAACGCTTGAGGGGTTCGCAAGTGGGCTCAGCGAAATCGCGGTGGACGAAGCGCCCGGCAGCCTGCCGGGCATTGCCGACCGCAAGGGTGAGCTTCCCCTTCCCGTAGAAGGCCGCATCCTGCGCCGCGCGGGGGAACAGGACGCCGCGGGCATCGCCCGGCCCGGCATCGTCATGGCCACGCGGCCGCGCGCCCTTGTCACAACGCCTGCGCCTGCTACCGTTCGCTATCGTGGGCCGCTTCTGGATTACGGAAACGTGATCATCCTCGAACCGCAGGCCGGAATTCTGCTGGTGCTTGCAGGGCTCGACGTGGTCTATGGTGACACCGGCCAAGTGCTTCCCGGGGGAAGCCCGGTGGGCCTCATGGGGGGAACCACCCCCGCAGCAGATCTTGTATCCTCCGGCTCTGCACAAGAGACGGATGCCGAACGCAGCGAAACCCTCTATATAGAGGTCCGAGAAGACAACTCACCCGTGGACCCCGCCCAGTGGTTCCAGACAGACGAAGGATAATCGACCCATGAAGAAATTCCTGATGGCCGCAGTCGCCGGAACACTGGCTGGCATCGTCGTGACCACACAGGTCGCCGCACCCCTGCTGGCGCAGGAAGCCGAGAAGCAAACCAATGTCTATGAACAACTCGACCTGTTCGGCGATATCTTCGAGCGAATCCGCTCGCAATACGTCGAGGAAGTGGACGAGGCCGACCTCATTGAGGCGGCGATCAACGGTATGCTGACCTCGCTCGACCCGCACTCCAGCTACCTCAGCCCACAAGACGCCGCCGACATGCGCGTACAGACGCGCGGCGAATTCGGCGGTCTGGGCATCGAGGTCACGCAGGAAGACGGGTTCGTCAAGGTGGTCTCGCCCATCGACGGCACCCCGGCCGATAACGCAGGCGTCGAAGCGGGCGATTTCATCACCCATGTCGATGGCGAAAGCGTACTGGGCCTGACCCTCGACGAAGCCGTCGACAAGATGCGCGGCCCGGTGGGTAGCGAGATCGTCATCACCGTCGTCCGTGAAGGCGAAGCCGAACCCTTTGAGTTGTCGATCATCCGCGACACCATCAAACTGACGGCGGTGCGCGCACGCACCGAACAACAAACCGTGGTGCTGCGCGTGACCACCTTCAACGATCAAACCTACGACAACCTTGCCGATGGTCTGGCCGAGGAAATCGAAGCGGCTGGAGGAGCGGAAAACGTCAATGGCGTCGTGCTTGACCTGCGCAACAACCCCGGTGGCTTGCTTACTCAGGCGATCAAGGTTTCCGACGCCTTCCTTGAAGAAGGCGAAATCGTCTCGACCCGAGGGCGCAACCCGCAGGATGGCGAGCGCTTCAATGCCACCGAAGGCGACCTGATCGACGGCAAGCCGATGGTCGTGCTGATCAACGGCGGC
>PR_CR_10_Liq_1_inCRDRAFT_1000856_pt1 | contig 18159 bp, 20 predicted proteins | sample PRCRCaboRojoPR_3_FD_10241 | JGI IMG/M metagenome (IMG submission 10241)
GTCGCCGACCATGGTGCCGCACAGCCCCGCCGGTCTTGCCCAGGCTCTGGCCGAGGCCGGCGCGCCGGGCCGGCTCGCCGCGCTTGAGCGGGTGACCTCGGGCTTCTACATCTCCCAGGCGATGGAGCTTGCGTCATGAGCCCGCGCCGTCCCTCGCCGCTGATGCACCTGACCACGCGCATCCTGCCCTTCGCGGATGCGGCCAGCGAAGGGCTGCCGATGGGCCAGCTTCTCCGGCTCTCGCTGTTCCAGGTGTCGGTCGGGATGGCGACCGTGATGCTGCTCGGCACGCTCAACCGCGTGATGATCGTCGAGCTTTCCGTGCCGGCGACCATCGTGGCGCTGATGATCGCGCTGCCGGTCCTGATCGCGCCGTTCCGCGCGCTTCTGGGGTTCCGGTCGGACACCCATCGCAGCGCCATCGGCTGGAAGCGTATTCCCTATCTCTGGTTCGGGTCGCTCTGGCAGATGGGCGGCTTTGCCGTGATGCCCTTCGCGCTGCTGGTCCTGGGCGGCCAGCAGGCCGTCGGCCCAGGCTGGGCCGGCGAGGTCCTCGCCGCGCTGGCCTTCCTGATGGCCGGTCTGGGCCTGCACATGACCCAGACCGCGGGACTCGCGCTCGCCACCGATCGCGCCGACGACGAGACCCGCCCGCGGGTCGTCGCGCTGCTCTACGTGATGTTCCTGCTCGGCATGGGGCTCTCGGCGGTGATCATCGGCTGGCTGCTCACCGATTTCTCCAGCTTCAGGCTGGTGCGCGTCGTTCAGGGCGCGGCGGTCGTCGGCATCCTGCTGAACCTGATCGCGCTCTGGAAACAGGAAAAGGTGCGCCCGATGACCCGGGCCGAGCGCGAGGCGCCGCGCCCGCGCCTGCGCGACGCCTGGGCCGACCTCGTGGCCGGCGGACAGGCCGGGCGCCTGCTGGCCGTGGTCTTCCTGGGCACGCTGGCCTTCAACATGCAGGACGTCCTGCTGGAACCCTATGGCGGCGAGATCCTCGGGCTCTCGGTCGCGTCGACCACCCTGCTGACCACCGTCTGGGCCGCCGGCGCGCTGGCCGGTTTCGGGCTTGCGGCGCGCATGCTCGGACAGGGTGCCAACCCCTATCGCATCGCCGGGCACGGGCTGCTTGCCGGCATCGCCGCCTTCTCGACCGTGATCTTCGCCGCGCCGATGGGGTCGGCCACGATCTTCTTCGCCGGCGCCACGCTGATCGGCTTCGGCGCCGGGCTGTTCGCGGTGGCGACGCTCACCGCCGCAATGACCATGCCGGCGCGCGGCGGCAAGGCCGGGCACGGGCTGGCGCTGGGCGCCTGGGGCGCCGCGCAGGCCACCGCGGCGGGGCTGTCGATCGGCTTCGGCGGGGCGATCCGCGACACGGTCAACGCCATCGCCACGAGCGGCGCCTGGGGCGAGGCCCTGAACACGCCGGCGACCGGGTACTCCGTCGTCTACCACATCGAGATCGGACTGCTGTTCGTGACGCTCACGGTTCTCGGACCGCTGGTGCGCTACGCCCGGTCCACGCCTGAAACTCCGAAAACGGGAACGGGACGGATCGGCCTGACCGACTTCCCGACATGACCCGCCGATCCTGCGAAAGGACAGACCCATGACCGAAACATTCTTTGGACAAGTCGATCTGGCCAGTGTCAGCCTCTGGCTGTTCTGGATCTTCTTCGCGCTGCTGATCTTCTACATCCAGCGCGAGAACATGCGCGAGGGCTACCCGCTCGAGGACGACGACGGCAACCCCTCGGCCAACCAGGGCCTTTTCCCCGTGCCCGACGACAAGACCTTCAAGCTGCCGCACGGCCGGGGCGAGGTCACCGTGCCCTCGGGCCAGACGCCCGAACGTGCGGACATCGCCGTCGAGAAGACCGCCGCCGGGAACGGCTTTCCCTTCGTGCCGACGGGCGACCCGATGGCCGACGGCGTGGGCCCGGCCTCCTGGGCGCCGCGCCGCGACGTGCCGGAACTGGACGGCCAGGGCCATCCCAAGATCGTGCCGATGGCCGCGACCGAGCATTTCCACGTGGCCGCCGGTCGCGACCCGCGCGGCCTGCCGGTGCAGGCCGGCGACGGCGAGGAGGTCGGCACCATCACCGACATGTGGATCGACGAGCCCGAGCAGCTGGTCCGCTATCTCGAGGTCGAGCTCGACTCNGCGCATGGCGGCGGCAAGCGCCTGATCCCGCTGACCATGGCGCGGATCCAGTCGAAGCGCGTCAAGGTCCGTTCGATCTTCGGCAAGCATTTCGCGGGGGTCCCCGCGCATGCCTCGCCGAACCAGGTGACGCTGCTCGAGGAAGACAAGATCTGCGGCTATTATGCCGGCGGCACGCTCTATGCCAGCGAGAGCCGGCTCGAACCGCAGCTCGGCTAACAAACGGGAGGGTGCCATGCACCACGATCACGACGATTTCGCCGTAGAGCCGGTCAAGGGCCTGCCGGAACGCCCGCCCGAGGGCGAACACATCCTGTGGCAGGGCCGCCCGAACTGGTGGGCGCTGACACGGGAATCGCTCAGCCTTTACTGGGTGGCCGGCTATTTCGTGGCGCTGGCGGTCTGGCGCTTCGTCACGATGGCCGACCAGGTCGGTGCCGTGATCGCGTTCCGGGCCTCCTTCCCCTTCATCATCCTCGGCGCCATCGTCTGCGCGCTCCTGATGATCGTCGGCTGGGTCCAGGCCCGCGCCGCCGTCTACACCATCACGAACCGCCGCGTCGCCATGCGGATCGGCGCGGCCCTCACCGTGACGCTGAACCTGCCCTTCACGCAGATCCGCAACGCGGGCCTCGACCTGCGCCGGGGCGGCACCGGGACGATCGCGCTCGAGCTGATGGGCGAGACGCGGCTCTCCTACCTCGTCTGCTGGCCGCATGTCCGACCCTGGGTGATGCGCCGCACGCAGCCGGCCCTGCGCTGCATCCCCGAGGCCGAGCGCGTCGCCCATATCCTGGCCGAGGCCGCCGAGGCCCGGGTCAGCACGCCGCAGCTCCAGCGTCAGCCCACCGCCGCCTCCGTCGCGGCCGAATGAACACGTGATCGCCATGTCCCACAGCCAGACACATCCCCACGCCCCGCCCCGCGACAAGGAACTGATCCCGCGCGCCATGGCGCGCGCGATGCTGGCGCTGGTGCTGACGACGCTGGTTCTGGTGACCGCCGCGCGGCTCACCGACCGGCCGCTGATCGCGACGCCGCCCGAAGGCGAGGTCAGGCTCAGCCGCGAGATTCTTCTCTCGGGCGACATGGCCGGTGCGGCCACGATCCGCGACCTCGATGGCCGGATGATCGCGGATCTCACGCCCCAGGAGGGCGGATTCATTTCAGGCGTCTGGCGCGTCATCCAGCGCGAGCGGACCAAGCACCGCGTCGCGCTCGATGGCCCGGTGGCTCTCGTCGCCTACGACACCGGACGCATTTCGATCCACGACCCGAGCACGGGCTGGAGCGCCGATTTAATGGGATTCGGCGCAGACAACGCCAACGCCTTCGCGAGGCTGTTGGCAAAATAGGGAGGAAGCCAAAATGGGATGGCTGACCAAGGATATCGAACACGCGCCATGTACCGTGGAAGTGAGTCACAAGTTCGAAAGCCTGCACGCGCATGTGCGCTTCAACAACGGGACGACCGTCTACCCCGGTGACGAGGTCAAGGTTCACGGGCCCGAGATCATGGCGCCCTTCGGTGAAATCGTCCGCGAGGACCGCGACGCCACGATCGTGCGCGCCTCCAAGCTCGAGCAGCTCTGGACCCGCCTGACCGGCGATTTCGAGGTGATGGAGCTTTGCGAGTTCTCCTTTTCCGAGGAGGTCACGCTATGAACATGCAAAGCAAGCATACCGCCGACGCGACGACCGTCGAAGAGGGACTCGCGATCCAGGAAGAGCAGGCCAAGCTCGACAGCAAGTTCGCCACCGACGTGGCGATGCAGAACACGCTGCTCACCCCGCGCTTTTACACCACCGATTTCGACGAGCTCGACGGGATCGACGTCTCTTCCGTCCGCAAGGACTGGGATGCGCTGATCGACGAGATGGAGGCGGACCCGAACAAGGGCCACTTCAAGAAGAACGAGGACTGGGATCACGTCGACTGGGACGGCATGGACCCCGACCTGAAGAAAGAGTTCATCGACTTCCTGATCTCGTCCTGCACCGCGGAGTTCTCGGGCTGCGTTCTCTACAAGGAGATGAAACGCCGCGGGAAGAATTCCGACATCGTGCAGCTCTTCCAGCTCATGGCCCGCGACGAGGCCCGGCATGCGGGTTTCATCAACGACGCCCTGCGCGAGGCGGGCGTGGCGGTGAATCTCGGCTTCCTGACGCAGAAGAAGAAATACACCTACTTCCGTCCGAAATTCATCTACTACGCCACCTATCTCAGCGAGAAGATCGGCTATGCCCGCTATATCACGATCTTCCGGCACCTCGAGAAGCACCCCGAGCACCGCTTCCACCCGATCTTCAAGTGGTTCGAGGAATGGTGCAACGACGAGTTCCGTCACGGCGAGGCGTTCGCCCTCCTGATGAAGACCGACCCGAAACTGACCGCGGGGCGCAACGTCCTGTGGATCAAGTTCTTCCTGACGGCCGTCTTCGCCACGATGTATGTGCGCGACCACCAGCGCCCGGCCTTCCACGAGGCGCTCGGCGTCGATACGGACTGGTACGGCGAGGAGGTCTTCCGCAAGACCTCTGAACTCTCCAAGCAGATCTTCCCGATCACGCTGGATATCGACAATCCGCGCTGGGCCGCGGGGCTGAAGAAGCTCCAGAAGGCCAACGCCGACCTGGCCCGCGCCAAGGCCGGGTCCGGTCTCGGGGCCATGCTGCGCCGGATGTCGGCACAGGCACGCGCGGCGGCGGCCTTCGCCGGGCTCTACATGATCCCGGCGAAAAAGCACGCCGTCCCGGCCACCACTCGGCTCGAGCCCGCCTACTGATGCGGGCCGGGACGACATACGGCACGGTCCGGGGCGGTCGCGCCCCGGCGCAGGGGGGCTGAGATGGGCGAAGCCTGGATCGCCGCGCTCTTCGCGCTTTTCGTCTGGTGGTTCTCCACCGGCGCGATCCTGATGCTGGTCCGCCATGCCGAGCGCGCCGGGCCCCGCGCCCCCTTCGGCTGCACCCTTGCGGCCCTTCCACTGCTGGCGCTGGGCATCTGGGGCTATGTCGCCTCGCTGCCCGCGACAGGGCTCGGCGGGGCCTATGTGGGTTTCCTGTCGGCCCTGGCGATTTGGGGCTGGATCGAGCTGTCCTTCCTGACCGGCACGATCACGGGGCCGGTGCTGCGCCGCTGCCCGCCCGGCGTGCCCGAACTGGAACGGTTCCTGCGGGCCTGGGGCACCATCGCCTATCACGAGATGCTTCTGACGGCGGTGCTGGTCCTGATGTGGCTCTACGGCGCCGGGGCCGAGAACGCCTTCGGGCTCTGGACCTTCGCGACGCTCTACCTCGCGCGGATCTCGGCCAAGCTGAACCTCTATTTCGGCGTGCCGCGCATCAACACCGAATTCCTGCCCGAGGCGCTTGGCCATCTGGAGAGCCATTTCCGCATCTCGCGGCTGAACTGGGTCTTTCCCATTTCGATCACCGCGCTCAGCTTCGCGGTGGCCTGCTGGCTGGAGCGGCTGCACACGGCGGGCACGCCGGGCGAGATCGCCGGCTACGCCCTGCTGACCGCGATCACCGGGCTGGCACTGCTGGAACACTGGCTGATGGTCCTGCCGCTGCCGGACGCGAAACTCTGGCGCTGGATGCTGCCCGCGCCGAAGCAGACACGAAGAACAACAACACGACCGGAGGGACATCATGGATTTTGATGCCATGTTCGCCGCGCAGCTCGATGCGCTGAGGCAAGAGGGAAACTACCGCGTCTTCGCGGAACTCGAGCGCCGCTGCGGCGCCTTTCCCCGGGCCCGCAGCCATGACGAGGACAGCCCCGACGAGGTGACGGTCTGGTGCTCGAACGACTATCTCGGCATGGGCCAGCACCCGGCGGTGCGCCAGGTGATGAAGGACGTGATCGACGAATGCGGCACCGGCGCCGGCGGCACGCGCAACATATCGGGGACGAACAGCCACCATGTCGCGCTCGAGCACGAGCTTGCGGACCTGCATGGCAAGGATGCCGCGCTGCTCTTCACCTCGGGCTACGTCTCGAACTGGGCCGCGCTCTCGACGCTGGGCAGCCGGCTGCCCGACGCCGTGATCCTGAGCGACGCGCTGAACCACGCCTCGATGATCGAGGGCATCCGCGGCTCACGCGCCCACAAGGTCATCTGGAAACACAACGACCCCGAGGATCTCGACCGCAAGCTCTCGGCGCTGCCGGTCAACGCGCCAAAGATCGTGGCCTTCGAATCCGTCTACTCGATGGATGGCGACATCTGCCCCATGGAGGAGATCATCGAGGTGGCCGAGAAGCACGGGGCCATGACCTATCTGGACGAGGTCCACGCGGTCGGGCTCTACGGCCCGCGCGGCGGCGGCGTGTCCGAGGAACTGGGGCTCGCCCATCGCATCACGCTGATCGAGGGGACGCTCGGCAAGGCCTTCGGCTGCATGGGCGGCTACGTGACCGGCTCGGCGGCGCTTTGCGACTTCATCCGTTCCTTCGCCAGCGGCTTCATCTTCACCACCGCCCTGCCCCCGGCCGTGGCGGCGGCCGCACAGGCCTCGATCGCGCATCTCAAGACCTCGAATACCGAGCGCCGTCTCCAGCGCGAGCGGGTCGCCTACATGCGCGCGCGACTGGATGCGCAGGGAATTCCCCACATGGACAACCCCAGCCACATCATCCCCGTTCCGATCAAGGATCCGGTCAAGTGCCGGATGCTGTCGGATATCCTGATGCGGGACTGGGGCATCTACGTCCAGCCGATCAACTACCCGACGGTCCCAAAGGGCACCGAGCGGCTGCGCTTCACGCCGGGGCCGCTCCACAGCGAGGCGGATATCGACCATCTGGTGGCCGCGCTCTCGACCCTTTGGAAGCAATGCGCCATCGCGCACGCGGTCGCCTAGACGGCCGGCCCGTTGACTTGGCGACCAGCGCGCTAGTTTCTTCACCCAGTCTTTAGCAGGAGGAGAACACCATGACGCGCGTTATTCCAATGGCCTTCGCGGCTGCAACGCTGGCCTCGCCGGTGTTCGCGGACAACCATGCCTCCGGCGATCCGGCCGAGGGAGAGCAGGTTTTCCGCCAGTGCAGGGCGTGCCACATGATCGTCGATGACGACGGCAACAACATCCAGCGCGGCGGACGCGTCGGCCCGAACCTCTATGGTATCGTGGGCCGGACCGCAGGCTCGGTCGAGGGCTTCAACTATTCCGACCTGATGGTCACCGCCGGCGAGCAGGGCCTCGCCTGGGACGAGGAGAGCTTCGCGGCCTACGTGCAGGACCCGACCGGCTACCTTCAGGAAACGACCGGAGAGTCCGGCCGGGGCAAGATGTCCTACATGGTGCGCAGCGAGGAAGACGCCATCAACGTCTGGGCGTATCTCGCCTCCGTCAGCCCGGCCCCCGAAAGCTGATCGACGGGCCAGCCGTTTCGCGGGGCCGTGCCGGGAACCCGGTGCGGCCCCGTTGCCTTGGCGGCCTTCAGCGTGCCGCCGAGAGCGGGTAGACCTTTCCACGCCCGTCGAAGGCGCCGCGCGCGGCCTGGGCGATGTCGGCGGCCGTCATGCCGGCCTCGGCATACATCTCTTCCGGGCTGGCCTGGTTGATGAGGCGGTCGGGCAGGCAGATGTTGCGGATCGCGAGGCCCCGGTCGAAGACCCCGTGACGCGCAAGCGCGTGCATCACGATCGATCCGAAACCGCCTTCGGCCCCCTGCTCCACCGTCAGCAGCACCCGGTGGCGTCTCGCAAGCTGCAGCACCAGGTCGGTGTCGAGCGGCTTGGCAAACCGCGCATCGGCCAGCGTGACGCTGATGCCCTCGGTCGCGAGCGCGTCGGCGGCGGCACGGCACGCGCCGAGATGCGCGCCGAAGGAAAGGATCGCCACGTCCTCGCCGTCCCGAAGGATCCGGCCCCGGCCGATATCGAGCACTTCGCCGCGCTCGGGCAGCGCGGCGCCCGTGCCCGCGCCCCGGGGGTAGCGGAAGGCGATCGGCCCGGCGTCATGGGCCGCGGCGGTCGCGACCATGTGGGTCAGGTCGGCCTCGTCGGCCGCGGCCATCACCGTGAAGCCCGGCAAGGCGGACAGGTAGCCGATGTCGAAGACACCGGCATGGGTCGGCCCGTCGGCCCCCACCAGCCCGGCCCGATCGATGGCGAAGCGCACGGGCAGCCCCTGCAGGGCCACGTCATGGACCACCTGGTCGTATCCGCGCTGAAGAAAGGTCGAGTAGATCGCGCAGAAGGGTTTCAGCCCGCTCGCGGCCATTCCGGCGGCGAATGTCACGGCATGCTGTTCGGCGATCCCCACGTCGAAGACCCGCGCCGGGAAGCGTTCGGCCATGATGTTGACGCCGGTGCCCGAGGGCATCGCCGCGGTGATCGCCACGATCTCGGGATGGCGCTCGGCCTCGGCGGCGAGGGCCCGACCGAAGACGCTGGTGTAGGACGGCGCGGCGGCGGATTTCTTCGCCTGGGTGCCGGTCTCGACGTCGAACTTGCCGACGCCGTGATACTTGTCGGCGCTGGTCTCGGCCGGGACGTAGCCCTTGCCCTTGACCGTGCAACAGTGGATCAGGACCGGCCCCGTGGCCCGCGCCCGCGCCGCGCGCAGCACGCGCAGAAGCTGGTCCATGTCATGCCCGTCGATGGGGCCGACATAGTCGAATCCCAGCTCCTCGAACAGCGTGCCGGACCCGGTCAGCCCCGTCACCAGCTGGCGGGCCCGCCGCGCGCCCTGGCGCACGGGTTCGGGCATGGCGGCTTCCACGCCCTCGGCAAAGTCGCGCATGCGCGCGAAGGGCTCGTCGGCATAGAGCCGGCTCAGATAAGAGGACATCGCGCCCACCGGGGGCGCGATGCTCATCTCGTTGTCGTTCAGGATCACGAAGAGCCGCCGGCCCTCGTGCCCGGCATTGTTCATCGCCTCGTAGGCCATGCCGGCGCTGATCGCACCGTCGCCCACCACGGCGATGGCGTCGCCGGTGGCCTGGCCCATGTCGCGCCCGACGGCAAAGCCCAGCGCCGCCGAGATCGAGGTCGAGGAATGGGCCGCGCCGAAGGGATCGTAGGGGCTCTCTGCGCGCTTGGTGAACCCCGAGAGCCCATCCTTCTGGCGCAGCGTCCGGATCCGGTCGCGGCGGCCGGTGAGGATCTTGTGGGGATAGCACTGGTGGCCGACGTCCCAGATCAGCTTGTCCATCGGCGTGTTGAAGACCGCGTGCAGCGCCACCGTCAGCTCGACGACCCCGAGACTGGAGCCGAGATGGCCGCCGGTCTCCGACACCGCCGAGATGGTCTCGGCGCGCAGGTCGTCGGCCAGCCGTTTCAGATCGCGGTCCGGCATCTGTCGCAGGTCCGCGGGTCCGGCAACCCGGTCGAGCGTTGGTGTGTTCGGCAGATCCCTGGTCATCGCACCCTCCCCTGGGCGGTGGCTCTGGCGTCGCCCGCGCGACGGGACTCAACGCAAGCGGCGCGATGTGAAACGGGCCGGCGCGCAGCCGCGCCGGCCCGGAAGCTCAGTTGCCGTAGTCCGGCGCCCCCGTCGTGGCCAGTTCCGGCCAGTCCTTGATGACGTTGGTGCCCTGCAGCGGCTGCTGGTAGCCCTTGTGGCAGGTCTTGCAGGCCGCCTTCGGCGCGTCCGCATGGACCGGGCCCAGGCGTTCGGGCGGGTAGAGATCGCGGAGCGGCACGAGATACTCGTTGTTCATCTCCTGCACCATGCCGATCCCGAGGCTCTCGGTCGCCCATTGCGGGGTGACCTGGCTGCCGTCGTAGAACGCCCGGCTGTTATGGCAGAACAGGCAGTTCACCCCGAGCGAGTTCGAGACGTAGTTCATCAGCGCGTAGGTGCGCTCGGCCTGCTGGATGCCCGGATAGTCGTCCTGGCCGGGAATGCCGGCGACCCGGCTCTCGAGATCGTGGACCCCGATCCGGCCATAATCGAGCAGGTAGGTCTCCAGCGCGTCCGAGGGCAGAGAGGTGTACTGGCTCTGCATCGTCACGCGGTTCTGGTTGCTCGACCAGCCCGAGGTCGCCTCGGTCACCGGCGTCATCTTGAACCAGATGTCGCTCGGCACGTTCTCGCCGCGATGGCAGGTCATGCAGGTCACGCCCACCTGCTTGTTGGCGTTGACATGCCCGTCCCAGTTCTCGTTGAAGTTCTGGGTCATCTGGATCATCCGGCGCGCGACGACCTTGGTATAGAGGTTGTCCTCGCCATAGGTCTCGAGCGGCCCGTCGCCGTGGCAGTAGGCACAGCCTTCCTCGGGCGCGACCCAGCGGGTGATGGCGTTCATCACCCGCAGGAAGTTGCCTTCGGGCACGTCGGCCAGAACCTGGACATTCTCGTAGACCTCGCCGGCCAGCGGCTCGCCTTCCATCGGCGGATAGGGCGGATCCTCGAGCAGCAGCGCGATGTCCGGGTCCGGCTCGGCCAGGTCGACCTTGAACTCGGGCACGGACATGCCGGTGCCGCGCGGCCCGGTCTGCATGCTGTCGGTGGCATAGGGCTGGCCCCAGGCCACCAGCATCGTGGCGACGAAGACGGCGCCCCCGATCGCCCCGATGATGACGGCAGGCCCATAGATGTCGGTGGGATTCTCACGATTCCACTTGTCGAACCATTTGGGAAACATCGCTCAGTCCTCCTGCCCTATGAAGGCCTCGTAGGACCCGTAGCTCTCGTAGCCGTAGGACCCGTCATACATCGGCGCGAAATTGTGCTCCTGCGCCCAGATGAACCAGTTGTCCACGACCGTTCCGGTGAGCAGGATCCCGATGCCGCCCGTGATGGGGGTCAGGACCGCGAACCACCAGGCCCAGCGGTGAATGCCTTCCATCGTGGCGTTGAAGCCCATGGTCCAGCGCCAGAACAGCGCCGCGCGTTCGCTTGCCGTGCCCCGGTCGTAGATCTGCTCCAGCTCGCGGTCGCCGCCGAAGCGGGTCACGGCCAGGATGGTCGCGCCATGCATCGCGAAGAGCAGGACCGAGCCATAGAGGAACACGATCGAGAGGCAGTGGAAGGGATTGTAGTAGAGGTTCCCGTAGCGGATCGAGAAAGCCGTGGTCCAGTCGAGATGCGGGAAGATGCCGTAGGGCACCGCCTCGGACCAGCTGCCCATCAGCACCGGGCGGAAGAGCCCCAGCACGAGGAACAGCCAGATCGCCGAGGCGAATGCCCAGGCGACGTGCTTGCCCATCTTCTGCTGCTTGGCCAGCAGGTACGACCGCAGCCACCAGGTACAGACGCTCACCAGCAGGAAGAAGGAGGCTATGATGTACCACCCGCCATCGTCGAGGGGCGGCATCGACAGGCCATGTTCCGGCCCCGGCGGTTCCAGCGCCAGCCAGAAGCCCTGGCGCAGGAATTCCGGGATCGACCAGCCGACCTGCGCCAGCATGTTCAGCCCGATGATGTTGAGCCACAGGATCCCCGTGGCCAGGCTGATCAGGCCGGTCCAGCCCAGGTAGACCGGGCCGATCTGGGCGTTGCCGATCCAGCCGACGAGCCGGCTGAAGAACGGGGTGATCATCCGTTCCGCGGCCATGTTGTTTTCGTTGTCCATGCCCAGTTCCGGGGGACCCTGAACCTGAACCTGGGTGAATATGTTCTGATACTCGATCATGTCTTACATCCCCACTTGGCTGGGCCAGATCGGCAGCTCGAGCCACCAGTTCCACCACTCGGGCCAGCCCTTGGTCCAGACGGGTCCGCTGATGATGATGCAGACCGCCGACCAGAATCCGGCATTGAGCGCCAGCAGCAGGCCGAGCCGGTGGATCCCCAGCGTGCCGACCGAGTAGCCGATGAAGTCACGGAAGAAGGTGTCCTCGTGATCCGGCGTCTTGGCCTCTTCGCCCTTCTCGGGATTGGCCGCCGACAGGATCAGGCCGCCATGCAGCGCCAGCGCCAGCGTGGTGGTGAAGAAGAAGGTCACCGCCAGCATGTGGGCCGGGTTGTAGTGGAAGTGCAGGTAGGCGTAGCCGGTGTTCGACACCCAGTCGAGATGGCTGAAGATACCGTAGGGGAAGCCGTGCCCCCAGGCCCCCATCAGGAGCGGGCGGAAGACCACGAGCGTCGCGTAGGCGAGGATCGCGAAGCTGAAGGCGATCGGCACGTGATAGCCGATGCCGAGCTTGCGGCAGATCTCCACCTCGCGCAGCGCCCAGCTTATGAAGGCGCCGAGCGCGCAGATCGTGATGATCTGCCAGAGCCCGCCTTCCATGAGCGGCGCCAGCCCGAGGCCGTATTTCAGGTCGGGCGGCGCGATGTTGATGAGCCAGGGGTTGAAGGTTCCCTGGTGGGCCGCGCCCCACAGGATCAGGATCGTCCCGAGGGCGGCGAAGAAGGCCGTGGTGACCCCGAAGAAGCCCACGTAGAACGGGCCGACCCAGAAGTCGAACAGATCGCCGCCGATCAGCGTCCCTCCGCGGACCCGGTATTTGCGTTCGAAACTAAGCACCGCCATTTCCGTCGTCTCCGCTTTTCGCGGCCTGTCGGGGCGGGTCCCCGGCGGACCGTTCTATCTCTCTGCGATGGCCGCGGGCGAGCCGACCCGCCCGCGGCAGTCTTGCGTCAGGCGTGGATCAGCGCCCGTACTTCTCAGCGGCGATTTCAAACCAGTTGAAACCGTCGGTGCTGAGCAGCACGAGATGGATCATCGCCGCGAGCAGGAACAGGAACACGCCCTGCGCCACGAAAACGCGGCGGGGGTCGAAGATCAGCCAGATCTTGTAGAATTTAGCCATTTCTCAACCCCTTCCTCAGAACCACGGGAACCAGATGAACGTCGCGATGTGCGCGACGACTGCAACCAGCGCGAACAGCCAAAGGCCGCTCATGTACACCGAATGCAGTTCCTGGGCCTGCTCGTCTGTGAGACCTGTGAAGGACAGGTCGGATTTATCAGCCATGAACTTTCCTCCGGAACGTTATGCTGACGCCGCGACCCCCGCGGCCGGGTCCCCCGGGGCCGGATGGCCCCGCGGGAGTCTGTCCGCCCTCACGGGCAGGCAGTCGGTATCTCGGATCACCGGGCAAAAAGCTCAGGCCGAGAAGATGAAAGGCGTGATCCGGTCCGCTTCGGCCCAGGCACGGGCCAGCGGGCCGCGCAGGTTGAGCGTCCGGAACCGCACGATGTCGCGCAGCCAGCGGAAGCTGCCGAAGGGCAGCGCCAGCAGGAAGATCATCGCGAAATAGACGTGGAACTCGATGCTGCGACCCGAGGATGCGCGCGGGCGCGCCGGGCTTGATGTGACATCGGTCATGGATCAGTCCTCCTTGTGAACCGTGCGGGATTCGGGCGAGAGCGCCCGGACCGTTTCGATGGCGACCCGCGTGTCGCCCTTGCGCAAAGCCGCTTCCTCGGCGGCGTCGCGCAGGCTCTTGGCGGCAGAAATGCGGGTCAGAACAGGGTGGTCGGCGACGATGCGGTCGAGCGCGCGCTGTGCGTCCTCGTCCCAGGGCAATTCGCGCCGGAGCGGTGTCGGGGTCGCGGCGGCGGCGTCCATCTCGCTGCCGAGCGGCAGGATATGGAACAGCGCATCGAAGAGGCCGTTGCAGACTTCCTGGAGCAGGTAGGTCGCGCCGGCATAGCCCATCATCGGCGTGCCGGTGGCGCGCCGGATCGCGGCGCCCGGGAAGCTGGCCGGAATGAAGGCGGGCCGCGGCCCGTGGCCGGCCTGCAGCTCCGCCAGGTACATCTTCTCGTTGATCGAGCCGAGCAGGATCAGCGGACGCTCGCGGGCGATGAGCGCGCGCACCTCCTCGTTGTCGGTCTTCGCCCCGGCGCAGCGCGCGACCGCGAAGGCACAGGGCAGGCCCAGGTCGCCTTCGAGGAACTTGCGGATGCCGCGGGCATAGGTCTCGTTCGCGACGATGCCGAACTTGGCGGTGGCGAAGAAATCCTGCGTGACGGACCGCCAGAGATCCCAGACCGGCTTGATCGTCGAATGCTTCTCGCGCGCGATGAACGGTTCCGGGTCGAGATCCAGAAGCTCGCCCAGCTTGCGCAGGAAGAGGGTCGTGCTTTCGACGCCGATCGGCGCCTGCAGGTAGGGCTTTTCCAGCACCTCGGCCAGGCCGCGGCCGAACTCGCGATACATGCAGATGTTCACGTCGGCGTTGACCAGATCGCGCATCTCGGCCAGGTGCGCGCCCAGCGGCATCACCATGTTGATCTCGGCGCCGATGCCTTCGACCAGGCGGCGGATCTCGTGCAGGTCGGAGGGCATGTTGAAGGTGCCGTACATCGGGCCNAGGATATTGACCCGCGGCCTGGCGCCTTCCGCGCGCTTCTTCTCCTTGGGCATTCGGCCCTTGGTCATGCCGAACTCGGTGAAGACCCAGGTCATCGCGCGGTCGGCGGCCTCCCACTGGTCCTCGTCGATGGTGCGCGGCAGGAAGCGCTGGATATTGGTGCCCTCGGGCGTGACGCCGCCGCCGATCATCTCGGCGATGGACCCGGTCACAACGACCGCCGGCAGCGCCGGGTCGAGCGTGCCCCAGGCCCGCTTCATGGCGCCTTCGGTGCCGTCCCGGCCCAGTTCTTCCTCGCCCAGACCGGTCACCACGATCGGCAGTTCATGCGGCGGCAAGGCGTCGGTGTAGTGCAGGACGGAGGTGACCGGCAGGTTCTCGCAGCCGACGGGGCCGTCGATCACGACCTGCAGGCCCTTCACGGCGCAGAAGGCGTAGACCGCCCCCCAGTATCCGCCGGCCCTGTCGTGGTCCTGCACCAGCATCAGATCATCTCCTGCGCCTTGCGGGCGCGTTGCTGTTTCTCGAGTTTCTTGAGGTTCTGCGCGCGGTATTCCGGGCGCAGGTTCGGATCGCCCTCCCAGACGCCGGCGGTGTCGCCCTCGCCCACGCCCTCGAAGAAGGCGCGCATGTGGTCCATGCGGGACTTGCCCGCGATGGCGGCGTTCATCACCTCGGCGAGGCTGCCGGCCCCGGCGGGACCCATCAGCGGGCGGGCCGAGATCAGGTTGGTGAAGTACAGCGCCGGGATGCCCAGCTCCTTGGCCTTCTGCACGACCGGGGTGGTGCCGATGGCCAGGTCGGGCTTCACGCCCTCCATCGCGGCGCAATCCTCTTCGAGGGAGGCACGGAACTTCACCGTCGCACCCTTCGCCCGCAGCCATTCGGCATCGGCCTCGGACCAGGGCGTCCGCGGGCAGGCGGTGCCGACATAAGGTACCTCCGCCCCGCTCTCGATCAGCAGACGCGCGACGAGCAGCTCGCTGCCCTCGTACCCGCTGAGCGTGATCGTCCCCTTGATGGGGGCCGCGGCCAGCGCGCCCCTGATCGCCGGGAGGAAGGCGTTCTGCGCCGTGGCCACCTTGTCCGCGGGCAGGCCGAAGGCGTCGCCGATGGCCGCGAGCCAGGCGGTGGTGCCGTCGTGACCGACCGGCGCGCTGCCCACGATCGGACGCCCCGCCGTTTCGAACTCGCGGACCGCCGCGGTGTAGAAGGGATGGATCGCCGCCACCGCGCCGCAATCCAGCGCCGCGTAGAGCTCGCGCCATTCGCGGCAGGGCACGACCGGGCCGGCGGCCAGGCCGAGCGGGTCCAGCATCTGGCCGATCACCACGGGATCGGCCGGGAACATTTCGCCCAGAAGCGTGACGGTCGGCCGGTCGGACACCCCGCTCTCGGGCTTCGGCACGGGGCCCGCCTCGGCCTCCTGGCGGGCATAGTTCAGCATCGCGCCGGCCAGCACGTCCTTGGCTTCGGCGTGGGTCGGAATGCCGAAACCGGGCACGTCGATGCCCACGATCCGCACGCCGTCGATCTCGTCTGGCAACAGCCGCAGCGGCACGCCGCTGGCCGTGGGCACGCACAGATTGGTGACCACGATCGCGTCGAAGCGATCCGGGTCGGCCAGCTGGTGCACGCTGTCGCGGATATCCTCGAAAAGCTTGCCCGTGACGAGCGTCTCCGAGTTGAAGGGCACGTAGCCCACCGACCGGCGCGCGCCGTAGAAATGCGACACGAAGGTCAGCCCGTAGACGCAGCAGGCCGACCCGCTGAGCACCGTGGCCACGCGCTTCATGCGCAGGCCCACGCGCAGGCTGCCAAAGGCCGGGCACATGGATTGCGGCTTGTCATGGGGGCCCGTGGGATAGTCCCGCGCGTACTGGTCGAGCAGATCGGACTGCCCGGCCATGCGCGCGGCGGTCTCCATCTCGGAGCCGGAATGACAGCCGAGCCCGGGATCGCCTTCCAGCGCGGGCGCGTCGGGACGGGATTCGCCCCGGATCACCTCGGCCTCGGCGGCGTCGTCATATGTGACTTCGTCGCTCATCTGGCCTCGGCCCCCTCCTCTGCGGAACCGCTCGCGTAGATGTCGTGCAGCAGGCGGCGGATCTGGTCCGGCCGGGCCTGCTTCAGCAGGGCCTGGACCTCGCGCAGCGTGGTTTCCCTTACGGGATCACGTTTCGTCATAGATCACCTCCAGGCTTTCCTTGGGCTTGGCGTTCTTGCCGCGCATATCCGCGTCGGTCGCCGGTTCCAGCGTGACGCCGGCCCCCGTGTCCGAGCCGTCGAAGAGATTCAGGAGGGCGTCCTGATCAAGCGGTGCGGGACGCACCGGCGGCGCGCCCGACACGGCCTCGGCCAGACCGGCGAAGAGATCGCCCCACTGGCTCTCGGCGGTGCCGACGATCTGGTAGTTCGCGGATTTCTTGCGCAGGTCGTCGTCCTGCGGGATCGCGGCCAGGACCGGGATGTCCACCGCCTCGGCGAAGGCCTGCGCCTCGCCCGAGCCGTCATCCTTGTTGATCACCAGCCCGGCGACACCGACATTGCCGCCGAGCTTGCGGAAATATTCCACCGCCGAGCAGACGTTGTTGGCGACGTAGAGCGACTGCAGGTCGTTGGACCCGACCAGGATCACCTTCTGCGCCATGTCGCGGGCGATCGGCAGGCCGAAGCCGCCGCAGACCACGTCGCCGAGGAAATCCAGCAGCACGTAGTCGAAATCCCAGTCGTGGAAGCCAAGCTTTTCCAGCAGCTCGAAGCCGTGGATGATCCCACGTCCGCCGCAGCCACGGCCCACTTCGGGACCGCCCAGCTCCATCGCGAAGACGCCGCCGCGCTTGAAGCAGACATCGCCGATCTCGACCTGCTCGCCGGCGAGGTTCTTCTTGGTCGAGGTCTCGATGATCGTCGGGCAGGCCTTGCCGCCGAAGAGCAGCGAGGTGGTATCGGATTTCGGATCGCAGCCGATCAGCAGCACGCGCTTGCCCTGCTCGGCCATCATGTGGCTGAGATTGGCCAGCGTGAAGCTCTTGCCGATGCCGCCCTTGCCGTAGATCGCGATGATCTGGGTCTTCTTGGTCGGTTCGTCGGTCACGAGATCGGCGAGATCCTCGTGGGCCTCGTCGCGCAGGCGCTGGTCGAAATCTTTGAGGTTCGGTACGTCGTCCTTCACGCTGCGTCCTTCCAGTTGAGTATCATTTTCAGACAGGCCGGATCGTAGAAGGCCGTTCTGTAGGCCTCTGGCGCGTTCGCCGCGGGCGCGCGATGCGTGATCAGCTCATCGAGCGAGAGCGCCCCGTTCTCGACCAGCGCGGCCGTCGCGGCCAGGTCGTCGCGGGTCCATTCGGCGGCGACGCGGAAGCGGGCTTCCTTCATGAAGGCCGGCGGGAAGGCAAAGCTGAGAGCCTCGGGGTAAAAGCCGGCGAGCACGATCTCGCCGCCCTTGGCGAGCCGCCCGATCAGCTGGTCGAGGATCTCGGGGCTGCCCGAGGCGTCGTAGATCGCGCGGTAGTCGCGCCGCGGATCGTCCTCGGGCGCGATCACCTGGTAGCCGGCGGCACCGGTCCGGCGGTCGGGCTCGGAGTCCCAGACGGTGGGCGCGGGCGCACCGGCCGCCACGGTCAGGCGCGCCAGCAGCCGGCCAAGAACGCCGTGCCCCACGATCAGTTCGGGCACCGCCTTTTCGAGCCCGGCCATGGCGTGGCGGGCCGTGGCGGCCAGCGCCAGCAACGCGCCCTCTGCGCCAAGCGCCGGGTCGATGCGGG
>PR_CR_10_Liq_1_inCRDRAFT_1000857_pt1 | contig 18146 bp, 18 predicted proteins | sample PRCRCaboRojoPR_3_FD_10241 | JGI IMG/M metagenome (IMG submission 10241)
TAATAATATCACTGTTTGATTCAATATTTTCTTCGGAGCATGATACCGCAGAAAGAATAAATACACCAAATACTATTTGCTTAAAATTCATAACACAAAATCATATAATAAATTTCCCTACTCTAAATCGCTTTTCGGGGTAACGCGGCAATTAATTATTTAGGCCTAACATTGAATTGCAATAACAAAGCAAAAAAAAAAAATGACTTTAACAATTTATTGTAGGTTTTTTCTGATTTCCACCAGCATATCTCTTAGTACTTAACTCCAACATAACGCGCTGTGACTCTGTACTCCTTAACCAAAAGCTAACTGCATTTTCTTCACCCGGTCTTCTAAACTTTCATTGGTCATACGTTCCCGCAGGCGGTCTTCCATAATGGGAAAGCAAAAGGGAGAGGGCTTTTCCATTTCCTGGATCAAAATCGTCTGGCCGGCAATGCGCTCCAGGGCCTGGCGCATACGGCCTTCTTCCAACTGAAACTCCAGCGCCTCTTCATAGGCCTGTTGCAGCAGGTTGTCGGGCTCGTAATCATTAAACTCATTGAAAATCAACTGACTGCTGCTTTGTCAGGTGCTTGTCTTTGGTGGGTTGCCCAGGATAGCCCTTAAAAACCAAACCGGCAAAATATTTGGCTGTAGCTTAGACAAAGTACGAATAACAAAAAGGGAGCCGTTCCTAAGGTTAGAAACGGCTCAAATTACCTTGCTTTAATCTTTTGTTGCTAATCCTGGACGTTGGTCATCAGCACCACTCCCTTTCGATTATTCGCTCTAATAATCACTTTGAAATGGTTTTCATGCAGTTTCAAAACACCTTCTACTTTAAGATTTTTGTTTTTAAAGGGTTTTGACTGATTTAAAATCGATTCAGCCCTTTTAACTACCTCAGCGTTGTTTCCTGAAAACACTAAACTCTGCTCCTGAGGTGAAAACTGGTACAAAGCATTAGCGCTTTTTTGAAAGTTCTCGCATGATGCATCCGAACAATTAAATAATCGATTTTCAGTTTTAGTGCTATACTCTATGGCTACCTGAGCTTGATTTGAACAAGCCATAAATGATAAAACAACAAATAATAAAAACTTCATTTTTGTGGATTTTATGTGAGCAAAAATTATTCACCGCCAAACCCTGGACCACTAGTTTGTACGATGGTCATGTGACAATCTCCTTGGCAGGTACATTCAGTAGATGGTGGGTTACCAAGTGTCCACTTTTCCCTGCAGGTGCTACCAGCAGCTTCACAGCCGCCAGTACAGCTTACTTCGTAAGTAGGCAAACTCACCCTACGTCATGTAAGATACAGTTGTAATAACGTCTAAGTTATCTTTTATTTCGTATCTGATTCCAAAAAAACCTCCCCTGCGTAAAATACTCCGGTCTATGCTTACAATACTCTCTTCTGAAATTTTGTTCTTTGCTAAAAAGGCCTTGAAATTATCTAAAAAACCGTGTTCGTAGCCTTGAAAAAGATCATTGGCTAAAGATATAGCGGCATCACCTTTCACAATCTCCTCTGTCAAACCATCCTCACCAACAAGCTCAATGACAAAATAACAATCATCACAATTGCATTCATAAGTCTGAAGACCCACCAATTCATGCGTGCATTCATTGGTTTCAACCTCACACCCACCTTCGCAGGTTAAAATATACTCATAACCAGGCCCTGCAGACTTAAACTGGTTATCTGGACTTGTCTGCTTAGTATCATTATTACACGAAATGATGGCTAATGATAAACACGGTATTAATACATTAAATAAACTTTTCATTCTGCTGAAAATTTAAAACAAACCTACTCTTAAACGCTTTTCGGTTTCCGCGACAATTAATCAATAGTTTAGGCCTAATATTGAATTGCATTACTAAGAAAAAAAAAAAAAAACGAAATCGCAAAATATAATTTTAGAAACGCTAGGTTTTGATCTAATTTTTACAGGTAGAACTTAAAAGCTTTCAACCTTTAAAAGACAACTTCATTTTCTTCACCCGGTCTTCTAAACTTTCATTGGTCATACGTTCCCGCAGACGGTCTACCATAATGGGAAAGCAAAAGGGAGAGGGCTTGTCCATTTCCTGGATCAAAATCGTTTGGCCGGCAATGCGCTCCAGCGCCTGACGCATACGGCCTTCTTCCAACTGAAATTCCAGCGCCTCTTCATAGGCCTGCTGCAACAGCAGGTTGTCGGGCTCGTAATCATTAAACACATTGAAAATCAACTGACTGCTGCTTTGCAAGTGCTTGTCTTTGATGGGTTGCCCCGGATAGCCCTTAAAGACCAAACCGGCAATACCGGCAATATCGCGGAAACGCCTACGGGCCAACTCCACCGCGTTAACACTTTGCATAATGTCTTCCCGCAAATCCTGGGTGGTAAACACATCGCTGTCTAAAGCTTCTTCAATGGGGATGGGCTTGTTGGCCAGAAGTTCAAAGCCATAATCATTCATGGCAATGCTAAGACTAATGGAGGTAAATAAAGACAAGCGGTAGGCCAGCAAAGCGGCCATACCTTCATGCACGGCCCGCCCTTCAAAAGGGTAGAAAAAAAGGTGGTGGCCTTCGCGGCTCTTCAATTTTTCAATCAAGAATTCATGCTGGTGGGGAATCACCGAGCGCTCGCGCTGCGTTTCCCAAAGCGGCTCAATCAGCTGAAGCTCGGGGTCTTTAGGCTGGCGCTTAAAACTCTCTTCTAATTTTAAGCGCAGCATTTTACCCATTTGGGCCGAAAGCGGCATACGCCCCCCCTGCCAGCTGGGTACCACCCCTTTGGTGGTTTTGGCCCTGCGCACGGTCACGTCCATACCTTTTACCCGCACCAATTCCAGGTTACGGCCACTAAACCAAAACACATCGCCCGGCTTGAGGCGAGAAATAAAGTATTCTTCCAAAGTACCCAAGTAGCCCCCACCCTGAAATTTAACGCGCAGCACCGTATCACTCACAATGGTGCCAATACTCATACGGTGGCGCATGGCAGTGCGCCTGCGGGTTACCTTAAAAAGTCCGTCTTCTACCTCTACTTTGTGAAACTCGTCATAGCCTTGCAGCGACTCCCCGCCCTGGGTGATAAAGTTGAGGCACCACTGCCACTCTTCATCACTAATATTTTGGTAAGAAAAGGTCTGCCGTACTTCTTCTAAAATTTCGCTGGGGCGGAAACCCTCCGAAACGGCCAGCGTAACCAGGTACTGCACCAGTACATCAAAGCTGCGGAAATAGGGTACGCGCTCTTCCACCACTTCCTGGCTAATGGCTTCGCGCAAAGCGGCTGCTTCTACCAGCTCTAGAGTATGGGTGGGCACAAAATAAATTTTGCTGGTGGCCCCCGGTTGGTGCCCACTACGGCCGGCCCGTTGCATAAAGCGCGCCACACCCTTGGGAGAACCCACCTGAATAATGGTTTCCACCGGACGAAAATCGACACCCAAATCTAAACTGCTGGTGCACACCACCGCCTTGAGCTGACCGGTGTACAAAGCGTCTTCCACCCAAAAACGCAAATCACGGCTAATGCTGCCGTGGTGCATGGCCATGAGTCCCGCTAAATCAGGAGCCAGGTCTAAAATGCGTTGGTACCAAATCTCGGCCTGGCTGCGGGTGTTGGTAAACAGCAAGGTGCTCTCACTTTGGTGGATGATGGGGATGACCTGCTCCAGCATTTTTATGCCCAGATGGCCCGCCCAGGGAAGCACTTCTACCGTTTTGGGTAAAATGGACTGTACTTCAATTTTCTTAGTCAAGTTAGCCCTGATGAGGCGCGTTTGTTCTTTGGGCACCTGCGAACCTAAAAGCACGTCTACCGCTTCTTCCATATTGCCAATGGTGGCCGAAATGCCCCAGGTTTGAAAACCGGGCGACAATCCGCGTAAGCGTGAAAGGGCCAACTCTAAAAGCACCGCTCTTTTGGAGCCTAAGAGCTCATGCCATTCATCGGCTACTAAGACTTGTAAGTTTTTAAAGGTTTTGGGGTAGCCTTTGCTGGCCAGCAAGAGGTGCAAACTTTCTGGAGTGGTAATGAGCAAATTGGGCATGCTTTTTTTCTGCCTGGCCCGCTCACTGGCAGTGGTATCGCCCGTGCGGACGCCTACGGTCCATTGCGCGCCTAAGCCTTCAATGGCCCGCTCGGCACTTTGCTTAATTTCTTTGGAGAGGGCCCTGATGGGGGTAATCCAAATGGCTTGCAAACCCTTAGGAGCCGGCTGCGCCTCCAAGATAGGCAGCAACAAAGAGTAGGTTTTACCGCTACCGGTGGGCGCATTCACCAGTCCGGAGTAGCCATCGGCAAAAGCCTGCCAGGCTTCTTGTTGAAATTTAGCCGGTTGCCAGCCTAACTTTTTAAACCATTTATGAGATTGCTGCATACACGGCCATTGCGAAACTGAGAGGGCTTAGGGGCTTAGCACAGGCTTTTGCATGGCTTCCAGCGCCTTACTCAAATAAAGGTCTTCCTGAGCGTACACCCGTTGGTAAGCGTCACTGCCCAAAAGATTATAGGCAATAAAAGATTTAATGCGGTTTTTTACCAAGGGCAACTCTTCCTCATACTGTGGACTCAGCTGTTTCAGGCTTTGCCCCTGGGTGAAATAGTTGAGCACTTTTTCATTTACAGTAAAGTTCTCGGCAAAATTAGCCACGGTTAAATCCTGTAAAGAATCGCGGTGCACATCTACGTAGGTAAAGGCCAGTTGGTCTAAATTCACCGTCATAACCAGGTGGTACAACAGGCGGTTGTAAGAGGCGCTGTCTTGCTCAATGGTTATGTCAGGGGCAATGCCGCCTCCACCGTACACGGTGCGCCCGCCTTTGGTGTTAAAAGACTGCCCTTGTTTTTGGGCGGTGTCTATGGGTAGCTGCCCGTGAAAATTATGCTGTTTTAAAAAATCCTGGTTGTAATGGTCAAAATCTTTTTGAATGCTGCGGCCACTGGGCGTGTAGTAGCGCTGGGTAGTCAGGCGCATGCGTGAGCCGTCACTTAAAGTAATTTCTTCCTGCACCAGCCCCTTGCCAAAACTTCTGCGGCCTACAATTACGCCCCGGTCGTTGTCTTGCAAGGCCCCGGCCACAATCTCACTGGCCGAAGCAGAAGCTTCATTGATCAAAACCGCCACTTTCCCTTCCTGAAAGAGACCTTTACGGCTGGCAAATACTTCGGTTTTAACCCCCTTACGGTTTTTGGTGAAAACTATGAGTTGGTCATCGTCTAAAAATTCATCGGCAATTTCTTCGGCTGCGGTAAGCAAGCCCCCCGGATTATCGCGCAGATCTAAAATGAGGTGTTTGGCCCCATCGGCCTTGAGCCTTTTAAGCGCCTGCCTTAGCTCTTGCGTGCTGCGCTGCGTAAATTTGGTGAGTTTAAGATAGCCTACGGTGTCATTGAGGTTAAAAGCGCTGGGCACACTGTTTACCGGCACCTCGCCTCTACGTACGGTTAAAGAAAGGGTGCGGCTTTGCAGCGGGTCGTACACTTCTAATTGCACCGGTGTGCCTGACTTGCCTTTTAAAGTTTGAATCACTTTTTTATTGCTTACAGCTGGCCCGGTAAGGGAGGTGGTATCGGCCCTTAAAATGCGCTGACCGCTTTGCAAGCCGGCCCGGGCGCTGGGTCCCTCGGCAATTACCCGCACCACGGTAAGGGTATCTTTAAACAACTTAAATTCTATGCCTATGCCTACAAAGCTTCCGCTGATGGCCTCTTGATTGGCCAGTACCTCGCTACGGGGTATGTAGGTAGAGTGCGGATCTAATTGCTGCAGTAAACTGGAAACGGTTTCGTCTAAAAGGCTATCGGTGTTAACCGAGTCTACGTATTCATTGTCAATAAAGGAAATGATTTGCCGCACCTTTTGCTCACGTTTGCTTTGTGAGTTTAAGGCCAGCCCCTTGCCGGGAAAATTGAAAAGCATGCCTACAATGATGCCCACGCAAACTGCCAGGGCCAGGTAGACCGGATATAAAGTTTTATTCTTCAAGCTCTTGCTGTTGTATTTGTTCTATCTCAACCCCTGCTTTGCGTAAGAAGTTTAAACCACTGTCATCTTTATAGCCATTTATGTACACCAAACGCCTGATTCCCGCCTGGTGTACCAGTTTACTGCAGTCTTTGCAGGGACTTAGGGTTAAATACAAAGTGGCTCCACTGCAACTCTGCGTACTACCGGCAATTTTAAGAATGGCGTTGGCCTCTGCATGCAAAACGTACCACTTGGTAATTCCGTCTTCATCTTCGCATTTATTTTCAAAACCACTGGGGGTGCCGTTGTAACCGTCTGAAATGATCATCCGGTCTTTTACTATTAAGGCGCCCACCTGCCTGCGCTGGCAATTACTTAAGCTTCCCCACTCCTGCGCCATACGCAAGTAGGCTTTATCGTATTTACGTTGCTTCAGTTGGTTTTTACTCATAGGATTCTTCTACCATTTAAGAGCCCCAAAATTAGAGTTTTAAAATCCTTTTCAGGCGTTTAGCGTGCATGGCTTTAAGCCGATGGCACTTGGGAAAAAACAGCCCCATTCAATACAGAACCGTAATCACAAACTAATGCCTACCAGTTATCACTAGAAGAACACCTGTTACTCAACCACGGTTGCCAGCAAATTTTGAATGTACCAGTTTTGAACGCAGTAAAGATATTCAGGAGCTTAAGCAATACTAGAGCTTCCGACCTAATTACACTAGCGCTGTTGAATTGAGCTCAATTCAAAAGTGGCAACCCTCTGGCCCCCCCCTCCCCCTCCAGAGGGTTTTTTTGGCTCTAGGCCGAATTACGCCCAGCGTTAATGTTTCCATAAAGGGAGCGGACCACCAGTTTGCGGTAAGCCTGCAATTGGGTATCTGTTTCCGGGGTATCTGCTTGTTCCAGTTCTTTTATCCGCATAAGCGCATACTGCTGAATAGTGAGTAGGGGCAATACAATTTGCTCGCGTAGTTTTATGCTTTGGCGTGCAGCCGGGTTGGTTTCCAACAGCTCCTTATGACCCGATACCATTTTCAGGTATTTGCGCGCCCGCTGCGATTCTTCATAAATCCAGGTCCAAAACTCCCCAAACTCAGGGTCTTTTTGCATGTAGGCTGTTAATGGGAAAAAGCTTTTACTGAGCGATTGCATGGAGTTTTCCAAGAGCGTTCTAAAAAACAAACTGTTTTGGTAGAGCTCTTGCACCTCAGCCAGGCGCCCAGCTTGTTCTATTTTTTCCAAAGCCGTACCCAAGCCAAAAAAGCCCGGTACATTTTGCTTGAGCTGACTCCAGGCGCCCACAAAAGGAATGGCCCGCAAATCTTCAAACTTTAAGGCCTCACTTTTACCGCGTTTGGAGGGACGGCTGCCAATATTGGTTTTGCCGTAATATTTAAGCGTGCTCATTTTTTCTAAATAGGGCACAAAGCAGGGGTGAGCCTTAAAGTCACTGTAGGTTTGGTAGCTAATTTGCGAAAGCTCTTCCAGCAATTTCCGGGATGATTCGGTGAGTTTTTTATCGGGGTCATCCAGAACGGAGTTTTCTAATCCGGCACTCATCAATTGCTCTAAATTGTACTTAGAGGAATCTACCGTACCAAAGTTAGAACTGATGGTTTGCCCTTGAATGGTTAACTGAATCCGGTTGCTCTCAATTTGATTCCCCAGTGAGGCATAAAACTTATGGGTGCTGCCCCCTCCACGTGCGGGTGGTCCGCCCCGGCCGTCAAAAAAGGTGACTGAAATGCCATAGTCTCGTGAAACTTTAGTAATGTTTTCCTTGGCCTGATAAATGCCCCAGTTGGCTGAAATATAGCCGCCATCTTTAGTGCCATCGGAAAAACCCAACATCACCACCTGCTTTTGGCCACGCTGTTTCAGGTGACGGGCGTATACCGGGTGCTCGTAAAGCTCGGTCATGCTTTCACCGGCCTGTTTGAGGTCTTCAATGGTTTCAAAAAGCGGAATAATATCTAGGGCCAGCGGTTCTTCCCATCCGCTTAAGCGGGCCAGCGCATACACTCGGGCAATGTCTTCGGCTCCGCGGCAGTTGCTAATGATGTAGCGGTAAGCGCCAAAATCGCCATTGCGGGCTTTTATTTCCCTAATGGTTGAAAAGGTCTCAGCCGTGTCTTTCAAAACGGGGTCTAAATCGGCTGGAGCCTGCGCGGTACTTTTAAGGGTAAAGAGCGCATTAATACGCGCCTCTCGGTCAAGCTGAGCAAAGTCATTGGGAAACGCCTTGGGACTGGCATCTTGCAAGGCCTCTAAAGTGCTATGAATTACGCGACCATCCTGACGGATGTCCATGGTAGAAAAGTGGAAACCAAAAATTTTCACCTTGTTGATGAATGCCTGCACATCAGGCGCAAAGAGACTGTTGTGCTGCTCTTCCAGAATTTTTTTGAGTGCCATTAAATCGGCCAGAAAAGAAGTGAGGGTAAAACCCGATGGCGGCACCCCTTCTCGCATGGCCCAATACAAATTATCGTGCAGTTGCGTCATCAGCGCCTCGGTTCCCCTAAAGGTGATTCTGCGCCTCAGTTTACGGATGTCTCTAAAATAGCATTTAAAGAGGCTGCTGCGCAAACGGTCAGCCACCTTGAGCGTAATTTCGGTATTCACAAAAGGATTGCCATCGCGGTCGCCTCCAGGCCAAAAGCCCAACTGCAACAGTGGGTTATCCGCTAAAATGGCATCGGCCTCTGAGCCGAGGCTTTCGTAAACCTCTTGGTAAATTTGAGGTATGGAGTGGTAGAAAATATTTTCCAGATACCACACCAGGCTAATGGCTTCATCCAGCGGACTGGGTTTCTCTTTCTTAAAAAAGGGCGTTTTGCCCAACTGCTCTAAGTAGCGTTCTATGGCGCTTAAGTTGTTCTCACGGATGGCTGTATCCAAATCAGAGATTATGCCTAAAACGGGGCCGGGGTAAAATTGAGTGGGGTGTGCCGTAAGGACAATTCGTACCCGGAAGTTCTCCAGAGCCTTTTTTAACTTGGGCAAAGCATTGCGATTGGAGGCGCTCTGCAATAAGGCACGGTAGCTGCCACTTCCCCTAACGTCATTCACCTTGGTAAAGGCCGCATCTTCCAAAGCATCAATCAAAACCACNTGGCGCTCTATGTATTGTACAAACCGAAACATCTGGTCCAANCGTTNCTCNTCCGAACTTTCAGACTTGTTTTCNGTGAAAAACTGATCCATTATTTCCTGCGGGTTTTTGGCCTGGTCAAAGCCTTTTTTGCAAACCTCAGCCAGCACCGGCAGCCAAATACCGGTTTGATGTACCCCATCTAAATTTAGAGTAAGGAACAGAGAGTTGTAAATTTGGTAGCGCAAGGCTACCTCTTCGGTAAATGATTGGTTGCTGGCTTGCATAAAAAAGCTTGATTTTGAATCTCTAAATTACCTATTATCAACAGTCACAGATACAAAACGTTTTGGAATTTCCTCTGAAGCCCAAAAGGGCCCGCCCCTATTTTTGAAAAATGCAGAACTTAGCCAACCTAAGCAATGGCTAAATGTCTTACCTCTTTTCTTCGGCTCGATTGGGTTTTAGAATCTGGCGCAGCGCTGATCTCCAGGCTTTCGCCAGACTCAACGCACACCCGGAAGTGATGCAACATTTCCCTAAGCCGCTAAGCATGGCGCAATCAAAACAGTTTTTGGAGCGATTAGCTTCTCACTACCAAAAGCATGGTTTCCAGTATTTTGCGGTAGAGCTTTTAAGTTGCCAGACACTCATCGGCTTTCTTGGTTTGGCCTATCAAAAATATCCCTCCCCCTTTACCCCAGCGGTTGACCTGGGCTGGCGCCTGATGCCCGAAATATGGAATAAAGGATACGCTACGGAAGGAGCAGAACGCTGCGTAAAATGGGTCTTTGAAACCCATACACTCACCCAATTAATCTCAACCTGCCCTGCAATAAACCGAGCTTCAGAGCGGGTTATGCAAAAAATAGGAATGCACAAGCTGGGGTACTTCAACCACCCTAACCTAACTGCTTATCCGCATCTAAAGCCTTGTGTATGTTATGGACTAGAGAGAAACCAAGACATCTAGGCTATTGCCGATGGAAGACCTCAGAGCTTAACAAAAGTACCTCTGCGACAATTGTTTTAATCACCCAAAGAACAACTCTGCGTGTCTGGGTTTATTTTAATTTATTTCCCTGTTAAAGTAATATTCCAATGATGAACTTTCACGATTTTAAGGCCCAAAGACTTAATGGTGCTGTTGAAAAGATGGACCAATACGCCGGCAAAACAATAGTGGTGGTAAACACTGCCAGTAAATGTGGATTAACCCCACAATATGAAGGTTTGGAAGCCTTGTACCAGAAATACAAAGATCAGGGTTTGGTCATTTTAGGCTTCCCGTGCAATCAGTTTGGCAAACAGGAGGCGGGCAATAGCAATGAGATTGAGGAGTTTTGCCAGGTGAACTATGGCGTAAGCTTTCCCATGTTTGAAAAAATAAACGTGAACGGAAAAGATGCGCATCCTATTTTCAAGTATTTAAAATCTATGCTCAGTGGAGGTATCCTGGGTAGTGCTATTAAATGGAATTTCACCAAATTCATTATCAATGCTAAAGGCCAGCCGGTAAAGCGCTTTGCGCCCACCACCAAGCCTGAAAAGATGGAAGACACGCTTAAACAACTGCTAGTTAAGTCATCGGCTAAAGCCTGAAGTTAGAGGTTTTAGAAGCTTATTTGAAAGTTAGCTATTGTGGCTGATTCGAAAATTAAATACAAAAAAGCCTCACCGGTAAGAGTGAGGCTACTTTTTAATTAAGGTGCCCAGGACCGGAGTCGAACCGGTACGCCCGAAGGCACAGGTGTTTGAGACCAGCGCGTCTACCAATTCCCCGCCCGAACGTACCGCTCGGTACGGGCAGGCGCCACCTAAAATTTTCAAACCTAATTTTTGGTCTGTTCACAGGAGTCCAACTTCTTAGCACAAACCTTCGCAAAAAAATAGCCCCACCGGTAAGAGTGAGGCCTTTTTAAGAAAGGTGCCCAGGACCGGAGTCGAACCGGTACGCCCGAAGGCACAGGTGTTTGAGACCAGCGCGTCTACCAATTCCGCCACCTGGGCAATATATAAAAACAGTAATTCTACCGTTTCGAATTCTCTTTTCCCAAGCTCTGGAAAAGCTACTTGCTCCTCCAATTCCCCGCCCGAACGGACCGTTCGGTACGGGCGGGCGCCACCTGGGCTTAACCGCTATTTCTAGCGGGCGGCAAATTTAAAAATTAATGATTTGATTTTAGGCTTCATTATCTAAAATTAATTGCTCCTCTTCCAATTCATCTACAATTAGATCGGCAAGGTTCTCCGTTAGCGTTATTAAATCTGCGGTTACATAGGTACTGGTTTGGGCTGACCAAATTAATTCTCGCGAGTCTACATCATAAAGATTAATCTCTACAAAGTAATCTTTTCCTGAGGCGTAATAACCAGGATTATACACCACCCTACCTACGTGGTTATAATAACCATCATAGGTTCTGTACCAAGGATTCATGGTTATGGGCTCATAGGTAACACCGCGTTGCACAAAACGACTTTCGCTATCACCTGCCAGCACACTTACCGTTAAAATCGCATCTTTTTCAGCAGCGTCTAAGGTTTTAAAAAGTGCCTCGCTTGACAGATCAATGTCCTCTGGGGTGCCTGCCCAAATTTCATGGCTGGCCAAGCTGCTAACGCCCTCCTCCTGTAATTCAGTTTCAACCGCTTCTTCAAGCAATTTTCGGGCGGTGTCTCCAGCAAAAACACCACTGATAAAAATGTTGTTACAGGTATTTTCAGCTTTAATTTCAGGGGCAGTGTAGGTAGCAGTCATTTGAACAGATGAACTGCAACCGAGAAAGAAAACAGACACGACAAACGGAATTATTCTGGTAAAAATTTTCATAACATGTTGATTTTTAATTATATAAAAACCAACACATGAAGCCCCACCCATTGTTTAGAGTTAGTCTGTAAAGCGGCTATCGGTTTCCATCACATGGCCACAGTTGGCACAGGTGCGTAAGTTCTTAGAGTTGTAAAATTCTTTAAAGCGCGGTAGAAAGTCTTTCTCAATATTGTTGAGCGGAAAATAGGTCTCGTGCAATTTGTGATTGCAATTATCGCAGAACCACAGTAAGCCATCTTCATGCTCAGGCTTGCGCACCCTTTCTACTACCAGACCCACTGAACCGGCACTGCGCATGGGTGAGTGGGGCACCTCAGCTGGCAATAAAAACATATCGCCAGGGCCCAGGTGAATATCGGCTGGCTTACCATTCTCCTGAATACGCACCGTAATCTCGCCCTCTAACTGGTAAAAGAGTTCCTCGGTTTGGTTGTAGTGGTAATCTTTACGGGCGTTGGGGCCGCCCACTATCATTACAATATAATCTTTACCCGCAGGGTACAAATTCTTATTACCCACGGGCGGTTTCAAGAGGTCTCGGTTTTCTTCAATCCATTGGTGTAAGTTAAAGGGTCTAGCTAAAGCCATAATTTATGTTTTGAGGTACCACGAAGGTAATTATTTAAGCTTCTCAACCTTTTTTAATGGCAGCAGAGAACCATCGGGTTAAACCCGATGACCCATGTATTTTTAAAACATAAATTTTAGCTGAATCTAAACAATGCGGCAAAGCACCGCCTTTTTAACTAAAATTGAATCAAAAATGGAATACCGCAATTTAGGCCGCAGCGGCTTGCAAGTAAGTGAACTGAGCTTTGGTTCCTGGATAACCTTTGGTACGCAAATTGGCCAAAAGCAGGCTACCGAATTAATGACTATGGCTTATGACCATGGCGTAAATTTCTTTGATAATGCTGAGGTATACGCATCAGGCGAAAGCGAAGTATTAATGGGCAAAGTGCTTAAAGACCGGGGTTGGAGCCGCGATAGTTTTGCGGTGAGTAGCAAGGCGTACTTTGGCATAAAAGGCTTGAAAGATTCTAAACCCATGCAAAAGGGTAATACCCGCAAACACCTTACAGAAGCCTGTCACCAAGCCTTGGAGCGCCTGCAAGTAGATTACCTGGATCTCTTTTTTTGCCACCGGCCCGATAAAAAAACACCCATTGAAGAAACGGTGTGGACCATGCACAATCTCATACAGCAGGGTAAGATTCTCTACTGGGGTACCAGTGAGTGGAGTGCTCAGGAAATTATGGAAGCGCACATGGTAGCAAGGCAAAACCACCTAATTGGCCCTACCATGGAGCAACCGCAGTACAACATGCTGGTGCGCGAAAAGGTAGAAGTGGAGTTCAGCCAGATTTATAAAACGGTAGGTTTGGGCACCACCACCTGGTCACCATTGGCCAGTGGAGTACTTACCGGAAAGTACAATGACACCACTCCTGAAGACGCCCGCTTAAACCTGAGCGAACTAAAGTGGCTAGCCGATAAAAACTTGCAGCAAGAATACTTTGATAAAGTAAGTAAGCTAACTGAGTTGGCTCAAGAGTTGGGTATGAGCATGCCCGTAATGGCCATAGCCTGGACGCTTAAAAACCCGAATGTAAGCACCGCTATTCTAGGTGCTTCCAAAACCCATCAGCTGGAAGAAAACCTAATGGCCAGCCGCGCCAAACACAAGCTCAACCAGGAAGTAATGGACAAAATTGAGGCGATTTTGGAAAACAAGCCGGAGCATCCGCCCTTCTAAAAGTCATAAAGCCCGGTCAGCGATGGTGATGCTGACCGGCCTCTTTTTTACGTAGGCATTATTCGTATTCTGCTTGTAATACGTAAAAATCTTCGATCAGCCGATCCACATCTTCTGCACTGGTGCCATCGTAGAAGCCTCTAATGCGCTTCTCTTTGTCTACCAACACAAAATTCTCGGTATGAATAAAGTCACTTTCATCGCCCTCACCGCCTTCATCTAAAACGGCAAAATAACTTTCACGGGCCAGCTTGTAAATCTGCGGCTTGTCTCCGGTAAGCAAATGCCACTTTCCGGTTACGGCTCCTTGCCGATCGGCATAAGCCCGCAGAACCGGTACGGAGTCAATTTCTGGGGTAACGCTGTGTGAAACAATGGCAAAATCAGCGGCTTCTTTAAGCTCTTCTTGCAACCTGCGCTTTTGCACAGCCATGTCTTTGCAAATATCGGGGCAAATGGTAAAGAAGAAATCCGCTATATAAATCTTTCCTTCCAAGTTTTCTTCGGTAATGGTATCACCGTTTTGGTTGACCAGTTTAAAGGGTATAACCCGATGGTTGATGCCCTTCCTTTGCAGACTTTCATCTACCAGCCTGCGGTCTAAATCACTAGGGTTGTAAATGGGTAGTTTGCGTTGGGGTTTTAATATCTGGTAGGAGAGGGCCACTCCACCTCCCAAAATCACTAGAAGCAAAATAATTTTAAGCCAGTCGGCCGTTTGTAATTTCATAACGTAAAGATGCTAGAAACAAACCCTAACAAACAAGCTTTTTACGCTTTTTTTAATCCAGGGTGTGTATCTTTGAAATAAATTCTACACCATGAAGCAAGTATTGTTTTACAGCTTGTTATTTTTAGCCGTAGCCTGCCAAAATGCTGGCTCTAACAAGGCTGCAGCCGATTCTGACTCAGAAGAAAAAGACGGACAAAGGGTATCTATTTTAAAGCAGGAAGTAATGGCTGCCCATGACCGGGTAATGCCCTCTATGGGGCAAATGAGGCGTCAGCAAAAGCAACTGCGTCAAATGGCCCAAACCTCTCCGGATTCTGCCCTTTACCTGGAAGTGGCGATCAACCTGAAAAAAGCGGATGACGGCATGATGGAATGGATGCACAATTTTAAAGCACCAGACGAGCAGGATTGGAGTGAGGAAGAAAAAGCGCAGTACTTAATGGAGCAAAAGGCCAAAATGATTGAGATTGAAAATCTCACCTTTCAAAACATGTATTTGGCTGATAGCATCTTACAAAGTGTAAACCCTGCCCAGCCGGAATAACTTTTTAGGTTAGGCTTAGGGTTTCTTTGCTTTTTTCGGATTGCACCTGGGCATTAATGGCGTCCCAAAATTCCAGCCGCGCTTGTAAGGCCTCCACAGCTGCATTACCGGCCTCTTGCCATTTTTGCTGATTATTGCCGCAAAGGCTTCTAATCATTTTTAAAGCCATAGGGCCGTGCTCGTCTCCATCAATTTCAATGTGACGTTCTAAGTAGTAAATGAAAGCACTTAATTTTCCTGGCACCTTTTGGTCCAGATCTTTGACTATTTCTGTAAATAAATCAGGAATGAGGTCTTCGCGTCCAAAGGTAAAGGCAGCCGCAATTTCATGGCTTTTATTGCGCTTCATCAACCGAAAGGTAGCCTCTAAAAATTGCTGTTGAGCCCTGGGCATTTCGGCCACATTATATTTTACCAAATTTTTATGGCTATACCCTTCCTGAGCTTTCTGCATGAAGCGATTAATGGGCTGTTTCCACTCCCGCCTGCTTCATGGCGTCTAGGTACATTTCAAAGTGGCTGGCCGGATTGCCGTTCATATCCACATCACTTTCTTCGGCCAAAACAATATCATTGATCAGCCTGCGGGCTAGGCGATCAGCGCTAGGTGCCCAAACCTCTTCCACGCAAGTTAAACGTCTTTGCAGGCCTTTAAGCAGTACCATAAAATCCCAAACCGCAAAAACATGGTTGCCCATAAAGACTTTTAAATCGCCCAGGGTTTCCAGGTTGCGGTACAACTCATGCCCTAATAGTTTTTCGCGCAGGGGAGCTACTTTTTCCTGAATGCCTAAAATGTCAAAATCAACCATTATTTACGAGGCTTTTTGTAGATGGGTACGGTGGAACAAGCTTCTCCAAACATGAGACTTTTCACTACCGGTTGTAATAATGCCGCAAACTGTAAATAGGCCTGCGGGGGAATGGGTAAATCGCCACAACCTTTTAAAATTACCCGCTTATCGCGATAAGCTTCTGCATTGAAAGATTCTAAAGCCTTTTGGGCCAAAACCACTTCTAAAGACTGCGGAGAACCATAAACCACCTGTAGCGCCTTGCCCGCCAGCTGCGCGCCAATAAGCATGTAGGCCCATTGCGGAATAATGGCATCTTCACTGCAAAACACCGCCACATAGGCATTTTGGTATTGCTCCCAGTCATGCTCTTTTACGCTTTGGCGGAAGTCTTTTTCTTTCAGCATAAAACCCTCGTACAACCAAGGCTTTAGATCAAGTTCTTTTCGTTCACCTTGCGGATAGTATTCATCAAGGCTTAGCGTGATTAGACCCGACTGGGCCACTTTATTTTTAATTTCTTCCATAAACTAAAGGTGTTTTCAGTTTATAAAAAACCCAGTTCCAACATGGCTTCTTCGCTCATCATGTCTTTGGTCCAGGGCGGGTCAAAGGTAATTTCAACCTCTACCTCCCTTACTTGATCTACCGTACCGGACTTTTGCTTTACCTCTTCCGGTAAACTTTCGGCCACCGGGCAGTTAGGCGAAGTGAGCGTCATTAGAATTTTAACGTCTCCCTCAGAGCTCACTTGAACGTCATAAATGAGCCCCAGCTCGTAAATATCAACGGGTATTTCAGGGTCATAGATGCTGCGTAGCACATCCACTACATCCTCTCCTATTTTTTGTAATTCTGCGTCTGTCATGGTTTCAACTGTTAAGGCTCTTATTTAGCTTGCATGGCCAAAGCATAAAATTTCATTTGCTTAATCATGTTCAACAAACCATTGGCACGGGTAGGGCTTAAATGCTCTTTTAGGCCAATTGCATCCACAAAATCCATCTTAGCGTCTACAATTTCCTTAGGGGCCTGCCCATCTAAAACTCGAATCATTAAGGCAATTAAGCCTTTGGTAAGAATGGCATCGCTATCAGCAGTGTAGCGCACTAACTCACCATTATTAGTGGCGTGCAGCCAAACCTGACTTTGGCAGCCTTTAATAATGTTATCTTCCGTTTTGAACTGCTCATCAATGAGCGGTAGTGATTTGCCCAATTCAATCAGATACTCGTATTTCTGCATCCAATCGTCAAAGAGCTCAAATTCCTCAATGATTTCGTTTTGTCTTTCCTGTATTGTTTCCATAGCAATTTCTAGTGCAAAGGTCTTAAAATTAGTTTCTGTTTTTAATTGACAAAAACTATCTGTACAGGGTTCATCATTCAATCATCAGCCGGTGCGTTTCTCGCAAACCTTCATCGCCCTTGAGGCTAAGCCAATAAAGTCCCGCTGGGAGTTCTGGCAAGTTTATGCGCTGCTTGGTTTGCACCGATGCACGAAAGCAAAGCCGGCCTTCAGCTGTGTGAATTTCTAGCTGCAGAGGGCCGCCCGCGGGGCCATTTAAAGTGAGGCTGGAATTGGCGGGGTTGGGATAAAGTGAAAACAGTTTTGATGGTGATTCTTCATTTAAGCTGACCAATAACGAATCGGGTATACCCAGTTTGAAAATATTGTCGGCCGTGGTTACAAAAAAGGTATCTCGGTAAATGGTTATCTGCCCAGTTACTATGCCCCCACTGGGAATGGTATCGGCTACCGGGTACCATTGATTTTGCTGGTTAGTATCAGCCTTATACACTGGACCGGTGAACGTAACGGTAAATAACTGGTCTCTGAAACTAACCCCTGAAACTAACTCTGCTGGGGCGCCTGGTACTGGTACCCAACCTGAGTTAGGGCCCTTGGCAAAGGTGGTATCGCCATTAGTGATATATAACAAAGTATCACGTGTGAAAAATCTACTAAAGGCGGGTACGTTAGTAGGAGTTGGCAAAGTGTAAAAGGTATTTTGATTGGTAGAGAGATCAAAACTCACAATTCTGTTGTTCGTGCGGCTTTGGAGATACCATAATTTATTATTGAAAAAATTGAGCTCCTCACTATAAAACCGCTGAGAAAGATTAAGCCAAACCGAACTACCCGCAAATGATTGATATAGGTTTTGACCATCTGTAGCATATACAGCATTGCCTCTCTCTCTTATAATTAATTCCCTAGGGTTTCCAAAAGACCACTTAGTGCTTCGCCAGGTTTGTCCATTATCATTGCTTTTTCTAATGAACACACTATCAACATTAGTATTATTAGGCCCGCTAAGGTAAGTGCCTGCCACCCAAACCTCACCGGGTAGAGCAGCTAGTGAAGTATATCTTACTATTTGGCTATCTAATGGCGAAATGCGCTTCCAGGCATTGGTATCATT
>PR_CR_10_Liq_1_inCRDRAFT_1000858_pt1 | contig 18143 bp, 18 predicted proteins | sample PRCRCaboRojoPR_3_FD_10241 | JGI IMG/M metagenome (IMG submission 10241)
GGGTTGATGTCGACCTGAATGATCTTGGCGTCTGCGGGCCAGTATTCCATGCCGTAGCCCGGCAAGGTCGAGAACGGGTTAAGCCGGGTGCCGAGGCAAAGCACAACATCGGCCTCCTTGATCAGTTCCATCCCGGCCTTGGAGCCGTTGTAGCCCAGCGGCCCGGCGAACAGGGGGTGCGAACCGGGGAAGGCATCGTTGTGCTGGTAGCCCACGCAAACAGGGGCATCCAGACGCTCGGCCAAGGCTTGGCTGGCTGCGATGCCGCCCTTGGACAGGACCACGCCCGCGCCATTGAGAATGACCGGGTTCTTGGCTTCGGACATGATGCGCGCAGCCTCGGCGACCGAGTTTTCACCGCCAGAAGAGCGCTCGAATTCCAAGGCTTGCGGAATCTCCACGTCGATCACTTGCGTCCAGTAATCGCGCGGCAGGTTGATTTGCGCAGGGGCCGAAAGCTGTTTCGCCTTGGAGATCACGCGCGCCAGAACCTCGGCCACGCGGGATGGGTCGCGCACTTCTTCCTGATAGGCGACCATATCTTCAAAGAGCTTCATCTGCTCGACTTCCTGGAAGCCACCCTGACCGATGGTCTTGTTGGCGGCTTGTGGGGTGACCAGAAGAAGCGGGGTGTGGTTCCAATAGGCGGTTTTGACCGCAGTCACGAAGTTGGTGATGCCGGGCCCGTTTTGGGCGATCATCATCGACATCTTGCCGGTGGCGCGGGTGTAGCCATCGGCCATCATGCCGGCGCTGCCTTCGTGGGCGCAATCCCAGAAGGTGATCCCGGCCTTTGGAAACAGGTCGGAGATCGGCATCATGGCCGACCCGATGATCCCGAAGGCATGTTCGATCCCATGGCGTTGAAGGGTTTTAACGAAGGCTTCTTCGGTGGTCATCTTCATGTCTGGCACTCCCAAGAGAAAAAAGGCCGGAGGTCCGGCGAGTCTGGCGAAAGGTATGCCGCGCCGCATCCGCGCAGTAGGGCCAGATACTATAGCATGATATATCCAGTGTAAAATATTAATGAGACTCAAGGTCTCAATTGTAAGTCATTATTGGGAAAATTTGGCGGCCCTCAAGAGATTCTTAAAAAGACTCTTCTGGAAATTCAGGGCTTTGCAGAGCCATCCCGGAAGGCGGGCTATCTTGTTAACTTTGCCAGTTCGTCGGCCAGAATCGCGATCCCGTCCGGGATGCGCTCGGACGGGATCGAGGAATAGGCCAGCCGGTAAAAGTTGCGCGGCGCACCAGGGCCGCGAAAGAAGGTGCGCCCGGGTTCTATCAGCACACTGCGCGCGCGCAGGATATGGTCCAACTCCTCGGTATCCACGCCCTCGGGGGCGCGCATCCAGATGGACGAGCCGCCAAAGACGCCGCGCCCCTCGACGCCAAGGCCATGATCCGCCAGCGCTTTCTCCATCACTTTGCGGCGGCGGGCAAAGACCTGCCCCATCCGCCGTATCAGGCTGTCGTAATGGCCGAGGCTGAGGAAATAAGCCGCGGTGCGCTGTATATGCCCCGGCGGGTGGCGCAGCACAGAGGCTCGCAAGGCCCGGCATTCGCGGATAAACTGTTTTGATCCAACAAGATAGCCAAGTCGCAGGCCGGGGAAGATCGACTTGGAGAAGCTGCCGACATAGATCACCCGGCCATCGGTATCGAGCGATTTGAGAGCCGGTGAGGGGCTGCGAAGGAAAGAAATCTCGAATTCGTAGTCGTCCTCGACAATCAGCGCGTCCATCTTGCGCGCCTTTTCCAACAGCGCCTTGCGCCGCTCAAGCGGCATGGTGGCATTGGTGGGCGATTGGTGGCTGGGCGTGGTGAAAATCACATCGGCATGATTGGGCAGCGCATCGGGGGGCAGGCCGTTGGTATCCACCTCAACGGGGGAGAGATAGCAGCGCGATTGCGTGAGGATGTCGCGAAGGGCGTGGTAGCAGGGTTCCTCGATGGCGGCGGTGCGCCGCTGGGTCAGCAAAACCTGCGCCGTGAGCCACAGGGCGTTCTGGGCGCCCATGGTGACGAGGATCTCGTCGGGTTGGGCAAGGATGCCGCGCCGGGGCAGGGTATGACGGGCGATGAACTCGATCAGTTTGGGGTCGTCTTGGTCGAAGTAATCGGTGGTGAGCGCGGAAAAGTCTTTTTGCCCAAGGGCTTGCAATGCGCAGTGCCGCCAGTTGGCGTGATCGAACAGTGTGGGGTCGGTTTGGCCATAGATAAAGGGATAACGGTAGCTTGACCAATCGAGCGGTTTGGTAGGGGTACGCCCGCCGGTAAAGCGGCGGCCAAGCGCGCGGGACCAGTCGATATTGTCGCCGCTGCTGGTGGGGTTGGGGGTGAACTGCGGAGGTTCTGGCGCGTTTTCAGATACATAATAGCCTGAGCGGTCGCGCGATTCGAGGTAATCGTTGGCCAAAAGCTCGGTGTAGGCGAGGGTCACGGTGATACGGCTGACTCCGAGATGTTGGGCTAACTTACGGGAACTAGGGAGTTTTTCGCCCTTTCGGAAGCGCCCCGACAGGATGCCTTGGGCGATCATCTGTTGGATGCGGGCCTGTAGCGTGCCCTCATCATCGGGGTTGAGAAAGAAGGTTTCGACCGAGATTGCCATAGAGGTGACGTTAGATTGGACTTATCGCGCTGGCAATCTGGTATGGTGTGAGTTTTGTACGAGTCGTACGTTTTGTACGTGAGTTTCGTACAAAAATCGGGGGGTGCGTGAGGCGGAACGTACGTTTCGTACAAAACCCGGGTCATGGTGGTGCGGAACAGGGTTTGCACAGAAGGTTGTAATCCGGTTGTCTGGGGTCAAGTCGATGACATAGGAGGTAAAAATGATCGCGGTCATTTTTGAAGTGACCCCCGGTGAGGGGCAGAAGGCGGATTACCTTGAGATGGCCGCCAAGATGCGGCCCTTGGCGGAAGGCGTGGAGGGGTTCATCAGCGTGGAGCGGTTCCAGAGCCTGACCAACCCCGAGAAGCTGTTATCGCTGAGCTTTTGGGAGGATGAAGCTGCGGTCGAGCGTTGGCGCACCTTGGAGGCGCACCGGGGGGCGCAAAAGGCCGGGCGTGAGAGGATGTTCGACGATTATCGCCTGCGGGTGGTCAGCGTGATCCGGGATTACGGGATGCACGAGCGGGATGAGGCCCCTGCGGATAGTAAAGCGGCACATGGGCAGTGAGGGTACCGAAATCTTTAAAAGATTTCGGTCCGATTTCTTTTGAAGAAATCGGTGCCGCTTAGAGAAAACCCCGGCACGATGCGCCGGGGTTTTCTGTGATGATTAGCCAAAGGCGATGGCGGCCCCGGCGAGGGCGGTGGCCCCACCCATGAGGCGCAGGACGAGGCCGGAGCCTGCCTGAAGGGCGCGGGCAAAGATCAGCGCGATCAGAAGGCCCATGGCGTGCAGCGCGGCGGTGGCCATGGCAAAGCCCGCGCCGAATGTCAGCGCTTGTGCGCCGCCCAGTTCTCCGCCGTGAGCGTGGCCATGGAAGAGCGCGAAGCCGGCGACCAGTGCCATGGCCCAAGGAGCGGCGGGGCGCAGGGCCATGGCGACGACAAGGCCCAGCACGATGATCGACACAAGGATTGCCGGTTCGACCATGGGGAGCGGCAGGCCTGTCAAAGCCAGTGCGAACCCGGCCAGCATGGCGAGGACAAAGGCGGTGGGCACTTGCCAGAGCGCCCGCCCGCCGATTTGCGCGGCCCAAAGGCCAACGGCAATCATCGCCAGAACGTGATCAAGGCCAAATAGCGGATGGGTGACCCCGGCAAGGAATGAGCCGTATTCGCCGGGCGGCAGGTGGGCGGCGGCGGGGGTGGCGACAAGGATGGCCATTGTGGCGAATGCGGGGGTCTTTTTCATGTGGTCCTCAATTTGGTCTGCCGACGCCTCGGGGTGAGTCACGTCTTGGGTCAGATGGCCTGCTTTGGGCCGAGGATGCAACCACGCAGGTAAAAAACCCCGGCGCGGCGCGCCGGGGAGTAGGGAAGAAGCTAATCTTTGGGAGTGTGATCAGCCGAAGACCTTGGTCAGGGCCTTGTCCGTGGCCTCGANGATCTGGTCGATGTCGTNCTTGGTCGAGATCAGCGCGGGCGAGTANCACAGCGTGTTGTTGAACCCGGGGATCGACCGGTTGGTGACGCCGATGATCACGCCTTGGGCNTTGCAGTCACCAACCACGGCCTGTGCCAGTTTCTCGGCCACGGGTTCGCGGCTGTCGCGGTCGGCGACCAGTTCGGCCCCAAGGAAAAGGCCCTTGCCGCGCACCTCGCCGATCACGGCGTGCTTGTCTTGCAGGGCGCGCAACTGGTCGAGCATGTAATCGCCCATTTGCGTGGTGTTTTCCAGCAGGCCTTCCTCTTCGATGATGGCCATGTTTTCCAGCGCGGCAGCGGGGCCAGCGGTGCAGCCGCCGAAGGTGGAAATGTCGCGGAAGTAGTCCATGGGATCGTCGGGCGATTCCTTGAACATGTCGAAGACCTTTTCATTGGTCACACAGCAGGCAATCGCGGCGTAACCCGAGGCGACGCCCTTGGCCATGGTCACGAAATCAGGCTCAATCCCGTAGTGCTGATAGCCGAACCATGTGCCGGTGCGGCCGACGCCGCAAACCACTTCGTCGATATGCAGCAGTATGTCGTACTTGCGGCAAATCTCCTGCACGCGGGGCCAGTAGCCCGGCGGCGGGGTGATGACGCCGCCCCCGGCGGTGACGGGTTCAAGGCAGAGCGCGCCGACGGTGTCGGGGCCTTCGGCAAGGATCACCTCTTCGATGGCGTTGGCGGCGGCGACGCCGTATTCCTCGCCCGACAGGTCCCACTGCGCGCGGTATTCAAGACAATGCGGCACGCGCACGAAACCGGGCGCGAAGGGGCCGTATTGGGCGTTGCGCTCATCCTGACCGCCCGCCGACATGGTGGCGAGGGTGGAGCCGTGGTAATCGCGGTCGCGGTAGAGGATCTTGTATTTCTTGCCGCCGTAGCGCTTGTGCGCGATCTGGCGGACCATCTTGAAGGCTTTCTCGTTCGCCTCGGAGCCGGAGTTGGTGTAGTAAACTCGGCTCATCCCCGGCATCTTCTCGATCAGACGCTCGGAAAACAGCGCGCCGGGAATGGAGCCGGTGGTGCCAGCGAAATAATTGAGCTTGATCAATTGGTCGCGCACGGCGTTGGCAATGCGTTCACGGCCATAGCCGACGTTTACCGTCCATACCCCGCCCGAGACCGCATCAAGGTGTTCCTTGCCGTGTTGATCCCAGACCCGCATGCCCTTGCCTTCCACGATGATACGCGGTGCGCCGGTTTCAAACGGCTTGTGCTGGATCAGGTGGTGCCAGACGTGGGCGCGGTCGGCATCGACGACCTTTTCGATATCGTTCTTCAGGGTACCATCCATGGTGGGTCTCCATCTGTTGGGCCCGGGTTTCGCATGCCGGGTGGCGGGCCTTGGCCCGGTGCTGTCTGACTGGCATATCAGCCCGGAATCCCAAGAATCCGATAGGGCCAAAACTTACCTTTGTTTAAGGCCAGAGCGGCACCGCGACTCGCCCGTATATTTATATTGTAGCAAATCGTGCCGTTTTCCTTTGCGATTTCCCGAAATTTGCCTTCACGAAGCGCGAAATACCTGGAGCAGACCGATAAAAGCATTGATCGGAATCGCGAATTGGTCTCGGATACACCTGCACCGGACCGCTGCGCCAAACCCAAGGGGATGGCCAGCTGTCTGCGCATCTATAACAACAGGGTCTGCAAAGGCCCGGTCCAAGAACCAACGGGAGAACCAAGATTATGACGCTGAAAACCAAACTGATATCGGCTGCGGCCGGCGCGGCCATGCTGGGTGGCGCCAGCGCCGCCAGCGCCGAAGAGATCACCGTGGGCTACTTCCTTGAGTGGCCGATGCCGTTCCAGTACGCCAAGGTCGAAGGCATGTATGACGAGGCGCTGGGCATGACCGTGAACTGGCGCGCCTTCGACACCGGTACGGCGATGAGCGCGGCCATGGCCTCGGGCGATGTGCAGCTGTCGGTCAGCCAAGGGGTTCCGCCCTTCGTGGTGCCACCAGCGCGGGGCAGGATTTGCAGATTGTCGACGTTGCGGTGAGCTATTCGGAAAACGACAACTGTGTCGCCGCCGAGGCGCTTGAGATCGACAAGACCAACGCCAAGGAACTTGAAGGCAAGAAGGCCGCCGTGCCGCTGGGCACCGCCGCGCACTATGGTTTCCTCAAGCAGATGAACCACTTTGGCGTCGATATTTCGACCATGGATGTGGTCAACATGGCGCCGCCTGAGGGCGCTGCCGCCATCGCACAAGGCGCGATTGACCTGTTCTGCGGCTGGGGTGGCAGCCTGCGTCGTGCGAAAGAGCATGGCAATGTCCTGCTGACCGGGGCCGAGAAAGAAGAACTGGGTATTCTGGTGTTTGACGTGACCAGTGGCCCTGCCGATTACATCGCCGAAAACGGCGACGTGGTCGCCAAGTTCCTGAAAGTCACCGCAGATGCCAACGCGATGTGGGCCGATGACGCCAACCGCGACAAGATGCTGCCCGTCATCGCCAAGGACAGCGGTATGGATGTCGAGGCCACAGCAGCCACCATCGACACCTTCGTTTTCCCGCCGGTTGATGAGCAGTTGACCGAGAAGTGGCTTGGTGGCGGTGCACAGGAATTCATGAAAGGCGTTGCCGACGTCTTTGTGGAAGCCGGCAGCATCGACGCCGCGCTGGACACTTACGAGAACAACGTGAACACCGGGCCGCTTGAGCAAGCCCACGGGATGTAATCCCCGCTGTCACGCGGCGCGGGCCTGATCCTTTGGCCCGCGCCACACTCAAAAATTTCAAAAATCAACAACGGGGGCGGGGATGTCGACGCTATCCATCGAAAATATATCGATGCGCTTTGACCTGCCGAATGGCGGGCATGTGCAAGCCTTGAAAGACGTCAGTCTTGAGATCAAGACAGGCGAATTGATGAGTGTGCTGGGGCCTTCGGGCTGTGGCAAGACCACGCTTTTGAATATCGTCGCGGGGTTTTTGGCCCCGACCGAAGGCAAGATCATGCTGAACGATCATCTGGTCACCGGGCCGGACGCCGAGCGCGGCATGGTGTTTCAGCAAGGCGCGCTCTTCGAGTGGATGAGCGTGCGCGACAACGTGAGTTTCGGGCCGCGCATGGCTGGCAAGCGTGAAAAGGAATGGGCCGGAACGGTCGACCATTTGCTCGATGTGGTGGGCCTTCAGGACTTCAAGGAAAAGGCGGTTTACGAATTGTCGGGGGGTATGCAGCAGCGTGTCGCCTTGGCCCGTTGCCTTGCCAATGATCCCGACGTGATCTTGATGGACGAGCCATTGGGCGCTTTGGACGCTTTGACGCGTGAAAAGATGCAAGGTTTGGTTCTGAAGCTGTGGAAAGAAACCGGCAAGACGATCATCCTGATCACCCACTCGGTCGAAGAGGCGCTTTTGCTGGGGGAACGCTTGTTGGTCATGGCCCCGCGCCCGGGGCGCATTCACAAGGAATATCGCCTGCCCTTCGCCGATGATGGCGTGGGCAAGGACCTTCGTGAGGTCAAGAAGAACCCCGAGTTCGGCCAGAAGCGCGAGGAAATCCTGTCGATGATCTGGGACATGGAAGAAGAGATCATGGGCCGCACCGAGGAGGCTTCGGCATGACCATTCTGATTATCTACATCGTGATCTTTACGGCGGCGTTTTTCGTGGTGCGCATGGGCGTGAGCAAATTCCGCCAGATGCAGGATTTCACCTCGCTCAAGACGGTGACATTTGGCGATGAAAGCGCGGTAAGGCCGGATCGCTGGGCCAGCGTGATATCGGTGATCACGATTTTCCTTCTCTGGGGGGCGTTCACCGGGTCGAAATGGGTGCCAATCCATGCGCCCGGACCCTTCGTGGGCGAGACCCAGTTCACCTACACGCTTGAGGCCCCGGACGGTGCCCGCGATGACGCCACAGTTTTCGCCCGTGTCTTCAAGGTGGGTGAGGACGCCGATGTGCCCGAGGTCGACCCCGGTGAAGGCTTTGCCAAAGACGACGCCATCAAGGTGGGCGCGTGGCGGTCCGAGCTTTTGTTGATGGACAAGAACGACGAGGTGAAGCGCAAGGAAGGGGCCAAGATCGTCGCGATTGATGGCCAGCCGGTGAGCGCCGGAGAAAGCGTCCGCGTTGCCGATGGCACGGTTGCGCTCACCTCCAAAGGCTCGATCAACTTCAGCCCCGCCAAGGGCATGCAGATGGAACCCATCTGGCTACCCTCGCCCGAGGCGGTGGTCGCGCGCGTGGGCGAGATCGCCAGCGAGGGCTATCAGAACTTCACCCTCTGGCAGCACCTTTTCTGGTCGCTCTTCCGGGTGATCGTAGGCTTTATTATCGGCGCCGCGGTGGGCATTCCGTTGGGCTATGCCATGGGCCTTTCCGATTGGTTCCGCGGCTGGTTTGACCCGATCGTGGAATTCATGCGCCCGGTGCCGCCCTTGGCGCTGATCCCGCTGGTCATCATCTGGGCCGGTATTGGTGAAACCGGCAAGATCATCCTGCTGTTCCTGGCCGCGCTCTGGATCATGACGATTTCGGCCCGTGCCGGGGTGTCGGGCGTGGCGATTTCCAAGGTGCATGCGGCCTATTCGCTGGGGGCCAGCAAGTGGCAGCTGATGCGCCATGTGATCGTGCCGAACAGTTTGCCCGAGATCTTCACCGGCGCGCGTGTGGCCATGGGGGTCTGTTGGGGCACGGTGGTTGCCGCCGAACTTGTCGCCGCCGAAAAGGGCGCGGGCATGATGGTGATGGTCGCCAGCCGCTTCCAGAACACCGATATCGTGATCATGGGGATCATCCTGATCGGGATCATCGGCTATGGCATCGACATCCTGATGCGTAAGGCCGAAAACTGGCTTGTGCCGTGGAAAGGCCGCATCTGAGAGCGCGAACAATTGGCGGAAAGCGGCCCGGTGCGATATCGCAGCGGGCCGTTTTGCCTTTGGCGGATTGCCCTATCGGATTGACCTTCGCCCGTGCTTGTCGGTATCAGCGCAACCAGTGAATTCGTGGATGTCAGAGTGTTGAACGAGCAGAGCAGCGGCCCGAGTGCAGCCTTGGTTGATCTTCCGGTGACGGTTGCTGTTTCAACCATCGGGGCGCGGCTTTCGCGGCTGGTGCTGCCGCCGCCATGCCCCGGGATCGACTATTTGATCCTTGCGCAAAAGGCCGAAGGCCTGCCCTGTCCGGCGGGGATTGTCGAGCGAGGCGATTGCACTGTTAATATTTTGAGGTTTAATTGTGCCAATCTGCGTCGCCGAAATCATGGTTGGGAGCAAAGTGTGTCACGAGACTCTGAAAATGCGTGTTTTGCACGACCGCTTCATGAGTGCACGTTATTAGCCTATCGCCTTGCTACTTGAGTCCGGGAGTGAGCGTTGCTGGGGCGCATCGTGAGTAAACGGCAGCGAAATCCATTAAAATTATTTTAAAGCAAGGACTTAGCTTGAATTTTCGCGCCTATATACCTTAGGTTGTAATTTGGCTTTGTTTCGGCAGAATCGCTTTCAGGCAATCCGCTTGCGCGCCTCCCTCTCTTGTTCGAGATAGTCCAGCCAAAGCCGAAACGCCCTGCGCCGCTTTGCCTGTGCTTCCCTCAGGTAGCGCTGAAGCAGCAGGTGGCGTTGGCCACCCAGCTCCTTGTCAGGCAAGCTATCTTTCGAAAGCTGTGTCAACAGAGATAGCCCGGACTGAACCTGCCGATTCGTTGTGTCGCCTTGCGCAAGCTCATCGGCTATGGCGTTGTGCAAGCACTGTAACTTTTCGGTGACCTCTGGTGCTGGTCCGGCGCCGCTTTCGAACTGATCCAAAGAGGCCTGCGCAAGGCCGGCCCGGACTTCGGCGTCCGCAAGGGCGAGGGCGCGGCGCATGCCCTCGTCTTGCAACAAGACATCCGAATGGAGGAGGTCTGGATCATCGAGGATAATGCGCAGCCATGCAATGACTGAGGACGTGTCAGGCTTTGACGTTGCGCCGTGCTGTCGCGCGTTCTGCGCCACCCTCGTCTTGCCAGTAGCCGTCTGCGGGCCGGTGCTTTTCTGAGCATTGGCCCGGTTACGTGCGGTCAGCGACGGTGTGGTCATGCCTCAATGACCTCCGCCTCGGCAACCTCCACGTCCCGCGGCCGTGCCTTTTGTAGAGCCTCATAATCTCTCATGACCTCGCGCCGGCGACGTTCCAACGCCGGCAATTTCTGCTCATGTCTGATGACGCTGAAGTCGTGTGTGCGGTAGGCTTCGCCCATCAGTTCAACAACATCGAGCCCCATGTCTTCGATTTCCGCGCAGGCGGACTGGAAGACCTCGCAGTCATGGGACACAGCTTTTTTGGCCAGGGCTTGGCCGGCGTTCAATGCGGCCTCTTCATCGAAGTCAAATGGCTCCCTCCAGTCATCTTCCGAGCCGCCCTCCGCCATATGTTGGTCCCAGGCATCATCAAGCTTTTCCTCATACGCCTCTTGTTCCCGGGCAACGACCGCCTTAGCCACATGGTCGCGCAGCAACTGGCGTAGTCCGGCATCGCGCATGCGACGTTGCTGCAACAACTCCCACTCGATCGCGATGAGGTTTTCGGCAATAACCCCTTCATAGGGCGTCATCGGCAATAGCGATTGCATCATGCCATTATGAAAGCCCTGAAAGGATCCGTGGTCCTCACCAATGATGGGGGCGCGATCCGGGAGCAGGTCAGCAAAGCTCTGTAGATCGAAGCGCGACGGGGCGGGTAGCTTCTGGTTTGTCGTCATCATAACTCTCCTCGCTCAGGTGTCATACCGCCGTTTGTTTCAAGCGGTAACGTGGGATCGAATCAAAATACCATATGTTGCGGGTCCGCCCAAACCACCCNCAATAGGTGTGTGCCGAGCTGGGGCGACAGATTCGTGCCCCTTGCGTAGACGTCATAGATTCTATGGAAGCGGACTAGAACCAGGCCACATAAGGCAACGGCGTCAGGCGCGTCTGCGGCGCTAGGCAAGCATGGTAAGGCCAAGGGCGGCCCCTAAATCGAGCCGCAAGAGATCTGCCAGGACATCCGCTGCCTCAGCCTCGCGGCCTGTATAGGGCTGCACAGGTGCGAGCGCGACGCCAAAGATAAGATCTCGTGGCTCAATCCAAACAAGACTGCGCGCGTAGAGAAGAGCCGTTGGAAAGACCAAACCCGCAAAGGCCTGATCGAGACCTCCGCCAAAAAAGCGAGCCTTGATCCATATGAGATTAACGGGTTCAGCTTGTACTGATTTCGAGCCAGTGTGGCTCAGGATGTACAATGCGCGGGACACAATGCCGCCGCCATCATGCGGGCCGGCGGGTAGAAATCGTTTAAATTTTTGTCGCGGTCTCTGGGTGTTTAGTCCCAGCATGTGGTGGTCTACTGATCTGTGACTATCAGAAGGATGCATTATGGGACAGATGGCGGCCTGATCTAAGAGAGGATCTGGCTCATCTGGCTGTGGTGGTTATGCGGCGGATTTGCGGTGAAGCAAGCGTCGCGTTTCGATGGTCTTTCGTTTGATCCTTTCTCGTTATTGCAGGATGGTCTGGCCGCGTTCGACGTAGACATCGGCCAGGGTGAGGGTTTGCAGTCTCTCGTGATAGCGTCGATAGTTGTATTGATCGACAAAGGCATCGATCTGCTGCCTGAGATCACCGTGCAGGTAGTAGTTTTCGAGCAAGATGCGGTTCTTCAAGGTCTGGTGCCATCGCTCGATCTTCGCTTGAGTTTGCGGGTGATACGGAGCGCCGCGAACATGATCCATCTGTCGATCCTCCAGCCAATCGGCTAACTCGCCCGAGATGTCACTCGACCCGTTGTCACTGAGCAGGCGCGGCTTGTGCAGAACCGTCGCCTGATCACAACCCGAAGCCTGTAGCGCCAAGTTGAACGTCTTGGTCACGTCGCCCGACTTCATCGTCGTGCAGAGCTTCCATGCGATGAGGTAGCGACTGAAGTTGTTGAGGAGCGTCGAGAGATAGAACTACGCCAGCCGATGACCTTCAGGTAAGTGACGTCGGTCTGCCAGAGCTGGTTCGGTCGCGTGGTTTTGTCGTGGAACTCATCTGCTGCTGACAGAACCACATAGGCCGGACTGGTGATCAGGTCGTAATACTTGAGGATGCGATAGACCGACGCCTCTGACACAAAATACTTTTCCGTGTCAGTAAACTGAACGGCCAACTCGCGCGGTGACAGGTCGCTTCCCTTCAGGGCCAGGTCCTTGATCTTCTCGCGCATCGGCTCCGGAGTGCGGTTCCAAACCCGTGACGGCTTGGGACTTCGACCCTCAAGCGCCTCAGGGCCGCCCGACAGATACCGGTCATACCAACGATAGAACGTCGTCTTGGGAATGCCCAAGTTGTCCAGCGTGCGTTTGGTCGAGAGATGCGATCCTTCGACCAGACGAATGATCTCCAGTTTCTCAGATGCGGGGTACCTCATGCGTCGTCGTCCCCATCCGCGATCATGCTTTTTTTGAGCAGTCGCAGTTCAAGGGCCTGTTCGACCACGACCTCCTTCAGATCACGTGCCTCAGGGCGCAGGTCTTAAACGTTGCTCGACGTCGCTGCGCGGGCCGTGTCGCCTGCCAGGTGCTTCTTTCCCGCTTCGAGGAATTCCTTGGACCAGCTGTAATATAGGCTCTGGACAATGCCCTCGCGGCGGCACAGCTCTGCAATACTGTCCTCACCCTTCACGCCGTCCAGCACGATCCTGATCTTCTCTTCTGATGAATACTGCTTGCGGGTGGCTCGGCGGATGTCATTCACGACCTTCTCGCCGTGGCTCTTACGGGTTCCGGGTTTCTGTCTCATCTCCACTCCTTGGTGGTTACGATGTGCCAGAAACCCTCTCTTATCAAATAGCCCTAAACTGTCCCATTGGCGCTGACGTTAGGCAGCAGAACTCATTGCTTCACGCTTTACGAGGCCTCTACTTCGCTCTGACTTCTCTGTCGAAACCGATGAATAAGTTTAGGTGCGACTGAATAACTTGCCGTAAAAAGAGATGAGAATACCAAGACTGACAGGAACGCCAGTAGGCTTTGGTTCCAAAACATCACCCCAGACAAAGCTGGGGCAATCACAAATGGCGCAAGGACCATAGTCGTCAATGGGTTGGCAATGTTCCTCCGCTCGCGGCCCAGAATGCAGATCTCTAAGGCACGCATCACCATTTGGTGGACATGCAACCGGTCCGGCGCCATGGCATTGGTTTTTCGCTGCGAGCGTCTGACAAGCGCCAGACACATATCGGCCACCGGCCAGAACATGATCAGCAGAAGCGCCCATGGCGAGACCTCTGATGCGTTGAGCAAGATTGAGATGCTAAACCAACTCAGGACAAAGCCAAGCGTGTAGGCTCCCGCGTCTCCGAGGAAGATGAAACCAAACGGATAGTTGACCAAGAAGAACCCTAGAACTGCGCCAGCGAGCATCGTCGCCAAATGCACCATTGCTGTGTACTGGGCTAGATAGGAGATCTGGCTGAGGGCCAAAGCTGCCGTGATGGCCGTCAATGCGGACAACCCGTTCACGCCATCGATCATGTTGAACGCATTGGAAATACCAGAAGTGATCAGAAGCGTCACGGGAACGCCGACGATCCAGTAATCTAGGACCAAATCAAGCCCTGGGATTGCAGTTCGAGGTATCCAAACGCCCAGAAGAACAATCACCGCCATGCTGGCGACCATTGCGGCCAGTAGACGTTTTCGCGGTGATATGTGAAACCCGAGGTCCTCCAGCAAGGCAATCGCGAAAAGAATGGAGGTGGCCAAAACAAAATCAGAGTATCGGCCTGCAATCCTTTCTGGCGCGAACAACAGACTGAGACCAAATGCTCCAAAAATTGCAATGCCACCGACACGCGGGATCCGTCGCGTATGTGTGGACTGCACAGAGTGCAAATCACGTGACCTGCCACTTAAACGTGGAATGCGATTTTTGGTTAAGAGAATGGCCAAGCAAATCAAGATCGATAGCGCAGCCAATGCGAGGTCATTCGAACCAAAAAATGTCACATCACCAATAAGCACTACGCGAACCTGTCAGCTAAAGCCTCAATAAGCCATGCGGATTGCTACCATGAAGTGATTAAATTGCACAATTGATAATTTATTTATTGATTGCGCAAATCAGAGTACCAGGCGTCGGACACGAATTCTTCTCTACAGTCTATCGGGGCAAGGTATTACAGCGCAGCCGGGATAAGAGGTCGGTCAAGAAACTATTCAAGCCATTCGATAAGAAAACGAGTGTCGATCTATGGCAAGGCCATTCGATTTAAGATTTTAGGTGTTAGTTTTACAAAGTGCTAACGCACTACGGATTTAAGCGTTTAGTCCTTAATTTGCACTACCGTCATTTTCAACACGTAGTAGTAAGGGGTCTGACCCAGCCGAGCAGAGCAAGGTCAAACCCCTCACAGGTGGGGGAATATCTGAGGATTACCCGCTGGCTAGAAAGCTAATACGCGCAAAAGATAATGCAAATACGCATATTGGTGTGAGAGGCCCAACTTAGCCAGCCAGACCTCTCGGGGGTGAGCGAATGTCTTGGTAGGGTACCCACCCGACCCCTAAGCTGATTAAAACGAAAGCTGAGGCAAGCGCGCATTTGATTGGCACATGCGAGAGGCCCAACGTTCAGGGTTTAATTGGACCTCTCGCTGGTGGGCGGATGAGAGTTGTACGGGCACCCACCAAAGGTCAAATTAATTGGCGCTAAATGTGATGCAAGTGCGCATTAGATTAGTGAGTGCGAGAGGCCAAACCGAATGCCGCCGTACTGGATCGGAATGACCCCTCGCTGGCGAGACCAAGGATTGCAGAAAGACCCGCCAGCAGCAGGTAGCAAGTCCGTAATGGAATTTCCAACCTATCTTTTGAGAGTTCACACATTTCCGCGCGCAGCCATGATGAGAAATTAGGACCCCAAAAACCTCGCCTTGAATACTATGCCTAGATGTTCCTTGGAGGCTCAAAGGTGATCGTTTCTGTCTGCCTCCGGTTTATCGGATTGATCAATACTAGGATTGGTGCTGCTTTCGAGCTCTTCTTTCAGCCTGTGCCGTGTGTCTCTTGTCATTATGTTTCGTTGCTCCGCTGCATCCGACACTAAATGCAGACTTCATCGGGTCATTCAACGGCAGCCTGCTTGTCCCCTGAGAAAACGTCATCCATGCCTTCGATGGTTTGTCGCCTCCATGTACTGACATAGTTATGCGGCTGATGCTTCACCGCGATCTGCCGCACGGTCTTATCACCTCGCAGCGTGTCCAACTCCAAAATGGCTTTAAACTGTTCTGAAAAGCTCCACCGCTGAGCCATCTTCGCATCCCGTCAAAGGTTTGGGAGACACTATGACTAACGGTCCAGTGTCGTGGGACCACTTGATGCTGAAAAGAAGAGTAAACTGAAAGGCTCAAGAGGCCTGGTCAATCAAAAGAACCTAAAGACTAACTTTAGATAACAAAATTCTTGCTTTGCATTTGGTACATTAGATTGTTGTGAAAGGCTAAAATGCAAAGCAATCGTTTCCAGATCCAGCCCGTGCGTTGTCCCACGCCAAAGTCAGTGAAAGTGCACGCCCGTACGGACAATCCAAAGCAGAGTGATGACGCCAAAAATGTGTGCGATCATCGTACCTTTGATCTTGATGAACGCCGCATACGCTTTGGGTTTTGGGTCGCTGTATTCCGAATTATCGCTATGCTCTTCTGGACTTACGCGCTCATTTACATGTGCATGCAATTTTATTCCTATCTGCAATAATGTTGCGGCACTTTTGTATCACGGTAAGCGGTGGACCTGTCCCGGAAATGTTCCGCTCCTTTGACTTGGTATTTTGCCACAAAGGAGAGGCATCATGGCGTCGAACCCAACCCCAGAATTCCGCGCAGCGGCAGTGCGTGTTGCTTTAACGATCGGTCTGCCGCGTAAACAGGTAGCAGCCGATTTTGGTGTCGGCTTCTCGACGCTGAGCCGTTGGATCCAGCAGGATCGGCGCAATCCAGAGAAGCCTGCCGCCCAATCTGATCTTGAACGCGAGGTCGCGGAGCTGCGCAAAGAGAACCGCTTGCTTCGGGAGGAGAGGGAGGTGTTAAAAAAAAGGCCACCCAGTTCTTTGCGGAGCGAAGCAAATGAGGTTTGCTTTCATTGCAAAGAACGCGGGCATGCTCACTGTCGAGCGGCTGTGCCAGATTATGGATGTCAGCCCACGAGGGTACCGCGCCTACCGCAATCGTCCGCTCAGCCAAAGCCAGCGAAAAGACTTGGTGGTCCTCGCGCACATTCGCGAGCAGTTTGCCCTGTCTCTTGGAAGCTATGGTCGCCCACGCATGACAGAGGAACTGAAGGAGCTGGGCCTTGAAGTAGGGCATCGCCGTGTCGACAGGCTGATGAGCGAGAATGGTATTGAGGTGAAGCGGAACAAGAAGTTCAAGGCGACGACGGACAGCAATCACAGTCTCAATATCGCGCCGAACCTGTTGAACCGGGACTTCCACGCGTATGCTCCCAATCAGAAATGGGCGGGCGACATCAGCTATGTGTGGACCCGCGAAGGCTGGCTTTATCTGGCCGTCATTCTCGATCTGCATTCACGCCGCGTGATCGGTTGGGCCGTCAGCAACCGGATGAAACGAGATTTGGCCATACGAGCCCTGAACATGGCGATTGCGTTGCGGAGGCCACCGAAGGGCTGCATTCACCATACCGATCGCGGCAGCCAATACTGCTCTCACGAGTATAGTATCCTGCGCCAGCATGGGTTCCAGGCATCAATGAGTGGGACTGGCAATTACTATGACAACGCAGCGCTGGAAACGTTCTTCAAGACGATCAAGGCTGAATTGCTGTGGCAACGTTCCTGGCGCACACGCAGCGACGCTGAGATCGCCATCTTTGAATACTTCAATGGCTTCTACAATCCGCGACGCAGGCATTCAGCCCTCGGTTGGAAAAGCCCCTTGGCATTCGAAGCAAAGGCTGCATAAGTGAGCAATCGGAGCGGCACGAATGCGTGACAGGTCCAGTTTTGGTCGGTCATCTTAGATTCCCAAAGATTGGTTCAGCAGTAATTTGCCTGCGGTAAGCGCGACCGCGCACCGGCTGGCTCGAGGGACCTGTAGCGGCCTCCTGAATATCGTTGACAATCCAGTGCATGGCCATTGGCGATCACCAATGCGCCAATGTCGACCCAATTTCCATTTCTTTCAATGAAACATGTGCCAACCCAGCGATCATATGTGCGGTCACCATTCAGGTCACAAACAACGCGTTCACCACGCAGTAGCCTCTCCATAAAGGCCTTTGCCGCTCGTCCATATCGGTTCGAAAGCTCCGGCGCATCTACTCCATTCAGACGGACCGGTATTCCTGTCACCACGACTGTATCAGCATCACGGACATACGCCCTACCGGTAATCTCTCGGGCAGTGACAGACGAGGCACTGAAACACAGAACGACCGTGAAAACTGTTAAGAGATGCTTCAAATTCCTCGACCTTTTGGCTATCCGCATGAATTCGAACGCAAATTACAAAAATCGGCGCGACGCTTCAGCGACACCCTAGCGCTAGATAAAATCATCGTCGAGCCGTAATCATGTGGGCTTTTTCCAAGTATATGGCGTAGGAATTGCAGTTTTAGGTAATTCTCGGGCAGATACATCGGTGAAGTCCAGACAGCTCCTAGAGTGCTTCTGCAAGGTTGCTCATCAAATGCCAAATCCAAGCACCCTTCTCGTCTGATACAACACCCTGAACGATGCCCGGCGAAAGCTGGCGCTATGGCGATATGATTACAATGCCGTCAGGCCGCATTCGTCACTCGGAAACCAGACGCCACTGCAAGCGCGCCGAGCGCTTGAGCAATTTGAGGGCTCCGCGCCCGGCGCGCTTGCCCAAACCGAAACCCATGATTATCAAAATCAAACCCGCAGACTCTCGTTATGAACGAGGGACCGACGGGGGGCACGTCAGGAGCAAGCGACTAATGAGCATGCCCACAATGCTACGCTTTTTATCCGGTGACGCCTTCATGCGCGCACGTCCTTCGCAGTTAAGCTGTGCTGATCTTGGA
>PR_CR_10_Liq_1_inCRDRAFT_1000859_pt1 | contig 18143 bp, 19 predicted proteins | sample PRCRCaboRojoPR_3_FD_10241 | JGI IMG/M metagenome (IMG submission 10241)
GATCATGCTGGCCGGCGGGGCCTTCGTGGCCTCGGGCGACCTTGGCCTCTGGGCCACAGCGGCGGCGGCCTTCCTCGGCGCCGTGGCCGGCGACCAGGCCGGCTACCGGCTCGGGCAGGCGGGCGGCGCGGGCCTGATCGACCGGCTCGCCGCCCGGCCGAAGCGCGCGGCGCTGGTCGCGCGGGCACGGGGCTTCGTGGATCGCTGGGGCGGGCTCGGCGTGTTTCTCAGCCGCTGGCTGCTCAGCCCGCTCGGCCCCTACGTGAATTTCCTCGGCGGCGCGGCGCGGCTCGACATGCGGCGCTTCCTGGCCTGGGGAATGGCCGGCGAGGCCGTCTGGGTCACGGTCTATGTGGGGCTCGGCTACGGCTTCTCCAGCAACATCGCCGGGATCGCCGACATCCTCGGCAACGCGGTGGTGTTCCTCGCCTGCGCGGCGGTGGCGCTGCTGCTGGGGCGGCTCCTGCTGGCCAATGGCCGGACGCAGCCCTGACGCGACCCCGCTTTTCACGTTGCCGGCGGCGGGGTCAGCCCCCATATTCGCCTCATGCTGAAGTTCACCCCGATCCTCCTGGCCGTTCTCTACGCGGTGGGGATGTATCTCTTCTCTGCCTGGCGGACGGTGCGCCAGCTGGACGCGAACTCGACCCTGATGGCCGATGCGCCGCTCCGGCGGCTGACAAAGCAGCTGGCGCGGGCGCTCGGGCTGGACGACATCCGGGTGCATATCTACGAGATCGACCCGGTCAACGGGCTCGCCGCGCCGGACGGGCGCATCTTCATCACCCGCGGCTTCTACAACAAGTACCGCGCCGGCGAGGTCAGCGCCGAGGAACTGACCAGCGTCATCGCGCATGAGCTTGGCCATGTCGCGCTGGGCCATGCCCGGCGGCGGATGATCGATTTCTCGGGACAGAACGCCATCCGCGTCGCGCTCGGCACGATCCTCAGCCGGATCATCCCGGGGGTGGGCGTCTACATCGCCAACGCGCTGACCACGCTGCTGGCCGCGCGGCTTTCACGGCAGGACGAGTACGAGGCCGACGCCTATGCCGCGGCGCTCCTGACCAAGGCCGGGATCGGCACCGCGCCGCAGAAATCGCTCTTCGAGAAGCTCGAGGCGCTGACCTCTGGGGGGGGCGGCGCGACGCCGGCCTGGCTGATGAGCCATCCCAAGACGAAGGACCGCATCGCCGCCATCGAGTCGCGCGAGGCGAAATGGGGCGTCGGCGATCAGTCCTGAGAGAGCGCCTTGGCCAGCCGCGGCAGCTTGGCCTTCTTGAGAAGCGGGCGCAGCGGCTGGGGCTGGCCGGAAATCGCCTCGGCCCGCGCGCGGACACGCGCGGCAATCTCCGCGAGGCCCTCCGGATCGGCCGCCCAGGCCTCGCGCAGCAGCCCGTCGGGATCGCGCCGCAGGATCCCGTGCGACGACAGGAGGCGCGTCGGGAAATCCTGCAGGTTCAGCGTGACGATGGCGTCGGCCCGGCCGGCGATCGCGGTGGCCAGCACATGCGCGTCGTTCGGGTCCGGCAGGTGCAGGCCGGCCTCGAGATGCGGAGACGGCGCGATCTCCGCATCCGGCCAGCGGTCGCGAAGCAGCGCGATCTCGGCGCGCGCGACCGCCTCGCCCTCGGCGCCGAGCCGGGCCGCCGCTCGCGCCCATTCCTCGAGGATGCGCGCCGACCAGAGCGGCGTGAAGACGCCGCCGGCGGCGGCGCCCATCAGCATCTCGCGCATGACCGTCGGGTAGAGAACGCAGGCGTCGAGAACCGCGCGCATCCGGCTCAGCCGTCCAGCCGGAAGAACAGCGCCTTGAGATAGCCGCTCTCGGCCAGCGCGGGGTGCTGCGGGTGGTCGGGCCCGGCGAAGCCGGTATGCAACAGCTGTGCCTGCCGCCCGGCCCGCCCGATACCCCGGAGCGAGGCCGCGCGGAACTTGGCGAGGTCGGCCGCATGCGAGCAGGAACAAAGCACGAGATACCCCCCCGGCGTCACCAGCCGCGCCGCCAGCAGCGCGATGCGTTCATATGCCCGCAGCCCCTGCCCCAGCGCCTGCTTGCCGGGCGCGAAGGCCGGCGGGTCGCAGACCACCAGATCGAAGGCCGCCCCCTCCTGGCCGAGCGCGGCAAGCGTGCCGAAGGCATCGCCTTGCCGGGTTTCGAAGCGGTCCGCGAGGCCGGTGGCCGCGGCCCCCTGCCGGGCGAGGTCCAGCGCGGGCGCAGAACTGTCCACCGCCAGCGCCTGCGCCGCGCCGCCGGCGAGTCCCGCCAGCGCGAAGCCGCCCACATGGGTGAAAACGTCAAGCATCCGCGCCCCGCGCGCAAGGCGGGCGGCGAAGGCGTGGTTCGGACGCTGGTCGTAGAAGAGGCCGGTTTTCTGCCCGCCGGTCAGGTCGGCCATGTAGGTGGCCCCGTTCATCGGCACCGGGACCGGGCCGTCCACCGCCCCGGCGATCACCTCTGTCACCTCGTCCAGCCCCTCGAGCGCGCGGGCACGTCCGGTGCCGTTCAGCACGACGGTCGAGACGCCCGTCGCCGCCCGAACGGCCGCGGCGATCTCGCCCGAGCGCGCATCCGCCCAGGCGGCATTGGGCTGCAGCACCGCCGTATCGCCGAAACGATCGATGACGACGCCAGGCAGCCCGTCGGCCTCGGCATGGACGAGGCGGTAGAACGGCGTCTCGTAGAGCCGTGCGCGCAGGGCCAGGGCGCGGGCGATGCGTCCCTCGAACCAGGCCGGCCCGATCTCGGCCGCCGGGTCGCGGTCGAGCATCCGGGCCACGATCTTCGAGGCGGGATTGACCGCCACGCGCCCCAGCGGCTGGCGCTCGGCATCCTCGAGACGGGCGAGGCTGCCCGGCGCGAGCGCCCGGGTGCGGCGGTCGAGCACAAGCTCGTCGGCAAAGACCCAGGGCGCGCCCCGGCGCAGCGGGCGCGGATCGGTCTTGGGTTTCAGGCGGATCACGGGCTGGGCGTCGGTCATGGCGTCGTCCTAGCCCTTTGGCGCCGCGGCGGAAAGGGGCTTGTCGCCGGCGCCGCTCAGGCCCCGGCGCGGGCGGCCGAACCGATGCCGCGGCTCAGGAAACGCCGGATCCGGCGCAGCCCTTCGGCCATGGCCTCGGCGCGCAGCCGGTGCGCGTCCTGTTCGATCGCCTGGATATCGAGGGCGGAGTAGTCGATGTGCTGTTGCATGGGTCTTCCTGCGGCAGATTGCGTTGTCCGCCGCAGAGATAAGGCCGCCACCCCGGCGGCTTCCACAGACGTTCCGGCAAACCCGCCATGCGGGGGGCGCAAACCGGCTCAGGCGTACCAGCCCGGCAGGCTGTCCTCGGCCGCGCCGGTGGAGAGCCAGTCGAACACGTATTCCGCGACCGAGCGGAAGCAGACGATGTCGAAGCTGTCGGCCCCGGTCAGCCAGAACGCCGCCGCCACCTGGCCGATCCGGGTGCGCCGGATCTCGCCCGCGCCGAACGCGCCCGGCGACAGGTCGACCGGCGCACCCTTGGCCAGCACGTCGCGCACGCCCGGCCCTTCGATGCGAAACAGCGCCCGGGCGTCCGAGACGTTGACGACCAGCGCGGCCTCGCCGGCCAGCGCCTCGGCGATCTTGGCCGCGGCTTGCGGCGCCGCCGCGTAGGGCATCATCAGCAACAGCTCGTCGGGCGACATCCAGGCGGCGGCGTGATCCCCCGCGACCTCGATCCGGCGCCGGCCCGGCACATCGGTGCCGATCACGTCCTGGATCGCGGCGGCCAGCGCCGCCGAAGACAGGTCGCCCCGCACCGTCACCATGCCCGCCAGGCCGCGTTCGGTCACCGTCACGGCGCCCTTGTATTCCGCGCCGTTCAGCGCGCTGACCGCATCAGACATTCTGACGCTCCCCTTCCTTGTCGAGGAAGACCGGGTCGACGATCTTCGCCTTGATGATGCGCCCGTCGGTGGCCTCGAAATCGAGCACCTCGCCCATGCGGTCCGGCCCGCCCTCGACCAGCCCCATCGCGATGGACCGCCCGAGGGTCGGCGAGAAATAGGTCGAGGTCACCCGCCCGACCGTCCGCTTGATGCCGGTCGGCAGCACCTGCCCGTCGACCGCGTAGATACCGTCGGGCAGCACCTCGTGCGCCTCGACGGTCTCGAGCCCCACCAGCTTCCACCGGTCCGCGCGCACGAGATCAGTGCGGTCCTGCGCGCGCTTGCCGATGAAGTCGTCCTTCTTCTTCGACACCGCCCAGTCGAGCCCGAGATCCTGCGGCGTCACCGTGCCGTCGGTCTCGTCACCGATCATGATGAACCCCTTCTCGGCACGCATGATGTGCAGTGCCTCGGTGCCGTAGGGCGCGACGCCGAATTCCTCGCCCGCCTCGAGCAGCCGGTCCCAGAACGCCCGGCCCTGGCTGGCGGGCACNGCGATCTCGTAGCTGAGCTCGCCCGAGAAGGAGATCCGGAAGACCCGCGCGTCGAAATCGCCGATCCTGCCCTCGGTCCATCCCATGAAACTCAGCGCCTCGGCCGAGACGTCCATCCCGCCCAGCTTTTCCAGCAGCTTGCGAGCCTTCGGGCCTACCACGGCGACCTGGGCGTATTGCTCGGTGATGTTGGCCGTGTAGACCTGCCAGTCCCACCACTCGGTCTGGAGGAATTCCTCCATATGGGCATGGACCGTGTCCGAGCCGCCGGTCGTGGTGTGGCAGAGGAAGGTTTCCTCGTCGATGCGCGCCACGACGCCGTCATCCATCAGGAAGCCGTTCTCGTTGCACATCAGGCCATAGCGGCAGCGCCCCGGTTTCAGCGTGGACATCATGTTGGTGTAGAGCATGTCCATGAATTTCGCCGCGTCCGGACCCTTGACCAGGATCTTGCCCAGCGTCGAGGCATCCAGCAGGCCCAGCCGCTCGCGGGTGTTGCGCACCTCGCGGTGGACGGCGTTCTCGACGTTCTCGCCGGCATGCAGGTAGCAATAGGGCCGCCGCCAGTCGCCGACCGGTTCCCAGTAGGCGCCGTTCTCGGCGTGCCAGGCGTCGATCGGGGTCTTGCGGGTGGGCTTGAACAGCTTGCCGCGCGCCTCGCCGGCCATCGCGCCGATGGAAACCGGCGTGTAGGGCGGGCGGAAGGTGGTGGTGCCCACCTGCGGGATCGGGCTGTTGAGGCTGCCGGCCAGGATCGCGAGACCGTTGATGTTCGACAGCTTGCCCTGGTCCGTCGCCATGCCGAGCGTCGTGTAGCGCTTGGTGTGCTCGACGCTCTCGTAGCCCTCGCGGGCGGCCAGCTCGACGTCGGAGACCTTGACGTCGTTCTGGTAGTCCAGCCACATCTTGGTGCGCAGCTGGCGCGAGGCGCCCTGCGGCATGGTCCAGACCGGCTGGATCGGGCTTTCGGACAGGTTGTCCGCCTCGGGCGCATCGCCCACGGCCCCCGCGTGTCCGGCCGCGGCGGCCGCGTCGCGGCCCGCGGCATGGGCGTCGTCCAGCACCTCGGCCGTGGCAAGCGGACCGCTGGCCGCCCCCGCGGTCTTGACCATGCCCGTGCCCGAGGCGCCGGTCGGCGCGCGGTCGGGATCGGGGCGGAACATCACCCGCTCGTCGTCCCAGATCAGCTTGCCGCCGCAATGGGACCAGAGATGGACAACGGGCGACCAGCCGCCCGACATGGCCACCGCGTCGCAGCCGATGGTCTCGAGCACCGAGCCCTCGCCGGCCTGCGGACAGACGGCGACGCCCTCGACCCGGCGCCCGCCCTTGACCTTGGCGATGCCGTGCCCGGTCTCGACCCGGATGCCCATCTCGCGCGCCCGCTCGGGCAACAGGCCGGCGGCGTGGGGGCGGGCGTCGATGATCGCGGGCACCTCGAGGCCGGCCTCCTTCAGCGCGATCGCCGTGCGGTAGGCGTCGTCGTTGTTCGTGGCGATCACGGTGCGGTCGCCGGGGCTGACGCCCCAGTTCACGACGTAGTCGCGCACCGCCGAGGCCAGCATCACGCCGGGAATGTCGTTGCCGGCAAAGGCCAGCGGGCGTTCCAGCGCGCCGGTGGCGGTCACGGTCTGCGCGGCCCGGATACGCCACATGCGGTGGCGCGGGCGCCCGTCGCCCGGCGTGTGGTCGGCGACGCGCTCGTAGACGGTGACGTAGCCGTGGTCATAGACCCCGGCGCCCATCATGCGGGTCCGGAGCCGGACGTTTTCCATGCGCGAGAGCTGCGCGACGGTCTCGTCGATCCATTCCGCGGCCGGGCGTCCCTCGATCTCGACCCCGTCGACCGGGGCACGCCCGCCCCAGTGGGCCGTCTGCTCGACCAGCAACACCTGCGCCCCGGCCGCCGCGGCGGCCTTGGCCGCCGCCAGGCCGGCGATGCCCCCGCCGATCACGAGAACGTCCGTGAAGGCATAGAAATACTCGTAGCGGTCGGCATCTCGGGCCTTGGGCGCCTTGCCCAGCCCCGCCGACTGGCGGATGAAGGGCTCGTAGACATGCTTCCAGAAGGGGCGCGGCCAGGTGAAGGTCTTGTAGTAGAAGCCCGCCGGCAGGAAGCGCGACAGCCTGGCGTTGATCGCGCCGATGTCGAATTCAAGGCTCGGCCAGTGGTTCTGGCTGGTCGCCTGCAGCCCGTCGAAAAGCTCGGTGGTGGTGGCGCGCTGGTTCGGCTCGAAGCGCGCGCCCTCGCCCAGATTGACCAGCGCGTTGGGCTCCTCGGCGCCCGATGCGACGACGCCGCGCGGGCGGTGATACTTGAACGACCGGCCCACCATCGCCTTGCCGTTGGCCAGCAGCGCAGAGGCCAGCGTGTCGCCCGGATGGCCGGTCAGGCGTTCGCCGTTCCAGGTGAATTCCACGGTTTTCCGGCGGTCCAGGAGACGGCCGCCGCTCGCGAGGCGTGTGCTCATTCGTAGCCCTCCCAGTCCGGACGGCGGTCCTTGATGCGCGCGACGATCTCGGCCGGCGGCTCGGTGGTCTGCGCCGGGTAGGTGCCGAAGACCTCCAGCGTGGCGGTGCAGCGCGCGGCATGGAACCACTTGCCGCAGCCGAAGCTGTGGCGCCAGCGCTCGAAATGGACGCCGCGCGGGTTCTTGCGCTCGAACATGTAGCCGGTGAAATCGTCGTCCGACGCGCCGGGTCCGTGGCGCGTCAGATGCGCCTCGCCCCCGGGCGTCAGTTCGGTTTCTTCGGCGGCCACGCCGCAATTGGGGCAGGTCAGGACAAGCATGACGCAATCGCCTCCTTACGCATGCAGAAATTCGAGAAACACGTCGCCGAACCCCCATTGGAGCGTGGCGACGGTCAGCAGAACGATGTTGAGCGCGTTGATCCGGCCCGCACGGCGGCGCAGGCGCGAGAACTTCGCCTCTTCGGACAGGTAGTCGGCCTCGTAGCCGCCGGGCGGCAATTCGCGGGGCGGGATGCCCTCGCGCAGCACCTCGAACTCGACGCCGTATTCGTGCAGCATCCGCTCGACGGTGCGCTGGCGCTCGAGCTCGAGCTTGAGCAGCCGGTCGGTGAAGAACAGGATCGCCGCCGCCACGCCGAGCGACCCGAAGCGCTGGAACACGCCCGTGGCCCCCGTCGCAAGGCTGACCGCCGTGCCGAGCAGATAGACGCCGAGGCCAACCGTGGCCCAGAGGCCGGGATCGGCAAGACGCCGCGCGACATGGGAGAGCGCCGTCATGCGCACCCCCGACGATCGGGCGATATGGCCGGCAAGCGGATCAATGCGCCACAGCCGCGGCGACGGACTCGTCGATCATGCGGCCTTCGCGGAACCGGTCGAGGCTGAAGGGCGCGGCCAGGTCGCCCGGCGCGCCGCGGGCGACCATCTCGGCCGTGGCCCAGCCCGAGCCGGGAATCGCCTTGAAGCCCCCGGTGCCCCAGCCGCAATTGATGAAGATGCCCTCGACCGGGGTCCTGGAGATGATCGGGGAGCGGTCACCGGTCATGTCGACGATCCCGCCCCACTGGCGCAGCATCTTGAGCCGCGAGATGATCGGGAAGGTCTCGACCAGCGCGCGGATCGTTTCCTCGATATGCTGGAAAGACCCGCGCTGGGTATAGTTGTTGAACCCGTCCGCGCCGCCGCCGATCACCATCTCGCCCTTGTCGGACTGGCTCATGTAGCCATGCACGGTATTGGCCATCACCACGATGTCCATGGCCGGCTTGATCGGCTCGCTGACCAGCGCCTGCAGCGCAACGGATTCCACCGGCAGGCGGAAGCCCGCCATGTCGGCCAGAACGCCGGAATGCCCGGCGACCACGATGCACAGCTTCTTGGTGCCGATCGTGCCGCGATTGGTGTCTACCCCGGTCACCTTGTCGCCCTCGCGGCGTATCCCGGTGACCTCACATTTCTGGATGATGTCCATCCCCATGTCCGAACAGGCCCGCGCGTAGCCCCAGGCGACCGCGTCGTGGCGCGCGGTGCCCGCCCGCGCCTGCCAGAGCCCGCCCAGCACCGGGTAGCGCGGCCCGTCGATGTTAATGATCGGGCAAAGCTCCTTGACCCGCTCGGGCCCCACCCAGCTGGTCTCGATGCCCTGAAGCGCGTTGGCATGCGCCGTGCGCTTGTAGGCGCGGACCTCGTGCTGGGTCTGGCCCAGCATCAGCACGCCGCGCGGGCTGAACATGATATTGTAGTTCAGGTCCTGGCTGAGCGTCTCGTAGAGGCTCCGCGACTTCTCGTAGATCGCGGCCGAGGGGTCGCGCAGGTAGTTCGAGCGGATGATCGTCGTGTTGCGGCCCGTGTTGCCGCCGCCGAGCCAGCCCTTCTCGAGCACCGCGACATTGGTGATGCCGTGGTTGCGGCCGAGGTAGTAGGCCGTGGCCAGGCCGTGCCCGCCGGCGCCCACGATGATGACGTCGTAGGATTTCTTGGGCTCCGGAGAGCCCCAGGCGCGGTCCCACCCCGTGTGGTGACGCAGGGCCTCGCGGGCGATGGCAAAGGCGGAATAGCGTTTCATGGGCCTCTCGTCCGACTCGTCAGCGCGGTCTTCGGCTGACGGCTCTTGATGCAACTCCGGGGCATTCTATCCGCGACAGCCAGCGGCACAATGATGGGAAGATGCGACATGGCGCCTGTCGCGGATGTGACCGGGCTGCGGCGGTTTGTCCTTTTCGCCGGGGCACCGGACGGTCTACACCCGGAACAGGCAAATTCGAGAGGCTTTCATGGGGTTCTGGCTGACGGCCATCGGCCTTGCGGTCATCGTGACGATCTTCCTGGTGCTGGCGCTTCTGCGCGCCCGCGACGCGGCAGCGCCCGCGGCGGCATACGACCTGCAGGTCTACCGCGATCAGCTGCGCGAAGTGGAACGCGACCACGCGCGCGGGCTGCTGTCCGCCGACGACGCGGAGCGGGCCCGGATCGAGATCTCGCGCAAGATCCTCGAGGCCGACCGCGCGCTGAAGGACGCGGGCGGCACCGGGGGCGCGCCGCCCAGGCTCACGGCGGTCGCCAGCGCCCTGACCGCCCTGGTCGTGATCGGGGGCGGTGTGGGGCTCTATCTGGTCATGGGCGTGCCCGGTGCGCAGGACGTGCCGCTGGCCGGCCGTCTCGCCGCGATCGAGGAGAGCCGCACCAACCGCCCGACCCAGCAAGAGGCAGAATCCAACGTTCCCGAAGTGGAGCGCCTGCCCGAGGGGGCGAGCGACCGCTATCTCGAGCTGGTCCGCCAGCTGCGCGCCACGGTGGCCGAGCGCCCCGACGACATGCGCGGCAACGCGCTGCTCGCCCGGCACGAGGCCGCGCTCGGGAATTTCCGCGCCGCCTATGCCGCCAAGGGGCGGGTGATCGCCGCCAGGGGCGACACCGCCACCGCGCAGGACTACGCCGAACTGGCCGAACTGATGATCCTTGCGGTGAACGGCTACGTCTCGCCCGAGGCCGAGCGCGCGCTTGGTGCGGCGCTGTCGCGCGACGAGGAAAACCCGACCGCGCGCTATTATTCCGGCCTGATGTTCGCCCAGTCGGGCCGCTACGACCGGGCGTTCCGTCTCTGGCGGGGCCTGCTCCAGGACAGCCAGCCGGATGCGCCCTGGGTCGGCCCGATCCGCTCGCAGATCGAGGACATCGCCCGGCTCGCGGGAGAGAATTACACGCTGCCCCCCGCGCCGCAGCCCGGGCCGGCCGCGCCCGGCCCCAGCCAGGCGGATATCGAGGCAGCCGGAGACATGAGCGCCGAGGATCGCGACGCGATGATCCGCGGCATGGTCCGGCAGCTCAACGACCGCCTGGCGGCCGAAGGCGGCTCGGCCAGCGAATGGGCCCGGCTGATCGGTGCCTATGGCGTGCTGGGCGAGACCGAGCGCGCCGCCGCGATCTGGCAGGAAGCGCAGGCGAAATTCGCGGCCGACCCAGAGGGCCTGGCGCAGATCCGCGCCGCCGCCCGGCAGGCCGGGGTCGCGGAGTGACCCCGGCCCCGGTCGACGACATCGAGGCCTTCGCGGCCGCGCTACCGCCGATGCGCCCGCTCATGGGGCTCGATCTCGGCGAAAAGACCATCGGTGTCGCGATCTCGGACACGCTCTGGTCGGTGGCGACGCCGCTCGAGACGATCCGCCGCCGGAAATTCACCCTGGATGCCGAGCGGCTTCTGGCCATCGCCGGGAACCGGGAGGTGGGCGGGCTGGTGCTGGGCCTGCCGCGCAACATGGACGGGTCCGAGGGGCCGCGCTGCCAGTCCACCCGGGCCTTCGCCCGCAACCTGTCGCGCCTGACCGACCTGCCGATCGGGTTCTGGGACGAACGGCTCTCGACCGTGGCGGCCGAACGGGCGCTGCTCGAGGCGGATACGACACGGAAACGTCGCGCAGAGGTTATCGACCACGTGGCCGCGGCCTATATCCTTCAGGGGGTACTGGATCGCATGCGCAACATGAGGCCCGCGGAACGATGAACGACGACCCGGTCTGGAAACGCGACGAGGTGGACAGCCCGTGTACTTCCGTCTGCGTGGTGCATCCCGAGGCGCGGATCTGCGTCGGCTGCTATCGCAGCATCGACGAGATCACCCAGTGGTCGCGTCTCGCCGCCGAGGAACGCCGCCGGATCATGGAAGAGCTGCCCGGCCGCGCCAGCCGGCTGCGCACCCGGCGCGGCGGCCGGGCCACCCGGCGACAGGGCCAGGGCTGATGTTAAGACGATTTACATAGGTCAAATCCAGGCGAAGCCCCGCGTGGCTACATGGTCCGGAGACACGTGTAACCAGTGCGGGAGTTCAAGAAGATGTCCGAAACATTCGATGCCGTTGTGATCGGCTCCGGCCTCGGGGCCGCGACGGCAGGTGCGCTCTATGCCAAGGCCGGCCACAGCGTGCTGATGCTGGAACGGATGGAGAGCTTTGGCGGTGCGGCCAGCCGCTTCATCCGCGAGGGCCAGGTTTTCGAGACAGCGCTGCACGAGACCACCGCGCCCAGGGACGGCGACGTGAAGGAAGAAGTCTTCCGTGCGCTGGATCTCTTCGACCGCGTCACCTTCGTTCCGGTCCCCGAACTGCACGAGGTGCGGGCCACCGCGCTCGGCGCGCCCTTCACCCTGCCGCATGGCTACGACGCCATCGCGGCCGCCGTGGCGGACCGGTTCCCGCAGCATGCCGGCGCGGTGCGCGCGTTCCTCGACGATCTCGAGCATATCCGACATCTCCTCAGCCTCACGGCGCATCGCGGCGGGCTCGGCTGGTGGGTCAGGCACGGCCCGGAGATCCTGTCGGACCTCCGCCATGCCGGGCGCGATTTCGGCCGCTCGCTCAGCGAGATGCTCGATCGCCATTTCGGCGCGGACGAGACCGTCAAGGCGGCGCTGGTGCCCAACCTGGCCTATTACCACGACGATCCCGACCGGCTCTGGTGGACCTTCTTCGCGGTCGCGCAGGGCGAATACTACCGCCACGGCGGGTATTTCATCCGCGGCGGGTCCACGGTCCTGATCAGGGCCCTGCTCGACGTCATCCGCGCGGCCGGTGGGCAGACCCGCGCGGGCCGCACCGTCCACGAAATCCTTCTCGACGCCGAAGGCCGGGCCGCCGGCGTGGTCTATCGCGACTCCCATGGCGGCCTGCAGACGGCCCGCGCCCCGATCGTCTTCGCGGGCTGCGCACCCGAGCAGCTGGCCGACATGCTGCCGGCGGACCGGCGCGCCGCGTTCCTCGCGCCGTATGACGGCAAGACGCGATCGCTGACGCTGATGCAGGCGAGCCTCGCGCTGACGCGCCCGGCCGCGGACCTGGGCCTGACCGCCTATTCCACGGTGCTGGTGCCGGACTGGATGACCGGGTTGCGCGACCTGAAAGACGCCGCAGCGCTGATCGGTGACGACCCGCGGCCGGACCGTCTGCCGCCGCTGACCGTGGTGGATTACGGCCGGATCGATGCGGGACTGCCCGGACCCGGCCCCGCACCGGTCGCGGTGGCCGCGCTCGACCGGCTGGACAACTGGGAGGGGCTGTCGGACGCGGCCTACGTGGCCCGGAAGACCGCGTGGCTCGACGCGCTCATCGGTCGGCTCGACCGCGAATGGCCGGGGTTCGCGCAGGCTGTGCGGCTCTCGGATCTGGCGACGGCCCGCACCATGGCGCACTGGATGGGCACGCCGGGCGGCGCGGTCTACGGGTTCGCCCCGGATGCCCCCGCGGGCATGCCGAAGCCGCCGACCAAGGTCGACACCACGATACCGGGGCTCTTCCTCGCCTCGGCCTGGGCGGGTACGGGCGGCTTTACCGGCGTGATGGTGGGCGGCAAGGCCGCGGCCGACGCGGCGCTCTAGGCGCACGCCCGGTCAGGGGGACTCCAGCCAGTCGGCCGGACCCCAGGACGGTTCGGGACGGAAATAGGCGATCATGCGCCCCTCCGGCGNGGCCGTGGCGCCGGCCGCCCAGGGCGCCACCCCGTGCAGCGCCAGCCGGTGCACGACATAGGCCTCGCCGGGCCGGGCATGGACCGGCACCCGCGGGCAGGTCTCGAAAATGCGCCGGCGGGTCGCCTGGTAGACCTCGGTGACGTCGGTGTCGCGCCAGGTCTCCGGCGCCACGCCGGCGAAGGCCGCGCGGAAGGCCGCGCGGATGACCTCGTGGCTGCCTTCCCAGACGACCAGCGGGGCCGCGCCCGGATCCGTCTCGGCCAGCGGGATCCCGAGGATGAAGCCATGATGCTCGCGCAGCATGCGCCGCCGATCCGGTCCCACGGGCAGCAGCCCGTCAAGATGCGCGGCATCGCGCCTGAGCCGAAAGCGATAGGCCGCCTCTGATTCCGCCGCCCAGGGTTGCGGGTAGCCGGGGTAGCAGACCGACAGCTGGCCGGCGTCCCAGGCAATGTCGTCGAAGCCCAGCGCCGCATGGATGAAATCGACGGCCTGTCCGCGCAGCGGACCGCTATCCGCCACCGCCCCGTCCGGCGCGTTGCCGAGCACGCCGACACCCGCGAACCAGGTGCCGCCGCAGCGCAGCCAGTCCGCCCGCGCCTGCGGGTCCGACGCCACCCGGCGGGCCCGCGGCGCCACCGCCGCCACCCAGCCCGCCAGCGCCGGGTCCGCGTCGAAGCGCACCCAGCCGCGGGACAGGAATCTCTCTCTCAGACCAGCCATGCCTCACGCAGCATGTTGAGGGCCACGACGACCAGGAACACGGCGAAGACCCGCTTCAGCGGCCGCGGGTCCATGGCGTGGGCCAGCCGCACCCCCCAGGGCGTGGTGATCAGCGTCATCGCGATCACGACGGCGAAGGCCACGAGGTTCACATGCCCCACGGTGAAGGGCGGGCGCCCCGCCTCGGGCGCGCCGACCAGCAGGAACCCGGCCACGGACGGCACTGCGATGATCACGCCGAACCCCGCCGCCGTCGCCACCGCGCGGTGGATCGGCACGCCGTAGAGGCTCATCAGCGGCACCCCGAAGGAGCCGCCGCCGATCCCCATCAGCACCGAAAGAAAGCCCACCGCCGGCGAAAGCGCCGCGCGCCGGGCGCCGCGCGGCATGCCGTTGCCCAGGCGCCAGCTCTCGCGGCCGAGCCCGAGATAGAGGCCGATGACGATTCCGAGACAGCCGAACACCCCCATCAGCGTGCTCGATTGCAGCCAGGTCGCGGCGACCACCCCCGCCACCGCGCCGAGCGCGATACCCGGCGCCCAGCCGCGCAGGATGTCCCAGTCCACCGCGCCCTTGCGGTTGTGGCTCAGCACCGAACGCACCGAGGTCACGACGATCGTCGCCAGCGAGGTCGCCAGGCAGATCTGCATCAGCTGCGGGCTGTCATAGCCGAGCCCCGCGAAGGCGAAGTAGAAGGCCGGCACCAGGATGATCCCGCCGCCCACGCCGAGCATCCCGGCGATGACCCCCGCAAAGGCGCCGATCGCCAGCAGCAGCGCCAGCATCGGCAGGACGTCGGACAGTTCTGGCATCGGTTCCCCCTGCGGATCTCGATGCCTAGGTGGCACGAAGCGCGGGGAAAGGCCAGAGCCGGTCCGCGGACCTCAGCCCGCGGCCGGGGCGCCGGCGGGGGCGAGCCGGGACAGCGCCTCCTCGACCACCTCGGTCCCGGCGCCGGGGCGGTGAGCCCGCTCCGAGAGGATGCGCCGCCATGCCCGGGCGCCCGGACGCCCCGCGAAGAGGCCCAGCATGTGCCGGGTGACCTGGTTGAGCCGTCCGCCTTCGTCCAGGTGGCGCGCGATATAGGGCAGCATCCGCCGCACGACCTCCTCGGCGGCTGGACCCGGCGCGCCCCCGAAGAACGCAACGTCCACCTGCGGCAGGATCGACGCGGGATCGTGATAGGCGGCACGGCCCACCATGACGCCGTCGAGCCCCGCCTCCAGCAGGGCTTGCGCCTGCGCGATCCCGGTGATCCCGCCATTGATCGAGATATGCAGATCGGGGAAGGCGCGCTTCATCTCGATCACCAGCGGGTAGTCGAGCGGCGGGATGTCCCGGTTCTCCCTGGGGCTCAGCCCCTGAAGCCAGGCCTTGCGCGCGTGGATCGTGACCCGGCGCACCCCCACGCCGGCCACCGTTTCGAGAAACCGCGGCAGGGTCTCGCGCGGGTCCTGGTCGTCGACGCCGATCCGGCACTTGACGGTGACCTCGGTCGCGCCGGCCGCGCCGATCATCGCGGCGCAACACTCGGCGACGAGCGCCGGCCGCTCCATCAGCACCGCGCCGAAGCAGCCCGACTGCACCCGGTCCGAGGGACAGCCGACATTGAGGTTGATCTCGTCATAGCCGAACTCCGCCCCGATGCGGGTCGCGGTCGCGAGCTCCGCGGGATCCGAACCGCCGAGCTGCAGCGCCACCGGGTGCTCGGCCGGGTCAAAGGCCAGCAGATGCGTCGCCCCCCCGCGGGCCAGCGCGGGTGCGGTGACCATTTCCGTGTAAAGAAGCGCATGCCGCGTCATGAGCCGGTGGAGATACCGGCAATGCCGGTCCGTCCATTCCATCATCGGCGCAACGGAGAAGCGGGCGGCTGTTCGTGCTGTCGCGGTCATGCGCGCGGGATCCCGTGGCGTGGCGGTCGGTCGACTGTCGCGCGGCGTGCCGGCGCGGGATCGCCGGCCGTCGCCGGCCCCGCATCCGGGTGCGCGCGCCGTGGTCATAGACGGTGCGGGCGCCTCGCGCAATCGCGGCGCGCCGCCGCCCCGCCCCGGCGGTCAGTCGGCCTCGGCCCCCGGCGCGGCCGGCCGCCACGCTTCGGCGAAGGCGTCCCAGGCGCCGGTGAAGCCGTCTCTCAGCTCGTCCCAGGCGCTACCCGCGCCCGCCTGAAGCGCGCCGTAGCGTTCCGCGAGGCCGGTGCGCGCGGCACGCAGATCGCGCATGCTGTCGCGCGCCGTTTCCCGCGCGGCGTCGGACATGTCCGCCCAGTTCTCGCGCAGCGCCTGTTCGCGCCGCTCGATCACCGCGTCCAGGCGGGTCAGCGCCGCCTGCGCCGTGGCCAGCGCCTGGTCGCGTTCCTGCACGGAATACGCCGCGATGGCGTCCATCGCGTCCGACACCTAGGCGCGGATCTCCTCCGGGGTGGTGAAGATGATCATTACCCATGCGGCAGCTGTGCACGGGCTCGATATCTCTCCGGAACCGGTTGATCTGGCGCGCGTCGCGCTCAAGCGAATTTCTGAAACACGTTAAGCAGCAGTGTTTCCATGTGGGCTGCGGACTTGTTCACCGACACTTTCAAGCTGTTGGGGTGGCCGCATCCATTGCGAAGATCGAGACAGCCCTTCAACTGCGCCTTGGCGTTCTTCCCGATGATCGAGATTGCCTCGATACGGTCCAAGAAGTCGCTCTCGCTCATCTTCCCGATGTCATCCTGTGACTTGGCGGGCTTCCATTTACCGTTGACGCGCTTCGCCTCTGCGTTGAATGCGGCAAGATCGTTTTGGTGAACGTGTCTTTGCAGCACATCCACTGCTCCGAGCCATGACATGACAATTGCTGAACGGTACAACTCTGCCTCATGGCACTTGATGGCTTCCTCGACGAAGACCCGCGTTTGCTCTTCCGTGATGTCCGAGAGATATTTGCGGAGATCGACGGCAACCTGCATTGCTGCCGGGCTGATCGTAGAAACTCCCAAGTCACGCAAATGCAGCTTGCCCGCTTCCGTCAATTCCCATCCAGTCGTGCGGATGGCTCTACCCTTGGAGGCGCTGAGGGTGGCAGACACATTCCATTTTCGCATGGCGCGAAAACCCGCCGCTTCGGAAATTTCGTTGATCTTCGCTACAGAAATGGGCTCATCTTGAGTGGCCAAGACCAAAAGCACCTTGTCGAGCTTGCTTAGGTCCTTGTGGAGCCAGTCCTTGAGTTCAAGCGATTTCAGCAACCTTCGCCTCGATTTGCTTCCGTTCATTCGAACTCAGGGAATAAGTATCTTTCGCGACCTGATTGATCCGTTTCTTCTTTGTAAGACTGGTAAGGCTTTGCCCCAAGTTGCTACCAAGACTTTCCTTGTAATACGTCGTCGCGTTCTTCATTTCCGCCAATATCTCTGCACGCGTCGAAGAAGACTTGCCTTGGACCAGTTCCAGTTGAGCCATTGCACAGACCACAAGTTCTGGACCAGTTTTTGCGTCGATGTGAGCCGCGATGGTATTGGTCGAGAAAACGGATGATCCCCCGGAAGCGGGCGCCACAGTTCCGTTGCCGTCGACGACAGGGGCGACAAAGGCGGGCGCCTGCATCTGGGCATCATCGGGCACTTTGGAAGCCAATGCGCCCATAGTTTCCAACAACGCTTCGATGCCTCCCGTTAGAAACGCAGGGTCACCTTCATACTCAAGCTCCATAGAGCCGACCTTCAAACGAATCTTTGCGTTACTCATAGCGACACCCTACAAATAGAACCGAGTTCCTTGATTTCTACCAGATGTTGAGGCCGGCAACAAGTCGCCGACATGCGCGGTAGTTGAATGGTTCGTTCAACGCCAGACCAACCACTGGGCCGAGCAGATCAAGACCATGGAGGTCGCCAATGGCCGCACCGAACTGCGTGCGGTGACCGGCCACGACTATGGCCGCATCTACGACCATAAACTTGTCTCCGCCGTACAGCGCATCGCGGGCAACGGCACGGGTGACACCCGCTGGAAGGTGCCGGGCGTGCTCGACTGGTCGACCGGCATCTACAACCCGCGCGTGGACGTCACGAAGGAGACGACGACGCTCTATGCCTCCGATCGCGACGTGTTCCTGTTCCTCGTCGATGACCTGAACCCCATCGAGGCGGGGCTGCTGCCCGATGGCTCACCCGACCTCTACTCCCGCGGGTTCTATTGCTGGAACTCGGAGGTGGGTGCCAAGACCCTCGGCATCGCCAGCTTCTACCTGCGCGCCGTCTGTCAGAACCGCAACCTCTGGGGCGTCGAGGACTTCCAGGAGATCACGATCCGGCACTCGAAATACGCCGCCTCCCGCTTCGCCCACGAGGCCGCCCCGGCGCTGAGCCGCTTCGCCGAGTCCTCGCCCGCACCCTTCATCGACGGCATCCGTGCAGCGCGGGAAAAGATCGTCGCACGGTCGGACGAGGACCGTCTAGACTTCCTGCGCAAGCGCGGGTTCTCGAAGGCGGAGACAGGGCGGATTGTCGAGACGGTCCTGGCCGAGGAAGGCCGCCCGCCACGCTTCGGCGAAGGCGTCCCAGGCGCCGGTGAAGCCGTCTCTCAGCTCGTCCCAGGCGCTACCC
>PR_CR_10_Liq_1_inCRDRAFT_1000861_pt1 | contig 18129 bp, 12 predicted proteins | sample PRCRCaboRojoPR_3_FD_10241 | JGI IMG/M metagenome (IMG submission 10241)
TGATCGCAGCCGTCAGCGTCGTCTTGCCGTGGTCAACGTGACCAACAGTCCCGATGTTCACATGCGGTTTCGTACGTTCAAACTTCTCTTTTGCCATGATGGCCTCCTGTCAATTCTTGGCCGGCCGGAAACCGGCTGCACCTCACGCGTATTTCGCCTGGATCTCTTCCGAGATATTCTGCGGGACCGCCTCGTAGTGGTCGAACTGCATCGTGAACTGCGCACGGCCCGAGGACATCGAGCGCAGGTTGTTGATGTAGCCGAACATGTTGGCCAGCGGCACGAAGGCGTTGATGACGATCGCGTTGCCGCGCGGCTCCTGGCCCTGGACCTGGCCGCGGCGGCTGGTCAGATCGCCGATGATGTTGCCGGTGTATTCCTCCGGCGTGACCACCTCGACCCGCATGATCGGCTCGAGCAGCTTGGCGCCGCCCTTGCGCAGACCTTCGCGCATCGCGGCGCGCGAGGCGATCTCGAAGGCCAGAACGCTCGAGTCGACGTCGTGGTAGGCGCCGTCGATGAGCTTGACCTTGAAGTCGATCACCGGGAAGCCGGCGAGCGGGCCGCTGTCCATGACGGACTCGATGCCCTTCTCGACGCCGGGGACGTATTCCTTCGGCACCGAACCGCCCACGATGAGGCTTTCGAAGCTGTAGCCCTCGCCGGCCTCGGTCGGCTCGATCTCGAGCTTGACGCGGGCGAACTGGCCCGAACCGCCGGTCTGCTTCTTGTGGGTGTAGTCCACCTCGGCCTTGTGGCTGATCGTCTCGCGATAGGCCACCTGCGGGGCACCGATATTCGCCTCGACCTTGAACTCCCGCTTGAGGCGGTCGACGAGGATGTCGAGGTGAAGTTCGCCCATGCCCTTCATGATGGTCTGGCCCGATTCCAGATCGGTCTCCACCTTGAAGGACGGGTCCTCGGCGGCAAGCCGCTGCAGGCCCTGGCTCATCTTTTCCTGGTCGGCCTTGGTCTTGGGCTCGACCGCGATCTCGATCACCGGGTCCGGGAAGGTCATGGTTTCCATGACGACCTGGGCGTTCGCGGCGCAAAGCGTGTCACCGGTGGTGGTCTCTTTCAGACCGGCCAGCGCGATGATGTCGCCGGCGCCCGCCCACTCGATTTCCTCGCGCGAGTTGGAGTGCATCATCATCATCCGGCCGATGCGCTCTTTCTTGCCCTTGGTCGAGTTCAGGACGCTCTCGCCCTTCTTCACGGTCCCCGAGTAGATCCGGGTGAAGGTGAGCGAGCCCACGAAGGGGTCGTTCATGATCTTGAACGCCAGCGCCGAGAACGGCTGACCGTCATCGGCGGTCCGCTCGATGTTGCGGGTCTCGGTCTCGTCATCCGGCGAGAAGCCCATGTAGGGCGGCACGTCGAGCGGGCCGGGCAGGTAGTCGATCACCGCGTTGAGCAGCGGCTGGACACCCTTGTTCTTGAAGGCCGAGCCCGCGAGAACCGGCACGAAGGCCATGCTCAGCGTGCCCTTGCGGATCAGGCCGCGCAGGGTCGGCAGATCCGGCTCTTCGCCCTCGAGATACGCCTCCATCGCGTCGTCGTCCATCTCGACGGCGAGCTCGATGAGTTCGGCGCGCATTTCCTCGGCCTGGTCCTTGAGATCGTCACGAATGTCCTGGACGACCCAGCTCGCGCCGAGGTCTTCGCCCTTCCAGACCCATTCCTTCATCGTCACCAGGTCGACGATGCCCTCGAGCTTGTCCTCGGCCCCGATCGGCATCTGGATCGGCGCGGGCGTGGCGCCCGTCCGGTCCTTGATCATGCGCACGCAGTTCCAGAAATCGGCGCCGATCTTGTCCATCTTGTTGACGAAGACGATGCGCGGAACCTTGTAGCGGTCGGCCTGGCGCCAGACGGTCTCGGTCTGCGGCTCGACGCCGGCATTGGCGTCCAGCACCGCGACGGCACCGTCGAGCACGGCCAGCGAGCGCTCCACCTCGATGGTGAAGTCGACGTGGCCCGGGGTGTCGATGATGTTGAAGCGGAACTTGGCTTCCTGCGGCGTGTCGCCGTAGATGCCGGTCGGGTTCTCGCCATCCTCGGTGCGGAACCAGAAGGTGGTCGTCGCGGCCGAGGTGATGGTGATGCCGCGTTCCTGCTCCTGCTCCATCCAGTCCATCGTGGCGGCGCCGTCATGGACTTCGCCGATCTTGTGGGACTTGCCGGTGTAAAACAGGATGCGCTCGGTGCAGGTGGTCTTGCCCGCATCGATATGCGCCATGATACCGAAGTTGCGGTAGCGGCTAAGAGAGTATTCGCGTGCCATGAGTTCTGAAACCTTCGGGGATTACCAGCGGTAATGGCTGAAGGCTTTGTTCGCCTCGGCCATCTTGTGGGTGTCTTCGCGTTTCTTCACGGCGGTGCCGCGGCTCTGGACGGCGTCGATCAGCTCACCGGCCAGACGCTCTTCCATGGTGTTCTCGTTGCGCGCGCGCGACGCCGTGATCAGCCAGCGGATGGCCAGCGCCTCGCGGCGTTCGGGGCGCACCTCGACGGGAACCTGGTAGGTGGCGCCGCCGACACGGCGGGAGCGGACCTCGACAGCCGGCTTGATGTTGTCGAGCGCCTCGTGGAACACCTCGACCGGTGCNCGCTTCAGCTTCTCCTCGACGCGGTCGAAGGCGCTGTAGACGATACGCTCGGCGACGGATTTCTTCCCGTCGACCATCATGTTGTTCATGAACTTNGAAATCACCCGGTCGCCGAACTTCGGATCGGGCAGGATTTCGCGTTTCTCGGCGCGGTGGCGACGCGACATGGACTTCTCTCCTTACTTCGGACGCTTGGCGCCGTATTTCGAGCGGCGCTGGCGGCGATCCTTGACGCCCTGGGTATCCAGCACACCACGCAGGATGTGGTAGCGGACACCCGGAAGGTCCTTCACACGGCCGCCGCGGATGAGCACGACGGAGTGTTCCTGAAGGTTGTGGGATTCACCGGGGATGTAGCTGATGACTTCGTAGCCATTGGTCAGCCGCACCTTGGCGACTTTCCGCATCGCCGAGTTCGGCTTCTTCGGCGTCGTGGTGTAGACGCGCGTGCAGACGCCCCGCTTCTGCGGGCAAGCCTGCAGGTGCATGGACTTCTGGCGTTTTACTTTCGGCTGCCGCGGCTTGCGGATCAGCTGTTGGATCGTTGGCATACCGGTTCCCCGTATCTCAACCCGTTCATGTGTCACTGCGCCCTGCGCAACCGCAAAACGCCAAGACCGCCTGCGCCCCCGGGTTTCCGGGGCCGCCGCGGTGGAATTCCAGAGGATCGTGGCCGCTTGGCCAGGATCATGACCGCCAAATTGTGGCATTTGAGCCGACCCCACACGCAGGTCGAGCCGGCAAGTGACGCGCGTATAAGGGGAGTCGCGGGGGTTGTCAACAGCCCGGCTAGCCGCCGGGGCGCGCGGCGCGTTCGCGGTAGAAGGTAAAGATGCCCGTGCCGACNACGATCGCCGCGCCGAGCAGCGTCAGCAGGGCCGGGAAATCGCCGAACACCGCCCAGCCCAGCGCCAGCGCCCAGAGCAGCCCGGTGTAGCGGAACGGCGCCACGACCGCGATCTCGCCGGTCCGCATCGCCAGGACGATGAACAGGTAGCCGCCCACGATGAGAACCGAGGCCGCCAGCAAGAGGGCCACGTTGCCCGGNGCGGGCCAGACCCAGCTTTCGAAGACCGAGGCCCCGGCCGCGACCAGCGTGATCGCGACCGCGGTGACCAGCGCGACGGCCGCGGAACTGACGCCAGGCGTCAGGCGCCGGGTGCTGAGATCCCGCAGCACCACGAAGCAGACGGCCCCCAGCGCCAGGACCGAGTACCGGTCGAAGCCCTCGGTGCCCGGCCGCACGATCAGCATCACCCCGGCGAAGCCGGCCAGGATGGCCAGCCAGCGGCGCCAGCCGACGGCCTCGCCGAGAAACAGCGCCCCGGCCAGCGTCACCGCCAGCGGCAGCGACTGCAGCACCGCGGTCACGTTGGCCAGCGGCATGTGCATCAGTGCGGTCAGGAAACAGACCGTCGCGCCGATCTCGCCCAGGGTTCGCCAGGCGATCACCGCGCGGTCGCCGCGGGCGACGCGGAAATGCAGCGCGCCCTGCAGGTGACAGAGAACGGCCAGCAACATGCTGGTGCCCAGCCCCCGCAGGAAGATCGCCTGGAAGAGCGGCAGATCCTGCGTGACCAGTTTCATGCAGGTATCGTTCAGCGTGAAGCCGGCCATGCCGGCCATCATCATCACCGCCGCACGGGTATTCTCGCTCGCCGTCAACCGCGCCTCCCCTGACGGCACAGACGTAGCACCGCCCCCGCCTGCCCGCTACACCCGAAGCAGGCCAGGGGCACGACACGGGGGTGCCTCGCATGATGCGCCGGCAGTCCTTGCCGCGCGCCGCGGTCGCGGTTCCGGCGGCCCGTGCCGCCGGGGCGGGCCGGACGGGCCGTCCGGCATGCGAAAGGCCCGGCCGTTCCCGGCCGGGCCTTGTCATGTCCGGGCTGCGCCGGGATCACTCCTCGCGGCTCTCCGGCGTTTCCGGGAAATCGGCCGCATCGGTCGGCTCCGCCGGCTCTTCCGGGGCGACCAGCGCGGCGGCCGCCTCGGCTTCGGCCCGGCGGGCATCGATGATCTTCTGGTCGCGATCCGTTGCGATCCGGCGCACCTTCTGGGTGGCGCCGCCGGTACCGGCGGGGATCAGGCGCCCGACGATCACGTTCTCCTTCAGGCCGATCAGCTTGTCGCGCTTGCCCTGGACCGAGGCCTCGGTCAGCACGCGCGTGGTCTCCTGGAACGAGGCCGCCGAGATGAAGGACCGGGTCTGCAGCGACGCCTTGGTGATACCGAGCAGGATCGGTTCGCCCTCGGCCGGGCGGCGGCCTTCGGCCAGCGCCCGTTCGTTGGCGGCGTCGAACTCGGCCTTGTCCACATGCTCGCCCTTGAGAAGCGTGGTCTCCCCGCTGTCGAGGATCTCCCACTTCTGGAGCATCTGNCGCACGATCACCTCGATGTGCTTGTCGTTGATCTTCACGCCCTGCAGGCGGTAGACGTCCTGCACCTCGTCGATCAGGTAATCGGCCAGGGCCTCGATCCCGAGAATCCGCAGAATGTCGTGCGGTGCCGGGTTGCCATCCATGATGTAGTCGCCGCGCTGGACGAAATCGCCCTCCTGCACGGGGATGTGCTTGCCCTTGGGCACCATGTATTCCACGGGCTCGTGGCTCTCGTCCGTCGGCTCGATCGTGATCCGGCGCTTGTTCTTGTAGTCGCGCCCGAAGCGGACATAGCCATCGACCTCGGCGATGATCGCGTGATCCTTGGGACGGCGCGCCTCGAAGAGTTCGGCCACCCGCGGCAGACCGCCGGTGATGTCCTTCGTCTTGGCGCCCTCGCGCGGAATCCGCGCGACCACGTCACCGGCCTTGATCTCCTGGCCTTCCTCGACCGACAGGATCGCGTCCACCGACATCGGGTAGCTGACCGGGTTGCCGAGATCGTTGCGCATGGGCTCGCCGGTCGCGGGATCCATGATGATGATCTCGGGCTTCAGGTCGTTGCCCTTCGGCGCGGCGCGCCAGTCGGAGACGATCTTCTGGGTCATGCCCGTCGCCTCGTCGGTCTCTTCCCGGACCGAGACGCCCGACGTCAGGTCGACGAAGCGCGCGACGCCGGCCTTCTCGGCGATGATCGGCAGGGTGTAGGGATCCCACTCGAAGAGCTTGGCACCGCGCTCGATCTCCTGGCCTTCTTCAACCAGGATCTTGGTGCCGTAGCCCATCTTGTGGCTCGCCCGTTCCACGCCGTTCTCGTCGACGATGGCCAGGGACATGTTGCGGCCCATGACGATCTGGTCGCCCGACGCGTTCTTCAGGACATTGGCGTTGCGGAACTCGATCTTGCCGGACTGGCTCGATTCCAGGAAGGACTGCTGCCCGCCCTGGGCGATGCCGCCGATGTGGAAGGTCCGCATCGTCAGCTGCGTGCCCGGCTCGCCGATCGACTGCGCGGCGATCGTGCCGACGGCTTCGCCGACATTGACCATCGTCCCGCGGGCCAGGTCGCGCCCGTAGCACATCGCGCAGACGCCTTCCTCGGCCTCGCAGGTCAGGGGCGACCGGATCCGCATGGTCTGGATACCGGCATTCTCGATCTCGTCGGCGATGCGTTCGTCGACCAGCTCGTCCTTGCGCAGCACCACCCGGTCGGAGCCCGGCACGATCACGTCCTCGGCCGCGACGCGGCCCAGGATGCGTTCGCCGAGCGAGGCCACGACCTCGCCGTCGGAGACCGCCGCCTGCGCGGTGATCGCGCGTTCGGTCCCACAGTCATGGGCCCGCACGATGCAGTCCTGCGCCACGTCGACGAGACGGCGCGTCAGGTAGCCCGAGTTCGCCGTCTTGAGCGCGGTATCGGCCAGGCCCTTCCGGGCGCCGTGGGTGGAGTTGAAGTACTCCAGCACGGTCAGGCCTTCCTTGAAGTTCGAGATGATCGGCGTCTCGATGATCTCGCCAGAGGGCTTGGCCATCAGGCCGCGCATCCCGCCCAGCTGCTTCATCTGCGCCGGCGAACCACGGGCCCCGGAATGCGACATCATGTAGACCGAGTTCGGCTCCATCTCGGCCCCGGTGTCGTCCTTACGCACCGCCGAGATCTCGGCCATCATGGCCCCGGCCACCTCGTCGGAGCATTTCGACCACGCATCGACGACCTTGTTGTATTTCTCACCCTGGGTGATGAGGCCGTCCATGTACTGCTGCTCGAACTCCTTCACGGAGTCGCGGGTGTCGCCCACGATCTTCCACTTCTCCTCGGGGATGAGCATGTCGTCCTTGCCGAAGGAGATGCCTGCCTTGAACGCCTCGCGGAAGCCGAGCCCCATGATCTGGTCGCAGAAGATCACCGATTCCTTCTGGCCGCAGTAGCGGTAGACGGTGTCGATGACCTCGCCGACCTCTTTCTTGCGCAGCAGGCGGTTCACGATATCGAAGGGCGCCTTGGCGTTCAGCGGCAGCATCGCGCCCAGCCGGGCGCGGCCCGGCGTGGTCTCGAAGCGCTGCTGGATGACGTTGCCTTCCTCGTCCACCTGCGGGATGCGGCAGGTGATCTTGGCGTGCAGGCTGACCTCGCCGGCATTGACCGCGTGCTCGACCTCTTCGACCGAGCCGAAGATCATGCCTTCGCCCTTCACGCCCTCGCGCATCATGGTGATGTAGTAGAGCCCGAGGATCATGTCCTGCGACGGCACGATGATCGGCTTGCCGTTGGCCGGCGACAGCACGTTGTTCGTGGACATCATCAGGACGCGCGCTTCGAGCTGGGCTTCCAGCGACAGGGGCACGTGCACGGCCATCTGGTCACCGTCGAAGTCGGCGTTGAAGGCCGCGCAGACCAGCGGGTGAAGCTGGATCGCCTTGCCCTCGATCAATACCGGCTCGAAGGCCTGGATGCCGAGGCGGTGCAGCGTCGGCGCGCGGTTCAGCAGTACGGGATGTTCGCGGATCACCTCGTCGAGGATGTCCCACACCTCGGGGCGCTCTTTCTCCACCAGCTTCTTGGCCTGCTTCACGGTGCTGGACAGGCCCTTGGCCTCGAGCCGCGAATAGATGAACGGCTTGAACAGCTCCAGCGCCATCTTCTTGGGCAGGCCACACTGGTGCAGCTTCAGTTCCGGCCCGGTCACGATGACCGAGCGGCCCGAGAAGTCGACGCGCTTGCCCAGCAGGTTCTGCCGGAACCGGCCCTGCTTGCCCTTCAGCATGTCCGAGAGCGACTTCAGCGGCCGCTTGTTGGCACCGGTGATGACGCGGCCGCGGCGGCCGTTGTCGAAGAGCGCGTCGACCGATTCCTGCAGCATCCGCTTTTCGTTGCGAACGATGATGTCCGGCGCGCGCAGCTCGATCAGGCGCTTCAGGCGGTTGTTCCGGTTGATCACCCGGCGATACAGGTCGTTCAGGTCCGAGGTGGCGAAGCGGCCGCCATCCAACGGCACCAGCGGGCGCAGTTCCGGCGGGATGACCGGGATCACGGTCATGATCATCCACTCGGGCCGGTTGCCCGAGTCGAGGAACGCCTCGACAACCTTCAGCCGCTTGATGATCTTCTTCGGCTTCAGCTCGCCGGTGGCCTCGGCCAGGTCGGCGCGCAGCTGCTCGGCCTCGGATTCCAGGTCGATCTGGCTCAGCATCTCGCGGATCGCCTCGGCGCCGATACCGGCGGTGAAGGCATCCATGCCGTACTGGTCCTGGGCGTCCATGTATTCTTCCTCGGTCATCAGCTGACCGTAGGTAAGATCGGTGAGGCCGGGCTCGATCACCACGTAGTTCTCGAAGTAGAGAATCCGCTCGAGATCGCGCAGCGTCATGTCGAGCATGAGACCGATGCGCGAGGGCAGGGACTTGAGGAACCAGATATGCGCGACGGGCGCGGCCAGTTCGATATGGCCCATGCGTTCGCGGCGGACCTTCTGCAGCGTGACCTCGACGCCGCATTTCTCGCAGACGACGCCGCGATACTTCATCCGCTTGTACTTTCCGCAGAGGCACTCGTAGTCCTTGATCGGCCCGAAGATCCGGGCGCAGAACAGGCCGTCACGCTCCGGTTTGAAGGTGCGGTAGTTGATGGTCTCCGGCTTCTTGATCTCGCCATACGACCACGAAAGAATCCGCTCGGGCGAGGCCAGCGAGATCTTGATCTCGTCGAAGCTCTTCGGCGACTGAAGCGGGTTGAACGGGTTGGTGGTCAGTTCCTGGTTCATTCTGCGATCCTAACTCTGCTGGGGAAGGGAGGGGGTGAGGGCGCGCGCCGCCCTCACTCGTCCTCTTCCTCCGCATCCAGGAGTTCCATGTTGAGGCCGAGGCCCCGGACTTCCTTCACGAGCACGTTGAAGCTCTCGGGGACGCCAGCCTCGAAGTTGTCCTCGCCCTTGACGATGGACTCGTAGACCTTGGTCCGCCCGGCCACGTCGTCCGACTTGACCGTGAGCATTTCCTGCAGCGTGTAGGCCGCGCCGTAGGCTTCGAGCGCCCAGACTTCCATCTCGCCGAAACGCTGGCCGCCGAACTGGGCCTTGCCGCCCAGCGGCTGCTGGGTGACGAGGCTGTAAGGCCCGGTCGAGCGCGCGTGGATCTTGTCGTCCACGAGGTGATGGAGCTTCAGCAGGTACTTCATGCCGACGGTGACCGGCCGCGCGAACTGCTCGCCGGTGCGCCCGTCATAGACGACCGACTGGCCAGACTCGTCGAACCCCGCACGCTTGAGCGCGTCGTTGACGTCCGGCTCCTTTGCCCCGTCGAAGACCGGGGTCGCGATCGGCACACCCTTGGTGACGTTGTGCGCCGCCTCGAGGAACTGTTCGTCGTCGCGGTCGCCGAGCGCCAAATCGTAGACGTCGTCGCCATAGGCCAGCTTCATCGCGTCACGCACCGGGGTCATGTCGCCGGAGCGCTTGTATTCCTGAAGCGCCTCGTCGATCTGGATGCCCAGGCCGCGCGAGGCCCAGCCCATGTGGGTCTCGAGGATCTGGCCGACATTCATCCGCGACGGCACGCCGAGCGGGTTCAGCACCAGGTCCACCGGGGTCCCGTCGGTGAGGAACGGCATGTCCTCTTCCGGCACGACCTTCGAGATGACGCCCTTGTTGCCGTGACGGCCGGCCATCTTGTCGCCCGGCTGCAGCTTGCGCTTCACCGCGATGAAGACCTTGACCATCTTCATCACGCCCGGGGGCAGATCGTCGCCGCGGCGAACCTTCTCGACCTTGTCCTCGAAACGGTGCTCGAGCGCACGTTTCTGGCTTTCGAACTGGGCGTTCAGCGCCTCGACGGCCGAGGCGTCCTTCTCGTCGCCGAGCGCGAGCTGCCACCACTGGCCGCGCGACAGGGTCTCCAGAAGCTCCTCGGTGATCTCGGAGCCGGACTTGACGCCCTTGGGTCCCTTCACCGCGGTCTTGCCGAGAAGCATGGACTTCAGACGCGCGTAGATGTTGCGCTCGAGGATTGCCATCTCGTCGTCCCGGTCACGGGCCAGACGTTCGACTTCCTCGCGCTCGATCTGCAGCGCGCGCTCGTCCTTCTCGACGCCGTGGCGGTTGAAGACGCGCACCTCGACCACGGTCCCGAAATCGCCCGGCGGCAGGCGCAGCGACGTGTCGCGCACGTCGGAAGCCTTTTCACCGAAGATGGCGCGGAGCAGCTTTTCCTCCGGCGTCATCGGGGATTCACCCTTGGGCGTGATCTTGCCCACGAGGATGTCGCCCGGCCCGACCTCGGCCCCGATATAGACGATGCCCGCCTCGTCGAGGTTGCGCAGCGCCTCCTCGCCGACATTGGGGATGTCGCGGGTGATTTCCTCGGGCCCGAGCTTGGTGTCGCGCGCGGCGACCTCGAACTCCTCGATATGGATCGAGGTGAAGACGTCGTCCTTGGCGATCCGCTCGGAGATCAGGATCGAGTCCTCGTAGTTGTAGCCGTTCCAGGGCATGAAGGCGACGAGGACGTTCTTGCCCAGCGCCAGCTCGCCCAGGTCGGTCGAGGGACCATCCGCGATCACCTCGCTCTTCACCACCCGGTCGCCCACCTTCACCAGGGGTTTCTGGTTGATGCAGGTGTTCTGGTTCGACCGCTGGAACTTGCGCAGACGATAGATGTCGACGCCCGGGTCGCCCGGCTCCAGGTTCTCGGTCGCGCGCACGACGATCCGGGTGGCGTCCACCTGGTCGATTACGCCGGCCCGCCGCGCCATGATCGCGGCGCCGGAATCGCGGGCCACGACCGACTCGATGCCGGTGCCGACAAAGGGGGCCTCGGCCTGGAGGAGCGGCACAGCCTGGCGCTGCATGTTCGAACCCATCAGGGCGCGGTTCGCGTCGTCGTTCTCGAGGAACGGGATGAGCGAGGCCGCGACCGAGACCAGCTGCTTCGGCGACACGTCGATGTAGTCGATATTCACCGGCGGGTTCAGCGTGTATTCCCCCGCGCGCCGGGTGGAGGCCAGGTCGTTGACGAACCGGCCTTCGTCATCGAGCTGCGCGTTCGCCTGGGCGATGGTGTGGCGCATCTCTTCCGTCGCCGACATGTAGATCACCTCGTCGGTGACCTGGCTGTCCTCGACCTTGCGGTAGGGCGTCTCGATGAAGCCGTACTTGTTCACCCGCGCGAAGGTGGCGAGCGAGTTGATCAGCCCGATGTTCGGACCTTCCGGCGTCTCGATCGGGCACATCCGGCCGTAATGGGTCGGGTGCACGTCACGCACCTCGAAGCCCGCACGCTCGCGCGTCAGGCCGCCCGGGCCCAGCGCCGACAGGCGCCGCTTGTGCGTCACCTCCGACAGCGGGTTGGTCTGGTCCATGAACTGGCTGAGCTGCGAGGAGCCGAAGAATTCGCGCACCGCGGCCGCGGCCGGCTTCGCGTTGATCAGGTCCTGCGGCATCACCGTGTCGATCTCGACCGAGGACATGCGCTCCTTGATGGCGCGCTCCATCCGCAGCAGGCCGACGCGATACTGGTTTTCCATCAGTTCGCCGACCGACCGCACCCGGCGGTTGCCGAGATGGTCGATGTCGTCGATCTCGCCCTTGCCGTCCCGCAGTTCGACCAGCGCCTTCACGCAGGCGATGATGTCTTCCTTGCGCAGCGTGCGCTGGGTATCCGGCGCATCGAGCGCAAGGCGCATGTTCATCTTCACGCGGCCGACGGCCGAAAGGTCGTACCGCTCGGAGTCGAAAAAGAGCTGGTCGAACAGCGCCGACGCGGCTTCCTCGGTGGGCGGCTCGCCCGGACGCATGACGCGGTAGATATCCATGAGCGCCGTCTCGCGGTTCATGTTCTTGTCCGCGGCCACGGTGTTGCGGATATAGGGGCCGACATTGACGTTATCGATGTCGAGCACCGGGATGTCCGTCACGCCCTCGTCCAGCAGACGCTTCAGCGTGCCGCCGGTGACCTCGCCGTCCTTGTCGGTCTCCCAGGTCAGCTCGTCGCCGGCCTCGACCCAGATCTCGCCGGTTTCCTCGTTGATGATGTCGCGCGCGACGTAGCGCCCGACGATCCGATCGAAGGGCATGAGGATCTCGGTGACGTTGCCTTCCTCGATCAGCTTCTTGACCGCGCGCGGGGTAACCTTCTTGCCGGCCTCGGCGATGACCTCGCCGGTCTTGGCGTCGACGATGTCATAGGCCGGACGGGTGCCGCGAATCCGCTCGGGGAAGAATTTCGTGACCCAGCCCTTGTTCTTTTTGTACTTGAAGTCGACCGTGTCGTAATAGGCATCCATGATGCCTTCCTGGTCGAGCCCGAGCGCGTAGAGCAGGGTCGTCACCGGCAGCTTGCGGCGGCGGTCGATCCGGCAGAACACGATATCCTTGGCGTCGAACTCGAAGTCGAGCCAGGAGCCGCGGTAGGGAATGATCCGGCAGGCGAAGAGCAGCTTGCCGCTGGCATGGGTCTTGCCCTTGTCATGGTCGAAGAACACGCCGGGAGAGCGGTGCATCTGGCTGACGATCACACGCTCGGTCCCGTTGACGATGAACGTGCCGTTCTGGGTCATGAGCGGCATGTCGCCCATGAACACGTCCTGCTCCTTGATGTCCTTCACCGACCGGGCGCCGGTGTCCTCGTCCACGTCGAAGACGATCAGGCGCAGCGTCACCTTCAGCGGCGCGCTGTAGGTCATGTCGCGCTGCTGGCATTCCTCGACGTCGTATTTCGGCTTTTCGAGCTCATATTTCACGAACTCGAGCACGGAGGTCTCGTTGAAATCCTTGATCGGGAACACCGACTGGAAAACGCCCTGGATGCCCTCGCCGTCCGTCGGATCCAGCTGGTCGCCGGAGTTCAGGAACAGGTCGTAGGAGGATTTCTGAACCTCGATGAGGTTCGGCATCTCCAGGACTTCGCGGATTTTCCCGTAGTATTTGCGGATGCGCTTCTGGCCTTCGTAGGTCTGAGCCATGCTCGTCGTCACCTCTCAGTTGTTCGCGATGTGCGACCGTCGGGCACCGGCACACCACCGCTCACAAAACAGGGGGTGAGGTTCCATTCATGCCGACCGTCCCACCGATCGGCTCCCGAACCTCGAACCGCGCCTTGGGCAGGACCGGACCGTTCCGGCCCTCTCCAAGACAGGTTCGGCTGGACCCGCGTTTTCGGCGGATCCAGCCAGGATAGGTCGTCTGGACGCTGACGCGCCCGTCCGATTACTTCAGCTCGACTTCGGCGCCAGCCTCTTCGAGCTTCTTCTTCATCTCTTCGGCTTCTTCCTTCGGAGCGCCTTCCTTGACGGCCTTGCCGCCGGCTTCGACGAGCTCCTTGGCTTCCTTCAGGCCGAGACCGGTGATCGCACGCACCTCTTTGATGACGTTGATCTTCTTGTCGCCAGCCGACTTCAGGATGACGTCGAATTCGGTCTGCTCCTCGGCAGCTTCGCCGCCGGCGTCACCGCCGGCCGGGCCAGCCATCATGACGGCGCCGCCCGCTGCGGGCTCGATGCCGTACTCGTCCTTGAGGATGGTTTTCAGTTCCTGGGCCTCGAGCAGCGTCAGACCGACGATCTCTTCAGCCAGTTTTTTCAGATCAGCCATGTTTCCGTTTCCGTTCGTTCAGTTGTGTTCCAACGTGTCCGGGGTCTTTCCCCACGCACGCCTCACGATGTTGCTTAAGCCGCTTCCGCGCGCTCCTCGATGGTCGAGAGGATGCTCGCGATGTTCGAAGCAGGTGCGCCAACTGCACCGGCGATGTTCGAGGCGGGGGCGCCGATAGCGCCGACGATGGAGGCAATGAGCTCCTCGCGCGACGGCATGGCGGCCACGGCTTTCACACCGGCCTGGTCCAGAGCGCTCTCGCCCATGGCCCCGCCAAGGATTTCGAACTTGTCGTTCTCCTTGGCATAGCTGTCGGCAACTTTCGCCGCAGCGACGGGGTCCTCGGAATAGACGAGAACGGTCATGCCCTGCATGAGGTCGGCAATGCTTTCGCACGGCTTGCCCTCGAGGGCGATCTTGGCGAGCCTGTTCTTGGCGACGCGCACGGATCCGCCCGCGTCACGCATGCGCGCGCGCAGATCCTGCATCTCAGCAACCGTGAGACCCGCGTAGTGTCCGACGACGACCACGCCAGAGCTTTCGAAGATCTGGCCGAGTTCCTCGACCACTTTCTCTTTCTGGGCTCTATCCACAGTTCCACTCCAATCTGGGGATCTCTCCCCGGCTCTCATTTCCCCGGATCGCTCCGGGGTTCGGGTCCTTGACTACGGGTCCCGAGGCCAAAATCGCCCGAGGGCAGAGCCCTTGGCTGATCTCCTCGCTTCCCGTCTCAGGCAGGAAATTAAGCCCCGAAGGNCACCCACCGTCTCGGACAGACCGACGGGCCCGAAGGCCCGCCGTATTCCCCGGCCCGAAGACCGAGGGAATTCTCGATCAGGCGTTCCCGGTGGCCGACGTGATGTCGACGGTCACGCCCGGGCCCATGGTGGAGGTGAGCGAGATCTTCTTCAGATACGCGCCCTTGGCCCCCGCGGGCTTGGCTTTCTGCACGGCGTCCACGAAGGCGCGGACGTTCTCGACCAGCTTGTCGGCCTCGAAGGACGCCTTGCCGACACCGGCATGGACGACGCCGGCCTTCTCGGCCCGGAACTGGACCTGTCCGCCCTTGGCGTCCTGGACCGCCTGCGCGACGTCCATCGTCACCGTGCCCACCTTGGGGTTCGGCATCAGGTTGCGCGGCCCGAGGATTTTCCCCAGCCGGCCGACGACCGGCATCATGTCCGGCGTGGCGATGCAGCGATCGAACTCGATCGTGCCGCCCTGGATGGTTTCCATCAGGTCCTCGGCGCCGACGATATCCGCCCCGGCCTCTTTCGCTTCCTCGGCCTTGGGGCCGCGGGCGAAGACGGCGACGCGCACGGTCTTGCCGGTGCCGTTGGGCAGGCTGACGGTGCCGCGGACCATCTGGTCGGCATGGCGCGGATCGACGCCGAGATTCATCGCGATCTCGACGGTCTCGTCGAACTTGGCCTTGGCGTTGCTCTTGATGAGGGTGATCGCGTCCTCGACGGAGATGTCGCTCTTGCCGGCGACGGCCTCGCGGGCCGACTTCATGCGTTTTCCAAGCTTGGCCATCAGATTACCCCTTCACCTCGATGCCCATCGACCGCGCGGATCCCAGAATGATCTGCATCGCGTCCTCGACGGTGTTGGCGTTCAGGTCGCGCATCTTCGCCTCGGCGATCTCGCGCACCTGCTTGGGGGTCACGGAGCCGACGGTCTGGCGGCCCGGCGTGTTCGCACCCGACTTCAGCTTGGCGGCCTTCTTCAGGTAATAAGACGCAGGCGGCGTCTTGATTTCCATCGTGAAGGACTTGTCCTGGTAGTAGGTGATCAGCGTCGGGCACGGCGCGCCCGGTTCCATTTCCTGCGTCTTGGCGTTGAACGCCTTGCAGAATTCCATGATGTTGATGCCGCGCTGACCCAGCGCCGGGCCCACCGGGGGGCTCGGGTTCGCCTGGCCTGCGGGCACTTGCAGCTTCATCGTGCCTGCCAGTTTCTTGGCCATCTGGCCTCTCCTCTTTTCACCTCCGCACACGACGCGTCGGGCGCGGTCCTCGGTTTAGTGGTCCGGTCCGCCGGCGCGCCGGCGTCGCCTCCCACATGCACACACGTCAGGTCTGCTTGGTGACCTGCGTGTATTCCAGCTCGACCGGGGTCGCCCGGCCGAAGATCGAAACGGTCACCTTGAGGCGGGCATTGTCCTCGTCCACCTCTTCGACCGTGCCGGCGAAACCCTCGAAGGGCCCGTCGGTCACATTCACCTGCTCGCCCACCTCGTAGGAGATGAGCGTCCGCGGCGCCTCGGCACCCTCCTCGACGCGGTTGAGGATGGTGTTCACCTCCTCGTCGCGCATCGGCATCGGGCGCCCCTGCGGCCCGAGGAACCCGGTCACGCGGTTGATGGAGTTGATGAGGTGATACCCCTTATCGGTCATCTCCATCTTCACCAGCACGTAGCCCGGCATGAAACGCCGCTCGGCCGTCACCTTCTTGCCGCGCCGCACCTCGATCACTTCCTCGGTCGGCACGAGTACTTCCTCGATCTCTTCCTCGAGACCTTCCTGGGCGACGGCATGTCGAATCTGCTCGGCGATCTTTTTCTCGAAATTCGAGAGCACACTCACCGAATACCACCGTTTCGCCATTTCGCCCGTCACCTCGTGCCTGCCGGCTTTGCCGCCGAAATTCTTTCGCCTTGCCAGTGTTTTGACGACAATTCGCCAGAACAAAAAACAGCGCGCATGACGAATCGATGCACGCCTTTGTCAAGGATGCCGCCCCCCTTACAAGCGAAATCCCGTCAATTCAAGAGCATCGCCCCAAAAAGCGCGCTCAGCCGAAGAAACCCAGAAGAGACGTCAGGCCGAAGCGGATGATCTGATCGACGATGAAGAAGAACACCGCCGCCAGCGTCGCCATGGCGAAGACCATGACCGTGGTCAGAAGCACTTCGCGCCGGGTCGGCCAGACGACCTTGGACACCTCGGCCCGCACTTGCTGAATGAACTGGAGAGGGTTCGTGTTCGCCATCGGTTTCGCCCGTTCCGTCAAATATACGCGGCCACATACGGACTCGCGGCCGGCTTTGCAAGGGCGCCGCCGGGTCCGGAGCATCCGGCGCACCCCCGAAACCGCGACCTTGTAAGGGAAGAACTGGCAGGGGCAGCAGGACTCGAACCCGCGACCCTCGGTTTTGGAGACCGATGCTCTACCAACTGAGCTATACCCCTGCGGGCCGTTCTTGTGCCCAGATACGAGAGCGGAAACGGATTTGCAAGCGGGGATTGGCGCTCAGCCGCCCAGCCAGCCCAGTTGCTTGACCAGCACCCAGGGGAACTGGGCCTCGAACATGGCATCTTCCTGGATCTGGTAGCTGAACATGTTCGCATTCACCACCAGAAGCAGCGTGAAGACCGGCCAGCTCATCAAGGCGGGCAGCCGGTCGGCCGCGCCGTCGGCCCGGCGCAGGATCAGCCCCGCCGCGATGAACCCCGCAAGGACCGAGACGGTGCCGAAGCGATGCACGTCGAACGCCACGAGGTTGAGCGAGAGCGGCGCGAGAACCGCCGCGACCATCAGCAGGCGCAGCGCCGGATGGACCCCCGGCCCGAAGAGCCGCAGGTTGAACCAGATCAGCCAGAGGCTCATGAGCAGCAGCGGCAGGCCGTCGAAGGTCAGCCACATCCAGTAGGCATCCCGCGCGCGAACGCCGCGCATGAAATCGACATTCGCCGCCAGCGGGCGCCCCGCCACCTCGAGCGTGGTCGGATCGGTGAAGAAATCCGCCTTGGAACGCAGATGGGCGGCGAAGCGTTCGGCGGTGGCGGCGTCGAAATCGGACATCACCAGCACGACGAGCACCGCGCAGCCCGTCGCGACCGGCAGCAGCGCGGCGGCAGACGGTCGTGCGTCGAGCGGCCCGCGCAGCGCGATCCCGAAGGCGATCAGCACGGTGAAATAGGGCAGCATGCTCTCGTGCAGCAGCATCCCCACGACCACCAGCGCGGCCAGCCCGAGACCGGCGGCCAGGCCGCCCCGCGGCGCCAGCGCCAGCGCCACCAGCGCCACCGCCATGAGCAGCCCGTCCAGATAGCCGGTCGTGCCCACGAAGCTTGCGAAAGCGAAGGAATTGAGCGCGAGGATCACGACGAGCAGGCCCGGCACGCTGCCGTCGAAGCGGCGCATCATCCAGAGCGCGAAACCCATCGCGCCGGTCAGCGTCACGGCAGCGGTCACGACCCGTATCGCGCCGCCGCTCACCGGCTCGTCGAGCAGCGGCGTCAGGAGGGTCCCGGCCAGCCCACGCCGCACCAGCCCGAACTCATAGTCGAAAAGCAGCTGGGTGGCCGGGAAGCTCAGGGGCGGCAACAGGTGATTGACGAGCGCCAGGATCAGAGACGCCGCCGCCGCCGCCCGCAGCCATATCAAGGTTCGTGCCCGGTCCATCATCCCTGCCCTGCCCCCCGCTCTTACTGCCACGTGAACGGGCGCCCGCGCAATCTCCGCGGGGTGCGGACCGCCGGCACCGGGCCACGGGGCGCGAACGGAAACGGGCCGCCCGGATGTCCGGGCGGCCCGTCGAAAGCCTCGCGG
>PR_CR_10_Liq_1_inCRDRAFT_1000863_pt1 | contig 18080 bp, 16 predicted proteins | sample PRCRCaboRojoPR_3_FD_10241 | JGI IMG/M metagenome (IMG submission 10241)
TCACGTCCTCACCTTCGTAGCTAAGGCTACGAGGTTCCGGGCGTTCTTTGATCTGGCAAAAAATCCTAATCCATGGTCTATACAAAACCTACATTAATAAACTCTATTTTACCGCAGGTACCTCATCGAATATCGGAGCTTCCACTTGTGTGCGGAGCAGGTCTTCCATGTTTTCCCGCTTGCGGATCAGGTAGGCCTGCCCTTCGTGGACGAGCACCTCTGCGGGCCGGTAGCGGGAGTTGTAGTTGGAAGCCATTGAGAAACAATAAGCACCTGCATTATGCATACAAATGAAATCGCCCTCCTGAAGTTCCGTCATTTGCCGATTTATGCCAAAAGTATCGGTTTCGCAAATGTAGCCGACTACGGTGTAGAAGCGGGCTTTGCCTTTGGGGCGGGAGATATTGGTGATTTTATGGTAGGCGTTGTAGAACATGGGGCGGATAAAGTGGTTCAGCCCGGAGTCCACGCCCGCGAAGACGGTGGAGGTGGTTTGTTTGATGACATTCACCTGAGCAAAGAAGTAGCCGGCTTCGCTTACCATGAATTTGCCAGGCTCAAATATTAGCTTGAGGTCTTTTCCGTATTCTTTGCAAAACTGATTGAATCGCTCTGAGATGCGGCTGCCCAGCTCCTCAATATCCGTTTCCACATCTCCCGGTTTATAGGCCACTTTAAAGCCACTGCCAAAGTCGATGTAGTCGAGATCCGGGAACTCCTTAGCGATATTCAACAGGATTTCTGCCCCGCTCAGGAAGACTTCCGGGTCGAGGATGTCAGAACCGGTGTGCATGTGGACGCCTTCCACCTGCAGGCCGGTAGCCTCTACGATGCGGTGTACAAGCGGCATTTGGTGAAAGGAGATGCCAAACTTGGAGTCGATATGACCTACTGAGGTTTTGGCATTGGCCCCAGCCATGATGTGGGGGTTGATGCGCACGCAGACCGGCGTGTCCGGGAAGGCCTGCCCAAACTGCTCCAGGATGGAGGTGTTGTCAATATTGATTTTTACGCCATATTCCACCGCTTCCTCGATCTCTTCCAGGCTGACGCAGTTGGGCGTGAAGATGATGTCCTGCGGGTCAAAGCCTGCGCGGATACCCATGGAGACTTCCTGTACGGACACGGTGTCCAGCCCGGAGCCCATCTTCCGGAAGAGTTTCAGGATATTGATATTCGACAACGCTTTGCAGGCGTAGTTGAGCTGCAGTCGTTTGACTTTCATGGCATTTTCCATGCGTTTGTACTGCCGCTGAATAATGGCACTGTCATACACATAAAGCGGGCAGCCATACTCCTCGATGAGCTGCAGCGGATCCACGCCTCCGCTAAGGACGTAACGGTCGTTGTCTAAAACCATGGTCTTGAGTTCATTTTAGCCTGCAAAGATAAAGAATGGATCAGGAAAAACAGGGCTTATTGGCAGGCTAATGCCCCGTAAAACGTTGATTGATGGCCACGAGGCGCTCCAGAATATCCAGCACAGCCTCAAGGTTGCCGGTTTTTTTCTGTTCCGGATTGAGGAGGAGGTACTCGCGGAAGCCCTGCGCCACCTTATCGGCATCATTGGTTTTGGCGGAAAAACGGCTGAGCATTTGGAGTAGGTCGTCCTGCCGCGGATCGTTTTCAGGGTTGAGTATAGGGTGGTCAGAAAGCTCTGATTCGAGCAAAATCGAAGGGTCTACGTCAAAGAAATAGGCGATCATGAGGAAGTTAGCCGCATTAGGTTCTACGGTCCCCGTTTCATAAGAAGCAATATTGCTCCGCTTCAACCCAACTTCCTGTGCCAGCTTTTGCTGACTGAGCCCGCGGGCCCTTCTTAGCGATTTGAGATTTCGCGAAAATGGAGTCTTTGCCAATGCTACGTCAAATAAATAGGTAAATCCCTCATCCACGCAAGCCATGAGGGGATCAAAAACAATGTTGCAATTTAGGAAATCTTTTGATTTGGTGCTCAGAAAAAAAACAGCTGGGCATAAAAAAACCGGGCTTACCTTTTTCAGGCGCCCGGCTTTGTCGGGTGATTGGCTAATAAGGGTATGGTTTATTTGGTCCGCATCCCGGCAAATTCAGGGTGGCGGTTCATCCATCCTGACATAAAAGAGCAGGTGGTTTTAATTTTATAGCCCATTTTCTCAGCGAAGCGAACGGCTTCCATGGCCATTTTTTCTTCGATGTCTACGCCGCTGAGTACTTCCGGGACATAGGTTTTTTTAATTTCCAGTACATTCGGGTTAGGATCTGTGTGGATGTGGTACTGCATGTACACATCTTCGTCCCCCTTCATATCGAAGCGGAACTGTTCGCGTGAAGTATCCTGATGAATGTCTAACGCTTGTTTCGTAATTTCCATAATTGACTTGAATGTGTTTTGGTTCCTGAGCCCGAAGGCTCCAATTACTCGATGTAGACGGTTTTGGGATTGGTAAATTCCCTAAGACCGTAGTGGGATAGCTCTCTGCCGTACCCGCTGTTTTTAATCCCGCCGAAGGGCAATCGCGGGTCTGACTTTACCATCTCATTTACAAAACAGGCCCCTGCCTGCAGATGTTCGCGCGCTATGTGTTCGCCTCTCTCTATATTTTGTGTGAATACTGCGCTGCCGAGCCCGTAGCTCGTGTCGTTAGCGATAAGGATCGCCTCTTCTTCGTCCCAGGCCTGAATGACAGAAGCCACCGGGCCAAAGAGTTCTTCATGATAGGCCGGGGTGCCCTTTTTTACATCGGTGAGGATGGTGGGCGGGTAGAAAAAGCCTTTGCCTTTAGGCTTTTTGCCGCCGATGAGCCGTTTGGCTCCTCCTTTGAGGCTTTTTTTAACCTGCGTGTGGAGTTGGTCGCGGAGGTTCTGCCGCGCCAGAGGGCCCAATGCGGTTTCGGCTTCCAGAGGGTCGCCCATGACGGCTTCTTCCATTTGGGCCTTGAAGGCTTCCAGAAACTGATTGTATACCTGCCGCATCACAATGAAGCGCTTGGCACCAATACAGCTTTGCCCGTTGTTGAGCAGCCGCCCTTTGGTGCAGACCTGTGCTGCTTTAATGACATCTGCATCATCGAGAATGAGGTAGGGGTCGCTGCCTCCCAGTTCCAGTACGGTCTTTTTGAGGGCTTTGCCTGCTATGCCTGCCACTGCCCGTCCCGCGCCAACGCTCCCGGTGAGGGTAACGCCCTGGATAACGCGGTTTTTGATGATCTTCCTGACGCGCTTTTCGTCAATAATCAAACTGGAAAAAACGCCTTTGGGGAAGCCGGCTTTCTCCATGATGTCGGCTATAGCGAGTGCACAGCCGGGCACATTGGGGGCGTGCTTGAGCAGGATGGTGTTGCCCGCCATGAGGTTGGGGGCTGCAAAGCGAAAAACCTGCCAAAAGGGGAAGTTCCAGGGCATGACTGCCAGGATGACGCCCAGCGGGCGGTAGGAGATATAGCTTTTGGAGGCTTCTGTGGCGATGTATTCGTCCCTCAGAAAGCGCTCGGCGTTTTGGGCGTAGTAGAGGCATACCCAGGCGCATTTCTCTACCTCCGCCTTAGCATCTTTGAGGAGTTTGCCCATTTCGCGGGTGATGAGCATCGCCAGGGCGTCCTGTTCTTCCCCCAAAATACGGGCGACCTCCCGGAGCAGGCGGGCCCTTTCCTCCAGGTCGGTGCGGCTCCATTCCTGAAAGGCGGCCTGAGCACCAAAAATAGTCTTGTTCAGCTTCGTATTGCTGATGAGCTTATAGGATTTGACGTTTTTGCCCGTAGTTGGGTCGATTGCAGTTTGCATATTAATATGGAGTCGATTTTTTATACTGACGATTAAGTGGTTTGCCACAGCAAACCACTTCGTATTGCGTATACTTAAAGAGGTATTCCAAGGGTTTGGCTGATGTCCAGTAGCTGTACTTCCAGTTCGTCTAACTCATGGTACCATTGCCCGAGCACGCTATCCTGCTGCAGGTGCTGAGTGCGCTGGCTGAGTTGTTGGTATTGTTTCTCCAAAGCCTCTGCCTGAGCACGCAGCCTGCCGGCCTCCTGTCGGGGGACGCTGTAGGCTCTACGCCGCATTTTTTCCGTGCGCCAGTTGATTTCCTGCATCGCTTCGCCCAGCCGGAGCAACATGACTTCCCGGATACTGTCCCGAACTTCATAGACATCGTCACTATTCGGCGGGACGGTATTGTCGATAGGGCGGCATTGCAGCAGGAGCAGACTGAGTAATAAGACTGTAGTGTAGGTTTTCTGCATTTGCTGAAATCTAAAGCTGTGAATGAACTCTTCCAATATAGTGAATCCCGGGGACTCTGCGGATTGGTTTTAAATCGTCTGAGTTTGAGTTTTTATCTTAAGAAAATCCCTATATTTCGGCTCAAACCAAGCAACCTGTCTTAGAAACATGCACTACCGGCTGATGTTCTCCTTTCTCTTATTGTGTGCCGTTTTGCCCAGCCTGCAGGGGCAGGAGCAGAAGGTAGTCGGTTATTTGCAGTACGGGCGGGGTTATATGCTGGATGAAATTCAGTTTGAAAAGCTGACCCACCTGTGCATCGCTTTTGCCAATCCGGATGAGAAGGGCCGGTTGCAAACGGGAGGCGTTGACATCAGCCCTATCGTAAAAAAAGCCCGAGCCGTTAATGTCAAAGTGCTCATTTCGGTAGCCGGCGGTGCGCTTGACCCGGACTGGGCGGCGGCCTGGAAGACCTATATGCAGCCCTGGAACCGGCAGTATTTTGTGGAGGAGATCATGAATTACGTCCGCAGCAACCAACTGGATGGGGTGGATGTAGACCTGGAGTGGAAGCATGTCGATCACCATTACAGCCCATTTGTTCTGGCGCTTGGGCGGGCTTTGCACGCAGAGGGTAAGCTCATCACAGCGGCGCTGCCGGGGAAGAAGCGTTACAAACACATTACAGAGGCTGCGCTCCGCATTTTCGACTTTATCAATATCATGGCTTATGACCTGACGGGGCCCTGGAACCCCAAGCTTTCCGGGCCGCACTCGCCTTTTACGTTCGCAGAGTCTTGTCTGAAGTACTGGAAAAAGCAGGGCGTTCCCGCTTCTAAACTGGTTTTAGGGCTGCCGTTCTACGGTTGGGACTTTACAAACCGGGACCGTATCCGGTCTGTGAATTATAGCGTGATTGTCGACCGCAACCCGGCATTTGCGCATCTCGATCAGGTCGGGCAATTGTATTTTAACGGGCTGATCACGATCACCGCAAAGACCGAACTGGCCCTGCAGCATGCCGGTGGAGTCATGCTTTGGGAGCTCGGCCGGGATGCTTTCAACGAATATTCTTTGCTGGAAGCAGTTAGCCGGGTGATGCGTGGCGATACTGCAACCTTGTCTGAGCAGCAGCCCCTGATTGCTGTCCGGGAAGAAGAAAAAGAAAAAACTGTTGCGCTAAAAACGGAAATGCAGCAGCAAGCAACCGCGCGCTTCATTGGGCCGATGTTGCCTCCGGACGAAGTGGCAGCCGGTTTTGGCAATCATCCTCTTGCTGCGGAGCGGACAAATCCTTACCGGCTGGATTTGGAGGTGCTGCCCAATCCATTTGCCGATACCATTACTATTGTCAATCACGAGAAGGACCCTATCTATCTGGTGTTGACCAACGACAAGGGGCAGGTTCTGTTTGAATCTGATGTACAGCCAAATTCTACCCTGACCTGGGAAACTTCCAGCTTTCCGCATGGTTATTATACTTTCTCTGCTATGGTTGGCGGGCGGCAACTGTCCCACCGGCTGATCAAGCGGATCCCTGCGGATAAGCCATTGAAAGGCGTACAATCTAAAGGAGGGGTACTGCAAAACTGGCCCCAACATTAAGCGGAACCATCCAAATCGAACCATAACTAACTGACCTGAAAGATGATGAAGTGTAAGATGTGTATACTACTGGTCTTGATGCTGCCCCTGCTAATGCGCGGGCAGGCGCCCGAGCGCTGGACAGCAACTGAGATTTACCAGGGTATCGAGAAGTTAAACTTCCTGGGTTCTGCCCTGTACGTAGCCGCTCACCCGGACGATGAGAATCAGCGCCTGATTGCTTATCTCGCTAATGAATACAATGCCGAAATGGCTTACCTTTCTCTGACAAGGGGCGATGGCGGGCAAAACCTGATCGGCCCGGAAATCCGGGAACTGCTTGGCGTTATTCGTACACAAGAGCTCCTGGGTGCCCGCCGCATTGACGGGGGCAGGCAGATGTTTACCCGGGCCAACGACTTCGGGTATTCAAAGCATCCCGATGAAACGCTGGAAATCTGGCAGCGGGAGGAAGTCCTGGGCGATGTGGTCTGGGCTATCCGCAAATGGCAGCCGGATGTGATCATCAATCGCTTCGACCACGAATCAGCCGGGCGTACCCACGGGCACCACACTTCCTCAGCCATTTTATCTTATGAAGCCTTTGATCTGGCAGGCGACCCTGAAGCCTACCCGGAACAATTAAACTACCTGGACCCCTGGCAGCCCCGCCGCCTGTTTTTCAACACATCCTGGTGGTTCTACGGCAGCCGGGAAGCCTTCGCGAAAGCGGACAAAACCAACCTGATGAGCGTGGATATCGGTGTTTACTACCCGATGCGCGGTAAGTCCAATAACGAGATTGCCGCCGAAGCACGGAGCATGCACAAATGTCAGGGCTTTGGAGCAACCCTGCAGCGGGGCACCCAGCAGGAATACCTGAAACTGCTCAAGGGCGATATGCCTGCGCAAAAAGAAGACCTGTTTCAGGGCATTAATACCACCTGGAGCCGGGTGAAAGGGGGAGAGGTCGTTGGTGCGATCCTGGATCAGGCCCTGGAAAATTTCACCTTTGAGCAACCTTACAAGGTGGTGTCCTACCTTCTGGATGCCCGCAAAGCGATGGATGGGGTAGAAGAGGGGTACTGGAAGCGCGTCAAATCCAAAGAGCTGGACGAACTCATCCTGGCCTGTATGGGGATGTACGTGGAAGCTACTGCCGAGGATTACTCCGCCACCCCGGGCGAAATGATTGAGCTGACGATGGAGGCCATCAACCGTTCGCCGGTCACTGCGCGGCTCAAATCGGTGACTTACGAGCCGGTGATGGCGGATACGACGCTGGCACTGGAACTGGAAAACAATCAGCAGTATGAGTTTTACAAAAAGCTGGAACTGCCCAATGATATGAGCTACACCAATCCGTACTGGCTCAATGAAGAAGGCTCTCTGGGTATGTATAAGGTGGAAGATCAGCAACTGCGCGGGCTGCCGGAAACGCCCCGGGCTTTGCAAGTGGCTTTCCATCTGGAAATTGAAGGCATGCCTATGACCGTCATCCGGGATGTGGTGTACAAGGAAACGAAGCCCTCGCAGGGGGAGACCTATCGCCCCTTTGAAGTGACGCCTCCGGTGTTCGCCAATATTGCGGAGAAAGTGTATGTTTTTGCCGGTGACGAGCCACAGGAAGTGGCGGTCCGTGTACGGGCTGGCAAGGATGAGGTGAAAGGGCAGTTGTCGCTGTCTTTACCGGAAGGCTGGCGGGCAGAACCCGCAAAAGCGGCATTTGAAATTGCGGCCAAGTCCGGAGAACAGGTGGTTACGTTCATGCTTTATTCCCCTGCTGAGCAAAGCGAGGGGCGTATTCAGGCGGTAGCTACTCTGGATAATGGGAAAGCTTACACCAAAGGCTTGAATGTCATTGCCTATGATCACATTCCCACACAGACTGTCATGCTGGAGAACAGTGCCAAAGTCGTGAAAGTAGATATAGCCACAGCCGGTAAGCAAATTGGTTACATCATGGGAGCCGGGGATGAAATCCCAAACAGCCTGGAGCAGATCGGGTATGAGGTGACCTTGCTATCGGACGAAGACATCACCCTGGAGCAACTGCAGCAGTACGATGCCGTGATATTGGGCATTCGGGTGTACAATACCAATGAGCGTATGGCTTTTCATCAGCCGGTACTGCTGGACTATGTCAAACAGGGCGGCACCCTCATCAATCAGTACAACACCACCTGGAACCTCAAGGTAGATATGGAAGCTATCGCGCCTTACCACCTGAAAATCAGCCGCGACCGGGTGACCGTAGAGGAAGCCGAGGTGCGTATGCTTGCGCCTGATCATCCGGTGCTCAACTGGCCGAATAAAATCACGGCTGATGATTTTGAGGGCTGGGTGCAGGAAAGAGGGCTTTACTTCCCCAATGAGTGGGGCGATGAGTTCACCGCGGTCTTGTCCAGTAACGACCCCGGCGAAGATCCAAAGAACGGTGGGCTGTTGGTGGCGCCCTACGGTGAAGGGTACTATGTTTATTCCGGCTACAGCTGGTTCCGCGAGCTGCCGGCAGGGGTGCCCGGTGCCTACCGCTTGTTTGCCAACCTGATTTCAATTGGGAAGGAGAACCGATAGGGCAGAGACCAGGAAATAACAATGGTCAAAATATTGAATGCCCGGTAAGCATTTACCGGGCATTCAGACTTTGAAAAAGGTGTATTTGGAAAGAGCATTAGTGAGCCGCAGGATGCTGCCTTATGATTTGCTGAAAGATTTCTTCGGTGCTGATGTTGCCGATCAGGTCGGCATCCTCTTCTATTTCAGCGCTTTGTTCGGCCTCTTTGACCCGGAGTTTTGGATTGACAAAGGCATAGTCCATTTCATCGTATTCGTAGATTGACCAGCGGCCCCATTTGTATTCCAGGGCGGTCAGGCTTTCCACCCAGTCGCCGGAGTTGAGGTAAGTAACCTGATGCCCGTGTGCTTCCTGCGAGCGCATTTGTGCCCGGTGGATGTGCCCGCAGACCACGTAGTCGTACTTTTGCTCTCCGGCCAGCTGTATGGCGGTATCCTCAAAATCCGAAACAAATTTAATGGCTTCCTTGACCGATGATTTTACCCGCTTGGCAAAGGACATCCGCGGTTTGCCCATCGCCATGCGCACCTTGTTGATGAAGCGGTTGAGCATGATGAGCCAGTCATAGCCCTTACCACCGATTTTGGAAATCAGGGGTGAGTACTTAATAAAGAGGTCGAAGATATCGCCATGAAATATCCAGTAGGTTTTGCCATTGAGCTGAAGCAGGAGTTTATCGCGCAGGTGGATATTGCCGGAAGAGAAGTCAGAATACCGGCGCAGGGCATCATCATGGTTGCCGGTGATATAGTAGACCTTGGTGCCTTTGGCCGCCATTTTCAGGATGCGCTGAATCACCTGAATGTGCTCCTTAGGGAAGTACCGTTTGCGGAACTGCCACATATCAATGAAGTCTCCATTGAGGATAAGGGTGCCAGTTTTGATACTTTTGAGGTAATTGAGCAATTCTTTGGCATGACAGCCATAAGTGCCCAGGTGCACATCTGAAATAATGACAATATCTAATTCCCGCTTCATATTTGCCTTTGAATCTGCGTGCCAGCTTGTGGAAAATCCCAGGAACTGACGGTTACCATGAATTGGGTGCAAATTCCGGCTTATATGTAAAGTAGGTGTAAAACGGGAATTATATATGTTTTAATCTTTTGCCTGGCTGAGGGGACAAAGAGAGCAGTAGGGGGCGGGGAGCCGGGCTTTTGGACCGTTGTCAGCTCCCCGTCACCTTTTCTAAGGGTAGTCTTTACTCGGTAGGTGCAGGACCTTCCACTTTCTTTAGAACGCGGGTATACTTGGAACGCCGGGTGGTATCAGCGGCCAGGACAAGCTCTTCGTTGGTGAGCTTGGTGATCGTGTTGGGAATTTCAGAGCCCAGGTTCATGAATAAGGTTTTGGCATCCGGGCTTATTTCCCAGGAACCGTTGAGCGTGGCACCGTTGGGGGTCGTAACGGACATTGAGCCGTCCTCCTCAAAGATAAAGGCATCATTTTGGTACATCATCACGAAGCGTTCCAGTGCAACTTGTTCCTGAGGAGAAGGCTTGTTTTTACGGAATTCTTCAGTCATACGGGCAGGGTCGTATTGCCATTTGCCCAATATCATCTTTTTTTCTTCATCATTGTTGCTGCAAGCCGCAAGCAAGGCGATCAACGCCACAAAAGCAATCTTTTTCATGGGATAAGTGATTGTTAGTTAAACATTTGAATGGGGTATCGGTCTGCCTTTTTTCCTGCAAAAGGAGACACGTACGCCGCAAAAGTAGGGCCTGAAACGGAAACATCCACCATTCCCACCCAAATATTTGCCTAAGATAGTCTTAGTAGTGGGGCAAAACCAGTTGTGTATTTTATTTTTCGAGAAGCCCTGAAGCTAGTGCCTCAAGCCATCAATCCTTGACACCCCAAGTTTTGTTGTTTTCCGCCTACTCTTCGTTGAAGAACCACTCCTTTAGCTCGGGCTAAAGTCGCGAACCTTCGCCTTGATTAGTCGAAAAATAACTTCAACTTAAGTATCAGAGATCTATGACTTGAGGCACTAAGAAACGACTTTCCTGATATTTTTACGATAAGCCCTCGGGCTGAGGTTGGTAATCTGCTTGAACTGCCGGTTGAAATGAGATAAGTTGTTGAACCCGCTTTCAAAGCTCACCGCGGCAATCGTCATGCTGTCATCCCCAAGCAGGCGGCAGGCGTGAGCAATGCGGAATTCATTCACAAACTGGCTAAAGGTTTTGCGGGTGAGCTTCTTGAAATACCGGCAAAAGGCAGGCACTGTCATATTGGCCAGGCGTGCTGCTTCATCAAGGTTAACTTCATCCTTAAAGTTGTGCTGTACATACTGGTAGATCGCCTCTATGCGGTCCTGGTCCTGCGTGTTGACCTCCAGCGCAAAACCGCTGGCGTTCAGCATTTCGTAGTCCTCGGCTTCTGCCATTTCCTGAAGGATGTGCAGTAGGGTGAGCAGGCGGTCAAAGTTATCTTGCTTAAGCATAGCCTGAAGACGTTCGCCCACCCGGTCCTTCACCGGGCCACTAAAGGAAAGCCCCTGCCGGGACCGTTGGAAGAGCTGCTTGATGGCTTGCATTTCAGGCTTTTTCAAAAAGTCGGGCCCCAGAAAGTCTTCCTTCATTTGCACCACAATCTCGGTATGTGCCTCAAAGACTTCCTCTGTAAACCCAAAATGGGGGAGGTTGGGCCCCAGAAAAATCAGGTCACCCGATTCAAAATAAGAGATATGGTCCCCGATATGCCGTTTGCCTTTACCCTTGGAGATGTAGACAATCTCGTACTCCGGGTGGAAGTGCCAGTTGGGGTGATTGCAGTCGTCAGATTCATCGAAACTCCTTAATGTAAAGGAGTTGCCAAAAACCGGTTCTATTTTTTCAAGTGCAGCTTTCATGCTCATGGTTTATCAGCTTGGGGCTTCCGCAGTATAATTTGGTCATGTGGTAAGGGCTATGGGCGGGAACAGCCACATAGCTGAGGGAACAAATGGTTGGTTGTTTGAAGGACGCCGACCGTCCTTTGTTTTATACTGCTAATACAGCAGGAGATCAAGAAAAGTTCAGCCCTTCACAAAAAGTTAATATGGTATTGATATTGGTGAAAATGGCGGAAGAATGGTTGTTGTAACGCCGTTACCTTTGTACTAACAAATTTGAAAGAAGACTTAAGTTTCATACACTGTTTTTGAAAGTGGTGACGACCCCATGGTTAGGGGGGGCGTCACCATTATTTTTTGCATGACTTACCAATTGTCCATTTTCTAAGTAATTTTGTCTATGATCAAAACCCTCAAAACGTTCGCGTTTCATATGCCCAGCCTTTCGGTAGGGCTCACTTTTTTCACATTGAGTATGCTTTTTGGCAGCTGGCTGGCCCGTTTGCCTGAAGTACAGGCCCGTTTGATGCTGTCTGAGGGGCAGCTTGGGCTTGCACTTTTAGGGCTTCCGGTAGGCGCGTTACTGATGATGCCGCTGGCCGGGTGGCTTTCTGCCCGGTTGAGCAGCGGGCAGGCGATGACGCTTTCCACTTTGCTTTTCTGCGGCGTATTTCCACTACCGGCTTTTGCCCAGGGGCCTTACAGCTTGTTCGCCGGACTGCTGCTCATCGGCTTTGTGAACAGCTTTATGAATATCTCCATGAATGCAGCCGCGGCGGCAGTGGAGCGCCATTACCACATCGCCATTATGTCGGTTTGCCACGGTATGTTCAGCCTTGGAGCGATGGTGGGAGCAGGCAGCTCCGGCCTCATTGCCTCTCTCGGGGTTTCCCTTCAGGTACACCTGATCACAGTTGCGCTGCTGATGGTCGGTTTGCACCTGCTGCTGCGTCCGGTCATTCATTCTCTTCCCAGTGCGCCAGCAGAGAATAACGGCCTTTCCATACCACCCCGGGCGTTGCTGGGGCTTGCCTTCATCGGCTTTTGTATTATGATTGGGGAGGGGGCAATTGCGGACTGGAGTGCGATTTTTCTCCGTAAGGAACTACAGGCGGGCCCGTTTATAGCGGGGTTAGCCTATGCCGGGTTTTCCATGGCGATGGCCATTGGCCGCTTTATGGGCGATGGTATTCGGTTGCAGCTGGGGCTGGGCAAAGCTGTTACGATGGGCAGTCTGTTAGGCGCTGCCGGGCTCCTGTTGGCTATTTTGGCACCATTGCCATCACTGTCAGTGCTCGGTTTCACCATTGTGGGGCTCGGTTTTTCCACTGTAGTGCCCCTGCTGTTTAGCGCTGCGGCAAATACGCCGGGCGTGAGTGCAGGCAATGGAATTGCCGCGGTGGCCAGCTCTGGTGTCATTGGTTTTCTCGTCGCTCCACCCCTGATTGGATTGATCAGTGATCACTTTGGACTTGCATTGGGGCTGGGATTTGTAGTGGTACTGGCTGTTTTGGCCTCGGTAACTGCACGGGGCATAAAGGCATAGGTCAGCCTTTCCTATAAAGCATTCAGGAGAGAGGTGTCCGCCAGGGCCGCCCATTGCAGGTGCGGGTCATTGACCAGGTGTGGGTATTGCCGCTTCAGGAACTGTGTGTATAAAGCTTCACCATCCTGGGTATTCCCCTTTTCCTGGTTGCCAATACCGAAAAACTGGCGATTGTCTGCCAGGTCGCAGAGATGCACCTTATTCAGTGAAGTTTGGAAGTAATTGTTCAGGGCATCCTCCAGCGATCCGCGTATAGAGCTGGGAATGATACTCGGTAGCGGCTTGATGATGGCGTTCACGAGTACCCCCACTGCTTTTTGCGGGTAAAATTCGTCATTGAGGAAATGATCGACTTCCCGGAACCAGCCTTTTAACAGTTCTGTGATTTCCTCCCGGTTGAGGTTGATGTATTCCTCACTGGTCAGCAGCACATCCGCGATGAGGTTGGGGTAGTCGGAAGAGTCGGTCAGGACCTGAATATCACCGCAGCCTTCCGCAATGCAGGCTTCCACGAAGGGGCTCCAGAGCACCAGTGCATCCAGGGTATCATCTTTAATGAACCGCTTGGTAAGAAGGTCAAGGTCGGTGTGTTTCTGCGGTATGGCTTCCACCTCTCCGGGCTGAATGCCATGTTCCTGCAGCACGTACTTGAGGAAGGTGTGGGAAGGCGAGTCCTGGGGGTACAAAATGCGTTTGCCCCGAAGATCAGCCACCGTTTTAATTCGGCTCCTGGACAGAATGGCATCGGCACCGTTGGACCAGGAAGCCTGGTAGAAGACCTTGGGCGACCATTCCTTGATTTTATCGGCTACGTAGGGCAGGCGGTCTATCGTGCACCACATCATATCAATCTGCCCGGCTTTGAAGTCATCGCAGAGCTGATCGAGATGGTCGTTCAGTTCGAAATGAACTTCGCGTTTGTACTTTTGAAAGAGTGGGGTATTTTCATTACGGGCGAAACCACCATTGTACATGATGCTGGGTATGAAGCCGATCCAGGTAGGCAGGGCAATCTGTACGGACTTGGCATTAATGCGGGCAATATATTCCTCCAGAGACTGGGCAATGCTTTCGTAGATTTTGCCCCGGTCTTTATCGGCTTCCGGTAGTTTGTCGAATACCCTGAGGTTTTCAATATCAAAATGCTGATCGTAAATATCGTCCCAGCCATAGAGGTGATTAAGCAGAATAGGCATAATGAAGCGCTCCTCCTTGCGGTAGGCATCGCTGTCGCTAAACCTGGCGTAGGTGGTCAGTAAGTCCCGCACTTCCTCATCTACAATATCGTCGTTGACAAACTCCGGGCTGAAAAGCAGCAGCGTGATATCTGCCCGCTTGAGCTCATCCTTGAGCTGCCGATCTACGGAGCCCCCTATGTCAATGTCGGTGGCGGTCCAGATGTGTACATTCGGATAGCGGGCATTGATGCTGGTGAATTGCTTTTCCAGCTCCTCCCAGGCTTCCTGATCGGCCTTGGCGTAAAGAACGGCAATGTGGATGTTGGTGCTGCGGTCCTGCGTCTCTGGTATCGGTTGTATGGGCATAATTCTTAGTGTTGCGCTTCAAACATATAGTCTAAAACGGGGAAAAGCGGCGCTCGTTACGCTTTTGCGGGTTAAATTAAGACTTTTTTAATTTATCAGCGCATTGCCCTGAACGGTTACTGCTAAAGGATGATATTTCGCGGCTTTTCTCTTGTCAGGTCGATAGGTCACCTTTGATCTCGTTCTGCCCGTTCGCTCAGGATTTCGACCAGCTTGAACAAGGTCTTTTGAAACTGCAGGACCTCCGGTTCCGTGAGGCGGCTATCGTTGAAGGATCCAATGATCGTTTTAGGGATTTCCTGAGCTTTGGCCTTTAGCTGTGCGCCGGTTTCAGTGAGTTGGACCAGTACACTGCGCTCGTCTTTAGCGGACCGCCTGCGGCTGAGGAGTGCTTTCTGCTCCAGGCGTTTGAGCAAAGGTGTAAGGGTATTGGATTCCAGGTAAAGGCGGTTGCCGATTTCATTGACGGTTTGCTCCCCGTGCTGCCAAAGGACCAGCATGACCAGGTACTGCGGGTAGGTCAGGTCAAGGGCCTTTAGCAAAGGGGCGTAAATTTTTGTCGTCATTCTGGAAGCGGCGTAGAGCGGGAAACAAAGCTGGTTCTCCAGATAAAGGGCCGCTGCAGTATCGTTCATGGTTACAGCAGTTTTTTGATCGTTGACTCCATCTTTTCGGGCTTCGTGACCGGTGCGAAACGCTTCACTGGCTTTCCGTTCTTATCAATCACAAATTTGGTGAAATTCCATTTGATTTTTTTTCCGAACAAACCCTTGAGTTCATCCTTCAGGTACTTGAAGATAGGGTGCGCCCCCTCTCCATTAACCTCAATTTTGGCAAACATGGGGAAGCTGACCCCGAAGTTGATCTCGCAGAACTCCTGAATAGCATCGGCATTTCCAGGTTCCTGATTGGCAAATTGATTGCAGGGGAAGCCCAGCACGACAAGCCCTTCGTCCCGGTACTTTTGATAGAGCTTTTCCAGCCCTTCGTACTGAGGCGTCAGGCCGCATTTGCTGGCGGTATTGACCACCACAACGGTCTTGCCTTTGTATTCTTCCATTTTGACTTTTTTGCCATTGAGCTGTTCGGCTTCAAAGTTGTAAAATTCCATAGCAGGTCGATTTTATCGGTTTGATTGACTGAATGTAACTATTCAGCATAGTCTGTGAATCGCATTTTCTGCCTTTGTTTGCCCCAACCCTGAAGGGTGCAAAGCCAGAAAATGCACTGGCTCCCTTTAGGGATGGGGCAAAACAGGGCATTTTCTACTTATTTTTCCATGTATGCTGAACAGTTACGATTGAATAAATATTTGAATGCTCCGGTTGACCAAAGTGCCCACAAAATGAGTACAGGCTGAAAGAACAGCCGGATAAGCCGCTTGCGGTCAGTGTCCAGCCCAAAAGCGTCAATGCCATTGGTGTATTGGGAAATGTTGCCCGGAAAGATCAGCACATAAAAGATCGCCAGCGCAATGCCCACCTTGACCTTATGGCGGGTCAGGAAAATCATAGCCAGCCCGAGCGTAATTTCCGTCACACCAGAGGCGAGGACCACCAAGTCCATAAAAGCAGGGTCGTTCGGCAGCCACCTCGGCACCTGAGCCTGGTACTCCTCCCGTTGGAAGGTAAGATGCCCGATGCCGGCCAGCCCCATGAGCAAGCCCAGAATGATACGGAATACGTTTTGCAGTGTTGTTGTTTTCATTTATATCGGTTAAGATTAAATCGTGTGCGATGTAAATATAGGAGTGTTTTAATAATTTTGCAAGGGCAAAGAAGCAATTAGCCCTAGTTTGTCCGCAATACGAACTGATTCGTAGTGCGGGTCAGGCAGCAGGATATATTCTAAAGCCGACTCAGAACACTAAATTTTGCCTGTGCAAAAAGAACAGATGACCTCCAGAAAGCTGGACTATGAAAGAGACAAGGATGATGTAACTGCATTCCTGGTCCGTAACCAAGCCTATCTGATCTATCAGGATGGGCGGGATGTGGATGAAGCCACAACAAAAGAAGTGTTTTATGGCGAACTGCCCGCTACGCATACCTATGAGGACAAACAGATCACAGGTTATTTCCTTAACGGGGAACTGATAGGGCTGGTCGATATTTTAAAGCACTACCCAAAGCCACATACCTGGGTAATAGGGTTAATGCTGACAGAAGCGTCGAACAGAAGGCAGGGCATAGGCCGGATGATTTATCAGCAAACAGAAGCCTATCTGCTTGACAATAACACAAAGGTTGTCCGCCTGGGCGTGTTGGAGGATAATATCATCGGAAAATCCTTTTGGGAAGCCAACGGCTTTTTGGAGACCGGAGCATTCCGATGGCATGCTGATAAAAGGAAAATACTGGTTTATGAGAAAGATATTTCTGGATGCGCTTAAGGGCATTTAGAGCCTGTTGGGATTTTGGTCTTCTAGGCGAGAACTTGCAATTTTTTGATTAGACGAGGCACGAAAACCGGAGCTTAGCCTAAGCTAAATGAGGATTTTCGGAACGAAGTATAAGCAAAAAAGTGCTGTTCGCAGCCCGATTACTAAAGTCCAAACAGGCTCTTAGTACAATCCGGAAATGCTCAGGTTTAGTGGCTGCTTTTTTACGCCCCGCTTCCGTTTAACAAACCCTGTCGGCTTTGTTCGCTGCATCGAAGAGGAGGATTGTACCCACCAGACATTTGAAAAGATACCGGATCGGCAAAGACTCTCCTTCACAACCCTTAATGGTGAAGTGAGGAGATCGCTGCTGGATTTTTGGCCTTAGAGAAGGGAGTTGCAAAAACGAATAAGACCCTTGATCCCATTCAGGACCAAGGGCCTTTTTTGCCGCTTTTGCCATCATTCTTTGCCGCTTTCGTATCTAAGAGGCAATGATTCAGCAAAAACGTTGTGGAGAATACCGGAGTCGAACCGGTGACCTCTTGCATGCCATGCAAGCGCTCTAGCCAGCTGAGCTAATTCCCCTGCTTTTTAGCGAATGCAAATATAAGGGCTTTTTGGAAAAGGTGCAATAAGCCCGCTAATTTTTGCGCTCGAAAATCACTACGTAGCCACCAATATTGGCCACTTCAGTATAGTGGGCGGCCCGGTAGGCGGTAAAGCGTTCGGTTTCAACGGGATAGCGGAAGACCATGAAGCGGGGGGCAGCGGCCTCAATTTTCGCTACTTCTTTCTCCACATCAATCTCCATGGCTTCGATGTGCTTGTCCATCCAAAACAGGGAAGGGTGGACATAAGGAATGAGTGGAAGGCGCCGGGTCATGAAATAGATGGCCTGGTCCTCCTGCGTGTAGATACGGTCGCCGGGCTCAAGATGCTGATTGAGGTATTGTGCAGCGTAACGGACATTATCCGGGCGGTCGAGGTAGTCTTTCTTTTGAAGCAACAGGTGCGTAACAAAGAGTAAGCCCAATAAGGCATAGCCAATTCGCGGGTGGCGCATCCAACGCAGCCACCGGGGCACCTCTTGCCGGGGCAGCCCGAAGAACTCTCCGGCCAGGTAACTAAAGGGCAGCATAAACTGAATGTAATAATGCCCAAAGGCATTGCCGGGAATCAGTACGGAGGCCAGTGCAAAGGCAGACCAGATCAGCCCAAACTGCCGAACGGACAGCTTGACGCTTTTGTGCCAAAGCCCTATGATAAACAATACGGTAACGGGTAAAAATCGCAGGAAAAATTCAAAAAAGAAAACGATGTAGTGCGAAAAGGTGCGGGAGGAAGGATAGCGCCCGGCTACGGTGACCGAGTTAAACCAAAAGCGGTCGAACTCCCCAATCTGA
>PR_CR_10_Liq_1_inCRDRAFT_1000864_pt1 | contig 18077 bp, 16 predicted proteins | sample PRCRCaboRojoPR_3_FD_10241 | JGI IMG/M metagenome (IMG submission 10241)
TCGTAAGCCGTGTGGATCTGGATGTGCGCGATGGCCGGATGATGGGGTTCCGTCACAAGTTGATCCCGATTTTCTCGGATGTGATTGAGCCGGATGCCGATATGGCAGCCCTGATCGACGAACAACGCGCGCCTTATAAGGCCGAGTTGGAAGAAGTGATCGGGGAAACCGATGATCTGCTCTATCGTCGTGGCAACTTCAACGGGTCGTGGGATGATCTGATTTGTGATGCGCTGATTTCCGAGCGTGAGGCGGATATCGCCATGAGCCCCGGCGTGCGTTGGGGGCCGAGTATCCTGCCCGGTCAGGCGATCACCCGCGAGGACATCTGGAACGTGACGTCGATGTCCTATGGCGAGGCTTACCGCAGTGAGATGACCGGCGAATTCATCAAGGTGATCCTTGAGGATGTGGCCGACAACATCTTCAACCCCGACCCCTATTACCAGCAGGGCGGTGACATGGTGCGGATTGGTGGCATGGGCTATTCCATCGACATCAGCAAACCGCAGGGTGAGCGGATTTCCGACATGACCCTTCTGAGCTCCGGCGAGGCGATCGACCCGGCGAAGAATTACGTTGTCGCGGGCTGGGCCAGCGTCAACGAGGGCACCGAGGGACCGCAGATTTGGGACGTGGTGGAAAGCCACATCCGCAAACAGGGCACCGTTAAATTGGAGCCGAACAACAGCGTCAAAGTCAGCGGACTTTAAGCGCGCCGCGACGCTTTGACAGATACCTTACATTCATCAAATTCATGTAGATGAATATGATGTCGAAAGAGGAGGCTTAGGACAGAGATGACAGCCGACAAGAAATCTAACGGGGCTTCGCGCCGGGCGTTCCTGAAGGGCGCCGTGGCGGCCGGGGGTGCCGTGGCGGGGGCGGGCATGGCCCGTGCGGCGGGCGACCCCGATCCGCTGATCACGGAAGTGCAAGACTGGGCCAGCGGCCTTGGCGAAGGTGTGGATGCCACGCCCTACGGCCTGCCCATTCGGTTCGAGGACGATGTGGTGCGCCGCAACGTCGAGTGGTTGACCGCCGACACGATCAGCTCGATCAACTTCACGCCGATCCATGCTTTGGATGGCACGATCACGCCGCAGGGCTGCGCCTTTGAGCGTCACCATTCGGGCGCGATCGAGTTGAAGAAAGAGGACTATCGCTTGATGATCAATGGCTTGGTCGATAAGCCGCTGATCTTCACCTATGCCGATCTGGAGCGTTTCCCGCGCGAAAATCACGTGTATTTCTGCGAATGTGCGGCGAACACAGGCATGGAATGGGCCGGGGCGCAGCTCAATGGTGCGCAGTTCACCCATGGCATGATTCACAACATGGAATACTCCGGCGTGCCGCTGCGCACCCTGCTTGAAGAGGCCGGGTTGGACACTGCGGGCGACCTGAAAGACAAATGGGTCTATGTGGAAGGGGCGGATGCCTCGTCGAACGGGCGGTCCATTCCGATGGACAAGGCGCTGGATGATTGTCTGGTGGCCTTCAAGGCCAATGGTGAGGCCCTGCGCAAAGAGCATGGTTACCCTGTGCGTCTGGTCGTTCCCGGTTGGGAAGGCAACATGTGGGTCAAGTGGTTGCGTCGGGTTGAGGTGCTGGATGGCCCCGTGGAAAGCCGCGAGGAGACATCGAAGTACACCGATACGCTGGCCGATGGCACAAGCCGCAAGTGGACGTGGGAGATGGACGCCAAATCGGTCGTCACGACCCCAAGCCCGCAATCACCCATCACCCATGGCCCCGGGCCGCTGGTGATCACCGGTCTGGCATGGTCGGGCCGTGGCGCGATCACCCGGGTTGATGTCTCGTTGGATGGTGGCAAAAACTGGCAACAGGCGCGTCTGGCCAAGGAAGGCGAGAGCAAGGCCCTGAGCCGGTTCTACTTGGACATCGACTGGGACGGCAGCGAGATGCTGCTGCAAAGCCGGGCGCATGACGAAACGGGTTACGTGCAGCCGACCAAGGCACAGCTGCGCGAGGTGCGCGGCGAGAACTCGATCTATCACAACAACTGCATCCAGACTTGGTGGGTGAAAGAAAGCGGAGAGGCGGAAAATGTCGAAGTCTCTTAAACTCTATGGTGGCACGGCAGTGGGCGCAGCGGCGCTTTTGGCCGTGGCCTTCAATTTTGCCGACCGCAACGTCACCCCGATGCCCGAGCGCGCGGATGTGATGGGCGAGGCGCCTGCTAACCCAGATCTGGGCTTTATCGCAATGGCGCGTGCCGCAAGCGAGCCGCATGGCAATTACAACCTTGGCCGTATGGCCCTTCCGGAAGAGATCGCGGCATGGGACGTGGATGTGCGCCCCGATGCGACGGGTCTGCCAGAAGGCTCGGGCGATGTCTTGACTGGTGAAGAAGTCTTCATTGAGCAATGCGCCATTTGCCATGGTGACTTTGCCGAAGGACGTGGCAACTGGCCGAAACTGGCCGGTGGCGACGGCACCCTTGCCGACAAGGACCCGTTGAAGACAGTGGGCAGCTACTGGCCCTATCTGTCGACGGTTTGGGACTATGTCCACCGCTCGATGCCTTTTGGCGCGGCGCAGACCCTGACAGCGGATGAAACCTATGCCATCACGGCGTATATCCTATATTCCAATTACCTTGTGGAAGATGATTTTGTGCTGTCGCATGAGAACTTTCTTGAGGTGGAAATGCCCAATGCCGATGGGTTCATCGTAGATGACCGCGAAGAAGCCGAGGCGCATTTCTGGAATACCGAGGCCTGTATGTCAGACTGTAAGGACAGCGTGGAAATCACCATGCGCGCCGCGGTTCTGGACGTGACCCCGGAGGAAGAGGAAGAAGCGGCCGCTGAGCCTGCCGCCGCCGAAGAGGTGGAAATGGCCGCAGCGGAGACCGAAGAGGCCGCTTCGGCGGAGCCCGCGGCGGAAGAAACGGCCGCCCTGGACGCTGAACTGGTGGCTGCCGGTGAGAAACTCTTCCGCCAGTGTCAGGCCTGTCACCAAGTGGGAGATGGCGCGAAAAACCGCGTTGGCCCACATCTGAACGGTGTCATGGGCCGGACCATCGGTGGTATCGAAGACTTCCGGTATTCGAAGACCATGGCGGCGATGGGTGAAGAAGGTCAGGTGTGGGACGAAGAGTCCATGGCCGCCTTCCTTGCTGATCCGCGCGGTTATGTGAAGGGCACGAAGATGTCCTATCGTGGCCTGAAGAAGGAGGAGGATATCGCGGCGATGACCGAATATCTGAAGTCTTTCTCGAACTAAGATTTCAATGCGGGGCCGGGTCAAACCGGCCCCGTTTTTTCTTTGAATGAGGGCGCTTGCATGCCATCATTCAAGCATGAGCTTTGGGAGGAGCGTTCATGCGGAAACGCGCGATAGGTGCGGCGGCCCTGACGATCGGGTTCATTGCATCGCAGGCCCTTTGGGCCGATGAGATCGGTGACGCCGAACGGGGCAAGGAAATCTATGCCAAGTGTTCGGGGTGTCACCAAGTGGGTAAGGGGGCCGAAAATGGTATTGGCCCGCATCTGAATGGGATTTTTGGCCGCAAGGCGGCTTCGGTTGCGGATGATTACCGCTATTCCAAGGGTTTGAAACGGGCTGGGGCCGATGGGCTTGAGTGGCATCTTGATACCCTTGATGCCTACATTGAAAATCCAAAGGCCTTGGTCAGTGGGACGCGGATGAGTTTCCGGGGGCTGAAAAAGCCGCAGGACCGGGCCGATGTTCTGGCCTATTTGCGAATTTATTCGGATGATCCGGCCAATATCCCCGAGGCGGACCCGACGGCGATTGCGCCGGAGGTGGAATTGCCGCCCGAAATCCTCGCCATGGTGGGGGACCCTGAGTATGGCGAATACCTGTCCAGTGAATGCAAGACCTGCCACCAGCCGGATGGCAATGACGATGGGATTCCGTCGATCACCAACTGGCCGGCGGAGGATTTCGTGGTGGCCATGCATGCCTATAAGCAAAAGCTGCGGCCGCATCCGGTGATGCAGATGATGGCCGGGCGGCTGAGCGACGAGGAGATCGCGGCGCTGGCGGCCTATTTTGAAGACATAGAATAACTTGCCGGAAGACACCGGCGCAATCGGGAGGAGATACTATGACCCTTAACAGACGAGCCTTTATCGGCACGGGCGTCGCGGCGGCGGCGGCCTTGTCGGCACCGATGGTGCGCGGCCAAGGCAAGCCGCGCGTCGTTGTGGTTGGCGGCGGGGCAGGCGGGGCGACCGCGGCCCGCTATATCGCCAAGGACAGCGATGGCGCGATTGACGTGACATTGGTGGAACCCACACGCGCCTATTACACCTGCTTTTTCTCGAACCTCTATATCGGCGGTTTCCGTGATCTGAGCAGCATCGGCCATAGCTATGGCACCTTGGCCAGTGATTTCGGCGTGAACGTTGTGCACGACTGGGCCGTTGGGATTGACCGTGATGCCAAGACCGTGACTTTGGCGGGGGGGGCGTCACTGCCCTATGATCGGCTGATCCTGTCGCCGGGGATTGATTTTGTCGAGGGCGCGGTTCCCGGTTGGGACGTGAGCCAGCAAAACAAGATGCCCCATGCCTATAAGGCCGGCAGCCAGACCGAGCTTTTGAAAGCGCAGATCGAGGCGATGCCGGAAGGCGGGCTTTATGCCATGGTGGCCCCGCCCAACCCCTATCGTTGCCCGCCGGGGCCCTATGAGCGGGTCAGCATGGTGGCGCATCTGCTGAAAGAGATTAACCCCACCGCGAAAATCCTGATCGCCGACCCCAAGGCGAAATTTTCGAAAATGGCGTTGTTCCAGGAAGGCTGGCAGGCGCATTATGGCGGGATGATCGATTGGATCGGGCCGGATTTCGGCGGCGGCAACGTGAGTGTGAACCCCGACGAGATGACCGTGGATATCGACGGTGCGGTTGAGAAGGTGGATGTTTGCAACGTCATTCCGGCGCAGAAGGCGGGCAAGATCTGTGAGATGGCCGGGATTACCGAGGGCAACTGGGCGCCGGTGTCGGGCCACACCATGCAAAGCCGTATGGATGAGAATATCCATGTGCTGGGCGATGCTACGAACCAGGGCGATATGCCGAAGTCGGGCTATTCGGCGAACAGTCAGGCCAAGGTGGCGGCTATGGCCGTGCGCGGGGCGCTGACCGGTTCCAAGGTCTTCCCGGCGAAATTTTCGAACACCTGCTGGAGTCTGATTGACACCGACGATGGTGTGAAGGTCGGGGCCTCATATCAGGCGACCGATGAGAAGATCGCCAAGGTCGATGGTTTCATCAGCCAGACCGGAGAAGATTCGGCGCTGCGCAAGGCGACCTATGAGGAAAGCCTTGGCTGGTATTCGGGCATCACCGAGGACATGTTCGGCGCGTCGTGATCCACGATGAAGTGTGACAGGCGGCCTCCGGTGCGGATCGGGGGCCGCTTTTTTGTGCAGTGTCACATTCAGCGTGTTTCCTGATAGGAATATTAAATTCTTTTTGTTGAAAGTCCTTTCGACTCGGGCTAGCGTTTCCGGCATCGGATTATGGAGGCGTCGATGTGTGGAATCGTCGGGTTGTTTTTGAAGGACAAAGCGCTTGAACCGCGCTTGGGTGAGATGCTGAGCGAGATGCTCATTACTATGACGGACCGTGGCCCCGATAGCGCGGGGATTGCCGTTTATTCCGAAGATCGGGAGGGGTGGGCCAAGCTGACGGTGCAAGCCGATGACCCAAGCCGCTTTGCCGGGTTGGATGATGAGTTGGCCCAAGCGCTTGGCTGTGAGGTGACGGTGCGGATCAAGGATACCCATGCGGTGATTGACCTGCCCGAGGCCAAGATGGCCGAGGCGCGTGCTGCTTTGAAAGAGTTGCGCCCTGAGGCGCGCGTGATGAGCGCGGGCGAGGTGATCGAGATCTACAAGGAAGTGGGCCTTCCCGGTGATGTGGCCAAGCGCTTTGATATTCCGCATTTGGCGGGCAGTCATGGGATTGGTCACACCCGTATGGCGACGGAGTCGGCGGTGACCACACTGGGCGCGCATCCGTTTTCGACCGGGGCGGATCAGTGCCTAGTGCATAACGGGTCACTCTCGAACCACAACTCTTTGCGTCGACAGTTGGCGCGCGAAGGGGTCAGCGTCGAAACCGAGAATGACTCTGAGGTGGCTGCCGCTTACCTGACGTGGAAAATGCAGCAGGGTCATAGCCTTGGCGAAGCGCTTGAATCCGGGTTGGACGATCTGGACGGGTTTTTCACCTTTGTTGTCGGCACCAAGGATGGTTTTGGCGTGGTGCGTGATCCGATTGCCTGCAAACCGGCGGTGATGGCCGAAACCGATCAATACGTGGCCTTCGGGAGCGAATACCGCGCCTTGGTCAATCTGCCCGGTATCGAAGAGGCCCGCGTTTGGGAGCCGGAACCCGCAACCGTTTACTTCTGGAAGCACTGACATGCAGACATTTGATTTGGAAGCCAATGGCCTGCGGGCCTTGAATGAGGCGCTACAGGCGCAGAGCCAGCAAACCAATGAAACCGCTTGGGAAGTGGTCAATCCGCGCGGCAGCCATGCGATTGCCGTGGGGTTGGATGCGCCGATTGATGTGACCGTCAAAGGATCGACCGGGTACTATTGCGCGGGCATGAACAAGCAAGCCACGATCACGGTGGATGGCAGCGCCGGCCCCGGTGTGGGCGAAAACATGATGAGCGGCACGGTGATCGTTGAAGGCGACGCCAGCCAATATGCCGGGGCCACGGGCCATGGTGGCCTGTTGGTCATCAAGGGCAACGCCAGTTCGCGTTGTGGGATTTCCATGAAGGGGATCGACATCGTGGTGCAGGGCAATGTTGGCCATATGTCGGCCTTCATGGCGCAGAAGGGCAACCTTGTGGTCTGTGGCGATGCAGGCGAGGCTTTGGGCGACTCGATCTATGAAGCGCGTTTGTTCGTGCGCGGCGAGGTCAAAAGCCTTGGGGCGGATTGCATCGAGAAAGAGATGCGGCCCGAGCATCTTGAGACCCTGCGCGATGCTTTTGGACCGGTCAGGTGTGAATGCCAAACCGGAAGAGTTCAAGCGCTATGGCTCGGCCCGAAAGTTGTACAATTTCAACATCGACAACGCGTATTGAGGGGAATCGATATGGCAGATGATCAAAAACACGCGATTCCGCAAACCATGCCCATTCAGTCGGCGACCTTCAGCCCGGAGGTGAATGCCGAAATCCGGCGCGCGGCGGCGACGGGGATTTACGATATTCGCGGCGGCGGGGCCAAGCGGCGGGTGCCGCATTTCGACGACTTGCTGTTTTTGGGCGCTTCGATGAGCCGTTATCCGTTGGAAGGCTATCGCGAGCGGTGCGACACGAATGTGGTGCTTGGTACGCGCTTTGCCAAAAAGCCCATCGAGTTGGACATTCCGATTACCATTGCGGGCATGTCCTTTGGCGCGTTGTCGGCGCAGGCCAAGGAGGCCTTGGGGCGCGGTGCGTCGCTCGCGGGCACCTCGACCACCACGGGCGATGGCGGCATGACGCCCGAGGAGCGGGGCCAGTCGAAAACGCTGGTCTATCAATACTTGCCGTCGCGCTATGGGATGAACCCTGATGACCTGCGCAAGGCCGATGCGATCGAGGTGGTCGTGGGGCAGGGCGCGAAACCCGGCGGGGGCGGTATGCTGTTGGGCCAAAAGATTTCCGACCGGGTGGCCGAGATGCGTGATTTGCCGAAAGGGATCGATCAGCGCAGCGCCTGTCGGCACCCCGATTGGACGGGGCCGGATGACCTTGAAATCAAGATCTTGGAGCTGCGCGAGATCACCGGTTGGGAAAAGCCTATTTACATCAAGGTCGGTGGCGCGCGGCCCTATTTCGACACCACCTTGGCGGTCAAGGCCGGGGCGGATGTCGTGGTGTTGGACGGGATGCAAGGCGGCACGGCGGCGACGCAGGATGTCTTTATCGAACATGTTGGGCAGCCGACGCTGGCCTGTATCCGCGACGCGGTGCGCGCGCTTCAGGATCAGAACATGCACCGCAAGGTGCAGCTCATTGTATCTGGCGGTATCCGGTCGGGTGCGGATGTGGCCAAGGCCTTGGCGCTTGGGGCGGATGCGGTGAGCATCGGCACGGCGGCCATGGTGGCGCTTGGCGACAATGACCCAAAGTGGGAGGCCGAGTATCAGGAGATGGGCACCACGGCGGGGGCCTATGACGATTGGCACGAGGGGCGCGACCCGGCAGGGATTTCCACGCAGGACCCCGAGCTTGCCAAGCGGTTGGACCCTGTGGAAGCGGGCCGTCGGCTGAACAATTACCTCAAGGTGATGACGCTGGAAGCCCAGACCTTGGCACGGGCCTGTGGCAAGAACCATGTGCAGCATTTGGAGCCCGAGGATTTGGTGGCCCTCACGATGGAGGCGGCGGCCATGGCGCAGGTGCCGCTTGCGGGCACCAACTGGTACCCCGGCAAGCCGGGCACGCAGTTCTAGGGACAAGACAACCGGACGGGGCGGCCATGGGTCGCCCCGATTTCGTATCAACAGGGATGTAAACAAGCGAAAGGGACGACAAGACCATGACGACAGATCTGGCTTCCTTTGCCGCCGAGCGCGGCGTTAAATATTTCATGATTTCCTTTACCGATTTGTTCGGGGGGCAGCGCGCCAAGCTGGTGCCAGCACAGGCGATTGCCGACATGCAGGAAGAGGGCGCGGGCTTTGCTGGCTTTGCCACTTGGCTGGATATGACGCCGGCGCACCCTGATATGCTGGCGGTGCCGGACCCCGAGAGTGTGATCCAACTGCCGTGGAAGCCCGAGGTGGCCTGGGTTGCGGCCAATCCGGTGATGGAAGGCGAGGACGTGGCGCAGGCCCCGCGCAACGTGCTGCGGCGGCTGATTGACGAGGCGGCAAGCGAAGGCATGCATGTGAAAACCGGCGTCGAGGCGGAGTATTTCCTGCTGACGCCGGATGGAACGCAGTTGAGCGATGAATTCGATACCGCTGAGAAGCCTTGCTATGACCAGCAGGCGGTAATGCGCCGCTATGATGTGGTGCGCGAGATTTGCGACTATATGCTGGAACTGGGTTGGGGACCGTATCAGAACGACCACGAGGATGCGAATGGCCAGTTCGAGATGAACTGGGAATTTGCCGATGCGCTTGTCACCGCCGACCGGCATTCGTTTTTCAAGTTCATGACCAAGTCGGTGGCCGAAAAACACGGCTTCCGCGCGACCTTCATGCCCAAGCCGGTTGAGGGGCTGACGGGCAATGGGTGTCACGCGCATATCTCGGTTTGGGATGCGCCGGGGGAGGGGGCCAAGACGAACGTCTTTGCCACCGAGGCTACCAGTGGCAGCCCGACCGCGGAACTGGGCCTGTCGGAGAAGGGGGCGCATTTCCTCGGGGGGATCATGAAGCATGCCAGCGCCTTGGCGGCGATCACCAACCCCACGGTCAACAGCTACAAGCGGATCAATGCGCCGCGCACCATGTCGGGGGCCACATGGGCGCCCAATACCGTCACATGGACGGGCAACAACCGCACCCATATGGTGCGTGTGCCGGGGCCGGGGCGGTTTGAGCTTCGCCTGCCGGATGGGGCGGCAAACCCCTATTTGTTACAGGCGGTTATCATCGCGGCGGGGCTGTCGGGCGTGCGTGCAAAGGCCGACCCGGGCAAGCGCTATGACATTGATATGTATGCCGAAGGTCACAAGGTGCGGGGCGCACCGAAACTGCCGCTCAACATGCTGGATGCCTTGCGGGCCTACGACAAGGACAAGGGCCTCAAGGAGATGATGGGGGCGGAGTTCTCGGCCGCCTATCTGAACCTCAAGCACAAGGAGTGGGACAGTTTCGTGTCGCATTTCAGCCGCTGGGAAAAGGACCACACGCTGGACATCTGACCCGGCCATCACGTGACAAGACCCGAAGCGCGGCTTCGGGTCTTTTTGTCTGTCGGTATCACGTCGGTATTTTGTCGGTATCGGGTCGGTGGAATCGTCCGGCTCAGTCGTCCGGTAATTTACCGTCCACCTCGTCGGCCAGAGACTCGGCCCGGGCGGCGATTTCGGCGAGGCTGTCGGTGACATCCTCGGGCACGATGGGCACCTCTATGGTTTTCGGCTCGGGCGTTGGGGCATTGCGGAGCTGATCAAGCTCGGCCTCTTTCTCGGCCATGCGGTCTTCCATCGCTTTGAGCTTGTCCTGGAGACCGGCGGTTTTGTCAGCCAGCATCAGGCCGGCCATCAAGAGCATCCGCGCCTCGGGGATGCGGCCGATCTGCGCAGCGAGCACCGATGCTTCCTCATCCAGCATCTTTGCGGCGGAATGCAGGTAGTGTTCTTCACCTTCCTGACAGGCAACATCAAAACTGCGGCCACCGATTTCAATTTGGACTTCGGGCATCAGGCATCCTCCGGTTGGGTGGTGTCACCGCCGTCTGTGGCGCGTTTCAGGAGCGCGTCCATTTCGGTAAGGATCGCGTCGGCCTCGGATTTGTCGGCGGCACGCGTGGCGCGCAGGCCTTCGAGTTCGGCCAGCATGGCCTTGTTGATGAGATGCGCCTCGCCGACGCCTTCGGCATTGGCTTCACGCAGGGCGGCGTTGTTTTCGCGCAGCTGTTGATTGGCCTGGCGCAGCGATTGCAGAGAGGTATCCAGTTCCTTGAGCTTGTCGGCGCTGTCGGATTGCGCGGCATCGCGGGCGGCCTCGGCCTCGGACAGCGATGCCTTGAGCTTCTTGATGCGCTCCTCGAGTTGGGCATTGGCGAGCTTTTCGTCTTCAAGCTGCTGGCGGAGGCTTTCAACTTCGCCGGCGTCTTCCGATTTGGCCATGCCGTCCAGCCCTTGGCTGATCCGGTCAAGTGCTGCGGTGATGCGGCGCTGCAACTCGGGTATGTCGCTCATGTCCTGACCTCTTGTCTTGGTACTATCGCCATGTCCGCGAATCGCGGTGAAACGATTTTACACGCAAGTCTAATGCCTTCTGGCGAAAACCTGAAACATCGCTTTAAGTGGGCGCGTTTTGGCATGAGCGGGATGCTCGGCAAGCCCGTGCGGGCTTTTCTCGCAGGGGGGCCATGTAGCGCGGTGTTGTGCTTGATCTTTGGCCCGCGCCTGATATGCAGCGGGCAAGATGAACCTTTGCGAGGATGACCCCCGTGGATATTGCTGCCCTGCGCTCTGCCAACCCTGACCACTGGACAAAAGCAGCCGCCATTCGCGCGCTGACGCTGGATGCGGTCGCTGCGGCCAACTCCGGCCACTCCGGTATGCCCATCGGTATGGCCGATGTGGCGACGGTGCTGTTTGAAAAGCACCTGAAGTTCGATGCCGCCAATCCCGAATGGCCGGATCGAGACCGCTTCATCCTGTCGGCGGGGCATGGGTCCATGCTGCTGTATTCGCTGCTCTACCTGACGGGGAACCCGGACATCACGCTGGAGGAGATCAAGAATTTCCGTCAGTGGGGTGCCAAGACAGCCGGCCACCCCGAGAACTTCCTTGCCCGCGGGATCGAGACAACCACCGGCCCGCTCGGGCAGGGGATTTCCAATGCCGTGGGCTTTGCCATGGCCGAAGAGATGCTGCGTGCGCGTTTTGGCCGGAAACTGGTAGATCACCACACCTATGTCATCGCGGGTGACGGGTGTCTGATGGAAGGTGTCAGCCAAGAGGCCATCGGTTTGGCCGGGCGGCACAGTCTGGGCAAGTTGATCGTGCTTTGGGACAACAACAACATCACCATCGACGGCAAGGTCGATCTGGCTGATCGCACCGATCAGGTGAAACGCTTCCGCGCAAGCGGCTGGCAGGTGCTTGAGATCGACGGGCATGACCCGCAAGAGATCGACGAGGCCCTGACCAAGGCGAAAACCGGCAAGCGGCCGACGATGATCGCCTGCAAGACGCATATCGCCTTGGGCCACGCGGCGCAGGATACCTCCAAAGGGCACGGCGCGCTGACCGATCAAGATCAGTTGGTGGCTGCCAAGGAAGCCTATGACTGGCCCTATGGTCCTTTCGAAGTCCCTGCCGATGTAAAATCCTCGTGGGAGGCGATTGGCGCACGAGGCGCCGAGGAGCGTACCGCGTGGGAGGCCCGCATGGGCGAGGTTTCGGAACGTCGCCAGGCGGAGTTCACCCGGATTTTCAATCGCGAGGCCCCGAAGAAGCTTTCGGCGCGGATCAAGGCGCTGAAAAAGCAGATCAGCGAGGAACAGCCCAAGGTCGCCACCCGCAAATCCAGCGAGATGGTTCTGGAAGTGGTCAACCCGATCATGCCGGAAACCATTGGCGGTTCGGCGGACCTGTCGGGGTCGAACAACACCCAATCGGGCGATATGACGGTGTTTGACACCGATAACCGCAAGGGGCGTTACATCCATTACGGTATTCGTGAGCATGGCATGGCCGCCGCGATGAACGGGATGGCCCTGCATGGTGGTATTCGCCCCTATGGCGGCACCTTCATGTGCTTTACCGATTATGCCCGGCCCGCGATGCGTTTGGCCGCGCTGATGAAGCAGCCGACCGTTTTCGTGATGACCCATGACAGCATCGGTCTGGGCGAAGATGGCCCCACCCACCAGCCTGTGGAGCATCTGGCGATTTCGCGTGCCACTCCCAACACGATGGTGTTCCGCCCCTGTGACACGGTGGAAACCGCCGAAGCCTGGGAAATTGCACTGACCTCGAAAGACACACCTTCGGTTCTGTCGCTGACCCGTCAGGGGGTAAAGACCCTGCGCACCGAGCATCGCAACAAGAACATGGTCGCCCAAGGGGCCTATGTTCTGGCCGATGCAGAGGGCAAGCGTCAGGTTATCCTGATGGCCACAGGCTCGGAGGTGGAAATCGCCATGCAGGCGCGCGAGGCCTTGCAGGCCGAGGGGATCGGCACGCGGGTTGTCTCGATGCCCTGCTGGGAGTTGTTTGAGCAACAGGACGAGAAGACCCGTCGGCAGGTCTTGCCCGGTGGCCCGGTGCGTGTTGCGGTTGAGGCCGCGGTGCGCCAAGGGTGGGACCGCTGGCTGTGTGGCGAACGCGGGCGCGAGCAGAAGGCCGGTTTTGTCGGGATGGACAGCTTTGGCGCCTCGGCCCCGGCGGGCACGCTTTACGAGAAATTCGGCATCACGGCTCAGGCCGTCACCGAGAAAGCGAAAGCCCTGCTTTAAGCCTTGGTATGCACCTGAAACGCAAGGCCGCCGACCCATTTGGGCGGCGGCTTTTGCTTGTGGTTCGGGCGTTGACCATTGGCGCGAGGCCGCGACGGCCATGGCGCTCGGGATTGGACTGTCCCTTGTTCTTCAAAGGGTGGTGGCCGGTCCTAATGTGGTCGCCACAGCCACCGGCACCGGCCGGGGCATTGGTGTGCAAAAAGCGGCCCCACTGCGTCGCAGCGCCCTTGCCTTGGGGGTCGATGCCAATTTCTGGCCACTGACCCCTTCTTCTGTTCAAAAATATCCTGGGGTGAGGCCGCAGGCCGAGGGGCAAAGCCCCTCAACCGGCGCGCAAAAGCGCGCTTGAACCTGTCGCGCCGCAGGCGCGCCGTTTGGATTATGCGTTGGCTTCGCGGATTTTCTCCGCGGCGTCCTTGTCGTAGGCCACCTCGTTTTGGTCGAACATCTGGTCCAACTCGCCCGAGAGCGTCATCTCGGTGATGATGTCGCAGCCGCCGACGAATTCGCCCTTGATGTATAGCTGCGGAATGGTGGGCCAGTCGGAATAGTCCTTGATGCCCTGACGGATTTCCTCGTCGGCCAGAACATTCACGTCCTTGAAGGCAACCCCCATGTAATTGAGCACCCCGGCCACGCGCGAGGAGAAGCCGCATTGCGGCATGTCCTTGGTGCCTTTCATGTAGAGCACCACGTCGTTGGATTTCACGGTTTCATCGATCTGTGTCTTGGCATCGGTCATGGGAGCCTCTTTTGTCTGTTCGCTTAAGTGTCGTTTTCACCGGCGTTCGGTTTGGGTGGTTCATAGCTGGGGGCTGTTTCGTCGATGTCATAGGCCCCACGTTTGTTCTTGGACGGGCCAAAGCGGCGCCAACGTTGGTATTCCTTGACCGAGGCCCAGACGAACATGATCACGAAGGGCAGGAGCAAAAGCATGACCCATGGGTGAAGCGTGAAGAACTCGTGTGTTCCTGCCCCGAAAGGAGAATTTTGCATGACGCGCGTTTCCTTTCTTGTGCTTCGGAGACGCCTTCTAGTCCGGTGCCTTGGTGGTCAGTGCCAGCGCGTGCAGGTCGCCCGAGGGGCCGTCCATCTTGCCTTTCAATGCGGCATAGACCGCCCGTTGTTGCTGTACCCGGTTCATGCCCTTGAACGAGGCGTCGATCACTTCGGCGGCGTAGTGGTTTCCGTCGCCTGCCAAATCGGTGATCGTGATCTGGGCATTGGGAAACTCGGCGCGGATCAGGTCTTCGATTTCCTGAGCTTGGATGGGCATGCGGGGTTTTCTCCTGTTGGTCTTGACAAAGATGTAGACCCGCGCCGGGGGTCTTGCAAGGGATGGCGTGCTGGTCGAAGCCTGCGCATTGTATGTCAGGCGAAGGTTTCCCCGAAGCTGTTTCGGTAGATTGCGGAGAGTTCGGAGAGCGGTGCTTCGGAGGTGCCGAATTTGACCGTATCGCCAGTGAACTTGCCGACGCTTCGGATGGGCACGCCGGCGCGACCGGCTTCGATCATCAGCGCCTCGGCCTGATCGAAGTTGCAGGCCACCAGATAGCGCGCCTGATCTTCGCCAAAGAGGGTGGGGGTGTCATCGGCGTCAAGCTGCACGCCCACGCCGGCGGCTTCGGCCATCTCGAAGGCCGCGAGGGCCAGCCCGCCATCCGATAGGTCCGTGCAGGCCTTGATCAGCGCGTGATTGGTGCGGATGAAGTCGCCGTTGCGTTTCTCGGCGTCGAGGTCCACGGCGGGGGCGTCGCCTTCGATGCGGTTGTAGACCTCGGCCAGAATGGCGGATTGGCCAAGGTGGCCGGTGGTTTCCCCGATCAGGATGGCGACATGGCCGTCGCGCACCTCGCCTGAAATGGCGTTGTCGGCGTGGTCAATGAGGCCCACGGCCCCGATGGTGGGGGTGGGCAGGATCGCCTGACCGTCGGTTTCATTGTAAAGCGAGACATTGCCCGACACGATCGGCATGTCGAGGGCCGAAACCGCCTGACCGATACCTTTGATGGCGCCGACGAACTGGCCCATGATCTCGGGCTTTTCGGGGTTGCCGAAGTTCATGTTGTCGGTGGTGGCAAGGGGGCGTGCGCCCAAGGCGGTGAGGTTGCGGTAGGCTTCGGCCACCGCTTGCTTGCCGCCTTCGACTGGGTTGGCCTTGACGTAGCGCGGGGTCACATCCGAGGTGAAGGCCAGCAGTTTGTCGGTGCCATGCACGCGGATCACCCCCGCGCCAAGGCCGGGGCCGCGGGTGGTGTCGGCCATGACCATGGTGTCGTATTGTTCATAGACCCATTGGCGCGAGCAGTAGTTGGGTGAGCCAATGAGTGCCTTGAGACCGTCGATCGGATCGACGCCCGGCACGCTGTCGGTGTCCAGCGGCTCGGCGGCTTGCGGTTCGTTCCAGGGCCGGTCGTATTCCGGCGCGCTGCCCGAGAGGGTGGCGAGCGGCAGGTCTGCTTTGACCGCGTTGCCGTGCATGATGAGGAAGCGGTCTTCGGCGATGGTTTCGCCAACGATGGCGAAATCCAAATCCCATTTTTCAAAGACCGCGCGCGCCTCGGCCTCTTTTTCGGGGCGCAGGACCATGAGCATGCGTTCTTGGCTTTCCGAGAGCATCATCTCGTAGGCGGTCATGTTTTCTTCACGCTGCGGGACTTGGTCAAGTTGCAGCTTGACGCCAAGGCCGCCCTTGTCGCCCATTTCCACCGCCGAGCAGGTCAGGCCCGCCGCGCCCATATCCTGAATCGAGATCACCGCGCCGGTGGCCATCAGCTCAAGCGTGGCTTCCATCAGGCGCTTTTCGGTGAAAGGGTCGCCCACCTGCACGGTGGGGCGTTTTTCTTCGATGCTTTCATCGAATTCGGCCGAGGCCATGGTGGCCCCGCCAACGCCATCGCGGCCTGTCTTGGCCCCGAGGTAAACCACCGGCATACCGACGCCGGAGGCGGCGGAGTAGAAAATCTTGTCGGCATCCGCGAGACCGGCGGCAAAGGCGTTCACAAGGCAGTTGCCGTTATAGGCCGGGTCAAAGCGCACTTCGCCGCCGACGGTGGGAACGCCAAAACAATTGCCGTAACCGCCGATGCCTTCTACGACACCGTGCACGAGTTGCCGCGTTTTGGGGTGATCCACTTCACCGAAAGACAGCGAGTTCATAGCGGCGATGGGGCGTGCGCCCATTGTAAAGACATCACGCAGGATGCCGCCCACGCCCGTTGCCGCCCCTTGGTAGGGTTCGATGTAGGAGGGGTGGTTGTGGCTTTCCATCTTGAAGATCACGGCCTGACCGTCGCCGATATCCACCACGCCGGCGTTTTCGCCGGGGCCGCAGATGACTTGCGGGCCTTCGGTGGGCAGGGTGCGCAGCCATTTCTTGGAGGATTTGTAGGAACAGTGCTCGTTCCACATGGCCGAGAAAATGCCCAGTTCGGTGAAGGAGGGCTCGCGGCCGATGATCTCGAGGATCATGTCGTATTCTTCGGGTTTGAGGCCATGGGCCTCGATCAGTTCGGGCGTGATTGCCGGGTCCTGCATTTTGATGGATTCCCCCAAGGTGTCCGGTTGGCGCCTCTTTACGGCATGCAAGGGGCAGGGGGAAGGGGGTGAAACCTCTGCTGTTGATGCAAAACGACCCGGGCGCAAGGCCCGGGCCGCTTTTGGGAAGGCGATGCTAGGTGTTACCCTTCAATGCGATCTTGGATGGCTTCACGCAGGGGTGCCAAATCTGCGGTGTGCTCAAGGCGAACGCCTTCATTGGCAACGCGCAGTGCATCGACGGGGAAGGCCACGACATCGACCGGGAGTTTCGCGTCAGCCGCCACATCGACGTAAACCAAGTGGCTGCCTTCGGCGTATTCTTCAGTCTTGAATGCCGTACCGATAGCGGCGTTGTCCGATGTCCAGATCTCGGCGTCTTCTTTCGCGACGGCCAAGATGTTCTCGGGGGATGTATCGGCGGCGCGCGACGTATCCGGCTTGTCCGATACGTCAGAACTGACTCCGGCGTCGTCGATATCCACCATGTCAATGTTCATGGCCGAGCGACCGTCCATGTCATACTCGACACCCATTTCGCTGAAAACACTCGTGCCAGCCGCGATATCGCCATGGTCACCCGACATGCCTTGGTCGTCGGCGAATGCGGCGACTGCAGTTGCACTGCTGATTGCGGTTGCCATTGCGAATTTGCGAAAGGTCATAAATCCTCCGTTTCTGCAGGAAATGTTCCTGCGGGTTATTTCTAACGCACCGAATGCGCGTCTGAAGGGTCAACGCAGCGGGCGATGAGGTGTTCCAGACCCCGTCGAAAAAATTTTTGCGGTTGGCAGAACGCCGGTCCCGGCGACAGATGTAGGATTGACGCGAAGCACGGCTTTGGATCACATGCGCTGATACGAAAAAGGGGGGAGCATGAAACAGCTATCCAATCGGTTTCGAGGCATTGGCATGCCCGCGGATGTTTTGATGGGCGCGCCATGGCCCAGTGTCGTCGCGGCGGCACCCGAGAAATTGTTGGCGCAATGCCCGGCAGCGCGCGAGACCCCTTTGCTAGAGGTCGAGGGTTTTGGTGCACGCCTTTGGGTCAAGGACGAGCGCGGGCGCATGGGGCTTGGTAGCTTCAAGGCGCTTGGCGCGGCCTATGTGATCGCCCATGAGGCGGTGACCACGGGGGGCGAGGATTTTTCCAGCGCGCTTGACGGGCGGACCTATGTCACCGCCAGTGCGGGCAACCATGGCCTTTCGGTCGCGGCAGGGGCGCGGATTTTCGGGGCCAAGGCGGTGGTGTACTTGTCCGACACCGTACCGGAAGGCTTTGCCGCCCGGCTGCGTGACAAAGGGGCCGAGGTGGTGCGCGCCGGGGCTGAATACGAGGCCAGCATGCAGGCGGCATTCGAGGCGGCGGAAGAAAATGGCTG
>PR_CR_10_Liq_1_inCRDRAFT_1000865_pt1 | contig 18071 bp, 20 predicted proteins | sample PRCRCaboRojoPR_3_FD_10241 | JGI IMG/M metagenome (IMG submission 10241)
TCGTGTTCAGTTTTTGGAACGGCACTCATAGACCACCATCGCCCCTTAAAACGGCTCATCGCCGCGCGCAAAATCCACCTACAGACGGGCATTGTAAACGATCGATCTGCTCGGCAGGTTGTTGATATACTATTGAAAACGCGGGAGCTTGCGGCATTAAGGCCTCAAGCCAGCTCATGGAGTGTATGGGTATGTCGAATCCAGTTCGCTCACTTTGGAGTGGCGTGCTCTCAAGGCGCTATCCTTTCAAGGATCAATTGGGTCAGTCCAGGGTCTATGTGGACAAGAAGCGTCCCTGGTGGCTGGCGTCTGTGATTTATCCCCTGTTTCCTCTGTATGCCATCGCCCTGTACACCATCACGGGAGCGACTTGGACGCTCGCGGTGCCCTTGCTGCTCAGCTACTTCGGAATTCCGCTGCTGGATTATTGGTTGGGCGAGGATGCCTCCAATCCGCCGGAGGCGGTGGTGCCCGAATTGGAAAACGATCCATATTATCGGGTATTGACCTGGATTACGGTGCCGCTTCACTACTTGGCCTTGTTAGGCTCGGTGTGGTTTGCAATGCGCGGTGACCTGGGCCCGGCCGGTTGGGTCATTCTCGCGGTGACAGCGGGGTTGGCGGGTGGCGTGGCGGTCAACACCGCTCATGAAATGGGACACAAACGCCATTGGGTTGATCAGTGGCTCGCCAAGTTTGCGCTCGCCGTACCGTTTTATGGTCATTTTTCAGTTGAGCATAACTTTGGGCACCACAAAGAGGTGGCCACTCCCGAAGACCCGGCCTCGGCTCGAATGGGGGAGTCGATTTACCGTTTCGCCCTGCGTGAAATGCCAGGCGGATTGCTTCGAGCTTGGAACATTGAAAAATCCCGTCAATCCCGGCGTGGGCGATCCGTGTGGTCGGTTCATAACGAGATCTTGCAGTCATACCTCATCTCCCTGATTCTCCAAGGCGGGTTGATTGTCGTTTTCGGTTGGCCGGCGGCGTTGTTTCTACTGATTCACAATGTTGTGGCATGGTTTCAGCTGACCAGCGCCAACTACATTGAGCACTATGGACTGCTTCGACAGCGCGATGTCAAGGGCCGGTACGAGCGGTGCCAGCCTCACCACTCCTGGAACAGCAACCACGTGATGTCGAACCTGGTGCTGTTCCACCTCGAGCGCCACTCAGACCACCACGCCAACCCGCAGCGACGTTACCAGTCATTGCGTGATTTTGAGGATGTGCCACGCTTGCCCAGCGGTTACTTCGGGATGTATTTATTGGCGTATATCCCACCGCTGTGGTTCCGGGTCATGGATCAGCGACTGCTGGCATTGCCCCATATTCAGGGCGATTTGAGCCGGGTCAATCTGGACCCTCGGCGAAAAGGCGTGACGGTTTGAGCGAATAAGGGTGATATCATAGGGCTTTCCACTCAACACCCGAGAAATCCTGGCCATGTTCGACGATACATACACTGTGAAAGGCTTCGACAATGAGCTGTACGAGGCCATCCGGAATGAGCAGACTCGTCAAGAAGACCACATCGAGCTGATCGCCTCTGAGAACTATGCAAGCCCCCGAGTCATGGCGGTGCAGGGCTCGGTGCTGACGAACAAATACGCAGAAGGTTACCCAGGGCGGCGATATTATGGCGGCTGTGAGCACGTTGACATCACCGAAGAGCTTGCCATTGAGCGGCTCAAAGAATTGTTTGGTGCCGATTACGCCAACGTTCAACCTCATTCTGGCTCACAAGCCAATCAAGCCGTATTTTTAGCGCTGTTGAACGCTGGTGACACCATCCTTGGGATGGACCTTTCAGAGGGTGGGCACTTGACTCACGGAGCCAAGGTCAACTTCTCGGGTCGCTTGTTCAATGCAGTTCATTACGGGCTTGATCACGCCACCGGCGAAATTGACTACGACCAAATGGCTGAGCTCGCGCGCGAACATCAGCCGAGGATGATTATCGGCGGGTTTTCAGCATATTCAAAAGTGGTCGATTGGGCTCGCATGCGGTCCATTGCAGATGAGGTGGGGGCGTGGTTCCTGGTCGACATGGCACACATCGCAGGTTTGGTGGCTGGTGGGGTCTATCCCAGTCCCGTACCGCATGCCCATGTTGTGACATCAACCACCCATAAGACGCTCCGTGGGCCTCGTGGTGGCATCATCATATCGAAGGGGCTCGATGAGGCAGTGACAAAGAAGTTCAACTCGCTGGTGTTTCCAGGTTGTCAAGGCGGGCCGTTGATGCACGTCATCGCGGCCAAGGCGGTGGCCTTTAAGGAGGCTTTGGAACCCTCTTTCAAAGCGTATCAGCAACAGGTGATCGACAACGCGCGTGCGATGGCCGGCGTATTCATTGAGCGCGGATACAAAGTGGTTTCTGGAGGCACAGATAATCATTTGTTTTTGGTTGATCTCATTGATAAAGACATCACGGGCAAAGACGCCGAGCAAGCCCTGGGGGCTGCGCACATCACTGCAAATAAAAACACCGTTCCGGGAGAGCCTCGGTCGCCCTTTGTGACCTCCGGGCTGAGAATAGGAACACCGGCAGTCACCACCCGTGGGTTTGGCGTTGAGGAGTGTCAGACACTTGCGGCCTTAATGTGCGACCTTCTTGATCATATGGGAGATGAGTCAATGCACGCCAAGGTCCGCGAAGGCGCAGTAGACCTGTGTCGCCGGTTCCCCGTCTATCAGAGTTATCTTTTTTAAAACTCGTTTTCGATGTGGTGTCCTTTTTGTAATCACCAAGAGACACGGGTCGTTGACAGTCGTCTCACCGCCGAAGGCTTCCAAATTCGGCGACGTCGTGAGTGTGGTGAATGTGGGGCTCGTTTTAATACGTATGAGACCCCTGAGCTGAAAGCGCCCAATGTGGTTAAAGCTGACGGCACGCGCCAGGCGTTCGATGAAGATAAGCTCAAACGTGGCATTGGAAAAGCGCTGGAAAAAAGACCTGTTGAGACAGAAGCGGTCGAGCGTGCGATGCGTCTTCTCATTCGGCGCATTCGAACGCTTGAAGAATCAGAGATATCTTCGCAGCAACTGGGGGGTTGGGTTGCTGAGGAGTTGGCACGACTTGACCAGGTGGCGTATGTCAGATTTGCGTCAGTGTATCGGCGCTTTGAAGATGTGCAGGCGTTTCGAGAAGAAATTGAGCGTCTAGAGCGCGATGAGTTAACTCGGTTGGATGCTCGCCAAATCTCTTTGCTCAGAGAGATGGGGGACGATGCCACGGAAGCTGAAAGCTCAAAAAATGAGTGATATCCCTCCCGATCCGATTGATGTTCAGTGGATGGAGCAGGCCATCGCCTTGGCTGAGCGGGGCATGTATTCAACCATGCCCAATCCACGCGTGGGCTGCGTGTTGGTGAGAGACAACGAAGTCGTCGGCTCTGGTTGGCATCGCCGAGCAGGCGAAGACCACGCAGAGGTGGTGGCGCTACGAGAGGCTGGAGAACAAGCACAGGGTGCCACCGCGTATGTGACACTGGAGCCTTGCCACCATCATGGTCAAACACCGCCCTGTGTCAATGCGCTGATTGAGGCTGCTGTCGCGCGGGTGGTGGTGGCGATGACCGACCCAGATCCACGAACCGCGGGCCAAAGCATTGAGCGTTTAAGCGCCTCAGGGATCGACGTGTGTCTTGGCGTATGCGAAAAAGCCGCAGCTGAGCTGAACATTGGTTTCATTCAAAGACAACGCACTCACCGACCCTGGATTCGAGTCAAGATGGCTGCCAGTCTTGATGGGCGCGCCACCGCACCCGATGGGCAGTCTCAGTGGATCACCGCTGAGACCTCGAGAGCCGATGTGCATGTCTGGCGGGCACGCGCGTGCGCGGTGTTGAGTGGCATTGGCACGGTGTTGGCTGATGACCCCCTTTTAAACGCACGCCTGTCAACTGAGTGGCCCGTGGAGCAGCCGGCTCGGGTGATTCTGGACTCACGGGGTCGATTCCCTCCGCATGCGAAAATGTTGCAAACGCAGGAGCGGATTGATGTCATCAGCACCCAGCCGCCGCCAACCTGGGTAGAAAGCCATTCGCATGTGAGCTGGCATTGTTTGCCGGCCGATCAGGATGGTCGAGTCTCCTTGCAGGCGTTCATGAAATGGATGGCTGAGCAATGCTTCAACGAAGTCCACGTTGAGGGCGGTCCAGGTTTAACGGGGGCCTTTATGGCCAGTGAGTGGCTGGATGAGGTGCTGCTCTATCAAGCGCCCATGTGGCTGGGCAACGGCCGACCGATGGCCGAGCTTGATCAGATACAGACACTTGATGACGCTGTGACGCTGACATGGTTCGAAACAAAACAAATGGGCCCAGACTGCCGGATGCGACTTCGGCGTCCTGGCGTTTCAAAATGACTATGGGTGGTTCATGTTTACTGGATTAATACAAGCACTGGGCACCATCAGCGCGAAGCACCCAATGGGTCAAGGGGCGCGGTATCGGATCGATTGCCCCGTGCTCAAGCCCAGTGAGTGGGAGCCCGGGGCAAGCATTGCCGTGTCTGGATGTTGCTTGACCGCATTGGAGACGGATGAGAATGGCTTCAGCGCCGATTTATCTGATGAGACCTTAGAAAAAACATCCTTGGGCGAGCGAGATGTTGGCGATGCGGTCAACCTGGAGCCCGCCCTCCGAGTCGGCGATTCTTTGGGCGGGCATTATGTGACGGGCCATGTTGATGCGGTGGCGCAGGTCTGGAGCATTGAGGCGCTTGAATCGGGCAATCATCGCCTCGAAGTCCTGATTCCAGAGGGGTTTGAGCCTTTTATTGCGCCGAAAGGATCGGTGAGCCTAGATGGGGTCAGTTTGACGGTGAATGACCTGATTGAAGAAAGTGACGGCAGGCGTCGATTTTGGGTGAATATTATTCCCCATACGTGGGCGGTGACCACCCTCGGCACGTTGTCGGTTGGGCAAGGCGTGAATTTTGAGATTGATTTGCTGGCCCGCTACCTAAATCAAATGATGGCAAAGTGAGACACTGATGGCTTTTGACTCCATTGAATCGATACTTGAAGATATCCGGGCCGGGAAAATGGTGGTGATGCTCGATGATGAAGATCGAGAAAATGAAGGTGATCTTGTCATGGCCGCCAGCTTGGTCAAGCCTGACGACATCAATTTTATGGCGCGGTTCGGTCGGGGTTTGATTTGTCTGTCGCTAACAAAAGAGCGATGCGAGCAACTGGAGTTGGCGCTGATGGTTTCTGACACCGACCGCCATCACCAAACAAACTTCACGGTGTCTATTGAAGCGGCGCAGGGTGTCACCACTGGGATCTCGGCTTATGATCGGGCGCATACCATCCGAACAGCGGTCGCTCCTGATGCAAGTCCACGAGACCTCAATCATCCCGGTCATGTCTTTCCGTTGATGGCTCAGCCGGGAGGCGTTCTGGCGCGGGCTGGACACACTGAAGCCAGTCTCGATCTGGCGCTTTTGGCAGGGTTGGAACCTGCAGGTGTGCTCGTTGAGATCCTCAATGAGGATGGCACCATGGCCCGCCGCCCCGAGCTGGAAGCCTTTGCTAAGGCGCATGGCCTAAAAATGGGCACGGTGGCCGACCTCATTCGTTATCGACTCGCGAATGAACCCACCGTGACTTGCGTGCACCACCAATCGGTTGAAACCGCCTACGGTGCGTTTGATTTGAAAGTGTTTAAGGACCGGATTTATCACAAGCTGCACTGGGCGCTCAGTTTGGGCCATGTCGAGGGCAGTGAGCCATGTCCCGTGCGAGTCCATGTGCCCGAATTGCTCGGCGACGTCATGGCCATTGTTGATCCCGCTTTTGGGATGCCGCTGGGCCCGGTGCTGGCTGATATTCAGACAAGGGGTCGAGGGCTCGCCTTGATTCTGGGCTATGATGAAGACGATGCCGCGCGCATGAGCTCACTGCTTGACGCAGACACAGGTGCTCACCCCACCGATACTGAGGTTGAACAAGACAGCAGCTATGAGCTTAGAAGCTATGGGATTGCAGCACAGATCATTGCAGAGTTGGGCATTGAGAGAATGCAAGTCTATGGCGCGCCCAAACGCTTAAGTGCACTGGATGGTTTTGGTCTTGAAATCACCGAATACATCGTTCCTTGACCCAATAAAAAAGGCAAAATCTGATGAGCGCATCTCAATTTAGCCCCCATGTTCCCGGACGACTTGCCATTGTGGTGGCTCAATTCAACCAAGAAGTCACTGATGGGCTGCTTACAGGTGCAAGACAGGCGCTCCATGAGCTTGGCATGGATGAGGGCAACATCACCACGGTCTATGTTCCCGGCGCCTGGGAGTTGCCACTGGCGTGTCACCAGCTGGCTTTGACCGGGCATCATCAGGGCATCATCGCACTGGGCGCGGTCATCCGCGGTGAAACAGCACACTTTGAATTTATCTCACAAGAGTGCGCGCGGGGCTTGGGGCAGGTCAGTCTGGATACTGGGGTCCCAGTCGGTTTCGGCGTGCTGACCACCGATACTGCTCAGCAAGCGCTCGAGCGCTCAGATCCCGCGCGCAAAAACAAAGGCCGCGAGGTGGCGATGGCGGTTGTTGAAATGGTCGCGCTCAGCCAGAATCAGTCACTTTGGGCCAGTCCTGATGAGTTCTGAGCGCCCTTTCCAATCCCGGCAGCGTGCGCGGAGAAGGGCGCTTCAGGCGCTCTATCAATGGCAATTGAACCANGATGAGCCCGCCGCTATTATTCGTCAGTTCACAGAAGAGCAAGACTTTGAGGGCGTGGATCAGGACTACTTTCAGCGTCTGGTNCAAGAGGTGGTCAAAGACCATGCCAAGATTGATGAATTGATCGCGCCGGCATTGGAGCGCGTCGACGCAAGCTTGGATCAAATGGAACGAGCGGTGCTCCGATTGGGCATCAATGAGTTGCTGAACCACCCCGAAATTCCATATCGGGTGGTGATTGATGAAGCCATCGAGTTGTCGCATCGCTTTGGCTCGGAAAACGCTCATACATTTGTTAACGGTGTCATGGACCGTTTGGCCAATCAGCTCAGAGCGATCGAAATCCAGCACTCATGAGTTCAGAGTTTGATCTGATCAAGCGCATTCAACAACGCATCCCCCAACGATCGGATGTGGNNACTGGGATTGGTGATGACGCCTGTGTGCTTGCACCCAGTGTCGATCATCAATTGGTTTGTACCACCGACTCTATCGTTCTCGATTGCCACTTTACCGAGGACTGGCCCGCACAGGATGTGGGGCATTTGGCCATGGCNGTCAACCTCAGTGACCTGGCCGCNATGGGGGCNTTGCCTCGCTGGGTGATGCTCTCGCTGACGTTGCCCAATCATGCGCCNTGGACGCAACCCCCTTGGCTNGACAAGTTCCTAGACGGNTTTTTGGGGGCCTGCCCTGACGTGATCTTAACGGGTGGGAATATGGCCGGCGGTCCGCTGAACATCGGTGTCTGTCTGATGGGNGAGGTCCCATCAGGTCAGGCGATCATGCGAAGTGGCGCCCAACCGGGTGACGCATTGGTGGTCACAGGTCACCTTGGAGACGTGGCAGGCGCGTTGGCGCTGTCTGATCAAGGCGGTATCGTGGACGGACCGCTGGAGCGTCGAATGAAACACCCCACGCCTCGCGTGAGGGTCGGCCAACAGGCATGGGGAGTCGTGCACGCCATGATTGATATCTCGGATGGGCTTCTGGCCGATTTGGGCCACATGCTTGAAGCCTCGTCCAATCAACGGATGTCAGCGCTTGGGGCAGCCCTGTGGCTTGAGACGCTGCCGGCGTCAGCGGGCTTGATGGAAGCATTTCCAGATCCCAAAACCCGCTGGCCATTGCAGCTTGGGGGCGGGAGTGATTACGAGCTATTGATGAGTGTGCCTTCAAGCCAAATTGAGGCCTGGTTGCACAGCCTCCACCAGATGGATGTGCCCGCCAGCGTGATTGGGCGTGTGGTTGAAACACCCGGCATCGATCTGATCCAACCCGATGGCCAGCGATACGATGCCCCTTTGGCTGGCTGGGACCATTTTCGATCGACATGACCAAGACAGCGCATCAGCCCCATAACAACGAGCGGCTTCAGCTCAAGCGCGTGGCCACGGGCACTGTGACGGGTTTTGCCGCGATGGGGTGTTTTAGTGGCTTAAGCCCCAAAGCCCCGGGCACCATGGGGACAGCGCTGGCGTGGTGTTTAATGTGGCCATTGTCAGTCTTGCCGGAGTGGGCGTTGATGGTGTGGGTGGCGCTGGCAGCGATCATTGGGGTGGTGATCTGTCAACGTGCCGCCCAAGCACTTGGCGTGCATGATCATCCTGCCATTGTTTGGGACGAGTTTGTCGGCATGTGGCTGGTGCTTTTATTAATCCCTCAGACCGTGTGGATCTGGGGTTTGGGGTTTGTGCTGTTCCGCGTGTTTGACATTCTCAAGCCGTGGCCGATTGGCTGGCTGGATGAGCGTTTGGCTGGCGGGATTGGCATTATGGCCGATGATATTCTGGCAGGGCTCTACGCGATTGCTGTGGTGTGGTTGGGGATTCATCTGTGGCCTGCTGTGGCCGCTGGAGGGGCCTAACGGGGCTCGGCCATGAGTTCGAAGACCACGACCACTTTTTTGACACCGCTGACCCGACGCGCTTGGTCAACAACGCGGGCTGATTCACGTTCATTGACCAGGCCCTGAAGGTAAACCACTTGGCGTCGCGTGGTGACTTTGACACGGGATGCGTCGAATTGGGGCAGGTCTTTGATGTCAGCAATCGCTGCTTTGACCTGTAAAGTCACCAGCCCATCGCGGGCCGTTTGTCCAAACCGACTTTTAGATGCCACGACCAACTCATTGAACAGCCGCTCCACACCGGCCAAACCGCTGATTAATTCGGTGGCCTGATCAATCATCTCGGCCGATTCGACTTCACCGACGAGCAATACCCAACCGTTGTAAGTGCTGACTTCAAAGCTGGCCTCCCCGGTGAATTGATTTGATCGATTCAGCGTTTGACGCACCGCTAAACTCAATCGTTGATCGTCCACGACCGTCTCCACGCTTCGTCGATCATGCACGGCGGATGCGGTAACCACCACCGCGCTGACCGCCACGACAGCGCAGCCGCTTAAGGTCAAAAAAATCATAATGATGGCGCCGATGCGCGACCACAGAACGTGCAGCCGTGAAGTGGCAAAGCTATCGAATGTCATCATGGCCAGACCATTGGCTGGGCGCGGCCATTGTCGATCGATACCCACGGAAGTTCGCGCTTGATTTGACCTGACGAGGCGACTCGCAGCTGGCCAGTGAGACCTGGGGCTTTCAGATCAGGGTCTTGTTGCATCGCATCCCACCAGCGCATCAAAGTCACCAGGTCTTGCCCCATGGCATGGAGGTGAGACAGGGTCGGCGTGGTTAATTGCGGATACCGTGCCTGCGCCTGTTGACGCAGCGTGGTGGTCTCTGGTTCATTCAAAAACCAGGGTGCTAACGGCAGCCAAACGCCCTCCAGGTCCACATCACGACGCGGATTGGGTGCGCCTTCAATTGCGTAGGAGGTGCTGACCACCGGTAAATCCTCGGCCCGGAAAAACCGCAATTGGGGTCGAAGTTGGCGGGCATCCTCGGCCCGCGCAGCCAAAAAGATGAACTCGATGTCGCGTCGTCGCTGTGGCTCAGCATCGATGGGCTGACCTAAGATGTCGCTCAGGGCCTCGATCCGAGCATTTGATTCGTCAAGGCCTAAGACGCGCTCCAAAAGATCGGAATGATCAACGCGCGCCGGGTTGTAGGCCGCTTGATCCACCACGGTGTGGCCGACTTTTTTGAATGAGGCCATAAATTCTTCAGCCATGCGATCGCCCCATGGCGTGTCCTGCGCCAGGACCAGCGCTCGGTCCCATCCCATTCGTGCGGCGTAGCGTGCGGCCCAATCTGCGTCCGTCTCCGGATCCAATGCAAACGCCAACCGCTGGCCACCCAAGGCACTTTTCAGCCCCGCAGGGCGCGGGAGGTTCAAAAAAAGCGTGGGAACGGACCAACGCGCTGAGCGATTGGCCAGGACGAACTCCACTTGTTCACGGGGCAGTGGACCGATAAGCCACTTGACATTGTCCTGTTTGGCCTGCTCAAGGGCTTGAAAAAGGCCGGCAGTGTCGTCGTCATTCACATAATAGAACTTCAGTTGGGGGCGAAGCTGTGCGGGCAGCTGAAGCCATGCACTCATAAGCCCGTCGCGTATACGTTTGCCTGGCGCTGCCAACGATGATTGACCCGGCAGTACCAGGCCAATGATTCGGGGGCCGTGGGATTGGCCACGCCACGTCGAAACCCACTGACGTGCAGCCTCAGCGTGTGCGGATGCTTGGCTCAGTCGCGCTTGATGACGCACCTGCCATAGGTTCAGCTGATCGTTCAACCGCTCAGGCTGAAGCTTTTGGGTTTGAACGATTAAAGCAAGCTCCAACCATGGTGATATGGGAGCCCGATGGGATTGCTGTCTCAGCTGCCAATTCAGCTCATTGATGGTGTACGGGGCGAGCCAATCCAACATCTGAGGGACGGCCACGCCACCGGAGGTGAGCTGGCGTTTGATTGTTTCGATGGCCTGGTCCGCGCGTTGTTGATCGGTTGTGGCTGCTCGGGGCTCGGCTGTGGTGCCTAAATTGCTGCTGACGTCGAAGTCCGAGCCCGGCGGATCCGTCCGCACAGGGCCGGTCGGTGCGCAGCTGCTCAGGATCACAAGCGCCAGGATCAGTAAGCCGCCAGCGCGGACATGGGAGAGATCAATGGCCAAAGCGCTTTCATTGCTTGATGATAAACCATCCATCGTTTGCGTTGGACGCCCGGTTTACAATGCCCTCATGACCAAAGCGAGTGATCAATCGTCCCAAGCTTACGGGACCCTATGGGTGGTGGCCACGCCCTTGGGGCATCGTGACGATATCAGTGACCGGGCGCGCGAGGTGTTGACCACAGCACCGGTGGTCGCGGCCGAGGATACGCGCATCACGCGCCGATTGGTTGAGCCGGCCAGGCATCAGCGCTGGGTCAGCGTGAACGAGCACTCTGAGTCCGACCGGATCAATGAGCTGATTGATGCGCTTCGCGCCGGTGACGATGTCGCGCTCGTGAGTGATGCTGGCACCCCCCTCATTTCAGATCCCGGCTTCCGGTTGGTGTCGGCTGCGCATGACCACCAGATTCGTGTCTCGCCCGTGCCCGGTCCTTCAGCCGCGATTGCGGCGCTGAGTGTTTCGGGACTGCCGTGTGATCGGTTTTTCTTTGAGGGGTTTTTACCCCCTAAGCGCCAAGCGCGTCAGCGTCGACTGACGGCACTGGCAGACCACCCGTCGACTTGGATTGTCTATGTCCCCGCTCGAGATTTAGGCGTGGTGTTGGAGGATATGAGCACGGCCTTAGGTGCTGAACGACCCATCACGCTGGCCCGTGAGTTGACCAAACAGTTTGAGACCGTGCGGCGAAGCACCATCGGTGAGCTGAAGGCTTGGGTGTTGGCCGATCCCGACCAGCGGTTGGGTGAGGCGGTGTGTGTGATCCACGGCTCAAATGTACCCAGCCCAAAAATTGCGGCCAATGTGCTGGCGCGGGCGCTGAAAGAGGCGCTGCCACCCTCAAAAGCAGCGCGCCTGCTGGCGAATGTCAGTGGCCTGACTCGCCAGCAGGCCTGGGCCCTGGTTGAGGGCAACGACTCATGCGAGGATGGGGGTTCTCGGGCGTGATTTGGGTGGTGGCTTTGGGCCTGGTTGCAGCGGTGGTGTTCGTGCCTCAGTGGTGGGTCAAGCGGGTGCTGCGGCGCTATGCACAACCCAACGATCGCTACCCGGGAACCGGGGGGCAGTTGGCCAAACACCTCCTTAAAAAACTTGGATTGGAGGCGGTTAAGGTCGAGCCTGTGGATCCTCGCTCGGGGATGGTCGGAGATCACTATGACCCCAACGATCGGGCGGTGCGACTGCTGCCGGATCACTTTGAGGGTCGCTCGTTAACCGCCATCACCATCGCTGCACACGAGGTTGGGCACGCCATTCAGCATGCCGACGGCTATCGTCCTTTGATCTGGCGCACCCGCTGGGTGGCGTGGATGCAGCGTTTTCAACGCCTTGGGGTGATCTTGATCGGTTTGATGCCGGTGGCCATGGTCGCTTTAAAAATGCCCCGTGCAGGGCTGGTCTTTTTGGCAGTGGGTTTGGCCGCGCTGGGGTCAGGCATCATTGTGCATTTGGTGACCCTGCCCACCGAGTGGGATGCCAGTTTTCGTCGAGCGTTGCCATTGTTGACCAAGGGCGGTTACCTGAAACCGGCCGATGAGCCGCACGCGCGAAAGATTCTCTCGGCAGCGGCGTTGACTTATGTGGCCGCATCCATGATGGGCTTGGTGAACTTTTGGTGGTGGCTTCGGATGCTCAGACCGTGAGTCTTTACCACCATCTTTGGCTGCCTTTTTGGGATGCGGTGCGAGGCGTGTCAGCCAACGCCGATGCGTTCAAGCGACACGCCAAGGCCTTTCCAGGTGCGATGGATGCGGCAGCGGCCCACCAGCATAGTGCGATGCGCCACGGGTTCGAGGTGGATGATGGCTGGCCATTGCGCAGCGCGCTGACCGAGGCGCTCGATCGCAGAGACGACTGGCGGGGAGCCTGGGGTTCAATCGACCGCCTGGCTCATGACGTCGTGGTCACCGGGCAGTGGCCCAAGTCGCCCTTTGTTGCCTTGGGGACACACTGGGGGGCAGGCATGCCAACGCTGGCTCATTTGTGCGCCCATGGCCTCAAGCCCCGTTTTGTTTACCGCCAAGAGCCTGATTCGGTCTTTACGGGTGCAGCGGCCAGGCTTGCCCACCGACAACACTTGAGGGCGATTGATCGCTTTGGTGGCGCCATTCGCGTCGGCGGAGCTTATGCGCAAATCATGGAAGCTTTGGCCACTGGCGCCACACCTGTCATATTGATTGACGCACCGGCCGAGGGTCGACCCACGTTGACAGGGCGGGGGCATTCGATTGTCTTAAATGTCCGATCGGGATTGTTGGACATGCTGTGTCGGGAGCAGATTCGATGCGTTTTCTATCGATGCGGATTTGATCCGAAAACCGGTGTGCGGCAGCTGCACATCGGCCCTGAGTGCCTGCCGACGGATCCTCAGGCCATCGCTGACCAAGCGGCTTGCCATTTGGACCTTGCGCTCCAGTTCGACAGTGCACAATGGCGATTGTGGATGGTTGCGGATGCGCTGATCCACAAAGCTTCCGTCTAACCTTGCAATCGGCTATGCTTATCGGTTGAGAGTCGGCCAGGCAGTCGCTGCATCATATGACAGATGTGGAGGAAAGTCCGGGCTTCACAGGGCAGGGTGCCAGGTAACCCCTGGGCGGTTGGGCGGAAACGCCCCACCGACGGCCAGTGCAGCAGAAAATATACCGCCGATGGCCTTTGGGCACAGGTAAGGTTGAAATGGTGCGGTAAGAGCGCACCGCGTCTGGGGCAACCCGGGCGGCACGGTAAACCCCACTCGAAGCAAGGCCAAATAGGGATGCCACAGCGTGGCCCGCGCTGCATCCGGGTAGGCCGCTACAGGTGGTTGGTGACAACCATCGCAGATGAATGACTGTCCACGACAGAACCCGGCTTATCGGCCGGCTCTCACCCTAATTTAGGCTGCGGTCAACGCTTCACCAAGGCGAATGGTTTGACCGGGTTGTAGGTCATCGCGCCATGGCGCAGTGTTTGGGGGGGTGATGACGATCACAGTCGAGCCCCAGTGGAAACGCCCCATTTCTTGTGCTTTGGCCAATTCAATGCCAGCCGGGGTGGTCGTGCGAGCTTGGGCCTGGGGTCGTCGCTCGGTGGAGTTGTCCCAGACTGTCTCGATGCCGGCGACCATCAACGCCGCAACCATCACCACCATAAACTGCGTGTGTTCATGCGCAAACTCTGCGACCAGCCGCTCGTTTTTGGCATAGAGTTTGGGGATGATGGCTGCTGTTCGGTCAGACACACTGAACAGCTCACCTGGCAGCCGTGTGGCTTGGAGCAAACGTCCGCCGGCCGGCATGTGGACACGGTGATAATCGTATGGCGCGAGATAAATGGTGATCCATTGACCATTTCGGTAATGATCCAATCCCGTGGTTCGTCCTGCGAGTGCTTCAAGAGAATAGTGCAGACCTTTGGCTTGAATCAGCTGGTTTTTGTTTGAGCCAGTCAGCGTGCCGAGCTGTGAAAGGGTGCCATCGGCAGGCGCCACCCATTGAGCGCTCGCCACCGGTCTGGCGTCTGGCTTGAGCGATCGTGTGAAAAAAGCATTGAAGTGTGTATAGTCGCTGGGGTTGCTCGCCTCGGCCTCACTTAAATCCACCGGAAACAGCCGACAAAACAAACGAATGAAAGCGTTTTTGAAAGGCGGCCATTGGATGTTGGAAATCCACCATGCGCACCGGGTGAGGGCGTGCTTGGGCATAAGATACTGCGGCCAAACGCGAACCGTTTGGCTTAAACGACCGCTCATGAAGTGATTTGGAAAAGATCTGCTGTGACGTCTTCGGGATTCAATGGATGCCCGAAACGCCCATAGAGGCGACCCTCAGGGTCAATGATCATCACCGCAGCCGAGTGATCAACATTGTAAAAGCCCGTCTGGGGATCAGGGTCATCGCGAACGAAAATAACGCCCAATTGTTGCGTTAAGTCTGCCAATTGCTCATCAGTGCCGGTGGCCGCGGTGAAGTCCTCATCGAACCATGCCACATACTCTGCCAACAACGCCCCACGATCACGTGCTGGATCAACGGACACAAACACGACCTCAGGGAGCGGGTCGGCTTTCATTAACCTCAACGCATCCATAGATTGTGCGAGATTGGCCAAGGTATCAGGGCAAATGTCTGGGCAATTCGTGAATCCGAAAAAAAGCAGTGTCCACTGGCCTTTGAGCGTTTGTTGATCGAATACCTCGCCACTGGGTGTCGCCAGTTCGAAGTCGTTCACCAGGCGCGGCGTGGGGAATATTGACGCCGCGCGAAGCTCCATGCTCTGGTCTAAGATGCCGCGAGAAAATAAGATGCCTGCTGCAATGGCACCCAACAAGACAATGGCCACCACGATGGCATTGCCTCGAGCCTTGTTTTGTCGGTAATCGTGAATCATATCGGGCATTATAGCGACTTCAAGTCAAAGGAGCAGAATCCATGAGCCAGTCCACTGACCCGTCTCCACTCGTTCGTGATTGGGTGCGCGATGCCGCACAGGCCATGGATCAGGCGGGTCTGTTCTTTGGGCATGGGACCGCCAGCGCATGGGATGAGGCGTGCTGGGTGGTGGCTTGGGGTTTGGACATGGCACCGAATTTTTCAAAAGCAGTGGGTGATCGGCGGATCTCTGTTGACTTGGTTGGGCGACTGGACGACGTGGTTGAGCGGCGCATCCGAACCCGTCAACCCATGGCCTATCTGCTCGGTGAGGCGTGGCTTGGGCCTTTAAAGTTCAAAGTCAATTCACATGCGTTGGTGCCGCGCTCGCCGCTGGCTGAATTGATCGGTGAGGGGTTTGCGCCTTGGGTGGAGATTGAGGCCATCCGGCGGGTGCTGGATGTCGGCACCGGTTGTGGGTGCCTGGCTTGTTTGGCTGCCCAAACATGGCCTCATCTGTCGGTGGAGGCGGTGGATGTCAGCCCAGAGGCGGTGGCTTTGGCGCAGGAGAATGTGACCCGCTTGAGGCTGGATGAGCAGGTCAAAATCCACTTATCGGATTTGTTTTCGGCGCTCGACAATCAGCGCTTTGATGTCATCATGGCCAATCCGCCCTATGTTCCAGAACGCACCATGGAAACGTTGCCAGAAGAATACGGCCACGAGCCGAAGCTGGGTTTGGCTGCCGGTGAGGATGGCTTGGATGTGGTGATCCCGTTGGTTCAACAAGCCAAGAGCCATCTGACGCCGTCGGGCGTGCTGATTTGTGAGGTGGGTGAGGCTCAGCCGGCCTTTGATGCTTGGGCACAAGACCATCGGCTGGAAATCACTTGGCTGGAGTTTGAGCATGGAGGCGAAGGGGTTTTTTTGGCAGAGGCCTCGGCACTTGCGGCAGTCTCGCCTTGACCCAAACACGATGGTTGAGCAGGTACAATTGAAATCGAGTTTTTTCGGGCATTCGAATAAATGAAAATTTTGGTGACGTTAAAGCGCGTGGTGGATTACAACGTCCGCGTGCGCGTAAAAAATGATGGCTCTGGGGTCGAAACCGATGGCGTGAAAATGTCCATCAACCCATTTGACGAAATTGCTCTAGAGGAAGCCATCCGAATCAAAGAGCGCGGTGAAGCCGACGAAATCGTGGTGGTTTCGATTGGCCCGGACGCCAGCCAGCAGCAGCTTCGAACAGGCTTGGCCATGGGGGCAGACCGGGCCATTTTGTTGGAAACTGACCAATGGGTTCAGCCGCTGACGGCAGCCCAAGCACTGCTTAACGTGGTGGAGGCCGAAACGCCTGATCTGGTGTTGATGGGCAAGCAGGCCATTGATGACGATTGCTCGCAGACCGGCCAGATGCTGTCGGCACTGTGGGGGCGTCCACAGGCCACGTTCGCCTCCAAAATTGTTTTTAATGATCGACGGGCCGAAGTGACCCGGGAGGTGGATGCTGGCCTCGAAACGATCGCGGTTGAGTTGCCTGCAGTGATGACCGTGGATCTTCGGTTGAATGAGCCGCGGTTTGTCAAACTCCCTGAGATCATGAAAGCCAAGAAAAAGCCCCTGGACAGCAAGCCGTTGGCCGAGCTGGGTTTGAGCGCGGATCAAGACTTTGAGATGGTGGCCTTCGAACCGCCGCCGCAGCGTGGTGGCGGCAAGACCGTTGAAAGTGTCGCTGAACTGGTCGATGAACTCAAAACAAGAGGATTGTTGTGATGGCCAAGGTGTTGATCATTGCAGAGCACGATGGGCGCTCACTGTCGCCAGCCACCGCGAAAACGGTTCAAGGCGCACACGGATTGGCTGCCGACGTCATCGATGTGGTGGTGTTTGGTGATGCGCTTGATGCCATCGCTCAAGACGCCGCGAAGCTGGCGGGCGTCACTTGCGTGCGGGTCGTGGAAGATGCATCTTTGGCGCCCGCACTGGCTTCGAGGTTGGCGCCTGAAGTGGTGGCATTGAGTGAGGGCTACACGCACATCCTCGCACCCTCGACCACTTTCGGTCGGGATCTGTTGCCCCGCGTGGCTGGCTTATTGGGCTGCAATCAGGTCTCTGATGTCATGGAAGTGGTGGATGCACGCACCTTCAAGCGGCCGATTTACGCGGGGAATGCCATTGTCACTGTGCGCGTCCCCGACGCCATTTCGCCTGTGTTGGCCACCGTGAGAACGGCATCGTTCGCGGCGGCAGCGGCATCTGGCTCGGCCAAGGTGGAAGCGGCCTCGGCACAGGCCCAAGATCCGGGCCACACGGAATATGTCGGGGCTGAGGGCTCATCAGGCGAGGGGCCAGACCTCTCGTCGGCCACGGTCGTGGTGTCGGGTGGTCGGGCAATGGGCTCAAGCGAGAATTTCGAATTGATCGGCTCATTGGCCAAAAAGCTTGGTGCAGCAGTGGGGGCCTCGCGCGCGGCCGTGGATGCAGGGTATGTCCCCAATGAATTGCAGGTGGGACAAACCGGCAAAATTATCGCGCCGGATCTGTACATTGCCGTGGGCATTTCGGGGGCCATTCAGCATCTGACAGGGATCAAAGACGCTGGCACCATCGTGGCCATCAACAAAGACCCCGATGCACCGATTTTTGAGGTGGCAGACCTGGGCCTGGTGGGTGATCTGTTTGAGTTGCTCCCAGAGCTCGAGAGCGCCCTTTAAGGCTGGGGATGGGCGGTGTCCGAAGCCTCGACCGGGTAGGTCTGAGGACCCTGTTTGCGGCTAAACCGCTCCCACACTTTTTCATGACAAAAATACGCCACGGTCTGACAGGCCGGCTCAATTAAAGCCACGAGTCCGCCGAGCGCCATAGAACCTGTCAATGCCCAAACAACCCCGAAAGCGACGGTCATGTGGACCAGTGCGAACGTGAAGGTCTTTTTTTGCGTCATAATTG
>PR_CR_10_Liq_1_inCRDRAFT_1000867_pt1 | contig 18019 bp, 17 predicted proteins | sample PRCRCaboRojoPR_3_FD_10241 | JGI IMG/M metagenome (IMG submission 10241)
AAACTATGGGTCCCCCGGGGGTCCTGGGCAATCTTCACAAGATGGTTTTTCATTCCTTCAAGCAGCACCAGACGTTGCTTACTGCTGCAACTTTGGAAGAGAGTTTGGCACATGTAGTTCCCGTACAGGTCATTCATCAGCTCCCCTACGTGCGGTGCTAGTACTTCTACGACTTTTTCAATCTGCTCGGGACGGGACTTGGCTATTAGTTTCTGAGTACGTTTCGAGCCGTTTTTGGTGCGGCACAGAGAAGGCAGTTGACTTAAGGATAGTTCCAAGTAGGAGGAATCAAGTTCTCCGCTTGAAGAAACAGTGACCTCATCCTCGAGGATTCCCGACAAACACTTGGTAACTGTTGGGTTTAACAAATCGCCGTCTGCAGTCAGAGAGGTCCATCCAAACCCTTCCCAACTTTTGGAAGAAAACTCGTCAAAGTTGGGTGGTTTGGATGACTTTGAATTAAAGCCTGGTGGTGGTTCCTGAAAATTCATCTTTTTTATTTAAACTAATACACTGGAATTTAATGGCATAGTTACGCATTACAAATACCTAAGAAACCGAATTGATTCTTTTGAACACTAATTTGCACCAGTCTTTGTACTTCTTAGGTCCTAACTTAGCAAGCATTTTGCCCAGAGTGTGGTTAATATCTATCTGACTAATTATCTTGAAAATGGTTTTTCCATGTTGATGGCTGAATTCATGGTAACCCATTAAAACACTGCCCCTCCTAAGTCCTTTTTGCTCAGGGTAGTCTTCGTTGGGTTCGCTAAAGAATACCTGAACTAGTTTATCTTGGTCTTTGGCAATGAACCTTTTCTCCACAAAGTCTCCTTTGTAGCCAAAGGTAGAAACTAAACGGTACTGGAGGTAAGTTCCTTGGCTTAAGGTCTTTGTTTCTAGCTGTTTGATGTTGGGATCCCACTTGAGTCTTGTTTCAGGAGTGTTTAGTTGTTCCAGAAAGGTTTGGAATGGCACAACAGAATCAAAAGTGATGGTTGCGTAGGTAACCGGGTAGTCTTTTGAGTACTGGGAAGAGTCTAGCTTTTTAATGGTCAGCCAGTCCTCAGCAATAACGGTTTCCCAGTTGCTGAGTTGCTTTACGTAGTTGTAAATTTCTAAGGCTTTTGAGTCTTGAATCGTTTCTAGAGGCAAGTAACTTAGTGAAGCAGTTTCTGAAGCCATTTCTTTTTTACCTAAAGTTTCTTCTTGGAGTTGCTTTTTTAGAGGCAGTTCTCTGCTAGCGCAGCATCCCATTTTCTAGTTGAAAACTAACAAATGCCATAAATAATGGTTTTTTGGGTAAACGAACCTTCTGAGGTAGTGCAACTTGTCAAAGAAGAGTCTTTTAAAAAGTTGGTGTTAATCAGCTTCTTGCAGAACTCACAAGAAACCTCACAAAACTTACTTACTTGCTTAGAAGAACTAGAAGACTCTAATCAGAACATTTTGCTAGCATGCCTAGACTCAGACCGCAACGCTGGCTTAGTTGAGTTCTTCAACGTGGCAAAGGTTCCAACCACTTTGGCTTACTTAGGCGTGAAGCAAATAGGACGCTTTGAAGGCGCCAATGTTCCCGAAATAGTAAGTAATGTTGAGTACTGGAGCACCAACTTTGAAACTGAGATCCAAAATGTCCAGCAGGAGTACTACGAAAAAATAAGAACCCTAATCAACAAACACCCCATGATGCTCTTCATCAAAGGCACTCCACAAAACCCCCAGTGCAAGTTTACTCGGAGACTGATGTCTTTGATAGGAGACCAAAACTTTGGACACTTCAACATCTTAGCCGATGACGGAGTGAGGGAGTGGATGAAGAAGTACTCAGAGTGGCCCACTTACCCCCAAGTCTACTTAAACGGAGAGATGCTGGGAGGAGTCGACATCGTAGAACAAATGGTAAACTCAGGCGAGTTCCCCAGCACTCAGGACCTAGAACACAAACTGAAGTCACTTGTGAACCAAAGCAAAATTGTGCTCTTCATGAAGGGTTCTCCAGAGAACCCCCTCTGTGGGTTTAGCCAAAAAGCTGTGGAGATGCTTCGCAAACACGCAGCTAAGTTTTCACACTTCGACATTCTAGAAGACAACGAAGTGCGGGAAGGCCTCAAAGCGTATTCAAGCTGGCCTACGTACCCCCAACTTTATGTGGACGGAGAACTCATTGGGGGTGTGGACATCATGAGTGAAATGGATGCTTCGGGAGAGCTAAGTTCAGTGATTAATAAGGGTTAACTGCATTTAATGCACTGAGTCTCGCAAGAGCAAGCAAAGATATAGCCTTTGCAACATTCGCATTCGCGACTGGTGGGGTACCAGCGGCCTTCTTTGTCGAAAGTGTCAAGGCGGGGGTCCTCATCAGAGTGTATCATTCCGCAGTGACTAGGGAACAAACAATTGCCAGTTTCTACCAAGGCAGGACACATCAAGCCGTGCTTAGCTATTTCGTGGCCTTGGTTGAATATAAGCTGCTCTCTCTGGAGTTGGTAGATTTTGTCCATGTCGCGTCTGACTTCTTTTTCGTCAGGTTCCACAAAGTCTTGTTTGGCTTTCATCTCTTCTTGTCTAGAAGCTAGAGCCCACTCAATGTACTCCTTTACGTAGCTGCAAAGTGCATTTGGGTCTGCGTATAGGTACTCGTACATATCTATTTCTATGCTGCCTGCGTATTCCGAATGAGAAAAAGGACAAGCTATTTCAGGGCATTCGAAGAAGTCTAGCCAATGCGAAGGGCATATAGGTTGGTAGCTGTAGTCGTAGTACCAGTGAGTCAAATAAGGATTCGCACTCATTATTTATGGCGTTTGCATTACCAGTCCAGAACGGAATAATAATGATTATTTTTATAACTTTAGCACTAGGGGTCTCTGCAGTGATTGAGAACTACTCTTTAACGCTTGAAAAAGAATCAATGAAGGAGTTGATGTGGTTTGGGTTCCAAGAAGGTGGAAAGGTTCAACAGAACTACACCCTGTTTGCAAGAGAGGAGCTAGAACTGGGGTTTTACCTCTGCTCTACTCAGCAAAAAGAAAAAGTTACCCAAGACTTTGACTCTAAGACTTGCAACAAAGAATACGGGGGGTGTTACTTTAAGGTTGCAGTTCCATACACCAGGGACAAGGACATTTTGAACGACTCTGAGTTTATTGCTTACTTAGAGGGTCTAGAAGTAGACCTCTACAACATTACGGACAAAGAGTTGTTTACTTATGAAGAAGAGTTCCTGGCAAACACTACCGACTTAGACCCTAAGAAACAACTGAGTTACTCAAGTAGTTACTTTTTCAAAGTAAACAAATCTGAAACTTACTATTTTTTGATAACTAACTGTGCGGGAAGTAGCGTAGAAGTAGAACTAAGCCAAGTAGTTATGAATCCTGACGGAGAGCACCTAAGTGTCGGGCTTTTGGAGATGAAGTTTACTATGGAAGTAACTAAAATTCTGTGGAGTGCTATGATAGGAATATGGCTGGGATGCTGGGCAGTGCTTCGGAAAACAAGCATAGCACTTGTGCAGGGACTTTTGATGCTGGACTGCTTAATTTGGGTGATTTTTTCATTTGTGTTCCACGAGTTTTGGCTGGATTACTCAGAAAGGGGGGTTCCTGACCGAACTTTAGAGTACTGGTGCAGTGTTTTGTTCGGGGTAGCTGAAGGAATATTTTTTTTAACGGTGTACTTAATTTCAGTAGGACAAGGAGTGACCAAACACAACTTTAGTCCTTTCCGGTTAGCTTTTGGGTTAGTGATTTTAGTAGCAGTTCCGATACTGATTTGTGTGGTTAATTTGAAGAGTGAACTTTTCTTTTACACGGTTTGTGGGCTTTACTTTTCACTGGCTATTGTGTTTCGGATTAGTATTTCGAAAAACATTGAAGTGCTTGAAGAGGAACTAAGTTACATCCAGGAGTTAGAAGTAGAAGTAATCAGCACTTCAGTGTGGTACAAACTGCGCATTTATAGAATCCTAAGGATTTCTTTAACTATACTGGTGGTGGGACTTTCAGGATTGGCAATGCTGCAGGTGTTTGTTTTGGAGTACCAGCCCTGGATTGGAATAAGTTCCCACTTAGCTTTGGTGTTTCACTGTCACTTGGTGCTTTTTATTTACTTGAGGTTCCGCAAAGTGAATCCTTTTTTTGAAAGGTTCCAACAAGAACTAGAGATAGAAAACCTTCTTCAAGAAATGCGGAGGAACCTTGGTTTGCACACATTTGCCCACGGAGTTCCTTTTCCTGGGTCTAAAAAAAAACTTTTTTCAGTAGTAAACTCAGTAGTTTTGGTTGAGCAACCTTGTGAGGAGTGCTTGAGTTTGGGAATTCCAGTCAGTTCTTCTGGAGAAGAATTGCCTAGAGACTCTGTAGACTCCAGAGCTTTGGAGTATGTGTGTGAGTCCAGTTTTGCTTCTGTGGAAGACATCCAAATAGAAGACAGTTGTAATTAATTTTCTTTTAAGATGGAAATCGTTGACTCTAATAGGCTAGGACTTGGTTCTTTGGGCCTAGACCAACAAACCCTGGACAGTCTGAATAAGTTCTACAAAGAGGATGAACCATTGACTTTTCCTTCTCCGCACTTTTTGGGACTAGGAGTAGGCTTGTTAAAGGTATCCTCTGAAGACTCAAGTTTCAGACTGCATTTTGAAGCAGTTCTTAAAAGCTGTAAACGGGACTGCTTTCTTGACGACTTGAGTTATGCACACTACGTAATAGGAACAGACCTTCTCTTAAAAGAAGGCTACCAAGGATTTTTCAGTGACTTAAATAACCAAAGCAACTTTATACTGTCGCTGGGGAGGGCAGTTTACAACAAGTGCAAACTCAACAAAGGAATTAACTCAGAACTAGTTGCTCAAAAAACTAAAATTAAAGCAAAAGACTTCAAAGAACTAGCAGAGTTTTTACAAGTGAGGGTGTTGGTGATTCAGCCTCTAGAAGAAAAGGTCAAAAGTTACAACTCTTCCTTAGAAGCTTCTGTGCACTTCCTAATGACTCCTAGTTACTTGACTTACTTGTGCAAGTACCCGTCTTTGCCAGAAGCTGAGTACAACTCAAAGCTTTTTTGCAAACTTTACTACACCAACTCGCTCCAATTCAGGATTGACTACCTCAAGAACAAAGCAGATTGCTTAGACCAAAAAAACACCCAACTTCAAAGACAGAACTCCCAACTCAGCAAAATCTGCATGAAAGTCATCAAGGCAAACATCAACTCAATGGACCCAGGCAAGTTAAAAAAAATCACTGAAGACCTTAAAAAATTTTCTAGTAACTCAAGGCACTTGGAACAGCTGGAAAGATTCCTTGAAATCCGCAAGTGCGACTACTGCTTGCAGCACAAAAACTTCATGGTTCTGGAGTGTGGCCACAAAGTTTGCTTCGAAGACCTGATTGAAGTAGTAGCTTCTGCAACTGACAACAAAATGATTTTAAACAACTTTGAAAAAACCCTGTATGAAGAACCCAAGTGCCCAGTTTACTGTCCAGTAATGATATCTAGAGAAACCATTCTAGCGGTACTTGGAGACAAGTTTAACTACTACCAAAGTTTGGCATTCGAAAGAGAAGCTGTCCAGAACCCCAGAACTAAGCACTGCAACCTCTGCAAAACAGACCAGTACCTAGAAAACTTCGAGGAAGGGTTCTGTGGGGACATCTGCAGTGGATGCATAGTGGCTTGTTTGCGCATTGGGCGCAGAGAATGCCCAGTGTGTGTTTCAGAGTTTCCAGAAAAAAGCGTTAGAGCTATGATGTTGAGAACTAACTTTTGTGTAGACTGCAAACAAGAAAAAACCCTAATCAAAGAGTTTATAGGCAAGACATGTGAAGCCCACGACATAGTTTGCATTGAGTGCTTGGAAAAGACTCTCAAACTGAACTTCTGCAGACCTTGCATGGGCTATATTGACGAGGGATTTAAGATCAAGTTAAACTTAGCCATGCACAGAGAGTGTTGGGTGTGCCACAACCCCTACTCGAGAAGTGAACCTTTAGAGCAAAAAAACTGTTTCTGTGGAGTGTGTTCTGAATGCCAAAGAAATGACATAGAAAAGTGCCTGTTCTGTGAAGAAAGACTCCCCGAAGAAGTAACTAGAGACCTGGACTTAAGAAACGCTCTAAAAAAAGCTAAAGAGTCTTTGAAGCAGTTCCACTGCAGCTTTTGCAACCTAACAGTAGACATCAAAGACATCTACATGGGGAAGTGCACTCACGGAATTTGTGCTAATTGCATGAAGAAGTACATGGAAGCTTACTTGAACTGCGAAAACTTTGACAAACTGGGCAAGTGTCCTGAGTGCGAAGAGGACACTTTTGAAGACCGAGTGCAAAGGTTCATTGAACTGAACCCTCAGTTTGAAGAGATTTACAGTTCAGTGATGATTAGCTCTGAGTTCACTCTGATTTCTTGTCCCAACTGTAGAACTCCCCAAGAACCCAGCGAGCACCGCATGAACAGGTGCTTGAAGTGTGACTTTTTGTTCTGCAAAAACTGCCAAAAATCATGGCACGGAGAAGAGGACTGCTTTGCAGCCCAAATAGAAGAAGACATCAGAGCTATGGAAGAAGCCGGACTGGAAGTTGCCCAGTGTCCTGGTTGCAAGCATCCTTACTCCAAAAGAGAAGAAGGCTGCAGTCACGTAGTTTGTGTTTACAACAAGTGCAAAATGGAATTTTGCTTCCAATGTTCTTGCATAAGGTCACCCACACTAGCTCACGGAAACCACTACCACAGACCAGAGTGTCCTTTCTACAGTCCACAAGGCGACTTTGAAGACGAGTTCCTGCCCCAAGAATGCTCTGAGTGCAAAAAACTGGGGGACTTGTGTGTCCGACCTCAAAGTTTAATTAGGCGATGTAGGTTTGCTCAAGGTGAAAGGTAACTAAATATAGCAATTACTTATCTGTGAAAAAGAATTAGGCCTCTGCATATTAGAGAAAAGGTGTTCGAACTCCTGTTTTGACTTTTGGAGTTTTTTCTCGTGACGGGCTTGCATGCACTGGATTTTCATGCAGTAACTTTCGTGAAGGTCTTCTAAGGAGTCTTTGTAGTAGTTAGTTTCTTTGCGGGACTCTTCTAACTGATCTCTTAACTCCAGCAACAACTTATTAAGTTGAGAAGTTTCTGACTGGTACTTAGTTTCTAGTTTTTGGATTTCGGACTCTTTAAACTGAATTTGTGTTTTCAAAGCTTCTGCTGTGGTGGAGTCTTGGAAAGGTTTGAAGCATAAGCTTTTGTTAGAAGTACTGGGAATTAGTTCAGTGTTTATGCTAATATTGTTAGAACTGGGGCTTCCAGTGATTGAAGAAGCTTTGCTGGAGCTGTTGGCTATTCTGTAAGTATTTCTGGGGTCGGTGAGTTCTTCCAAAGCTTTAAGGGAAACCCAGGACCTAGGAGCATTTTCTAAGTGATTCATTTTAAATTGTACTTGATTTACCGCCAACTAAATTCAAACTAGCAATTCTTAAGTAATTCTTAAGAACTGCCAACTTAATTATAAAGTTTAATGCAGACATTCCAAAAACTGCTTCCTGAAGAAGACCTTGACTATTTCATCAAAGAGCTTTCGAGTGTCACTGAAAAGCAACAGTTCACTGAACTCATCAGGAGGTTCGACTGTGCCTATGTAGAAAGAGCCAAAAACAACCCACAACTCCAGGGCCACTTTCCCTTTGGCGGAGTGAATAACCCCTACAGCCAGTACCAGCCAAGAACAGAGACATACCCCAGGCCCCGTTCTTCCTCCATTCCTAGAAACTACTCTGAAGGCCGACTTGACGAGTCTCTTTACAAAGTGCCTATGCATCTGCGCGAGGGAACTCAGTTCAGAACTCAAGCAACTGAAGAAATTTATTCAAGAGAGCCAAGGGCCCCAAGTCCACTTCCTAGGAGACAAGAAGAGTCATCGCTCAGAGGCTCTATTGACTTGCGCAAACTCAAAGAAGAAATGCTTAGGGATATGAACAAACACTCTGTGAAACAAGAACCCCACGAGTCTTTTTACCAAAAACCTCTTTACTCACAACCTAACTCAAGGTACGAAAGACCTTCTGAAACCTTCTCGTATTCTTATTTTCCACAAAACACCATGCAACCCCCTATGCAACACTCTATGCAGAACTCTATCCAACCGCAACCTCATATGCAACCTTATATGCAGCCCCAAATGCAAAGCACCTACTCAGAGAGAAACAGAGAGTTCCCTCGCTACGAAGAACCTAACTACGCATTCCTTTCGCGGCCTCCTTCCATTCCTAACTTTTCATATTTTAAGTAACATTATAGTTTTCTCAGTCCCAAAAAGGCTTCAGGCGAAGGATCCCCGTAGTAAGTCAGGGACACCCTTGCTCTTGCAGGCAAAGCCACAAAGTCAATGTTGCTCAAACCCACTAAGTTACCGTCTGGGTGCCTTGTTACTTTTCCGTCCTGGTTGCCTCCGCGCAACACAATGTCTCCATTTACAAGTAACTCCACTCTGGGCATGGTAGGTGCAAACACTCCGTAAACCACTTCATAAAGTCCAGGAGCCACTGCCATTACACTAGGCATTCCTTTTTCCCATAAAAAGTTGTCAGGACAAGTGTTAACGCACTCTACTTCCCAACCAATTCCGTTAGCTCTGACTTCTCCAGACTTGCATATCCACCTTCCTACACAGTTTTCTCCACACAGAGTTTCATTGATGACTGCTTGTTCTTCAAGGTAAGTGTCGAACTCTCTGCGGTTCTGGTCTACTTTAGAGTAGATTTCGTCCACCACCAAATTTAGTTTGCTAAGGCTGACTTTCTCTTTGAGCCAAATGTTTACTTCGTTCGCGTAAGCCTTCTGCTCAAGTTCAGACTTAAGTGAGTCAAGTGATTTCTGCACTAAAGCAAGTTTGTCCCAAACCTTAGAAACTTCACTGCTTTTAAGGTCTTCAAGGTTTGACTTGATTCTGTCAATTGAGTAACTGAAGTCTGAAAACTGGGACTTAACTTCTCCTTGGTCTGACTTTTCGTTAATTCTGTACTGGAGTTCCCTTTCCTTTTTAGCAAGACTGTCACTGAATTGGTCTCTTGTGTTGTGCAGCTGAGCAACTAGTTCTTGGTAGGTCCTGTTAACTTTGTCTTCGAACTCCTTAATGTCTACCTTGGCTTCGTTGAGTTTCCTGAGTTCAGTTCTGTCAGACTTACTGTTGTGGACTTCTTTGATTTGTGACTTGTTAGTGTCAATCTCTTCTTTGAGTCTTTGAACTTCTTCGTTGAGTTTGGAAGTGTAGAAGTGTTTCAGAAAAGAAGTAGTTTCTGAAAGGTCTTTTTGTTGTTGTTCAGAGGCTTCTTTGGACTCTTTGTCAAGTGAGTTTAAGTTGCTTTCAAGCATTTTGCAGTAGTTGTCTAGGTTTGAGTATCTGGTGTTCATTTCTGACTGCATGTTTTGGTTTTCTAGACTCAAAGAGTACCTGAGTTTTTCTAGCCTTTGGTGAACGTCTTCTTTGTAGTTTTCCATAGCTTTGACCACGTTGTCTGCATCAGCTTTTTTAGCAACAGCATTTGCGAGCTTTTCGAATTCAGAGTAGTTAGTTTTGGTGTCTAGTTCTGTGTAAAAGTTCTTTTGGGTTTCTTCTAGTTGGTATGAAAGACCTGAGTGCAGGTCCTCAATTCTTCTGTTAAGTTCCCTTTTTGTAAGGCTGATGGTGTTGCTTAGTGAGTCCACCTCAGCTCTTTGAGAAGAAGATTCGTGAGCAATCAGTTTGTTGACTTCTTGTCTGTCAGCTTTGTTTTGCATTTCGCTGTTGAGTAACTCCACCGAAGAGCAGTCAGCTTTTTGTTCTAAAGAACCAAACAAAGACTCAATTTCTGAATAGTCTGCTTTGGTTTCTAAGATGCTTTCCATTTCAGACCTGTTGGCTTTACGCTGCAGTAAGTTAGTTACTGATTCTTTGTTAGCTTTAGTTTCAAGTTGTTCTTGGACCTCGCCTACTTTGGAGTCAAGCAACGACTGCACGTACATTAAGTCTTTTTGGGAAGCACAGTACTTAAGTTGTTTGTAGGTATCGTTCTGGACTTCTTCGAGAATAGCTCTGAGGGCCCGGATTTCAGAGTGCACTTCTCTAGAATCAGCTTTGGACTCAAGCAGGTTTTCTAAGTCTTGGTAACTAACTTTGTTGCCTATTAAGTACTGAAGGTCTGCTCTGCTGACTTTGTCTTCAAGCAAGGTGTAGATGTCGTTCATGTTAGTTTTGGACTCAAGGGTGCTCCTCATGTCTGTTAGGGATCGAGACACTTCAGAAATGTTAGCTTTAACTGCCAGTGCAGAGTTAAGCTCGGACTTGGTAGCTCTTGAAGGAAGTTGCATTTCCAGTTCTTTAATAGCTGCTCCTTGTGTTTTAACTACATCTGACAGTGCTTTGAACGTTAGCCTAACAATGTCTGGAATAGATCGCCAGTCGTTTTTCCCGTGGAGTAAGTCTTCTACTATCATTGGACTGTAAGGGTCTACTTCGTTTCTGATTCGGCTTTGGTACTTCAGTGGACTGCTCATTTTACCGTTAATAATTACAAAATGGACTACAGAATACCTGAGTGGTTCAGCCCTAAAAGGTACGAACTCTTCATTGATGTTACTCCGAACCACTTCACAGGAAGTGTAGTTATTGACTTAGAAGTAAACCAACCAACTAAAGAAATCCCCATTCACGCAGTAAGTCCGCTTAGAATTCTTTCAGCAGAAATTGTTTCTCCTGTGCGCTCAGAACTTAGTTTAGAGTCCTTTGCTTACGAAATGACTTTGTTGAAAGCTAACCAAGAACTGCAAAACAGGTTAGTTGTAAAAATACTTTTTGTTTCAAAGTATTTGTCAGACGGAAGGGGGTGCTATGTCACTTACTTTCCTGACTCCAAAATGATCTCTACTCACTTTGCACCTACTTTTGCACGCATGGCCTTTCCTTGCATGGATGAACCTAGTAAAAAGTCCGTTTTCAAACTCACAGTCTCTTGTGAGATTGGCTACNAAGTAGTTTCCAATAGCCAGCTTTACAATTTACAGACTCAGGGCCACAATCAAGTCTATGAATTCTGCGAATCGCCCCTTATGCCAACTTACTTAGTGCACTGGAGTGTATTCAAGCCAAACTCTCGCAGCAAGAATGGCATTGTAAGTGCATACAGCTACTCCCCCGCTTGTGAAGGGTTTGTGGACTTAGCAGCAAATGCTTTAGAGTACTTTTCGGAGTACTTAAACTTTGAGTACCCTCTTCCAAAACTAGACCTTATTTCAGTGGCCTGCATGAGTGTTTCAGCTATGGAAAACTGGGGGTGCATTTGTTTCCACTCAAGTGTTATGGAGAACTCGAGAAACACAAGGGTCAGTTATATGGTTCTGCTTCACGAACTCGCCCATAACTGGTTTGGGAACTTAGTGACTATGGAATGGGTAAGAATTACTTAGTGGGATCACCTTTGGCTCAAAGAAGGCTTTGCCAGACACTTCGAGTACTACGGACTAAACGCACTTAAACCAAGTATGAAGATGCTTGTTTACATGATTCAGAACCTTATGGAGCCAGCTTTTAACTTTGACATATTCAAGCATCCTCTTCACCAAAGATGCAAGTCTAGTTCTGAGATAGTTAATGCCTACGATACTATTGTTTACTCAAAAGGAGGAATAGTTGTTTCTATGGTCAGAAATGTTTTGGGAGAACTGAGATTCAGAAGCTTGCTCAGGGAGTACATAAAGCGGTACAAATGGGGAGTTGCTACTACAGAGAACTTCTTAGCTCTCTTGGAGGAGTTCGGGAGTTCTATTGACTTTAGAGGCTGGGTTATGCAGGACTGCTACCCCTTAGTAGAAGTAGAGGTCCACTGTATCTCCCAGAAAAAGTTTTCAGGAGATACTGGGGAGTTGTGGGAGATTCCCATAGAGTATGTGTGTCAGCACGGAGTAGTAAGAGTGAACTTAACTCAAAGAAGTATGGGTTTGGAAGACCCTGGAGAAATGATAAAGCTTAACCACAAAGGCTGGGGGTACTACAGAACTGTGTACTCAAAAGAAGCTCTTGAACTTGTGTGCAGGAGTTTATATTCTCTGGGTTTAGAAGACAGACTGCACTTAATGACTGAAGCCATGGCCTTGAATGCCAGGAGTGTAGTTTCTGATTGGTACATTGCTAAGTTGCTGCTTTCTTATCCAGTTGAAACAGAGTCTGAGTGCTTTGCAACCCTAGAAAGCTGTTTTTCAAAAGTGTTCAAAAGACACAAAGTTTACTCGCCCAGCTTCACTAGAAAGTTTTCAGAGGTATTTTCTGTTTACATAAAGGAACTTAACCTGCAAAGCTTGGAAAGTAAAGACATTCCANTAGTTACTAGTCTTATGACTTACGGACTAAACCTAGAACTGGCTGAGTTAGTTCAAAAAAATCCAGTGCCTAGGAAACTCCATAGAATAGCTGTGGCTTTGAGCAGGGATTTAGAAGCAGCTAAAGATTTGGTGAGTCAGGATTCTAGCTTTCTGAGTCTGGTATTTAAGCACAATCTCTCTGTTAGTGTTCTGAGACATTTCCTTAACTTTGCTTTTGAGACTCAGTTTGGAGATGCTTTAGAAGAGCCAACCTACAAAGAGTTTCTAGCAGAAGCCATTGCTTTAGAAGCTTTGGAAACTCTAAAAACTCTGAACTCAGAATACCTAGAGTTCCTAAAAACCATGCTGGAAAAGTTACTCAAGAGTCCCTACTACTACAACGCCCGCCTGATGAGTCTATTCCAAGAAGTTTCTGAGTCGACTGGCTTGTTTGAAGAACTGGTTCCAAAAGTCCATGAGCTCAACTCACTCTTTAGTGCAGAGTTAAATGAGCTGCTTGGAGTAAACTAATTAAATTGTTAATGGAAAAAATAGGAAGTGTCAGGAAAGAAGCCATTACAAACTACGAAGTACTGCAGTGCTTGAGACAGTACTCTAAACACAGACAAGAAGACTCCCAACAAACAGAACTAGAACAGCAAGTAAAAGAGTACCTGAACTCTACTCCTGTGCAAAAACTCACTAGAGAACAGATAGAAAACCAAGTTACTAACTTAGCAGGTCTAGCACTCAGCAAAGCCGAGAAACTGCAACTGTTGAACTTGCAGCCCACTACTGTGGTTGAGCTGTACTTAGTGATGAGTAACTTAGAAGAACGCTTCAGTGAAGAAGAAATCCAAACAATTTTGAAGAGCTTTAACACAGAATAATATATGGAAAAGTTTGAGTACTTCCAGTTAATATCTAATTTGAAGCACCTTCCACGGAAAGGCTGGGTGGAAAGAGGAGTCAACCAACCAGAAACAGTAGCTAGTCACATGTACAGGATGGCAATGTGTGCTTTTGCGTTAAAAGGAACTTATGACTTAGAAAAGGTCATTAAGATGTGTTTGGTCCACGACGTAGGAGAAAGCATAGTGGGGGACATCACACCAGCAGATAACGTTGCTCCAGAAGAAAAGTACAGACAAGAAGAACAAGCTGTGCAGCACATTGCGAGTTTATTGCCTGTTTGGGGAAAAGAGCAGGTGCTTGCCCTTTGGAAAGCTTACGAAGAAGAAGACTCAGTGGAAGCTGCAGTGGTGCGGGACTTAGACAAATTCGACATGGTAGTTCAGGCTTTTGAGTACGAACAAAAACAAGGCAAGAACCTAAGCGGGTTCTTCCAAGGCGTGGATGTGTTCAAAACTGAAGAGATTAGGGAGTGGGCCCAAGAACTGTACCAAAGGAGAAACACCTACTTTAACAACTCAAGCTTAAGCTAAAGCGTACTAGCAACAATTATTTTCATAGTTTTTACGGATTGGTGCCAAGTGAGTGCCTTGCTTGAGAGTAGAGTCCTTGATCAGTGTTCGGTTTTTGAGACGACGTTTGTAAATCTCGCCGAGAAGGGACTTAAACGCTTCTTTAACGTTGATGTCTTGAGTAGCTGAAGTTTCTTTGTACATCAACTGGTGGGCTTCAGCGAAGTCCTGGGCTTCTTGGGTCTGCACCTGGCGTCCTATTTCCTGGCTGAGATCAACTTTGTTGCCCACAAGCATGATAACAATGTCAGGCCCAGCATGGTCTCGGATTTCTTCAATCCAGCGGGTAACACTTCTGAAGGAGTTGCGATTAGTTACATCGTAAACTAAAAGGGACCCTGCAGCTCTTCGGTAGTGAGCACTCGTAATCGACCTGTAGCGTTCTTGTCCAGCTGTGTCCCAGATTTGTGTTTTAACTATATCTCCGCTATCCAATTGAACAGTGTGAGTTACAAATTCTACCCCTATGGTGGGGTTGTGGTTCTTGGGGTCAGAGCCCTTCACAAACCGCGCTAGAAGGTGGGTTTTGCCCACGTAGGAGTCGCCTGCCAGCACTACTTTGTATAAAAAGTCAAAGCTCTCGTCATGTTTACGATGCATATTCAATATTCTATTAACGTCGCGATTAAATTTATTAAATCTACAAGTTGGATGGGAAAAAATCCTTCACCATATACCTTAATAAGGATAGAGGCAGCTTCTCTAGCTTAAAACTGTCCTTAGGGGTTCTGCGTTGCTTAACGCACTCTCTGTAAGCCCAGAGCACTTTTAGTCTTGGCTTTTCTGAAACCTTTTTGATAGAAAACACCTCTGAAGCATAGTTTTCTTTGCTGATTTGAATTAGTTGCCACCCAGAAACCGCCCACACAGACTCCTCGTGCACTACAGGCGGGAGGAATATGCAGGGTTCTTCTAACTTGCAAGGAAGCATTCCTACTTCTTGGTAGTCGTTTTCTTGGAAGTCCAGCACACCTACTTTGAGGTTCTCTGAAAGTATTTTGAAACAGGGGTCCTCCATGGACTCGTAGCCTCCGAAAACCAACAAGTTTTGGGAGTCCAAGCAAACACACGCAAAGGGGCCTAGAAGTGGAAGTCGAATGCTGACTCTAGTGGACTTCATGCTCAGCAAGTCGAACTGCACCATGTGGACTTCTTTGTCAAGTCCTGAAAACCTGCACCCGAAGGAATCCGTCAGCAAAGAAGTTTTCAAGACGTAAAGTTTGTTGTCGTGGAAACACCAGTTCTTTGCGTTAAGTCTGAGTCCTGTGTAGTGTTCCCTCCACTCAGTTGAATCACAGAGTTCGCAACTATACGCAGTGTCTTTTTCCGAAAACACCCAAACACAGGTAGAAGTAGCCAAAAGAATAGGTGAGGACACACTCCGAGGCAGCAGGGGCAGAGTGCTAGCAGTTCTTGCTAAGTAATGGTCGTATAGGATTGCTTTGTTCCTCCAGCAAAATAAGATAGTTTTTTTGTTAACAGGAATAAAAGAAGCTGTAGTTGGACAGGGAGCCGGTTCTTTTCGGACTTCCAGCCCTTTGAGATCAATGATTATTAGCATGCGGGGGTACTTAAGACATGCTGTGTAGTCGATTTCCATTATAGTTTATGGCAATAATTATTAGTTAATTGACTTATTATGTAGATCCAAAGAATCGTCGGGAAAGGGTTTTCTAAGTCTGTGGAGGCTTCTTTTATTGGGAGTTGCTTTTTCAGGACTCATGGAAAAAGCTTTGAGAGAAAGGTCTTTTTTAAGCTGGGACTGAGAAAAAGACTTTTGCGGAGAAAGACCAGGTTTAGGTTCAAAGTCGTTAATAGACACTTCCAGAATGTCCTTGGACCTTACGTTGAAGTGGCTCACGTTGTGAAGGACAACCTTCTTCCTAGTTGAAAAGTAGGGTTCTTGGTATATAGAACTGATTTTGCGTTGTCTAGTTTGGCGGTCTTTAAGGATTCTTTCTCCAAGGAGTTTAAGTCTTTCCTCTATCACTATGTTCATTTTCCGCATTATAATTCCTCTTACGTGACGCGAGTTTTTTGCCACTGGACTGCGTTTGCTTTCTCTGAGCAAAAAGTGTTTCTGGGAGGTTGGTGTGACGCTCCGCAGCATTGGGAACTGCTTTGCGTGGGAATAACTGAAGTAGTTGTTGCTCATGCTTTTTCAGGTTCGTTAAATTATTTACAGGCATTGCAAAGAACACTTTGCACATAAATATGGTAGAGGCATCGGACTTCCTTTCGAGGATGTGTTTTATACTTATAGTTGTTCAGACTGCTTTGTATATAAGCATGAGACTGGGACTTAAGTTGGGAGTGAGTCTTTTCACTAGTGTTCCCAAAACAGCCAAACTAGTAATTGGGTCAATGCTGTTGGTGCTTTGTGCTAATTACTCTTTAAGTGTACTAAATACAAACCTTGGGCACTTTAAAGCCCTAACCTACTTCACGCTGTTGCTAGTCATGAAGTTCAATGAGGACTATGCAAATTTGCTTGAAAAACAAGAAAAAGCCACCATGAACGTAGATGTACTCCAGAAACAAGCTAAACAGCAAGCTGAAGCCTACATGAAGCTCCTGAACGAAAAACCCCAGGACGAGATCTCCGACGTAAGGCTAAGGAAAGCCCAAGAACAGATTCAGGACCTCAAAGACCAGGTTCAAAGACTGTCCCAAGAAAACGAAGAAATGAGGCGCAAGGGACTTAACCCCAAAAAGGACCAGTGAGTTTAAGGTCGTTAAATTAAGTCTAGGTTAAGTTATTTCAAGGTGTTGAAAAAATGAAAGAGCTCTGGAGTATTTGCTTAGTGACTTTCTTAGCAGTGACTGCAGCACAAGTGGCCAGAGAGACTGAGCACAGCTCAATCAGAGGTTACGGAGTGCAGGAAATATATAACTATCAAGCTACAAACAAAGGTTATGAAACTCTAGATCATGCAACTTTGTACTGGAATGTTTCAAGCACCCAAGTCACCTTCAACCTTACTATTGACCCAGAAGTGCACGAGTTTTACAACTGGTTCGGAATTGGACTCAAAGATCCCTCTGATTCAGTTTCAATGATTAACGCAGACTTTGCTGTGGTGAGGAACATTGGCCTCATTGGGGTTTTAAACAACGATGTGACCGTGTCTCAGATGAACACTTTTGGTTACAAAAATAATTCGCGCCCCAAAAATAACACAGATAACGACCTTTTCAACATAACTACTGAATTTTCAACTTATACTGGAAAATTCTGGGCAAGTTGGACTAAAGACTTAAACACCTCTACTGATGAAACTCTTAATTTGACTAAAGGAAGCACTTACACTTTACTCTATGCCTACGGAACGATCAAAGACTACGTGATACAACCTCACTCTAGTTCTGACAGAGGCTACGGAGAGATCACTCTTTCTAACGACTTTTCTGGAAAGGCAAACATTCCTTTCCGGAAAAAAGGTAAAGCAAAACCCAAAGACGCCGAGTTAGAGTGGCAGGTTTTCGACGATAGAGTTATTTTCAATCTTACTATCGACTCGAATGTAGTTAGAAACTACGACTGGTATGGAATTGGACTGAAAAACTCTTCCAGCGACCCTTTGATGGTTGATGCTGACTATATGGTATTCAAGAACATATCTGAAGTTAACCCTAGAAACTTCTTGCACATGAACACCTTCAATGCTACTACGAACCGCCGTCCTTACAATGACACTAACAATGAAATTACGAAAAAATTCGGCTCTACAGATGAAAATGGAAAGGTGTCACTATTATGGGCTAGAGAGCTGGATATTTCTACGAATGAAACCCTAATGTTAACTCAGGGAAGTGACTACACTCTACTTTATGCCTACGGAAAAGTAGCTGACGACACCATCCAGAAGCACGAAAGTAGTAACAGGGGCTATATCCAAATCACTTTGTCGAACAACTACCAAGAAAGCAGTGGTTTAGGTCTTTATTCCTTACTATTTCTATCAGTCCTTCAGCTCCTTTAAGTAATCAAAGCTTTTAAAGTCTAATTAGGTATCATGGCTATATTAGTCATCCAATGATACTTTTAAGCACAACTACTGGTTGTGCAGTATTATTTTGAATCCGAGGTTTCAGTGTTGCCTCCGAATGCAAAAACTCTGTTTTCGATTGGTTGATCGTGAGAAAAGTCCTCGTCTTTGAAGTTCCTGAAAGCTTCTAGGTAGATGTCATTCATGCTTTGGAACTCTTCAAGG
>PR_CR_10_Liq_1_inCRDRAFT_1000868_pt1 | contig 18018 bp, 10 predicted proteins | sample PRCRCaboRojoPR_3_FD_10241 | JGI IMG/M metagenome (IMG submission 10241)
ATGCCCCAACCCAGACGCTTGCATAGGGTCACCCGAAAACTCCAACTACCTAGGCAACTGCTCAGAAGGCTACAGAGGACACATGTGCCAAGCCTGTGAAAGGGGTTATTTCAAAACATTTGAAAGCACCTGCACAGTTTGTCCTAATCCTACTTTGAACATTCTGAGATTAATTGGAATGATTGCATTCATGGGGGGATACAACATATTCCTTGTAATGACTACGCTGAAAGCAGCTTACGAACCTGAGTCACTTTCTTCAATCTACATGAAAATATTGACTAACTACACTCAATTGGCCTACTTAACCACTAAGTTCAAGTTAAGATGGCCTAAGGTAGTTTTAGAACTATTTTCTATTCAAAAAACAACTCTTTCGCTTCCAGAACAATTATTTTCAGTTGAGTGCTATTTACAAAATAGTGGAGACTCCTTTGAAAATGCAGTACTTTTTAAGGCACTTATTATGTCGCTGCTTCCACTATCGCTTTGTGTAGCAACCTTACTGGTGTGGGGAGTCATAAGCATCAAGAAGGGTAGCTCTGAACCAATGAAGAAGCAACTAGTGGCAACCCTGATAATACTGTTTTTCACAGTCCATCCCATTATTATCAACTCCTTGTTTTCAGTGTTTTCTTGCAGAGAAATAGAGGGACTAGGGATGTGGCTGATTCAGGATCTGGAAGTAGAGTGTTGGGACAGCACCCACACCTTATACTCAATGGGAGTTGCTTTGCCTGGAATCATTGTGTGGGGTATAGCCACTCCTGCATTTATTGTTTGGATTATGCAAAAACGCAGAAAGTACCTCCACAGACTAGAAAACAAGCTTAGATTTGGGTTCGTGTTCAACGGGTATAGAGTAGACAGGTTCTACTGGGAGTTTTTGATTATGTACAGGGAAGTAGTGCTGATTGCCCTGGGTGTTTTTTTCTCAAGAGTCTCAGTGATGATCCAGACTCTGACTTGCTTGGCTGTGCTGTCGTTATTCTGTTATTTTCACGTCAGAGAAAAGCCCTTCATCGAAAGCCACCTCAACGATATGGAAACTAGGTCATTGATCACAGCTACAGTCACTGTGTACTTTGGACTCTATTACTTTTCGGAGGATTTGGACGATATATCAGAGTTCATTTTGTTTATGGTGATTTGCCTAAGCAATGCCTGGTTTCTTGTTTACTGGCTCTGGTACTTTTTGAAAGCAGAACTGATAAGCTTAGTAAACAAGTTTCCAAGTATAAAGCAAAGAGTATTCAAATCAGACGGATTTGACAGCGAAATGTACACTGACAACAGCTACAGAAGGGGCAAAATTACTGTAGACGGAGTGACTCTGTACACTATGCTAAGTCGCGAAACTCCAGAAGAAGACCCTCTGCCCGGAATATACACGATGCTAGACTTGTACCGAGAAGCTTTTAAATACATAGATGATGAGCCAGAAGACTTTAAGGAGCAAGAGATCGAAGAAGAAGATAAGTACCCGGAAGAAGAATGCATAGAAGCACTTCAAATTACTGACTTGTAAAATAGAAAGGTTTGGAAGAAACTGAAGTCGTTAAGTAAATTATAAAATATCTAAGAGTGTTAAAGTTTTTATTGTTAAACAGGTCACTGCCTATTGGAACTTTAGTGGGATTTAGTGGACCAAGACTTGAGGAAAGAAACTAATCTTTGTTTGGAAAACAACTGGGAAAAGTATGAGGTTTACAATGAAATTTTGGAAACTTCATTCAGGAGAGAAACAACTTTCAAAAGCCAAAGCAACTATGAAAGCCTGCAGCCTGCTGAAGTTTTTGTGAAGTTCTTTACAGAAGAGCTTCTTGAGAGTATAGTCGAGTACACCAACAAAGCAGAGTCTCTGGGACAAGGCTTGCAGTGGAGTAGTTTAACAAAGACGAATTAAAAGCTCTTTTGGGGATTACTATTATGATGAGTGACCTCTATCTCAAGTTGCTACAGAAATGAACTCTACAAAAGAAAAAGGCCAATGGCTCCAAAGTCATACCCTACATGATAAATGAGTGCAACTCTATATGAAGGGAGTTGAACTGTTTGACCAAATGATGGGGTACTTGTAGTACCCCACAAAACACTAAAGTGGTGGAAAACGTGCTTTTTTACTTTTGGAAGTTGCTCTCCACAGAATGCAAGTAGTGGAGTCGCTTACTCAAGCCAGGATACTTAAGAGGCAAGCTAAGAAGACATCTTTGTCTAGAAAAATCAAGTGGAAAGAAAGCAAGTCAGTTGCTTGTGTAAGGTTTTTTGTGTGTAGAAATACTCAGCTGCAATGCTTGTGCTGCGAAAGAATATTCCACTTAAAATTTAAACCTAATCGTTAACTTCAAGTTCTTCTTCAGTCACTTGCACTTGAGTAATTGACTTAGTTTTAAGGTCAAAAGAGTATAGCTGGGAATTGTCTAGCACAAAGTAAACTTGATCTCCATGTTGTTTAGGGAACCCGTAAATGTTTCCCAAGTTTACTTCAGTGAAGTGTTTGGTTTTGATGTTGTTTGCTCGAGTGTTGATTTCGTATATTCCATCTCCAGCTTGCATCAGAAACAGCTTTGTTTGGCTTCTGCAAATAAGCTTGTACTGGTTGGCGACGAACCCATTGATTCGGTTGTAAGTTAGAGTTTCTGGGTCAAAAATGAAGATGCATGGCAAACTGTAGCTAGTTATGTATATTTTGTCCTCGAAGACCACACAAGAATTGCTCGAGTTTGCGTTACTAGGTAAGGCAGTTATTGATTGCCATTCTCCTGAAAGCTTGTACCTAAAAGCCTGAGTTGGGCCAGAATTCCCCCCGAACATGTAAACTGACTCCTTGTAGTAGGCAGCACAGGCATGAGACTGGGGGTGGTTTTGAACTTCCTCAACTTCCATACTTCCGAGGTTCCATATAAACCCTGTGTTAAACGGTCCATGGCCCCCATAGAAAAAAATTCTACCGTCTGGAAGGGTGCAAGAAGTCGAGTAGTACGCAGTGCGATTCTGGATGTTGATTGAGTGCACTCTTTTAGTCTTTTTGGCTAAGTTTATTTCAGTTATGTCCTTAACGTTGTACCCTTCAACGAAAAATATAGAACTGGACTGGTACAACTCAGAGTATTCTTCAAAAGGCAACTCAATATGCCCGTACTGAGGCTGAGGGCCTTCGAGAACTTTAAAGGGAACTTCCAGTGCGAAAGATTCCTTGGCATTGTGGAGTAGCATTGAAATGTTTAAGTTAAACTTGGGCGAAGTCCAGGATGCTATGGCTGCTTTTAAGTCTTCAGGCTTACTTCCCACTAAAGAAAGTATTTCTGAGCTTTCCTTTTCGACCTTTACAGTTGTAGTTTCCGAAAGTTCCTCTATCAACCTGCTGCATATTTCTTGTGACTCAGTAATGAATACTAGTGCTTGTTTGGTTCTTTTTTGAACTATTTCAATGGCTTCTTTGGACCTTCGGAGCACTTCTGACTTGAGTAGTTGGAGTTCATTGAATATTTGATGGAGTTTTTCGTGGGTGAGGGTAATGTTTTTTTCAGCATTGATGATTTGGACTGGCCTTGGAACGTGGGGTTTGTCGGAGGGTTCTAGGAGATGCCAGACTATTGTGTGGGAGCAAAATTTTCCAGGGGGGTCTGAGCAAGGGCATTCGAGTATGTAACCTCCGCAGTCGGAGTCGTGACACACTCTGGACATTTATCTATAAAGTTAATTAATTAATTAAAAGAGTTCTTTACAATTTCAGTTGCTTCTCTGTCGCTGAGTATTTTTTTGTTTAGTCTGTTGGCTCTGGGTTTTTTGTTTTTCTTGAGAGAAGCAATTTGGGAAAAGAGTTTAGTTTTTAGCTTTTCAATGTCGCTTTGGATGGAGGTCTGACTTAACTCCTTGTTTCTTTTGAGCAAGTTGGCTGAGGCTGCTCGGGACTTTTTAGTTGAGTAGTTATTTATGAAGTTGATGGTTTCAAAGCAAGGCTGGGCTCTTTTAGAAACAGACTTTCGTTGGAGTCTTGCTTTTTTTAAGTTAGATAGCTTCATTTGTGGAGACACTGAACTCTTGATTTGTTTGAGTTCTTTGTGCATCTTTTCGATGAGCTGGTTTTTGTGTAGTATTTCTTTCTGGGCCTGCATGGCTTCTTGTTTTATTTTTGAGTTCTGCATCTGGAGTTCTAGTTTTTCAGCTTTGAGGGTCCTGAGTGAAGTTTGCAGTTCAATGACTTCCTTTTTGGTTTGGTCTTTGATGAGACTTACTCTGAACTCCAAGTCTTTTCTGTCTTCTAAGTTTTTGTGGAGTTTCTGGTTTAGTTCTACCAGCAAAGACTCGTTTTGGGAACTGTTCTTTCCAACTGAGTTGTTTTTGTTGTGGAAGTTGAGTCTTTCTACTTCGTTTAAGGCGTTTTTGAGTTCCCAGAACTCCTCAAAGTTGGCTTGGAGTTGCTTTTCAATAGGGTCAGAAGGGGCTTGGTAGTTGGGTTTGTTTCTTTCCAGCAACTGGGACTTCAGGCACTTAACTTCCAGTTTTAGTTTTTCAATGGACTCTTCTGTGCGTTTGTTTTGAGAAACCTTTTTTTGGATCAGGGTTGCTCTTTGGGCGTACTTCATGGTGTTGAGGGTTTCTTCAATGGCTGAAATGCAAGGAGACACACAGGCTATCATAACGCAGACTGTGTTGCCTCCCAAAGAGTCTTTAAGTAGCCTCGTAAGTTTGGAGTCTCTGTAAGGCACGAAGCTTTGTTTCTTCTTGGGGTCTGAAAGAATGTTTATGCAGTTCCCAAGAGCTAACAAACTTTTGTTGATCTTCGAACCTTCAAAAGTCCTTATTTTCTTGTTTTCAGAAAGCATAGCTTTTTCAGACCCTGCTAAGTCAATCATGCTGAGTTTGGAGTTGTAAACTTCAGTAAGTTGGGCAGAGTCATAAAACTTCTGTTCAACGTTTACTTGGATGATGGCGTGAGACCTTGTTGAGAACTCGTTGTTTAGAGTAGATGCCATGATTCTGAGTTCGTTGCCAACGCCAATTAAGTTTTCAGCTTGTTCCAAACTTTCTATTTGGACTTCTTTGGACTCAGGAATCAAGACTCCTTTAACGGGGTCCTCAACAACGTTGAGGCTTTTGTGTTGAGTGCTTTGGTTCAAAAGGTCCCTAACACCTTCGTTGTATATCTCGAGGTAACTTACTTTGACATTGAAAACACTTCCAGAGGCCCTGAGTGCTTCGAACAAGTCCTTTAAGGCGTAGAAGAGTACTCCTGGTTCAGCAACATCCAAAATAGAACTTCCTAGGATTGTGTGGCTTTTTCCAGTTCCGGTGGTTCCGTAAGCAAAACAAGTTAAGTTGAGGCCCTTTGCAAGATTTCCAATTAAGTTTTGGAGAGTTGCTTTGTAAGTAAAGTAGTTGTTTGTTTCGTTACTAATTACACCCTCAAATGAAAAAGTGTAGTCCTTCAGAGTAAGTCCCTTCAGTTCATTGACAAACACTGAGTTGCCTTCAACTTTAAGTATGCTCTTTTGAGGAGATTCTGAGTTCTTGAAGGGCCTAACTCTTAAGTAGACTCGGAATGTTTTGCTTTCCATTTAATAATGAACCACTTTCTTGAGCAAGAAACAAGTATTTCCAAACAACTAGTGCTGGACTTCTTCAACTCCCAAGGAAAAGACACACTCATCAAAGAACTGAGTTTAGCAGCATTTGAGTTGGTCAGCCAGAACAAAGAAAACCAAGTTGAGGTTTTGGTAGAAGGACTAGTGGACTTGACTCTTTCTGGGAAACTCGAGTTAACCCTGGTTCTTAACTTGCTAGAAGACCTGCTTGAAATCGCTAACAGACAAAGTGTTTATGTGTTGTTTGGCTTCCTCGAAAAACTAGTTCCTGAACCTATTGTAAACTATAGTTAGACTAATGACAAAGCCAAATACCAGTTCTTGAGAATAGCCAACAGTGTTCTGAAAAAACTTTCACGGTCCCAAGACTCCAAACTTAGGTTCAGAGTGCATTTGCTGCTTGGTTCTGCATTGCCCCAAATTACAGACCGCTCAGCAGTAAACTTGAGAGGGGCTTTTTCAAACCGAAAGTTGAAACTGCCTGCAGTGTTTGATGAGCATTTCAGTCAAGTCAGGAAAATAGTTGAAGCCTCCAAAGACCCCCAGACTTACTGCAAAGGAACAAACATAGACTTGGTCATGCAAGACGCTGAAAAACTGCTGAACTTTTTGGACGAAGTCAAAACGGTGGAGATCCCTGACTCCTGTTTTGCTATTCAAGAAACCGTTATAGACTTTCAACTAAAGGACTTTAACTTTGTGTGTTACTTAGTTTCTCAAATTGCTTTATTGTGCCAAACTGTGCTCAACCCAGCTAACCAAACCCAGACAACAGACTTTGACTACACTGAAGTTACAAAGGCCAAAATCAATTCTGTTTGGAAGCATGCAGCTGCTAGTTTAGAGAAGCACAGCAAAACAGTGTCTGACTTGGTGGAAGTTGCCATCAAAAGGGAAACTCAGTGGGTTAAGTGGAAGTTAGAAGGATGTCCTTCGTTTGAAAAAGTCCCAGCAACTGAGGCGACTTCAGTGATGGAAAACGACCTTGAAGAAGGCGAAGTAGTGAGTTACGACCAAACAGCTCCTTCCACTAACCCTTTGTTTGAACAAAACGAACTACTGCCTACCATGGAGACTTACCTCGCAAGAGTTTACCAAGACATGGACCCTGAGGAAGAAATAGAAGAAGAGTTCAAGGTCAAAAAAGACCCTGTGTACTCTTGGAGGTGTCTCAGACTGGTTTCATTCAGCAACTTGGAAGTTTTTAAGAAGTTCAACTTTCCCGAAATAGAAGGAGTAGCTAAGGCTTTGAGAGGAGACGCTAAAGACCTAGAATTCCAAACAAACTTAGTTTTCCACTTCAGTTTGTTAGAAAAACCCTTAATTGAAGTTTACACCACAGAAGAGACCTTTCCCCAAAAGCACCAAAGAGACCACTTCCCCGAAGAATCGCCCTCCAAAGTTCCAAAGCCTAATTAAATTATGTCGAAAAAGTAGTACCTAGAGTCAAGGTACTCAGACCCCATTTCTAAGTACTCTTCCTTCGTAACTAGTTCTCTTTGGGAGCTGTTTAGCCACCTCCAGTTAGAGTACTGGTCTCCTTTGCTGATATTGAAGCTTATGTTTGTGTCTAGAGAAGCACGAAGGTCTTTTTCCAAGCGCTGCTGCAACCCACTGAAGTTAGAAGACCCACCCACAACTATGATGTTGTTGCACAAAACACTTTTAAGGGGGTCTGGAAGCGAGTTAACTACTTCTGCAAGGACTTCAGGAATTCCAGCTTGGTTGATTCCTATATCTGAGGGGTTGAACAGAAGCTCTGGCAAACTGATTTCTAAGTTGCCTAAGTCTAGAGTTTGCTTTTGGGTGGTGTCTTCATACTCCTTTAGGAAGTGGCCTTCCTCGTTGCCGTCAGGGAGCACATAGATTCTAGACCTGTGGTTGTGTTTGTACTTGCTGAGTTCAGTTAAAAAGTCAAAAGAAACCCTGCACAGCTTTTCTTTTATAAGGTTGACCAGCCAAGACTCTTCCCTCATGTCGTATTGTCTGAAAGATATTTGTTCCTTCAGGTAGTTAGTCAAGAGTTTCCCTCCCACGTCAATTCTTTTAGTAGCGTAGTTTATAGGTATTCCTGAGTAAACTGGCATTATTGAAGTTGCAGAGAACCCTACGTCAACTATTATTCCTGAACCTGCAAAACCTGTGGGGAGTCTAAGTCCAGTTAGAAACTGGAACTTTTCAAACATGAGTTCGTCGAGGTAAGCCCTAGAAGCAGAGGGACTGTATAAGGGATAATTCACTAGCAAGGAGTTTGCTGAACCAAGGGTTTTTTTCCAAACTTTAGACTGAAGTTGGGGGTCAACAAGTACTCCTCGTTGGACTGGACGCCTTACTTCAGACACTTCACTTAAAGTTTCAGGAGCCACAACTATTTCCCGACCAAACCTTGCAAGGCAGTTTTGGACCTGAGTGCACTCTTGGCCCTTTGTTGCGTATTTTAGGGTGTAGCCTCCGTTGTCGAGTATAATCATAATGTCCCGTGTAGCTTATTTCTATGATGAAAGCATAGGAAACTTTTACTACGGCCAAGGACACCCCATGAAGCCACACAGAGTAAGAATGACTCACCAACTCGTGCTTTCGTACAACCTGTTTCCCTACTTGGATGTATATGTAATTCACAACTAGAGTCCTCACTATGCCACAACTAAACAAATCCTTCAGTTCCACACTCCTGAGTACGTTAAGTTTTTGAAGCGTGCAGAAGTATCTTTACAAGAAAGAAGAACGAGGGATGACTGTCCTGTCTTTGAAAACATGTTTGAGTTCTCTCAAATCAGTGCAGGTGCCTCAATAGACTGTGCAATGGCTTTGAACCAAGGAGAAGCCGACATCTGCATTAACTGGGCAGGGGGACTTCACCACGCCAAAAAAGCAGAACCTTCGGGGTTTTGTTACGTGAATGATATTGTCTTGGGAATACTAGAACTACTTAAGTACCACCAACGTGTTCTTTACGTAGACATCGACGCACACCACGGAGACGGCGTTGAAGAAGCTTTTTACACTACAAACAGAGTGATGACTGTTTCTTTCCACAAGTTCGGCAACTTTTTTCCAGGTACAGGGGACATCAAGGACCTAGGGGTGGGTGAAGGAATGTACCACTCCCTTAACTTCCCACTTAAGTCAGGAATGACTGATGAAGCCTACGAAGAAATATTTAAACCCATCATGACAGAAGTGATTTACCACTACCAACCTTCAGCCATTGTGATGCAGTGTGGCACGGACTCCTTGGCACACGACAAGTTGGGCAAGTTCAACCTTACTTTGCGCGGCCACTCAGCTTGCTTAAGGTTTGTGAAGTCCTTTGGAGTTCCAACTATAGTTCTAGGGGGAGGGGGGTACACCATTCCAAACGTTGCGCGTTGTTGGGCTTACGAAACTGCAGTGTGTTTGGGTCTTCCTGAACTAGACAACCAACTGCCTTTTAACGACTACTACCAGTTTTACGGACCCAGTTACACACTCCATATTGAACCAGACAAAACCAAAGAAAACAGAAACACTAAGGAATACCTAGAGACTGCAATGATTCGCTGTTTGGAGCATGTAAGACGCCTCGAGGGAGCGCCAAGTGTTCAGTTTCAAGACGTCCCACCTGACTTTTTTTCTGATAGTTTGAAACACAGAGTCCAGAGAAGAAGTCCTTTTGAGTTTTAGAAATTAATAGTTAATAAACTCCACAAGCAAAAACTCCAGGCAGCTCTGTCTTCAAGTTCTTCTTGGAAAGAGCCTGCAGGCGTAATCACTTTAATTTCAGCCATCTGCTTATCATTCATGGTTCTTTCACTTTTGGCAGTTATAAGTACTACATAGGAACTAGCTGGAGAGAGTCCTGAGTAATTCTGGGTGACTAATTGCTTTTTTGTAACATTTTGACTAAACTGCAAAGTTGCTGGTTCGTTGTAGGGACCCAAACCTAAGGTAACTTGTCTGGAAGAAGGAAGTGCACTTGGACTCTCTAGAATTTGAGTGAAAACAGTTCCGTTAATACTCAGGGCCAGCTCTATACTTACACTGTTAGTTTCAACCTTAGTCACGGATGGTTCAATGTACCACTCAGGTCTGTTGCTATCAATAACCCTTATTGAGTCTACTAAGTTAAAAAAAGGTGTTAGGGTTATGTTGTAGGTTTCCAGTGCTTTTTCAATATCTCGATGAGACACAGAGTAAGTCAAAAGGTCTTTAGGAGAAGGTAGGTCAGCGCTGCTGTGGAGCTCAAAACCCAGAGTGTTAAAATCTTCGTAAGTGATTATTAAATTGGTTTCTTCAACTACTAAAAGTTCTGAAATAGCACTAAGTATTTGATGAGATAAACCTTCAACACTTTGTGAAAATTCTAACGAAAATGCTGCTGAGTTGTAAACTTCAGAGGTGTAAAACTCAATGCTGAAGACCCTGTCCATTTCGTTGCCAGTTTGGTCAACAAAAGTTCCGTATAAGATGTAGTCATACTCTGGTTTGAGGTTACTGATTTGGAAGTTGTACAGTAAACTCGACCCTATGTAACTAGTAAAGTAGTTTGGAGTTGCTTCTTGTGCTAAAGTAACTAAAGTTTTTTTGACAGGGGGTTTTAGTCCTCTTTCGCCATAAGTCCAGTAAAAGTAACATGGCTCTGATGCCTGAATAGTTGCGTCTACCGAAGTCATTTTCCTTGGGTAGTTAATTAGGAAAGACAAAAGTTCTGGAGGGTCGGTGTCAGAGCTTTGAACAGCAACAGTCATAGTGGTTGTTTCTAGGTAGAATTGCTGGCTCTGCAAGAGTTCAAATTTGATTTGGTAATTTTCTGGCTCGACTGATTCATCAACTTGCACTTTAAACTGGGTTGTGTCTTTTCCAGGCAAGAACTCTATGGGAGAGACCCTGAAGCCTTCTTTAATTGAAGCTTGTATTGATAAGGTGTTAGAAGGAGGCATTTGGGCATGCACTAGAATTGGAATGGAGGTTATTCCAGGTACTAAAGGAGGAATTCTTTCAATGCTGACAACGAACTGGTTCTTGCTAGACAAGGATAAAAGCGAATAAGGGGGTTCATGGTAGCTAGAGTCTTCATCCATATTCCACTCAATAACATAGTCTCCTTCTTCTAGAAAACTGCTGCAAGTCACTTGGAATTCTAGCTGGGTTTTGCCTTTGTCGAAGTAAATAACTTCTGGGTGTATTCTAGGCAAGCTCTTATCTACAAAACTAAGTACTTTGGGCCTGAATACAAGGCTTTTTTTTAGAGGAATTTTGCTTGAAGGTGTTTGAATTGTAACAGTGTCAGTTACTCCGGAATTCATTTGCAAGTTGTAGTCTGTGTAAATTCTATGTTTGGTTTCTTGGAAACTGAGTGTGTGGAAGCTTGAGAGTGTAGAGTAAGAAAGAGCTTTAAGGGCTTTTGTAGCTTCTTCGTAGACTCCAACTCTAAACGAGTGCAGAGGGTATGTGGGTTCTGGAGATTTGACTCCGCCAAGAGTAAGTTCCAAGTAAGTAGTTTCCAGTACCAAAGAATCATCAATGTCTACTGCAAGCAAGTTAGTTTGAGAGTTAACAGCCCTGCACGTTTGATTTAATACTTTGCAGTTAAATTCCTTATTGAACCCGAACAGGTGGTTTTGGAACTCTTGAGGAAAAAACACCCAAACTTGCGAAAAGTAGGGCAAGTCCTCTAAACTAATAGAAACTGTGTAGCTCCCTAAATCTAGTATTGAGTAATTATCTAATTCAACAGACACTAAGTCAAGGATTTGAGGGGTGTTAGAAATGGTAGCAGAAGCACCCTGGTCTAGGTAATCAACTACAGTTAGGTTTTTGTGCAGTGTTGCTAATGCGAAGGATTTAGTTTTCAGAGGAGAACTAGGGTTCTTTACGCCCAGTATGCTTACTTGGAAAGGCTCTAGAATACTTTGGAATCCCCAAATTAAAACATAGTTTGACTTAGCTGAGTGGTTAAGTTTTGTAGTTTTTGAAAAGCACACTAAAGAGTCTGGCAGGTTTGGGTACTCAGGTGGAAACCAAACCAACAAGTACGAAAACTCAAGTGCAGGTGCAACTGTAAAAGTGTAGTTGGCAGTTTGAGCAGCATTTGTTGGTTGGAAACTAAGAGAGGCCTGTAAGAGGCTTCCAAGTTGCAGTGGTTGGTAGCAAGTTGTTTTTTGGGGTGTTTGTGAAAGCACTAAAGAGTTATAGTACGCGGTTATTTTTACAGAGCAATCAGCCGGAACTAAAAGTCTTGGTACACTTAGTTCTAGTTGTACTCCAGCCTCAAAACTAGTAAGTGGCTCTATAACTACTGAGTTTTGTAGGATTGTGCAAGATCTGAATCCAAAGTTTAAAAAGCAGTTTCTGTGGGACTTGATGGCGAAAGGCAACTCTATTGAACTAGAAAACTCTATTTCAACGTAGCCGTTATTAGGCACAGAGTTTTCCAAAACAAAGTTTAGATGCAACTCGCCTTGAACTAACTGCGTTTTTGGAAAGAACTCTAAAAGGCTAACGATAGACTTCCCTGGAATAAAGCCCTCTTCCAGAGTTATGTTAAGGCTAGCTTTTTCTACTAGGTGTGAATTTTCTGAAAAGGCCTGCAGTATAAAGGTCCCCAGGGTGCTCTTTGGGTTTGAAATTGGGTAAACTTCTACTAAAAGTGGAGTTCCTGGTTCAATGGGTCCTTGGACAGTTACTGTTTGGGATGAAACTTTACAAGGCTTCCAGCAACTTGCTTGGGATAAGTCATAGTCTTCTGGAAAAACTATTTGGAGTTTTCCAGAAACTAAGTTAGCAGTTGTAACATTGAACTTGTAGGTTACACCAACTGAGTTCTTTTTCAAACTGGTTGGTTCGATGCTTACGTCCATAAGTCCAGGCATAAAGTTTTGGAGTTGTTGGCTTGTTGGTCCGTAAAACACAGTGTCTTGGTTGGAGTTAATGATTCCTAAGTAGATGTGCCCTTCCCCAATGCTTGAGTACTTGCCTGTTTCAATGTTGAGAATTGTGATGTTTGAACTTTGAGTAGCAGTTATTTGTGAGTTGTTTGGAGTAATTTTGAGGTAGGGTGCATACTTGTTTTGGAAAGCCTCTACACTTTCTGTTACTCCGTCAACAAGCACTGACAAGTCGTCTCTAGCTAAGTGCCAGCCTTTAGGAAAAACTACCATGATTGAATCTCCTACTGAAGTCGAACCTGAAGGAAGCTTTAAAGCCAAGACAACATTGGTTTTGGTATTGAGTTCTCTAGAAGGGAACTTAAGTATGGAGTTTTCCAAAAAAGTTTGGGTGTCATAAAATGTAATACTGTGGGTTTCTTTTTTCAAAACGTTTTCTACTGAGTTGAGTTCTATTTGCTTTAAGTAAACCACCACTTCGAAAGGAACGTTGGGAGTTTGCGGGGTCTTTAAAAATAGCTCAACTGGCTCTGAAAAGTTAGACACTTTAACGCTTGTGAAGTTAGGAAGGAGGGTTAGTGTGCATCCAGGACAAAGAGGGTTCCAACTTGTTCCTAGGTCTTCTGGGAATCCTTGATTCAGTAAGTTGTCTTGTGTTTGGAACTGGAGTTCAATCAAGTTGAGTTCTGGCAAGTTTGTGCTGAGTGAAATTTCAAAGCGAGTCCACACATTAGTTGAGGCGGAGTAGTTTAGAGTTGAGTAAAGCGGAGGAGGCAGTAAGTTACTGAGTACAGTAACTGCCTTACCGCTAACTTCTATGTACCATTCAAGCGGGTTCGAAGAAGAGGAAGCCTTTGGAGGAAACTTCCAGTTTTCAAGGACTATGTAGTCGTCAATGGTTTCCAAAAGGGTAATTGATACTTTTTGGGAGTCCCAGTGGCAGCTATTAGAAGTTGTGAGCAGATAATTGCAAGCTTGGAAGGGGTAAAAACCACTGGGGGGGTATATACTTAAGTTCTGGTTGGAAGAAATGCTGGTGCTGAAAGAAATCTTTACGTTTCCGGTTTCTCCTGCGTTTGCGCTATACTCGATAAACACAGTTCCCAAGTACTCTAGGTTTTCTAATTCAGTGTCTGTGTCTTGGTAAGTGCTAATAACGCCTTGAGAGACTTTGGTTTCAATGTACAGGGCAGGTAAGTTGTTTCCAAGAGTCAATCTAATTAAAACTTCAATCTGGGTGAGTTCTGGAGTTTCGTGGAAGGAGTTGATGACTGCTGTAGAGGAAAAAGCAGAACAGTTTGAAACCAGAGGACTTAAAACTATACAGGTGTCCTGGACTATAGGCACTCCGTAGTTGATTTCTATTGAAGCATTTGGAGGAAGTTTTGAGTTTGCATAAAAGCCCAAGTGAGTGTATAGAGTGCTCTGTTTTACAAACTTAACAGAAGGACTGTATTGTGTGTAAGTAAGTTGAGAAATGCTTTCTGGAGCAATGTAGGGAGTGTCTATAGTGGCTCTTTCAAGAACTAAATTTGTGTTGGCTTTTAAAATTTCTAAAGTAAGTTTATAAGCTCCTTTGGGAACTGAATAGGCAGGGTTTTTGACTTTTTGGACTTCGAAGTGGATTTTTTGTCTCTTTTGCAAACTCCAAGGAGTTATGTACACCCAGTCTCTTGAAAAATAGCAAACTAAAAAGGAGTTGGGAGTGTAGCACTCAGAAGGAAACTCAAACAAGTTTGGAAATCTAACTCTGATTGTGGAATTAAAAGATGATTGGGAAGTCAAGGAAAACTTGTAAGAAGCTAAGTGTCCAGCCGTGCTTGAAGTTACTTCTAAAGACGCTTGAGTGGAAACCACAGACTGGCCTATTGCTACAACACCTAGTGCGTAGTTGGAGTCCAAAACCTGAGCTCCCCTAAGCAACTCTAGTTCAAAGTAACCTGTGCTTGTTGGGTAGGAAGGGTTTGAAATGCTGGGGATAATGACTTCGAGCTGCTGGAAGTTTCTAAAGTTGTTTTGAACAGAAATAAGAATGCTTTGACTGCTTATTTGACTGCAACTTTGAACTAGGTTGTTGATTTGGCAAGAACTAGCTTGCATTTCGATGTTTAGGAACTCTTTTGGAAAAGTTACAACAAGGGAGTCTCCCTGAGCAAACGTTACTTCGTTTTGCACAAAAAAGTAGTAGTCAACGGCCTTTTCGTTAGAGTTAGCAACTGCGGGCTGGACAGGGCTGAACTTAGAGGTATCAGGTTTGAGTCCCAAGACTCCGGTGCACAAAGATATAAGTACAAGCATTTTTATTAAAAGATACGAACTAGTTAGACTTCTTTTTGGTCACAAAGTCTTGGAGTTCCACAATTTGTCTTTGGTAGTCGTCTTTGAGTTTGTCTTGGAGCTTATTTAAAACAGCCCTGAATTCCCTTTCCTTTTCTAGACTAGCTTCTTTAAGTTCAATTTGTCTGTAAGTGAGGTTTTCGTAGTCCTTGAGGTCAATCTCTTCTAAGTCCTCTTTTTTCTGGAGCAGTTGGAAGTAGGAGTACACAGCTATTCCCATCATTGCAAGTGCTGGAGCCATCAAACTCCTTATGTACATCACAGTGGGCGAAATGGACACAGGGGGAGAGTTCTTGAGTTGCTGGGCCCTTGTGCACTCTGCAGGGGGTTCAAAGGACCTGTCGAGTTGCAGAAGTTTAACTGCGAGTCTGTCTTTTTCAGCTGAGGACAGCAAAATAGTGTTGAGTGAAGGACTACCTCTAACCATATTGCGCAGAAACATTAAGTTTCATAATGTCCACTTCTGAGATAAAATCCGGTATTCACAGCAATTCTAGGTCAGACTACTCATTCGACGCCAGTTCTGACCGGGAAAAAGAACCCTCGATAATTGCAACTGAGGAATCTAGAGGAGTTTTTGACTTGAAGCCAAGGTTTACAGAAGACTCTTTAAGGTCTTTGTTTTTTAGAAGTATTGCAGAGGCCCAAGACACCCTTATTGAGGAGTACGAAGTAGAATTGTTTGAAATTTGCAAACTGAAAAAACAAAGACTATACGGAGTTCCTTTGTCTTTCCGCTGCATGAACCGTTACAGACACCTAAGGAAACTCAACAAAATACAAGACACTTTAGCTCTGGAAGACAAACAGCAACTAGAGTTCAAACTAGAAGAAGTGTTTTACGAAGAACCTAGCATAGAAGAAGAGTACATCTTGTTCAAAAAGACTTTAAGGTTCATATCGAGACTGACTCTCAAACTTAAGTTTTTTACTCCTGAAGATTATAATTACCGAATCACTGGCAGAAGCCAAAACGTAATGATGGTTGACTTGGCCAAACTCAATAAAAGCCTCATGACTATGGAAACAGTCTGGTTTACTTGCGCAATCTACCACAGTCCGCTGGACTCTTTGGTAGATGAAAACACTCTCCAACTTGCAAGGATTTTAAACACCAAACTGGTTGACGTTTTTGAGTCAGTTTTTGAGTTCAACTCGCACATCAACTTTGAAGAAGTTCCCGAAATTAACAGTGCACTTGCCAAAAAAAACAAAAAGTACAGAAAAAAGGTTTTAGGAACTAGCAAACTTGAGGACCTGTGCGAAGTGCCTTTCCAGAAACTAAGTATGGGTTCTAAGTACTTGTTTTGTTGTTCCAGCAACGACTCTAATTTAAAAAACTTTTTCAAAGACTTAAGAGAGCTAGAAATGGCCTACCAAGCCTTTGAAAAAGCTCTGATCGAAACAATGGTATCAATTTCAGGCCAATTTTAAACATCAATTAAAGACTGCTTCTGATAAAGTCAGAAATGTTCAATTACTAAGTAATAAATGGCTTCCGAAAGTTTTTATTTTAATCCCGGCGCAGTGGAATTCACTCCATTTTCGCCTCCACCCAAAGTAGAACCTGTATATTCGACTTCCCTGAACCCTTTGGCTGAGGCATTTAGTCCAGTTGAAGAAGAAACAAAACAGACCTCCAAACAGTACTCACGCCGAACCTTACTAGCACTGCGAGAACACTGTAAATCCCTTCCTCCAGAAGTGAAGATCCCCCAACACTACGCGCTGCACAAAAAGAAACACCAGAAAAAAGAAAACAAGATCTCAAGAGCCCCTGGGATCTCAGAAGTCCTTCCCTCCAGCGAGCACTCCTTCAAGTCCATGGTCAGCAAAGACACCAATGAAAAAACCAAGCGCTTCCGCCAGATCAGAGCCACACTCAACAAGCTCACTGAAGCCAACTTCGAAAAACTGTGCAGCACTTTAGTTAGCGAGTTTGAGTACGACAACGAAACAATGGACAAGTTAGTGGAGTTCGTATTTGAAAGAGCCACAGCCTTCAACTACCCTGACTTGTACGCACAGCTCTGCAAGAAACTGCACAAAGAGTTCTGTGACAAGAACTTGAAAAAGGAGTTCAGGGTGAGTTTGATTGCGAAATGCGAAGAGTGCTTTTACAAAATGGAAGAACCTATGGAGGGAGACGAGTTCATGGACGCAGAGTTCAAACGCAGAAGACGTTTGCTCGGCAACATAAAGTTCATTGGGCTGCTTTACAAACAAGGGATGCTCCGGGCCCAAATCATGTTTGAGTGCTTTGACGAACTCATCAAAAACATTTGCGACGAAGCCCTGGAAACCTGCTGCAAACTGTTTATGGAGTGCGCCCAACTATTAGTTAAGAAACACAAAGACAAAGTCCAGGAGTATTTCGAAAAAATCACTTCTTTCCGAAACGACGGAAGGTTTTCAAAAAGAATACTGTTTTTGGTCGAAGATATCTTCGACATGAAAGAAAAGTTAATGGTCCCCCTAGAACCCAGAGTTGAAGTCCAGCCTAAAAGAACCAAAGTCAAGTTTGCTGACGAAAAACCAAACTTGCCTTCTCCAGAGCCCAAAAAGTCCGTTTCTATTCTGAAGTCAGACTCCATTTCCCCCGAAACCAAAGAAGCTGTCCGTGCTGCTGTCCGCGGCTTCCTCAGCGACCTTGACTTCACTACTGGACTGGCTGAACTCTCCCCAATACTAAGCAACTTGTCTTCTTCACAGAAAAGAAACGCTCTTCAACAGATCTTTAAGTTCGCTCTAACTGAGTACAACAAAAACGAGGAGTTCGAAGAAGTTTGCCAGCTTGTAGAAAAACTACTTGACAAAGGCCTAGTCGGAAAGAATCATATCCAAGAAGGCCTTGCGCTCTGCACACAGCAAATTGAAGATATAAAGCTTGACAGTCCACATTCACCTGATTTCCTACGCTTAATGCTCAACTACTTCACTCCACAGTAAAATATTCCATTAATTTATCTCCCAGACAACTTCCTTTCAATGTCTCTTTTAACAAGTTCGAGTCCACTTTCGTCTAGTTCTTTAAGTAGTGCCAAAACTGCACAAAGAATGTTTTCGTTCCTTGAGTCTGACCGGGGGTCTCTACGTTGTCTTTGTCTAGGCGAGGCTTCTCTGGGAGGACGAGAGGGTTCTTCTTCAGTTTCCTTTATTTCTCGGCGGGCTTGTTCTCTCCTGAGTTCTTCTCTGCGTGGTTGCTCTCTGCGTGATTCTTCTCT
>PR_CR_10_Liq_1_inCRDRAFT_1000869_pt1 | contig 18011 bp, 11 predicted proteins | sample PRCRCaboRojoPR_3_FD_10241 | JGI IMG/M metagenome (IMG submission 10241)
AGAGTGCGTGTTTTCAGACAGCGAAGTAAAGGTAACCAACGGGTTTCCTAGTGGCACCACGGACCCTAACATAATAGGGCTCTACATAAACAATGTAGTGAACCCTAGCAAAGCCCAAGTCTTAGATACATTCTATATAAAAGTTACAACGCAGTCAGACGAACTTGTGAATCAAGACCTGAATCTTAAGGTTAAGTACCTCCTGGGAGAATCCTCTTGTGATGAAAACTGTGATTCTTGTGCAGAGAACGGCAACTGCTACAAGTGCAAGCAGCCCAGTGACAAGCCTTTGATCAAAGACTACTCTTGTGTAAGTGAGTGCCCATCAGGGTACTTCCTCAACGAATACTCTTGTATCAAGTGCCACTACACCTGTTCTGAGTGCTCAGGCGAAGAGGCTTCAGACTGCACTTCCTGTGCAGATGGCTACAAAAGGTCAGACGGTTACTGCGTGAACAACTGTCCTAAAAACACCACCAATGAAGAGGGGACTTGTGTTAACGAAGGAAGCTGCAATTCTCCTTGCTCAAAGTGCAGTTCAGACCCTAATTTCTGTTTAGAATGCGAAACAAAGATTCTATACATAGAGGAAGGCCAGTGCTTAGATACTTGTCCCAAAGGCTACTACTCAAATGGGACTCAGTGCTTTGAGTGCAATTCCAACTGTGCAGACTGCAAAGAAAAACCTGACAAGTGCACAGAGTGTAACCCTATCTACACTAAAAGCATCCTGAACAAAGTGAGTGACACTTGTGTAGAAGAATGCCCTGAACTCATTTCTGTGGAAAAAGAGCAAAGTGGAGTTAAAACTTGTGAACCCTGTGACGAGTCCTGTGCTACCTGTAGTGGAACGGAGCCAGAGGACTGCATCTCATGCCCTAAAGACGGAACTAAGTACTTAACAACAGATAACAAGTGCTTGGCTGAGTGCACTGAAGAGTATGGGTACAACTTTGAAAACAAAACATCAGAAATCTTCCAGTGTGTTGCAGAATGCCCTGACGCTTACTATGTATCTAATAACACTTGTGAACCCTGCATCCAGTACTGCTTAAGTTGCGAAAACGGTTCAGAGTGTCTGGATTGCCAAAAAGACAAGTTTACCACTGAAGAAAAAGTCTGTGTGGACTCTTGTGAAGCCGATGCTTATGAGTACACTCTAAATGACACTAAGCAGTGCTTCAAAAGCTCTTGTCCAGACGGCTCTGCTAGGTTTAAAAACTCAGATGGAAAACTACTATGCATCGAACCTGAAAGCTGTCCTTCTGAGGGGTACTTTAAGAACTCTACTGACTGTTCGCCTTGTGACCCCAGTTGCTTAACTTGCTCAGGACCTAGTACTTGCTTAAGCTGTGACAATTCAAGCAACCTAAAGTACTTGGAAGCAGGAAAGTGCAAGGATTCTTGTTCCGAAACCAAATATGCTTACTTTGACTCAGAGAAGTACCAGTGCTTAGAGTCTTGCCCCAACTCTACTTTTGTGCTAGGTCGGGAATGCTACAGTGAGTGCCCAGAAGGCTATTACTCATCTGAAAGTGCTTGTGAAACCTGCAATGAAGCTTGTAAAACTTGCACAGGACCCACTAGCAAGGACTGCTCGACTTGCAACTCTAACTATTACTTGTATGAAGGCGAGTGTTTAGCTGAGTGCCCTGAGAACTATCGAAAGGTTGAAGGAAAGTGTGTTTTAATTTGCAGCCAAAGCAGTTGCTTAAGGTGTACTGAGAAAGATTTGGACGTTTGTTATGAGTGCCAAGAAGATTACGCACTCTACAACCAAACCTGCTACTACGTGTGTCCTTCGGGGCTTTACAAAGAGTCAAGTTCGTGTTTAAGCTGCAACGAAACCTGTAGTACCTGCAATGGTCCTTATTCCAATAACTGCACTTCTTGTCCTGACTCAACTTACTTCTACGAAAGCACTTGTTTAGAGTCATGCCCTGATGGATTAGTGCCCAAAAATGGAGTTTGCAGAGAGCCCTGCAAAAGTCCTTGTGAAGACTGCAGAACCTCTGACTTAGAGTACTGCGTAAGTTGCAGTAGCGGGTACAGTTATTTGTTTGAAGGAAGTTGCTACCAAGTGTGTCCTGAAGGATTCTTTGGTTTGAACTCTACTTGCAGTGAGTGCCACCCTTCCTGTGGAACTTGTTCAGGTCCTGAGACTTACAACTGTTTAACTTGCAACTCAACACTAGTACTTTCTCCAAATTCAACTTGTGAAGAATCCTGTCCAAGTGGCTACAATTCCACTGAAGGAGTTTGCATACTTGTAGAAACTCCAGTTGCTGAGCAAGCTGTCTCGGAGGACTCAGAGAGTTTTTATGACTTAAGTCCTTCAAGTTTATATATTCTTGTAGGTGAGGTTGTGTTCGGACTGCTTTTAGTCCTGCTTTCAAAGTTCTTTTATAAAGCCACTCACCTTTCAAAGCCCAACATTTATGTAGTGCTGAGTATTGCTCAGTTTACTGAAAGACTAATGCTTATAGTGTACCTGTGGCCTAACTCGGGGTACTACTACGACTTAATCATGGGGTTTGCTTTTGCTTCTGTGATTGCTAGTGGCTGCAACAGTGTTTTGGTTTTAGAAAGTCACTTTGATGACATTCTTGAGAACAGCGAAGGCCTTCAAAACTTTAAAGCCCAAAACAAGGCTTCATACTACTTAGTAAGGGCTCTGTCCTTAGTATTTGGACCGCACCTTTTAAGACTCTTTTACAGTGGGTTCATGAGTTTCAGAGTCTCAACTGAAATAAAAGTAATACAAGAAGTGGAAGCTTTTAGGTACCCCTTGGAAGCCTTAGTGGCGTTTAGTGTCTATGTGATGAACGTGCCAGAAGCCATTATCAGAATATCTATGCTGGCAGTGTTCAGCCCCAGTACGGTGCTTTTCAAAGTGGGACTAATAGGCTTGGTGATGGACCTGTACTACATACCCTGCTTTCTGTGGGACTACTGCAAAGGTCCTTGGAACTAACTCTAAGCATAAATATGTCTGGACTCAAAAATGTAAAAAGTCCTGTGAGCAACATTGAAAAGAAGGTGAAAAAGAACACTTTTTCTGTTAACCCAAACAACCTTAAAAGGAAAAGCAAAGCTCACTCACAGATGAAGTCGCCCTACTTGAACCAGTCATCTGAAAGTTCTTTTGTTTCAAAACCTCTGTCTCCTTCGATATCTGCTATTAACAACATGCAGGAGTTTTGGTTCAACTTGCAACAAGAAGTAAGTTACAGTTCTTCAAGCAGTGAAGAGTTCACTGAGTTATTGGATGTTATTAACAATGCTGACAGCTGCCAAACTATACAACTTCCCTCCCAACATATAGTGCTGCCACACCTGTGCTTAAACAAACCCTTAACCATCAGAGGCTCTCCTGGAACCGTGCTTGAAATCAGAAATGGGTCTATAACTGTTAACTTAAACCAAAACTCACAAAGGCAAAAAGTAGAGATTTGCGAGGTAGAACTAGTTTACAGAGTAGACAAACTTAGTTCTAAAGGGCCTTTTGCTTTGTTTGTGCTAGAAGGTCCCAACGACTTGCTAGAAGTTAGTGACTGCACTCTCAGAAGTGAAAACACAATGTCCAAAATAGCTTTTGAAGCTGCTGTGTGGCATGAAATAGAAGACGTTTGTTTCTGGTTAAATGGACACGCTTTCAGTAAGTTCTGCACTCCTCAACAAGTTAACTACAACAGTCACCTTGTACTTAAGTCTTGCAACATTTCTTTTTTTTACGAAGCTATCAGAGGGGGTGTTAACTCCTCAGTTGACATTGAAAGAACACAAATTTTAGACTCAAAAGGAACTGCTTTGACTCTAGTTAACCCCCAAAAGCTTACTTGCAGTGACTCAAAGATTTCAAGGCCTTTAAAGAACTGCGTAGATATTAGACTAGTTTCTGAACACAACTCACTTCCTAAAAGCATTACTTTTAAAAGGTGCAAGTTTAAGTCAGCTAAAGGCTACGGTGTTTATGTGTGGAGTGAACACATAACAACCTACTCTGCAGCACTCAACTTGCACTACTGCTTTTTCCTAAACAACAACAAAAAGGGTTTATCAGTAGTTCACCTTAACTTAAAAAGTTGCTTTATAGAAGGAAACGAATTTAGAAACAACCAGAAGTCAAACTGCTGGCTTCAAAAAGTTAACATAGAAACAAACCACTCCATTAGAATAGTCCAAAACAAAACTTCAGAGTCTTTGAAAGGGTACGGAATGTACCTTTACGACGTATCAGCTGAGATAAGTGGTTTGGAGTGCTGGAAAAACACCTTAGGAGGTGTACTTATAGGAGGCAGCAAAGAAAAACTTTACAGACTCATAAGTATTTCAAACTCCAACTTGCACCATAACTTTGAAAACGCCCTAAACATCATTAACCTTTCACTGGGTGAAGTGAGTCTCCACAAAGTTAAAATGAACGAAAACATTGGAAACGGAGTTTACATACTAGAAATGCTTAGCACTCATGTGCAAGTTAACTTAACTGGGTGCCAAGTAACTAAGAACTCTTTGTTCGGAATGATAGTTTCTAAAGCTAAGTGCCAACTCAAAGACTGCAAGTTTGAGTCTAACTACAAAGGCGACCTTTCTATGGACGACCAAACCAAAAAACTAGTCCACATCAAAAACAACTACAGAAAAAAAGCCCCTTTCAATATTGAAATAGAAGACAGAAAGCCTCACTGCAAAGAAACCTGCACAGTGCTGTAATTTAATGTTTAAATGAGATAAATAAAAGAGAGAGGCAGGCATGGCTGTTTGGTCTAGTGGTATGATTCTTCCTTAGGGTGGAAGAGGTCCCGGGTTCAATTCCCGGAACAGCCCTTTTTACTTAAGTATTACTTAGAAGTTAGCACAGTCGAGTATAACTTGTTCGTAGTCAATGATACTTTGGAGACCTCTGATGAGCTCTTTTAAGTAAGAAAGGGACTTTATTCTGGGGAGTCTTAGTTCAGGAACTTGAATGTTTAGTTGCTGTGTAGAACTCATGTCCCTCATTTCGTGGAGGATCTTTAAGTAGTTGCCTTTGTTTTGGTTCAAAGCCTCAGACACACTTTCAAAGGTTGAGTAGAGTTCAGGCGGCATCAACTTAAGATACTCCATTATTTTGTCAACTGCTTTGTTAGTCGCAGTTCTTAGCTTTTCAATTAAGCTCTTTTCTGCTTCTCTGAATTTGTAGACGTGGTCAAAAACAGCTGTTCTTATAGTGTGGACCTGCTTAAGGACCTTTTGGAAGTTTTGGTTCCACTTAGTGAGTTCAGTCTGAGTTAGGTTTCGGTTTTCTGAGAGTTTGGTGTAAACCTGGGAAGCTACTTCTTCAGCTTCAGAACTTTCAATGTCTATTATTTGGTGGTCTTTATGCAAAAAAATACACTTTCCACACAAGAGTTCGTGGTGGTCTTTGCAAAACCCTACAATGGTGAGTTGGTGTTCTTGACACAAAATGCCTTTTCCTTCTCTAAGTCCTTCGAGAACAGCAAAGTTGACAGGCATTTTGTCTATGATGTAGTAGTACTCTTTTCCGTCAAAGGGACACTTTCCTTTGAGAGGACTAGTTTTGTTAGAAATAGAACATTCCTTGCATAAAGAATGTCCGCAGGGCAAGCATACAGGTAGTCTGCTATCTTGTTCGTAGACGCTTCCACACATAGAACAGCTGAACTTTGCATAGCTTAAGTCTTTACAGTTGCTAGGTTTGGAACTTGACAAAAATGAAAGCATGTCTGAGGAGGTTTCCATATCTTCTTTTAGAGTTTTAATGGTTTTGGACAACAGTTCGTTGTTTTGTTTGAACTTTGAACTGGCTTTGGGTTTTCTAGATTGTTCGAATTTGCAGGCTTCGCTAGGCTGGCTACCAGGACTTAGGTACGGGTAAAGGTAGTCGCTTTTGGAGTCGTTTGAAGCAGTTGAGCCGTCTTCTGAATTAGGCGAGATTTGCTTTGAAGAGTTTCTTGTTTTTACCATGAAATAACTAAGTATTGGCAGCAGTATAGTATTCAAAAATATCAGTAAGTTAGGTAAAATTAAAATGAATAGGTTGTTGTAAATTAGGAGTTTCTGTGTGTAAATTTAAGTCTAGAATTAATAAGCCTGAGCTCTTAGGATAAATAACTTTAAGTAGATGTCAGAAGACTACCATCTGCTGAGGTCTTTGGAAACAGGAGACTTTTCTCAGGTTTGTGACCAAAAAGCTGGAACCTTGAAGAACCCTATTAGAGGCTGGAACGCTTTGCACTACGCATGCCAGTTCAGAAACCTTCCTGCAATGCTGGGCATTCTTAAAAAAACTAATTACCCCGCTGGTATGCTTGCAGCTCAAGACAACTCAGGACAGCGACCTTGTGACTTGCTGCCTGTGTCTGAAGGGAACTTTGGCAGCCTCTTCAGTTGGGGAGTGGGACCTGACTTCCAACTAGGATACTCTAAAGAGAAGCAAAACCTACCGCGCAAGGTAGAATTTACTTCCCTCTACGAACCTGAAGAGTAAGTTATAAACAGAAACATTTCTGAGTTGGTTACTAACAAGTACCACACTCTTTGTGTGACTGACCAAGGAAAAGTTTACGGGTTTGGTTCAGGAATAAAAGGAGTTCTGGGCAGAGAAGGAGTAACTATTACTCCCTTCCCTGTTGAGTTGCCTAAAGTTACCAGTGTAGCTGCAGGGGAACTTCATTCTTTGTGTGTAAGTTCTACTTAGCTAACAGAAGCAGGGGATGTATTTGCCTGGGGAGATAACTCTCATGGCCAATTAGGAGTAGAAGGGATTAAGTACTCAGCTAAGCCTTTGCAGGTTTCTTATCTGAAAAAAGTACTAATCACCGAAGTAGCAGCTGGCAAAAACCACTCAGGGAGTCTGAGTAATTATGGAAGACTATACATATGGGGAGACACCTCTTCTTCGCAGTGCTACAAAGGCCTTTTCAAGTCTAATATCAAAGATTTTACGCTTTTTGATATAACAGGCATCTCTAGCGATGACTACATCACCCACTTAGCTATGGGCGAAGACACTACTTGCATAGGGACTAACAGCTCCTTACTAGTGACTCCTGGAGCAAAAAACCACATCCAACTGCACATTCCAGCAAGAATCAAAGACTTAAGCTGCTTAAGCGCTAGTTCTACAGGCATTTACGCCGTGACTGCAGCAGGGCAGTTGTTTTTTGCCCCTTCAAAGATCAAGTTTACTTTGAGAAGCCACTACAAGATGCAGTACCTAATGGAAAGAGTCTGTTACGCTTCCAGTGGAGAAAAGTCTTGCGCAGTTACTGAGAGAGGAGACCTTTACTTTTTAGAAGAAGAAGGTCCTAAGTTGTGTCCTTCAATAGCAGGTGTTAAAAAAGCCAGTGTTTACCACCACCACTCTATGGCAATAGTAAGCACCTCCAAACCTAACCTGCAACTTCCTACAAGAATACCTTCGCTCTTGGAGATTTCAGAGTACACTCTGAGTCAACTAATTAACATACACTCAGCTCCTGACTTACTAAACGCTGCTGACATGCTGAACTGTCAAGTGCTTAAGCAAGCCTGTGAAGAATTCATATCCAAAAACTTAAAGATCTTTTTAACTCCCCAAAACATAGACCACTTCTTAGCAATCAACTCGGAGCTGCTAGACCCAATTCAGGACCTCATAGGCAAAGGGCAACTAGACCCTATAGAGATTCCGCTGCCAAAGACAGAGACTTCCGCCAAGCCTAAAAAGAAAAAAAAGAAAAAGAAAACAAGGGCACTCTCTAACTTAGAAGAAACTCCTAAACTCCAAAGCCACTTCCCCAAACACGAACCTGCTAGAGAAAGAGCCAATACCGATGCAGACCCTTACCCACTCCAAAACTACATTCCACCTCCAGCTTCCAAAGCTAAGCCCTGGGGAGATGTGTTGCCTGCAACTGTTAGCTTCGAAACCCAACAAAAAAACGAAAAGTCCAACCCTGTCAGAGTCAGTGCTTGGGTTTCTGAACAAGCTCAATGCGAAAACTTCCAAAGCATCCAAGAAACCGAACTCGACGACAAAGAAGTTGAAGAAGCCCTTGTTTTGATTGCTAAGATGGAAAGTATGCAAAGTAACTAATTTCTTAAGTTAGGTTCTTAAGAATCAGGTCTTTTCTAAGTAACCTTTTGTGACTAGTTAAAAAGTTAGACTTAATTTCAGAAGCTACTTTTTCAGCTTGTTCGTAGAATTCTAAAGCGTCCCTAAGTAACCCTTACCTTGTGTTTTTCTTCATAAAAGCCAACTCACTGTTGTAATACAGTGCTTTCAGCTCAAACAACCTGTCTATGCCTTCTCTCATTTCAAAACAACTCAAGTAAAACAACACTTCTTGGTACTGGGAGTTTGAGATCTCTTTAAAGTGTTTTATGGCAGTTAAGTAGTACTTAGCTAAGTAGTAGTAAAGCAGTGGGTGGGGGTTGTTTTGGTTTACAGCTTCAGCCAGTATAGTAATTGACTTTTTAAAGTTGGTTATTTGGTAAGACTTAGCTGCCATGATTACATAGGAGTCTTCCTGTGTTAAGTACCCATAGCTTTTTCCAGCAAGAGCCCACAATGTGCAGTGGGGCACTGAAATACAGCACTCAGAGATGTCTTCAAGAAGCTGTTTGTGTTTTTTAAGTCGCTCCAAAACGTATAAGGGGTGATTTTTGTCTCTTTGGTCGATGGATTCCTGTGCTTGGAGTACTTTGAACTTTTTGGGTTTTTGCTTGTTTAAGCTGTAAGCTCTTAACCATAGTGCAAAATGGGACTCGTATCTGTGGGAGTTCTCCTTTAGGTACTTGGAAACTCTTGAGTTGGGACCAAAGTTTTCCAGTCTTATTGACAGAATCACTTTGATTGAAGTTGCTAAGAACTTGTCTAGCTCTTTTATTTGAGCTTGGATCTCAAAGCACTTGTTTAAGTTGTTTCTCCGAGCTTCTTCGTAGATATTTAGAACTAAGTTTTTGCAGTACTCAACTTTTTGAGAAAAGCTTTTAAGAGTTTTGAGTTTGTTTGAGCTAGAAAGGTGTTTTGCAGCTAGTGTTCTTTGGGTAAGTGCTAAGTTTATAAGTGCTTCTTGGGAAAACAGTTCAAACTTCCAATAGTACAGGTCAGACAAGTAAAAGTCTAGGTTTAGGTTTTTCAGACTCAGAATTAGAGTGTCCAGGTACTCACTAACTAAAGTTGCAGGGACTTCAAGTTGGTGCTTCAAAGCTAATTTGGCAACTGTGTACTTTAAGTAAAGTTCATTAGGGTGGGTTTGGAAGTTCAGACCTAGTTTAGCACAAGCTTTGAAGTAAGACCCTTTTAAAACTAGTTGCCAGTCTTCAGGCATGTAACTTCCTAAAGCTTCTTCAACTACCTTAGCACTTTCACTGTACTTCTCAGCTTTATAGTAGTAGTTAAACAGTCTGTAAGCTGCTAAAAACCTAACTTGGTTACTTCCACGCACACTACTGAGCAAGCTAGCACCTTCAGGTTTCTTCATAGACAGTAAAATATCCCCAACTACTAAGTTACTCCACTCTGTAGGCAGAACTTCTTTAGCGTAAGCAATGCTTCTTTTGGTTCTGTTGTACCAACAAGAGTTCAAAAAGCTATAAACCAAACACAATTTGCACACTTCACTGGTGGTTTTTAGGTTCTTCAAGGCGTAATAAGCTTCACTAAACTTACAGTTGACCACTTTCACCCAGCACTGCCACACCTTTAGAGTTTCTGAGTCCTCAAACAAGTTAAGTCCTTTATTAGCGTAAGTCTCTGCTAAGTCAAACCGCCTTGAAACAAGCAAAGAACCCACTAGTTGTTCATACAAGTTAAGTTTTTCTAAAGGGTTTTGTGTGTGGTAAAGCAAAGGTATAATTAACTCAGACTGAGCAATTACACTTAGTCTTTTGCAGGAAAGGGCTTTTGGGTCCTTATTCCAAAGAATCAAAAAAAGCTCAACTAGCATGTCTTCAGTGTGGATGTAATCCTTGTGGTAAAGTGTTTTTATGCTTGGGACTTCAATGTTGTTACTTATGAGTTTTTTTACTCTATGTTGTTTAGCTTGGATAGTTGACTTTATGAAGTTTTCAATTTTGCTAGAAACTACTTTTGTGGGGTTCCTAGGGTGTTTTCTATAGTTTTTAAGGTGAATCCAAGCTTTGGTTTTGTTTTTCAAGTCAGTTATGAGGTTTTTGCACTCGAAGCACCTAGACTTACTCACTAGTTTCTGTTTAAAGTCGGTCCAAAGGCTTAAGTAGTCTTTTTCAGTGTCAAACTTAACTTCGATTTTTTCTTGCAGGGGCTTTTTAAGCCTGGGTTTAACCGAAACTTTTTTAGAAAGGTCTAGGTTGCCTTCAGACTTACTGTGGAACACCCTTCCACTCAGAACGTCAAAGCTTTGGTTTAAAGCTCCTAAAAGAGAGTTGTAGAGGTTTTGTTCGTTGTCACTGTGTGACAAGTTGAGCTTTTTAAACACTAAAGGTGATTCGTGTTCTTTTTCAATAGTGTAAGTGTCAATCTGGAGACTTTTACGAGATCCTAAAGACTCAAAACTTACACTGAAAGGGGACAATTTGGGAGTTTGTTTTTCACTGGTTTTTAGAGTGTGCTTTTTTACTTTAGATTGACTGCTTTGACTCATGTTATGCACTTATATAATTTACTTAAAATTAGCTTAAAGCAGGTGAAAAAATCATTCCATAAAATTTAATGGCATCTTTCTGTTCTGGTAAAACAATTCAAAATTCAATATTCTGGACGAGCTTACTCCTGCTGACTGTAAGTGTGTTTCTGAACATTATAGCAATTGCAGTTCCCAACTGGACAGCGGCAAGAGTAGGCGACGATGAGCTAGTTCACGGACTATTCGACTGTGGCAGTTGCCCAGCTTCCTTTTCGCACTCAACTTACTCTTGCATAAGGGCCTACACCTGCGAAGGAGATCCAGACTCAGACGATTGCAGCAAGTTCACTTCCCTTGATAACAGCCGCTGGCTGGTATTTGCCTTGGAAATATGTTCCTTGGCTTGGAGCTTACTTTTAATAGAAAGGATGGTTACTATAAAGTTGGCCGAAACTCCTTTCTCGAAGAACTACATGAGGTTCCTTCTTTACTCTTTGCCTTTATTTAAGTTGATCGAAATTGCTTCTTTCATAGGAGCTAACAACGTGAAGTTCGGTTCAGCATGCAACCTTGATAAAGACGTTTGTGGAGAAGTGGGAACTTTGCTTATGATTTTAGTTGGAGTTATATCAGTTTTGGTTGCTATAATGTTTACTTTCTACTTGAAGAACTGCGAAACAGACCTAATCAAAGAGAACTACCTAGGTCTGGACCTTAGAAAGTACTTATACAATGTAATTCCTTTGATGATCTTAGGAGCATTTTGCATCTTTATCAGCTCCACCAAGGACTGGCTGAGCTTTGAAGAAGCTGGAGAGTATAAAGGGGACCTTATGATGTTTAAAGACTACAAAGGACGCTCTGCAGACTACGTTTGCTACTCTGAACCAAGTTGCAGGGGTAACGAAGACTCTTCTTCTGACTACCGAGACTGCGAAGCCATGGGCAAGATTTGGGACGCTGCTAAAACTTACTTGTCTCTACTAGTTATTTCACTGTTCTTCTTTATCAAGTGGCTTGAAGGAGTAGTTAACCTTTTCAGGATGAAAAACTACGGTTTTGTATTTTTGAACTTTTCATGGCCAGTTTTGTACGTAGTTTGCCACCTTTCAGCTATTGTATCCTGGTTTTTACTGTCTAAAGCTAGTTACGCAGCTGACTGCAAGGTTTACGCTGGGGACGACGACATTGACTTCTGTGCAGAGCACGGAATTACTTTTAGCTTGATGTCTTTTGTGTGTTTTACTTTCGGAGTCTGCTACTATGAAGCCTTGCTTTACAGAAACTACCAACACCAAAAAAGCGCAAAAGTTGCCCCTGGAATCAATCCTGGGAAAAAGATTGTGTTGGACTCCCCTAAAAAACCCAAAAAGATCCAAGAAGACAACACTACCTTTGACACTTTGCAAGACTCAGAACTCCATGCAGCTGACCACAACGCCAAGAAGTCAGACCCCTTCACTTTCAGAGGCAAGAAACCTGGACCTTCAACTCAGCAAACTGGATCTGAAATGTCTATTCTAGGAGACAACGGAGGCAAAAAAGTGTGCAAGTCCTGCAAACGACTGTAAGTGTTACTTAGGGTAGGGTTGCCAGACGTTGAAACAGGCCAATGCGGACATGACGTGCATATTGGATGCTCCAAGAGGATCGACGCACAACCTCACTGTGGTTTTTGCCCTTCAATTCGGTAATTTAGTAATAATGGAAACAACTGAGGACTTAACTCAGGTTGAAAACCTTTTAAAAGAAGTTGAGGAACCCACACACTTACTTGCACAAGACGACAAAATATACAAAGAAGCGTTATCTTGTTTGTCTTGTCTGTCAAAAGACCTCAAACAGCTCCTTTTCACAGACAACCTGCACCATGAACAGGTCTGGGGACAGCTTTCACTTATACAACAAAAACTTTTGCCAGGTTTGTCTTCTGAACTTGAGAAGCATAAAGACTCTGAACTGTTTGAAAGCGAAGACGAACTTTCCGAAGATGAACTCCAAGAGCCCCAAGAGCCTCAAGAGCCTCAAGAGTCCCAAGAGTCCCAAGAGTCGCAGGAAGAGTCATATGAAGCTTCTGGACTCGAAGACGACTTTCTGAAAATAGATGAACTAGAACAATTTGTGGACGGAGCAGAACTGGACCAAGAAGACGAAGGCTTTTCAGAGTCAGCAGAAGAAGACAATTCTAAAACTCCAGAAACTAAATACAAAGACTTCTTCAAACAACCTCAGGAAAAAGACATTGAAGAAGAACAAGAAGCTATGTTCACTCTAGCTGACCCCAAAGAACTCGACAGAATCGAAAACGAACTGGTTTCAGAGAAGCCTTGGCAGCTCAAAGGAGAGACTTCAGCAACCCAAAGGCCACTTAACTCCTTACTTGATGAGAAGCTTGACTTCGAACTGGCCAGAACTCCAGCACCCACCACACAAACTCCACAGGTCACAGACTCAATTGAAGAAGTCATCAAACAAAGAGTTCTAGACATGGCCTTTGACGACGTTAGGCCCAAGATCCCCTTAAACGAAACCAAAGCCAAAACAGCAGCAGAAGACTTTATGGACTACGAAAAGTCCAAAAAAAGCCTTGCAGAGCTCTACGAAGAAGACTACAAAAAACAAGTACTACACATTCCACAAAGCACAGAACAAGAACACGCCAAAAAAGAAGCCACCTACTTGTTCAGAAAGTTATGCTACAACTTAGACTTACTTAGCAGCTTGAACCCAGTAGCCAAACCTGTAGTTAAAGACTTAGAAGTCAAAAGCTCAGACCTCCCTGCTTTAGCACTAGAAGAAGTCCTTCCTTTTGGAGTGAACACTGACTCTATCAAAGCTCCCAAAGAAGTCTTTAACCCTAAAGAAGCCACTGTAAAAGCTACCGAAGAAATGACCAAACAAGACAAAAACTCACTTAGAAGAAACCACAAAAAGACTTTGCGCACTCGCAAAAAAGAAAGGATAACTAAACTTATCAACAAAGCAGCCCAAGACCCCAGAATGGAAAAGTTCGCTTACCGCAAAATGCTTAAAGAAGAAAAGGCCAAAAAAGAACTCATTGAAAGGAAGAAGCAAACTAAAACTAAGTTCACCAGGAACTCAGAGTTCTTTAAAAACATGCAAAAAATCACACAAGAAGACAAAGTTAGCAAAAAACCTGACCCTTCTTTGCCTAGTAAAAAAGTTAAGCTTTAAGTATCTTTATATCTCCGTTAGCTCTAAGCTGTAGTCTCTTTGGAGCTGGATTTTGAGTGTATACACTTTTAAAAGCTGAGCCAATACTCCAATGGTCACTATAAGTAAAGTAAGTATAGTCCATTCAAACACTGCAAAAAGGTTTTCGCTTACAAGCTGAGACAAGTTAAGTAGGCCTAAAACACAAATAGTCAATATAAGGCTTTTGAAAGCACTAAACCAAGCCAACTTTTGAGAGTTTAAACGACTGATGCTTTTTTTATAAGCAAAATAGTAAATGCCAACCCAAGCTGCATTGCATACCCAGAAAATAACTTTTAAAGGTGCTTTTTGGTTACCAAACCCACTTAAAAACCCGCTTAGCACTAGTAAAACAGCAGATAAAGAACCCAGTACTAAGCCACTTAACTTCTTTAAGTTCCAGTAAGTTCCTATATGAAGCAACAAAAGCACCAAACTGAAGTAAGTATCCAAAACCAAACCAATGCGGTCATGTCTTTTAAAGTCAGCTAACAAGTAAACACTAGGAAACACACTTCTACAGTCGAAGTACCCCAAACACCCCACTGCAAGGTTAAAATAACACCCAAGCAACCCCACTCCACACATAACTACTATGAATTTGCGTAGGTTAACTGAGTACTTAACCACTCCTTTTTTCTGTGAAACAGTAACTAAGTTTTTTTGTGTTGGCTTCTCAGACCTTCGAGTTTCCATTTATACAAATGATAAACCACAGGAGTTTCCAAGCCCTTAGCTTTCCTTGGCGATTCAACGAAAGCACTCCTTTTTTGTTGGCTCCGCTTTCAAAGTCCGTTGATGAACTCCTAAAGTCTAGTCAAGAAGGCTTTGTGGGGGCTTACAAAAGCATTTTGGAAGCATTTGTAAATTCTGATACTGAATTTCTAGAGTCAGTGATGGAACCTAACTTGTTCAGTGAAACCAAAATATCTCTTGACACTATTAAACGAAGGAGACACTCTTTGGAACTAGTAAACCCGGACTCAAAAGTCAATACCTTTATGTACAATGATTTCATTACAGCTGGAGTTCACGTTGACCGCAGCAAAAATAAGGAAAAAGGATTTGAAGTGGGGAGTTTTGATGAGTTAACGAATAAACTCAAAAGAGACGCTTTAGGGTTTACTTACGACTACTTAAACGGAATAGTCCCTACAGAGCAAAGCCACATTCTTCTGAGTGTAGACTTGCTTTTCAACTCGCCTTCTAAGTTAGTTTTACGCGACGAAGAAGGAAACGTGCTTAGAGGAAACGAGTCTAGGTCTTCTGAAATTCACAAACTCAAGTTCGAAACTATGATGGAGTTCAAAAAAGGCGCTTTTGGCAGTGTTGGTTCTTTAGTCTCGCTTCTAAAGTGTGCTTATTTTAATAAAAACAGCTTGCTTGAAGGACCTCAGTGGCTAGTTACTGACATTGATGACTTCCTCCAAGGTAACCCTCATGCTAAAACTTAATATTAACTTATTAGTAACTTGTGAGCAATCTCGGCTTCGTAAAGTTGTTTGGGAACAGCACATACAACATCTGAGCCTTCTGGGTAATTTTTAGAGTCCTTGAACCTTCCTACCTTGCCTTGTCCCCATCCAAACAGTTTCCCCTCTGCAGTCAAGCAGACCGTCCAAGTTTCCCCACAACAAATATCTACTACGAACTGATCTTTTAACTCAACTTTGCTAGGAAAGTCAACGCACCTAACCTTGCTTCCAAGTCCTAACTGGCCCTGTTCTCCGTTTCCGAACACAAAAACTTCCCCTTCAACTAAGCAACTCGAAAACAAGCCGCCTGCTGCTACCTTTGAAACTGGACCTTCGAAACAGAGTTCGAGAACTCTGTCAGTCATCATGTTTTGTTTTAACTTGCAAGGATCCACTCCTAGTTGTCCATCCTCTCCCCAGCCAAAGCAGTATACTTTGCCTTTAGAGTCAAGCACTATTGTATGGGCTTCTCCGCAAGCCACTCCAGATACCTTTGCTTGCTTTTGACAGAAGTAGTCTAGTAAAAGGGGTTCGGAGGAGTAATGTCCAATGCTGTCCTTAGTTAGTTTTTCTAAGCTAATTCCTAGTTGGTGGACATCACTTCTGCCCCATACAAACATAGCTCCCTCTGAAGTAACTGCTGCGTTGTGATAACCACCTGCTTGTATATAAGTTACTTTGTAGTCAAACAAAGAATTCACTATGTTTGGAGTACAACAGGAGTATGTGTTGCCATGACCTAAGCACCCCGAACCTCCAAAGCCCCAAGTTAAAACTTTGCCTTCAGTAGTTACTGCTGCACAGTGCTCGTAACCACAAGTAACCCACTTAATGCACCAGTTCTTAAGTTCCAAAAGAATTTGACTTGAAAAAAAGCTAGTCAAAGGGGCTTTGTATTTACTACAAGACTTGCTTTTGTTTTGTTCAGTCCAGAATTCCAAACAAGGCGCAGAAACAAATCCACAAAAAGGCATGGAGTACTCTATTTGCAAAGGCTTTATTTGAATGGCCCCTTCTCTAGTTTCAACTAGCTTTCCGGAGGCAACTTGTCTGCAGACCACAAACTTCCTCAAAAGAGGACTTGAAGACTCAGGCACTTCAAAAACTAAGTCGCTGAACTTGGTTTTGGAAGCTGTCATTCCATTTAAAAAAAGTCTGTTGGCTTCACAGTGCGAAATAGGAACTTCTTCTTCGGGAGAACTATCTTCTTCAACCTCTTCTAATTGGCAAGACTTTCTAGTGTCCCAGTCAGAGCAAAAAGAAGACAGAGAACTAAAAGTGTTCGTTGACTTTTGGATAACAGAAAGATTAGGACTGAGTGTTGGAAGCTCTGAAAGCTTCTTTAGGTTGGTAGTGGAGCTTTTCAAGGACTCCTGGGTGCACATGTCCTCAGTGTACAGAATGTCGTCTGTTCTTCTGAAAGGACTGGTTTCTTTTAAACTAAGTATAGAGTCTTTTATATCGAAGTCTTCAACGTGAGTTAATTCGTTGTAAAAGTAGTGCCCTTTGACTGAGCAGCAGTCTTTAGTATAAATCACAGGGAACTTGTAAATGGGGTCCCAAAAAGACTTTCCAAGTTGAAAGTTTTTAGTTGAGTTGAGTCCGGAGTAGGTTTGTGATTGCTTGATCACAAAAAGAGTTTGTGGAAGTTCTTCTTTAGCACTAATCGAACTTGTGACAGAAGCTTCCATGTATTTAAATATGAAAAAGAAACTAGTTTTTAGATAGTTCACTAGTTTCTTTTGGCGGGAAACACTTAATACTTTTGGGTTTCTTAGAGTTTAAGTTAGTAGGGTTACTTGGGTGTCAGTAATGTGTGTAATTCTTGTGTTTCTAAATTTGAGTTTATGACATATTGACAAACCTTTTCAAAAGGCAGTTTGAAACTGCTTAGAAGTAGTTGAAGCAACCAATATAGGATTAATTGCAAGACTGTTAGGAAGAATAACCTGTGGTAAGGTTACTGCATCAAATCTACAGTACTCTAACACCTAACTAGGGGAACTACCAAGAACTAAGTAAGGAGATTACCAGGTAGTCCAGAACAATCAAGGAAGGTTTAATTCCTAATTAGGCTTTTAAACCATTTAATTGGAGGAATCTAGATATTAACTTAGTAAATCTTTTAATAATCTTTATGTTTGCAAGATTTGAAAAGCATTGCAGAGCTGCTCAGAAGTGGCTAGGAGAAAGACAAAGGTTTATAAACCCTAAAATTGCACTGAACATAGCTTCAGTTGCTGTAGTGATTGGTTTAATGTACCAAATTAATAGTGCTTGGGAGTTGAAGTGCATGATGCTAGAGATCCATTTCGAAAAACAACAAAGAAAGCTTTTAGAAGACTTTGCAGTAGATATAGGGGAAAGACTCGGTCAAATAGAAACAACAGCTAAAGAAATCTTAGCAGAGCAAAAAGAAACTGCAAAAAATATTCACTCTAAATCTTGATGTAATTAACTTAATCCATGACTCAAAGTCTTTTCAGTTTGTCTGGTCTTTCCAAGTACTACCAAAAAGAGGTCTTTTATTCAAACGAGATGTTGATTCATATGCTTACCTTTATGGAGTGTAGTGTTCTCTAGGTTTTGCATATGCTACTTGCGTGGTTGTGTTTTCTGTGCTGCACTCACAATTTGTCTCCTTAACACCCCTAAACCACTCTAGGCACTGGTGTTGCCTCCATTTTAGGAATTCTGTGAGGTATAATCTTTAATATTCAGCAAG
>PR_CR_10_Liq_1_inCRDRAFT_1000870_pt1 | contig 17997 bp, 10 predicted proteins | sample PRCRCaboRojoPR_3_FD_10241 | JGI IMG/M metagenome (IMG submission 10241)
GAAGTTGTCCAGTCTGTTCTTCTGACCCAGCAAGATTACTCAGAACTGTCTTACTCTTACTTGGCAAGTTTAGCTCGTTTTAACGTGACTTACTGCGAACCTTGTTTTTTTCCCGGAAATGCTTTTTGGGGACTTGTGCCTTTTGACTCTATCATTAAAGGCTTGTTGGAGGGCTCCAGCAGAGCTGAAACTGAGTTTGGAATCCAAACAGGCTGGATTCTGCAGTTATTGAGGACTCAAGACTCCTCTACCAACAAGTGGATTTTGGAGCAAGCTAGCTTCTACAAAGAGCACATTGCTGGAGTAGGACTTGCAGGCAATGAGCTCTGTGCGCCCTCTAAGGACTTAGAAAGTACTTTTGAGTTAGCTAGGAACCTGGGACTTTGTGGGTCTGGCGAAAAAGTAACTGTACATACAGGAGAGGAAGCTTCTCCTTCTTCAATCATTGAAACTTTGGCGTTTCTGCGCCCTGGAAGACTAGACCACGCTGTGCGTTCTCTAGAAGACCCCTATCTGATGAAGTTTTTGTCAGAGAGCCAGACTCCCATAACACTTTGTCCTGTGTCAAACAGGAAACTAAAGGTACTGGACAGGTTTTTTAAGGGGAGTTACATTTACCACGAATTCATCAAACAAAACTGTTTGGTTTGTTTGAACAGCGACGACCCTTCTATGTACGGGGCTTATTTGCCCGAAGTGTACAAAGAGTTCGTTGAACAGAGCCCTTGGTTTGGCCCGAGAGACTTGGCTGAACTGGCCAAAAACAGCTTTAAGTGTTCTTTCCTTCCCAAAAAAGAGGTAAACAACCAGGTGTCTAAGATAGAACAACTAACCTCTAAGTTGGAAGAAGCCTAATAATAAATGAACAAAGAACTAAGAAAAGCCCTGTGCAAAGAGCCAATAGTGGACTCAGAGGGAAACATCAACCACTTGTACTTTGCAGACTTGCCCAAGAACTACTGGTCTCTGGAAGACCAACAAAAACTACTTATGGGGCTCCAGGAAAAAGGAGTGGGCAAGTTCGAGGAAATCCAAGCAGAGTACTTTCCTTCAAAAACTGCAATTGAACTGAGACTGCGCACCTGTTTAGCTTTGGGAGTGTACGACCTTTCTGAGTACGAAGGCTTCACAGACACCTCCCAAATTCCTGAAATCTACTCTAAAAACCAAGACCTAGGCCAAAAAAGCGGCAAATGGTACTATGGAGTGTACTTAAATAATTAAGTTATGTTATCAGAAAGTTGTGTTGTCTTGGACAGGAACTACGTTCCCTCAGAACACGAAATTAAAGAATACGCCAAAGAAATCGGAATGCAGTTTCCTCAAGACGAAAACCTTTTATACGTAGCCAAGGCAGGACTGCTAGCACCTCTTCCGTCCCACTGGAGCATGTGCAAGTCAGATACTCAAGGGCTTTACTTCTATAACAATTACACTAAGCGCCAGCAAAAACACCACCCTCTAATGCCACAGACCAAACAACTCTACCAAAACATCAAACAAGGGAGCTACAAAAAACTTACTTTTGGAAGGCAAAAAAAGTANAAACCTCTTCAAGAGGAGTCACAAGCTAGCCAGTTGCGAGAAGCCAAAGACTTCATTAAAGAGTACCAAGAAAAAGTAATCCTTACACAGAAACAAAGGGCCTCGAAAACCTTTAAAAAGGAAATGACCAAAGAAAAGTGTTCAATTGTGAAGAACTTCAAAGCCCGGGAAGCCGAGTTGTTTTCNGAGTTCGAAAAAAAGTTCAGCGAAAACAAAGAAAAAGTAGTCAGCAGTTTGAAGCAAAAAGCAAAGAACTACTTAAAACTAGTCACTAAACAAAAAAACCAAGAACTGCTCACCTTGAAACAACACCTCCAGAAAAAACGCGAACAGGACTCCCAAGACTTCAAGAAGCAGTTCCACCAGGAGTCCCAACAACACCTAGAAAGCATTAGAGCTAGTTTGGAGGAAGAAAGTTCAGAGCTCCAAAACCAACTTGAAACCCTGAAAGCTCAGTCCAAACTGCTTAAAAGCCAAATAGTCCAAACCAAAGAAAACCACTTGTCCGAGCTCATTAAACTAAAAAACACCTCCAACCAAGTTTTAGAACAAGAACAAACCAAACTTTCCAATGAACTAAACAAAAGCATAAGTCAACTCCAAAAAGACTCTCTTTCTGCCAGAGAAGCTAAAACAGACCACATCGAAACTCTGCTGGAAACTGAGTTGCAAGAAAAGCTCAAAAGACTAAAGACCTCCTGGGAAAAGAAACTCAACTACTTTAGAAAGTTCAAAAAAGTAGAAAAACTCATGGAAAGTCTAGATCAACAGGAAAAAAACTTCGAAACTGCACTCAAAGAAGAACTTGACTGCTATGCTAAGTTCAGAGCTAAGTCACTCCAGAGAATGGAAACAAGGGAAACCCTTAAGTCCTTAGTTTCGCCCAGAAACGAAACAGAACTTGCCCAAAACAAAGCCTACATCAACTCAGAGTTCCTCAACAACTTGCAAGAACAAAGACACTCTAAAGAAGCTGCTTTCCAAAGCAAGTTAGCCAGTCACTTCAAACACCCAACACACTCTTACTGTCTGCCTAAGTTCAGTTCTCAAGAAACCACGCCCAAGTCACTAATAGCCTTTACAAGGTCTTCATCCACCTCAGACATCACCAAAGTTATGCTTTGGCACTCCCAAAGACACAAAAGACACTTGCTTAGTTGCGCGCATGTCCACTCTAACTGGATTTCTAACTTCAGGAGTTCCCTAAATCTTTTATAACACTGAAAATTACTTTAGCGTTTGGTAGAAAGTTTGCGGTCAATGTCTCTTTTGACAAGTTCAAGTCCGCTTTCGTCGAGTTCTTTAAGCAAAGCAAGCACTGCACACAAGATGTTTTCGTTCCTAGGATCCCCTTCGCGGGGACGGCGGTTTTTCCTTTTGGGTTCTGCAGGTCTGTGGGGGGACTCTCTTCGGGGCTGAGGCACCTCGCCTTGGTCCAGTGCAGCGTTGCGTTCTTCGGAGCTGACTGCTTGGTTGTCTAGTTTTACTAGGTTGGGCAAGTGCTTTATGACGAAGTTCCTATATTGAGAATGCTCTGTGCATGGGTTATCCCACAGCCAGAGTACCCTGAGGTTAGGTAAGTTTTGAAGGTACCTGATCTCAGTTAAGTCGGATATCATGTTTTTCCTCAAGTAAAGTTCAGTTAGTTTCAAGCAGTGCCGGAAGTCCCTTAGTGAACTTATTTTGTTAACGCTTAGAGAAAGTACTTCTACATTAGGCATTTCTCTGAGGATCCTTACGTCGTCTATTTCGTTGCCCCAGAGATTCAAGTTTTTTACGCTTTCGAGTTTTTCTGACTTGCTTCTTGTAAGAACCAACTCAGCTGTTAAAGGTTTTCCCATGTTTAAATTATAACTTTTCTGAATTTCTCAAGAAAACTCAGTGCTTACTTATTCTTAGGTGCTTTTTTGTACGTGTGAATTTTTTCCATCCAAAAACTAGCCTTTTGTTTAAGTTCTTTTAAAGCTTCTTTGAAGATGTCTCTGGGGTGCAGCACTCCTGTACTTTCTACAGTAAAAATAAAGTGGTCCTTTACTTTTGCCAACTGCACTTTGGAGTCGTCTTCCCTGATGCACTCTCGGCAACTCGTGCAGTTTCTTGGGTTCTTCACAAAAAGTTCTCCGTCTTCGAGGTCAAACACCCCTGCTGGGCACTTCTTTTTGAGTTCAGAAGCTTCTTGGCCCTTAACTCTTTGCTTTAGAGTCACAGCAGGCAGCAGTCTGTAACTGGCTGTGGAAACAGGAGACCACTTAGCGTGCATTTGGCCAGTGCCTTTTTCGCAGTAGAGTTCAGCTTCGATTTCTTGGCCAGGTCCTAACTTAGCTATTAATATGTCTGGGTGCACTGGGGAGATGTTTCCGAATTTCTCGCGCTGGTTGCCCAGGGGAACCCACTCCAAACTGGAAGAGTAAACTTGTTCCCCTGAAACACTTCCGTCAGGGTTTCTTGTGCACTTAACGTGGACTTTGAAGCAAATGGAGTTGTCTTCAGAGTAGTCTTCTTCTGAGTTGCGGTACTGAAACAGTCTAGGGTCAGCTGCAATGGGCACTAGTCCTAACCTGTGCGAAAGGACTTCGTCAGGAATCACAGAAGTGTTTTGGTACAGGTGGACGTCTTCAATTGCCATAGTGGGAATCTCTGCTATCATAACTCGTCTCAAAGCGTTGGCCAAAGGTGCTTCTACGCCAATTAAGTCCAACACAAGTTCTTCTGGGGACTCCTCAACTACTTCTACTTTAAAGTTCGACAGGGTTTCTTCTAGAGACTTGCCTCCTGAAACAGGGTGTTCGAGTGTGTGTGTGTTTTCTGGTTTAAAAGGGCTTAAGAAGGCTTTGTTAGCCTGCATCTTTATTATAAGATTACTAGTCTCTGCTTTGCTCAGTCAAGGCAATGTACTGACTCACAGCACTGTTGACCTGGGAGCGCATTTCCTGGCTCATTTCTTTGCGGACCCAGTACCTGTAAAAGTACAGGATGGATGCCAAAAGCACCATCGAAAAGAAGATTATCAACAGAAGTGTGCCTGCACCTATGCCTGACCTTGGCCGCAAGTCTTCTTCTTCGTGGCTGAAACAAGCTTCTGGCTTTTCTCTGAACCCTGCACAAATAGCTTCCATTACCTCTGGAGCCTCTAAGTCTCCTCGGAAGGTTTGGTTGTTGATTATGATTGAAGGGTAAAAAATAACTCCTGAAGAAAGCAACTTGTCTCTTTGTGCCCTTAAAAGCCAGTTGTCGTCTAGTTTCTCGTCAGGCCCGTCGAAACTGTCCCTCACGCACTTGTCTATTTGGTTGGGGTCAATGTCTACCTTCTTCATGACTTTTTCAGAACATTCTTTGTTAAAGTCCCTGTCAACGCAGCTCTTTGAAAAAACTTCAACGTAGTCCCACCAGATGTTTTCGTCTTCTTCATCGCGGGTTTGTTTGTATATGCAGAGTTGCCTTAGGTCCTCCATAACTATTTCCCTTCCAGTTCTTGGTCCCCAGTAGTCAGGGTCAGGTGCGCAGTACCTTCCTCCACTGACGCAGTCGGGGTGGTCAGTGGTATACTCAGGCGAACAAGTTCCGCAGTACCACAGCACATAGTTAGGAGTCATTTTGGCTGACTCGTCGTCAAACAGTCTAGCCATAGGGGCAAATTCTTGCAGGAACTGCCTAGCAAGCTGGTGATCACTTGAGAGCCAGAGTTCGTACTCCACTCGGTTGTCTGGNCGGTTCATTTCGAAAGTAAGGGTCATTGCTACGTAGTGGGGTCCGANGGTGTTGGTTAGTTCTTCATGTATAAGTTCGCCTGCTTTTTTGGGGATAAGGAAAGAAGGAATGAATATGTTGCCTGCTGTTCCATCGTCGATCATGACTACGTTCTCCACGTTTTCTTGGCGGTCGTCGTAAATAACTACAGCCGAGGCCCCTATGTTTTGGGCATTTCTGACCTTGACTACAAAGGAACAACCGCCTCTTTCCACAAGCAGAATGGGCGTGTTGATTCCGTCAGGGTCGAAGCTGAAATCAATTGGGTTAAGGTTGTTGCAGGCTTGTTTGTGCTCATCCAAGTCTGGAACGAAGACTCGGCCCAAAATTACTTTGTTGTAGGGAGGGTTTCCGAAGTTGGCCAGAGAACTAGGTATTTCTTCGGTTCTGTACTCGTCTTCGATTCTTTGTTTTAGGTCTGCAGGTCCATACAGGTAGACCTTTGCACTTGCCACACTAAGTAGTAAAAGCTGAACGAGCATCTTTAATATGGCAACTACTATAATATGCAGGATAAAGTGAGTTTTTACGCCTGGGTGTTTCTACTTTTGAGTATGCTGGTAGCCACTACAAGTACTTTCCAGTTTTTCTGTAATACTTACTCAGCAATAGCATACGTAGCTTCCGAAGGGAGTTTTTTAGACGATGTAGGACTAACACACGAACTCTATGGAGTTATCACGGGCCCAGTATTTTTAGTGGCTTTAGGTGTTTCGGTTTTCAGTCATGTAAGTTCTAAGTAGGGACTTTATTTAGACAAAGTTACTAGGATTAAGTGGTCCTTGATAGTATACGGCATGGTATCATCCCTAGGATGTATGGGCTATTCGGTAGCAAGGGGTTTCTGGGGAGTGACTCTGTGTGTAGTTAGCATTGCTGCAGGAACTGGGGGAATCACTCCAGCCTTTGTGCGGGAGATGACTAAGCACTTTCCAAGTCAGAAGAGAGGAGTGGCTTTGGGGATCTTCCAAATGCGGTTTTACTTGGGCTCGGGACTGGCTTCTTTCAGTTTGATTATTTCAGACTGTCTGGGCTGGAGACTGACCTTTGTAGTGATTGGAGTGGCTGGGCTGTTTGTTTGTTTGGTTTCAAGTTTCCTTTTGAGGAGTGAAACCACTGGTGAGTTACAAACTTCTCTTTTAGAGTACGAAGCCAAAACCAACTTACTAGAAAACTTAAGTTTTACCCTCAACAACAAAGTTGTGCTTTTCGTGATGATAGCTGCAATGTGCAGGTACGCAGCAACATATGCAAGAGGGTTTTTTGCAGGAATTTATTTTGCTCAAGTGTTCCCTGGACACACACACCAATTTTCAGTGCTGAATGCGCTTTTTTTGTTCGCAACGCCTTTGTCTCTGTACTTAGGGGGAAAACTAGCTGACTACAAAGAAAACACCTGTAACTTTAGGTGGACTCCAATGATTTGCAGTCTCACAAACTTAGTTTCAGTGCCCTTTGCTTTTTTTATGAGCCTCACGAACTCTTTTACCGTAGCAAGTGTGTGCCTTTCAGTCATTTCTGTGGTTGGCGAGACTTACAACTCCTTAAACATTTCTTTGATCTTGAACTCAACCCCGAGAAACATGCAAGCTTTCCAAACAGGACTTATGCTTTGTGTAACTGTGCTCGCTGGCAGTCTTAGTTGCTTAGTTGTGGGAAGCAGAGACTTGGAGGACCTAGCACTTATGATGCTGGTCGTCCTGACTGCTGGCTACTTCCTGTCTTCAGTGTTCTACTACTTAGCAAGTCCTCACTACGAAAGAACCATGCAACAAAAATCCCTTTTGTACTCTGTAAATAGTAATTTTAAGTAAAATAGCCACCAAAGAGATAGACTAATTAAGCTTAAATGGAAAGGCTGGAACTTTTAAAGTGCCACTTGCAAGGCCACGTTATTCTCCACAATACTTCTCAAGCTGTAGTGCTCAGGTTCAACAGACCCAGTGTTTCCAACGCAGCTTCTTTTGAAATGATTTACTCAACAATAACACAAGCAGAGGTGTGCAAGTGCCAAAGCAAGTACTTAGTGCTTACAGGCAACACCTCTAAGAACTTCATTGCAGGAGGAGACCTTAAACTCACTACACTGCAAGTAAGCCAAGTTCCAGAGTACTTGCGCAGTCTACATGAAATGTTTTGGAAAGTCCACAAGTTAGGCAGGGCTATAAGTTTGTGGACAGGCCACGTCATAGGCAGTGGTGCAGGTTTAGCTTGCAGTTGTGCTTTTAGAGTGGGGTTTCCTTGCACTTCTTATAGCATGCCCGAAAACATGCTAGGCCTTTTTCCAGACGTAGGGGCTCCCTACTTCCTCACGCACTATTTGGACCTAGAAGTAGGGCTGTACTTGTTTCTCACTGGAACTAAAATCCTGGGACCAGACACTTACTTTTTGGGACTAACTAACTTCTACATTCCAGAGCACTCCTTTGAAAGCATTCTGAACGAGATGCAGTACCTGGACCCTTTAGAAGTCATTAAGAAGCACCACAAAGAACCTAGCTTAGCTGAGTCGGGCATCTTGAAGTGCAAAGGCTACATTAAGGAGTGCTTTTCAGCTACAAGTTTAGAAGGGATCCTTGCTAAGCTAAAAACACACAACTCAGACTGGCACAGACAAACACTGGCTAAACTAGAAAAATCGTGTCCACTGTCTCTAAAAGTGGCTTTTGAGGTTTTCCACAAATGTAAAGACTTAACACTCAAAGAAGTTTTAGAGGCAGAGTACAGGTGGGAGTCAGCTATGATGGTGCACCTGAACTACAACTTCCAAACAGGAGTCAAGTACAAACTCTCCAAGAAAAAGAACCCTCCTTGGCTGCCATCTACTTTGGAAGAAGTGACCCCTGAACTCTTAGACTCTGTGCTCAACAACCCCCAGCCTTTAAACATCGACCTTTCTAAATTAGATTAGTATTCACATAAAAGCAAAGCCTTCTTTTCCCTCTGAAATGGCTATTTTCAGTCTTTGGTAAAGAACTTCTTTGGAGGGGTATTCTGGAAGGTCAAGTTGGTTCATGCACGTGTGCGCTGTAGGCAGTCTGTCAGGCCCAGTGAAGCTTTTATGGACTTGGAACTTCTGCACTCCTCCCATTCCTTGCAGGGCTTTGAACCCTTCTAAGGGCACCTTTGCACTGCCTGTGACGAACTGAAGGAACTCAGCCCTTTCTTCGTAAGTGAACTCAAACAAGATTTCCCAAAACCACTGGATGACTTGGGAGTCCTTGGTGTAGTTGCGGTATTCAGTGTTGAGTTTGAGGTCTGTAATGTCTATTTCAGGAAGGCCAGCTATTAAGAGTTCAAGTTCTTTGGCGTCGAATATGCCAACTAGGTGCTTGGGAACCATTTCGTAGAAGCCCTCCAAAAAGTTTTGGATCTGAGAGTTGATTTCTTTAGTCATCTTCATGTGGCAGATCTCTTTGATGTAGTCCATTTTGTTGGTTTCAGTGACCCTGATGTTTTTGCCTTCAGGAACAAGTTCTTTCATAACTATTCTTCCAAACTCTTCTTCTTCGTAAGCAAAGTAGTACTCGTGGAGGTCGTTGTCGTCCAAGTTGATTTCAGTGAGCATTTGCAAGTTTCTGTAAAAGTCAGGGTCCAGGTCTTCCATGTCGTTGTAGCGGACTTCTTGACCTAGTATGTGTTTGTAGAAGCTTCGGGTGAAGTACACGTCCAAAGCCACTCCGTCACAAATTGCCTTCCCGATGATTCTGCCCACAAACTTAAAGAAGGACAGGTGGTCTGGGTTAATGTAGCTTTTGGAGTTAGGCTGGAAAGACACTCCGTTCGCAGATGGGTTGAAAAGGGCGTAATTGGGGTTGAAAATTTCTCTGGCCAGCAAAGCGTACCACTCTCTGGTGAGGCCTCCTACATCGACTCCTTCTTCTCCTATGAATTGGATTTTGAGTTTGCCGTACATCTCTGAAGGACTCCGGACTTTGAGTTGGTGGAATGAGTCCATAAACATTTGCTGTCTTCTAACGTTCAGCTTGATAGTATCGTAGCCCCTGTCGTTCCTGAGTTTTCTGATTTCAGTTCTGAAGTAGTTGCGTTTGTTTTCGAAGTCCAAAAGGTTGTAGAAGTGGGTCACTAAAGAGTGCAGAGTGTCGTTTAGAAGAAAGGGGTTTTGCTTCACAAGCTGGTTAAGTATTCTTTTGCTGCGTTCACAAAAGTTCTGGAAGTGCTCAGTGCCTCCTTTTTGTCTGTGGTATATAAAAAAGCTTTCAATGACTGGAAGCACTTTACTGAGTGTGGGGTTAGTGGTGCTGAGTATTTCTTTTTCACTTTGTGTTAGTTGAATGAGTGCCTCTGACAGGGGCTCCCACACACACTCAGGTCCCTCGAAGGAACTCAGAACGCTTGTAAGTACTTTGCACAGTCTAAGTAGCTTTAGTTCTGTAGAGCCTGACTCAGAAGTGCAGGTTTGTTTAAGTAAAGCTGAAACTTCGGTTCCCACTGCTTCAACTTCTTTGGAAAAGATTTCGTCAATGCTGGTTTTGTTTTGGGGGTTTTCGCAAAGTTTCGCAATTAAGTCAATAAAGTTCTTCATAGTGGCTTCGTTCATGCTTTCAGAGTCCAGTACTGCACAAAGACTTTCTACTGAAGCACTGTTCACAATCGGCGTTTCTTGTGCCTTTTCAACTGACTCCTTCATCAGAGTCACCAGTGAGTTAAGGTGGGGAGCACTTACTCTGTAGGGGTTCCACCTAAGCAAGTGCATCAAGTTGGTTAAGCACCTCACTGACTCTCCTTGGGTTGTTTTTGCAATGTTTAGTTTGTACTTGGTAGGAGTGCACAACTCAGTAGAAACTTTGGGGTTGAAAGAAGTTAAGTGGGAAAGCAAGTCCAGGGCCCTTCCAGCCACTATGGCATAAACTAAGTCGTAGTTCTGCAAGAAGTTGTGCGACCCGTAAAGTTGCTGAGGAGGGAAGTCTCTTGAGGGTCTTTGCTGCATAAGCAAACTTACTAGTCCGTCCAAAACTTTGTTTCTGTTTTGGGGGTTTGCTGACAAGTTCAGGAGCAAGGAAGCCAGTATGTCTCTGTTCAAAGGACTCACCAAAAACAAACTCCGCAGAAGGGCCTCTACAAACGAGTCCTCAATCTGCACAAGAGACCCAGCTAGTTTGTCGTCAGCAACTATTTGGCCAATGTACTTGTTGTCAGGGGTTCTGCGTTGAGGACGCTCTGCCATGTAGTGAGAGGGCTGGTTCAGTTGGCGAGCTTCAGCTATTAGTTCAGGCGGAAGGCTTTCTAGGAGTTCTGGGCCAGCAGTTAGCAGAACCTCTCTTCTGAGGTCTGGAGTAAGTGAAGCTATGAAGCTAGCGTTGTCGATTTCCTGGGCAGGTTCTTGTGCTTGTTGCACTTCAAGTTCAGCTCTGATTTCAGGCGGAAGAGCTTCTAAAAAGTCTTCAGGAATGTTTTCCTGGGCGTTTTGGGGTTGGGTTTGTCTGAACTGGCCTAGAACTTCCTCCCTTATGTCAGGAGGCAGGGCTTCTAAAAAGGCAGGGTCTATTGCTTCGTGAACTTCTTCAGCTTTTTCTTCCTCTTCTTCGATGTTCATGGGTTCTTCAAATTCTTGCCCAGCAGGTTCTGCTGTGGAAGCGTATTGTTGGTAAAGTGATTGGAGGTCTACCTGAGGAGACCTAGGAGGGTTCCTGACTTGGGTTTCTCTAGGGCGGTTTCTGTAAACTTGGATTTGCATAACTTCGTCATTGGGTTCGAACTCAGAAATGATTTGCATGTCTTCGTCCCTTGCAAGTTCTCTGGCACGCAGCAAAAACCCAGGTTGCAATTCGTCTAAGTCTGCGTTCAGGTCGCTTTCTAGCAAGTTCCTATCGGGTGAGTGATAAGAGTTGTGGGACTCGATGAAGTCGTTAGCGCCTAAGTCTTCATCAACGTCTTCTCCCCAAAAGGTGTCGCTGCCTCTGGGTTCCATAACTAGGTCTTCAAGTTGTTCATACTCCTCTTCAAGGTCTTCGTCGAGCAGGTCTTGGTCAGACTCATCTTCAGGATCTTCTTCTTCGTCATCTATTTCTTCGTCGTCCATGCTCATGTCTGAACCCATGGATTCATCTTCCATGCTTTCATCAGACTCCATTTCTTCGGAGTAGTCTTCAACAGGGTACATTTCGTACTCTTCTGGTTCTTCTTCCGAGGACTCGCTTTGGTCTTCTTGGTTGGGTGCAGATAAATGAAGTGTAAATGTTATGTTGTACCTAGTAAGGAGTTCAAGTGGAGCTAGTAGTATGTTTAAAAACGACCCTGCTTTTTTAAAGTGCAAGTTAATTCCTTTGCAGCCGTCTGCTAGAAGTTTAATGAAGTTGAACTGTTCTGAAACAAGCATTTTAGCTATTTCCACAGTGTTGGAGTTGGTGTAAGGAGGTTTGGAGGGTTCTTTAAGTAACTGAAGCAGCAGTATAGCACAGGACCTTACTATGCTTACAGACTTGTCGTTGCTGAACCAGCCTTTTCTGGTGTGGTCGCTAAGCAAGTCCCTTAGTTCTCTGAAAACTCTTTTCCTAGCGTTGGTGACAGGTGTGTTTTGTGCTAAGATTGTAGAGTTAAGCACTTGGCCTGCTTGCGAGCTAGGGTCTCTGTGGGCTTGTTTGAAGCACAAAGACTTCACGAGCTTAACTACTACTTTCATCCAGTTTTGGTAAGCTTCAGCTGAAACGTTGGTTTGAGTGTTGGGGTTTAGGAAAGTGATTTTGTCTTCTTGCAAACTTAAAGTGTACTTAAAGGGTAGTATGTTCTTAAGCAGGTGCGTGAGGAACCGTTTTGTGGTGTTGTTGCAGGCCATTGAGTCGAAAGTGTTTACGTTATGTCCTAGCAACTGAGAAGCCAGCAAAGGGTACTTGTGGATCAGGTCGCCTAGCATTGAAAGCAAGTTTTCGTTGTGAAGAACTAGCTTTTCTGAAGTTTGTTGTTCTTTAGTGTGGATGTCTGCGATCGCGTGTGCAATTTGAACTGCAGTGTCCCACCTTTCAGCTTGTATTTCCTTTATTTCTTCTTTGGCTTGGACATAAACTTCTTCTTGTTTCTTGACTACTGAGCATGTGTTTTCAAAGCTTTTTTGGAAGATGGAGGAGTTCCTTTTAATTTCTTCTGTGAAACTTTCTAAGAACTGATTAAGTGGTTGTGGACCGTTTAGGTTGTTGAGAATCGCTACTTGGAAGTCAGCTTGCAAAATGTAGGGGTCTTGCACTAGTTGTTTAAGTAAGCTGAAGTACTGGTCAGTCACTACTTTTTGTTTAGACTCAGTAAGCAACGACTTTGCTGTGAGTAAGGGCCTTAGTCCTTCTTCTTCTAAAAAGGTTTTGGCATAGTCCGAGTTGGTAGTTAGTGACACTAATAAGCTCAGTAGTGGACCTAAGTCAGAGTCTCCTAGAATCTTGGAATTGGTTTCTGAGTTCTTTCTAATGAGCTGGGCTAGAAGTCCAACTAGTTTTTGACTCCCAGAACCAGTGAACTTCACAAGACAGTTGAGACCACTGAACAAGGGGAACAACCATCCATACTCGCCTTGGAAGTCGCCTGCTGCAATCTCCAAAAGGTTAACTAAGTGAGTTTCTAAGTCCAGTGATTTGCAGGAGTTAAGGACTTCGCGACTGCTAGAGCACAAGTTAGACAAAACAGTAAGGGCAGCACAGAGGGCACTAAAAGAACTGGGGACTTGGAGTGGACTGAGTTTGGGGTTTGGAACCTTTAAAAAGGAGTATCCCAGCAAGTCTTGGACGTAATGGCCTATGACTCCTAATGCGAGCTCAGCAACTTCTTTCCGGGGTTCTAGTTTGAGCAAAAGGTCAGTTACAGCTGCGTGCATTGAGCTAACTGCACTCATACTGTTGATTAGGATTTCGTGCAGGTTTCCTGGAAACAAAGGCTTGACTTCCAAAGGTCTTTCTGTGGCTATAGTGGCTGCTTGGGAAAAGTCGTTTCCGGACTGCACCAAAGCGTTTCTGGCAGAGTGTTCATCCAAGCCTACTTCTTCAATTAGACGCTGTAAGTTCTGAGAGTCAACGTTGGAGTCTTTTTTGTAGTCTAAGTTTTTAAAGATTTCCAAAACGGACTTGATAAAGATAGTAGACACTAAGCCACACTCAAGGTAGCCTAGTTGCTCTATGATGGACACTACTTGCGTTTGCACAATGCGAACAACCTCTTTAGAGTTTTCTACTCCCATGTGCTTAAGAGTTCTGGTAGTAACTGGGTAGTTGCTTAAAGCATACTGTCCGTTTCCTAAGTTTTTAAGGCACTCGCCACCTAGTTTCCAAAGGATCTGCAAGCAGTTCACTAAGTCGTAAGGAAGTTCTTGTTCTTTGTGGAGTTGGAAAGACAACTCTTTGAGGGCCATCAAGAAGTTTTTGATCGACTCGAGTCCGCCTTGGTTCGAAAAAGCCAGTATTGTAGGTGGAAAAGAGTACATAAGCATTTTGAGAATTTCTGAAAAGTGAAGGCACAAGTGGTAAGCTCTTCCTTGGTCGATGTTCTGAAGGTCCATGACTTGCAACATGTCATTCAGGATCTTTCCAATGGTGTTTGAAACCTTAGTGCACTCCTCGTCTGACAAGTTTTGGCCTGACTTGGCACTTGGAAGCTTAATAGCAAACCTCAACAAACGGCGCACACTCAACTGGCAAGTGAAGTAAAAGTTCTCTTCAAAAGTTTTGAGGTCAGGGTTTTCTATGTCCTGGATGTCTGTGGGTATGTTGAATTCCTTGGTTTTTTTGTCGTTGGGTTTGCTGAAGCTGGAGATCCTTGCTTGTTCTGCTATCAGCACTCGGTTATACTCAGCCAACTTAACGAAAGTTTGGCACAGTTCGTCTACGTTATGGACTCCTGTTCCGTACTGAATAACCAAACGCGTCATGTCCACAAAGGAGTCAGTAGCTGTGAGTTTGTGGAGTAAGTTGTTCCGGGAGTCCTCTGGCACCTGTGAAAAGTCCCTTGACTCTGTGAAACAGCCTGTGACTTCTTGTAACTCTAGCAACTGCTGGTTGAGTGTTTCTAAAACTTTTGAGAGCACTAAAGGCGTAAGGTTCATAGGAATTGACTTGAAGCAAGTCAGCACACTGTGGAATTCGTTTCGGTAAGTCAAAGGCATTATTGGGAGCTTAAACACTGCTAAAAAGTTGTCAAGTCCTCCACTGTCGAGGAAGCCCCTAATAACATCTGCAGAGTAGTTGAAGATCATCGACAAAAGCCTACCTACATTGTTGAGTTGGGTGAAAAAAGACTCTTTAGACTGGCCTTGGTGCAGGTTGTTCACAAGCTGAACACAGCCTTCTACAGCTTTTTCTTTAGAAGTCAAGTCGGCTGTCATTACTTCTTTGATGTTTTCAGCAAAGGCCAAAGCCATGTCATTAGACAGCTGTGTGGAGTCCAACCCTCCGAAAGCTTTTAACGTGTGGGTGATAGTGCTGAACTCCTGAACCACTTTGACCCCTGCTTCTTGTAGAACCATTGCACAGAGCAACTTACTTATAACGCACAAAAACTTGGGCTGTGGAGGAAGAGGGGTTTCCAATGACCTTAGTGCACTTACCAGAGTGTTGTCGCTGACTAACTCTGAAATGATAGGTGGCTGTTCGTTGATCATAGTCACAAGTAAGTGCAGAGTCGACTCATAGACTTCGAACTTTTTGTTGTCGAAGAGCTGCTGGAAGGCTTGGGTGATTCCACTGTCCAAGACTTGCCTTATAACAGAAGTAGGAATGCTGGGTGAAGGTTCCCATTTGTTCAAAGCAATTTTGACCAGTCGCAAAACAGCCCTAACTAGGTAAGCTCTGGAGTGCTGGTCAGGAGTAACCTCAGACATAAAGGCATAGTGGCCCTTTTGAGAACCAGTAAAGCGGGCTGTTTCAAAGATTGCTAGACTCAAAGTTCTGGAAAGCCCCTCAAGCTCCTTGAACATTTCTATAGAGTGCGAAGCTAGTACAGATAGTATCCGGGCTGCCTTAGCGATGCAGTTAAGTGAGAACTTGTAGCCTTCTGAAGGCACTTCTAGCATTTGCAACAGAGAACATGTCATTCCGGACACGTGGGAAGGGTCCACTCTGTACTTGTAGTCAGCAATTATGCTTGAAAGGTGCAGGACTGCTTCTACCAGTTCTTCCGAAGACTTAGAGTCTGGACTCAAGACCTCAGACTGGTCAAAAGCCAAGTCCCTAAGCATTGTTTGGAGCAGTCCATGTTGCTGCCAGGGAGCCAAAAGCTGGTTGGTAGCGTGGAGTAGTTGAGGGTTTTCGCTTCTGGGTTGGTCTTCCATCATAACAAGCACTCCTGCAATTACGTGGATCGCTGGGACTTGTATTACTAAAGGACCCTTGAGTAACTTTACTAAGGAAGGCAACATCCAGAGTTCTGGAAGACTCCGACAAAAGTCTTGGAAAAGTCCGCCTTCAGGAGACATCTGCAAGAACACGCTGATTGCCAGCAACTGCGAAGCCACTGCAAGTTGTCTTTGTTGGTGGTCAGAAAGAACTGCTTTAGTGCGCATTCGGTTGAGCCAGGTGTAAGAAAGGTTCTCAGGAGCTGAGGGAGGGTTCTGGATGAGGGTTTGGCCTTTCATGTACTGGAAGTCAAGGTTGGAGATGCTTGAGCAAGAAGCCAGGACTTCAAGAGAAATGGGGTTGGGGTTGTTGAGTTGAGAACCCAGTGCTATCACGTAGAGCTTGTTGCTTACTTCTGGATTGGAGTGAGCCTTTGTGTTTTTGATAGTGGGCGAAATTCGGTTGACAAGAAGGTGCAGGACACTGAGGGTTTGGTAAACAACTTCCCAGGAGTCATAGTCGAGGGCTTGGATCAGTTGGTCCAGGGAATTGTACAGAGTCTTGGAATTGGCGTGTCTGACGAGCAGGCAGGTTTTTGCTAGTAAGAAGCTCAGAAGGTTCTGGTCTTGGGTTTCTAGTGCTGAGTACAAGAGTGTGTCGATCCTGTCAAGGACCTTAGCTAGCGGCCCTAAGTCTTCTATTCTGCCCCATTCCCAAACCTTCAGCTCAGACAAGCTTTCTAAGAACTTTTCGTCGTCAAGACTTGTGCAGTTCTTAACCCACTCGTCCAGTCCTTCTACGTACTTATGAGCAACTTCGCCGATTTTCATATTAAAATATTTATTTAGTCTCTGCTGAAGTGCCTTACTTTAAGCTTTCCTTCGACTTGGTTTATTCTTGTGAGGAGCCAGTTGTCTTTTTTCCAAACGAAAAGCCAAATCTCCTTAAAAGAAGATTGGTTCTTTTTAACCAAATTTCCGTCAGATGAAATGATTTCGTCTTTGGCCTTGGCTTTGATGAATACCTTAAAACAGGAATATTCATAATCCCCTTTATCAATTCCTACAGCAGATACGTTGAGTATAATTAGTTCTTTAATGCACACATCTGACATCTTGTTAGTAGTGCCGTTTTCTTCCATTTCTTCGATTTGCTTTTCCCAGTTACTATAAATTATAAAATCCAGCTTCTTTTTTATAGTTTCTAAATCTTTGTCGGACCAAGCCTGCTGTAGTTCGTAAAAGTAAGAACTAGCAACTTCTTTTAGGCTTTCCTCGCTAAACATCGGGTTTACTTCTTCAAGTTTTTTAATCATTTCTGAGACGTCCTTCAAACATTCTAAATAATTTTTCTTATCTTCTATGGAGTATTTGATCCTTTTCCAAAAGCAGTTGCAAAAGCACAAGAAAACAATAAAGAATAGTAATCCCACAAACGCGAAACCTACTATAAGAATAACTTCGCATGCTGTTCCACACTCCCCGTCACCATCCGAGTCATAAGACGAATCTCCGTATCCAGTGTCCGCCCCCGTACTGCTGCCTCCACTGCTGCCTCCACTGCTGCCTCCACTACTGCCTCCACTACTGCCTCCACCACCTGCTCGCATTTGAGCATTTACTTCCAGTAGAATCAGAACCACCAATAAAATTTCCATTAATTATCAGAATATATTGAATTGAATTTTAGTTATCGAGCCCTTAGGCCTTTTTAATTATCAGAATATATGATAATAGTAGTTATTAAAGTTAAACCTGGAATGAGTAAATAATAAACTCATTGGTTTGGTAAATGTGGCTTAATAGCCAAGTGTCTGTTGCCCAGACGAAGTTCCAGATCTCTTCAAACTTGGACTGATTGTCCTTGATTACTTTGCCATCATAAGAAATGATTTGGTCTTTAGCCTCAGCTTTGATCCAAGCCTTAAAACTAGAAGCTACGTAACAAGCAGGTTCTTCTAGATTTTCATTAGGGGCTTCGAAGTCTATGATTCTTACTTTTTTAACCAGCACATCTGACATTGTATTAGTAGTGCCTTCAGCATTCATCTTTGCAATCTGGCCTTCCCAATCGGAGTAGAGGTAATTATCCAGTTTTCTTCTAATAGTATCCAAGTCTTTGTTTGACCAGGAGTCTTGGAGTTCGTAAAAGAAGGAAGTAGCAACTTGCTTTAAGTTCTCTTTGCTCCACAGTAACTTCTTCTCTTTAAAATCTTCAAGTTTCTCAGAAACTGCTGCTTTTCTTTTTTTGGTATTTCTTGCGCTTCTGATTCTGGGGTATATTTTTTTGAAGAAAAAAAGCCCACCAATCAAAACAAAAACCAAAGGAAATATTAAAGCAATGGCTACTCCTCCCCCTTCTACACTTACACTAGCTCCACTACTCCTACCTCCACTACTACTACTTCCTCCACTACTTCCTCCACCGCCTCCACCTC
>PR_CR_10_Liq_1_inCRDRAFT_1000871_pt1 | contig 17997 bp, 15 predicted proteins | sample PRCRCaboRojoPR_3_FD_10241 | JGI IMG/M metagenome (IMG submission 10241)
CGCAGGTCGAAAAAGTCGCTCCGCGTCGGCGCCAGCTCGTTCAGGTACACCAGCACGCCGGCGATGATCGGCTTGGTGGTCAGCAGCCCGCGCAGATGGGCGTAGGTGTGGATCTGCCAGTCGTAGATGTGGCTGAAGCCCGTGTGCCCATCATCCAGGTCCGGGCGCTTCATGCCCTTGTAGTCGATGATCACCTCGAACTCGGCCGGCGGCGTGCCGGGCAGTTCCTCAACGATAAGCTCCAGCAGCGGGTTGCCGCGAAGGTCCGGTCGGCGGAACAGCTCGATCTCGCTCACCACGTCGATCACGCCCAGCATCTCGTAGCGGTCGATGTCTCGGCTCACCACGGGCTTGACGCTGCCCGGCAGCAGACGCGCACCGCGCACCCGCACCTCGGCCTGGCAGATTTGACGCCCAGGAATTCGCCCCTTTGCGCGTCCATCCCGTCGCGACATTGCGGACGGAACCATCATCCGGGTGCGAGCCGGTCAACCCGACGAGCAGCAGCACGTCCTGCGGGCGGCTGAAGGCGACGAAGAACTGTCGAGAGCCTCATGAACGCAGGCCTGCGGATCAGCGGCTTCATCACCTCGCTGACGGGCATCACCAAGACGGGCATCACCAACTCGGGCTCGCCGTACCCGAGGACATCGCTGCCAAGCCCTGGGTACGGCGTGGCGTCGCCCTGGAGGATCAGGTCCGTCAGGGCTTCGAGGCGCGCCACAACACCCTGCTGCTACCGCTCTGCGTCGAGTCCACCGCCCACCCCGTGCTGCGTGCCTCGCTCGATGGGTTGAGCGAGGCGGGTGAGCCGGTGGAGCTGAAGGTTCCCACCGAGAAGACCCACCGGCTGCTGCTCGCGCAAGGATCGGATGCCACCGCCTACCAGCTCGCGTGGGTGCAGCTCCAGCAGCAGCTCTACGTCACCGAGGCCGACTGCGGCTGGCTCGTCTTCGACCCCTGCCTGCCCGCGCTGCAACCCCTGGAGTTCCGCATCCAGCGCGACGAGCGCTTCCTGCACCAGGCGCTGGTGCCCCGCTGCCTGGCGTTCTGGGCGCAACTGCGCGCTGGCAGTCCGCCTGTCCCCGACCCTGCACCCGCTGACGCGACCTACGCGTTTTATTGCTGACCAACCACCGGAGAACCGCATGACCACACAACGTTTCGATGTCGCCACAACCTTCGGCGTCAAGGCCCGCCCTGGGCTCGAAGTCCTCGGGTACGCCGACGACACCCATCCGCAAATCCCGCTCCGCCAGCCCTATGTGTTCCGCAACGCGCTGCTGCGTGATGTGCTGGCCTATCTGCACGATGCACATGGCGACGGCATGTTCCTGACCGGGCCGACTGGTGCGGGCAAGACCAGCCTCGTCACGCAGATCGCCGCGCGGCTGAACTGGCCGGTGCAATCGGTGACCTGTCACGGGCGCATGGAGTTGAACGCCCTGATCGGTCAGTTCGTGCTCATGGACGGCTCCACCCACTTCGTCCATGGCCCCCTCGCCATCGCCGCCCGGGAAGGACACCTGTTGATTCTCAACGAGTCTGATCTGATGGACCCGGCGGAGCTGGCGGGCCTGAACGACATCCTGGAAGGCCAGCCGCTGGTGATCGCGGAGAACGGCGGTGAGGTGATCTGGCCACACCGGCGCTTCCGGGTCTTCGCCACCGGCAACAGCGCCGGCGCCGGCGATGCTTCCGGGCTGTATCAGGGTGTGCTGCGTCAGAATCTGGCGTTCATGGACCGCTTCCGGGTGATCCACGTCGATTATCCCGACGTCGGCGTCGAGCAGCAGGTGATCCTGTCTGCGGTGCCCCAGCTGCCGGCGGCCATCGCCGAGCGCATGGTCCGGGTCGCCGCGGAGGTGCGCCGGCTGTTCATGGGCTCGGACAGCGAGGCCGGGGAGCTGACGGTGACCATGAGCACCCGGACACTCGTGCGCTGGGCCACCCTGAGCATGACGTTCAAGGGTGCGCCGAACGTCTTCGAGTATGCCCTGCAGCAGGCGCTCACGGCCCGGGCCGAGCCGGAGCAGCGTGAGGCCATCCATCGCATCGCCGCCGATGTCTTCGGCGACTACTGGGCACCACAGGCCGCCTGAGTCTGCGCCCGCATCCACCCGTCCCCGCTCACCCCAACCCACCCTACCCCAACCCAACAGACCGGGACCGCGTTCGTGCTCGCCGCGAGGCTTGCGCGTGCGCGCTCGGTCGGGAGTCCACCATGCACAACACCGAGACCATCACCGACCGTATCGTGCTCGTCATGCTGGGAATCAGCATTTGGAGCGGCAGAAAGAAGCTCAAGCCCGAGGATCTGAATCTGCTCGATGGCGAGATCCCGCCCGAGGAGCTGGTGTCGCTGGGCTCCAAGCGTGTCTGCGATCCCGAGCCCCTGAAGCCGTTCCACCGCCTCAAGCAGTCGGCGGAGCGTGCCTGCCTGCGGGTCGGTACCCGCTTTCTGGGCGGCTTTGCGGTGCCCAAGGCGCACGCCGAGGATCTGGCGACCCAGCTCGATGTGCTGCGCGCCGAGTTCGACGCCGAAACCCAGACCTTCCTCGCCGGCTATGACCGGGCCCTGGAGGACTGGATTGCCAAGCTGCCTGCGTTCGAGGCTGCCATCCGCCGGGCGGTGGAGCCGGCCCAGGTGGTCGGCGGGCGCCTGCGCTTCGGCTATCAGCTGGTGCAGATCAAGCCCGCGGAGCAGCCGGGCACCTTGACAGAGGAGGTGCAGCAGCTCGGCAACGGCATCTTCGCCGAGGTGGAGCAGATGGCCCGGGACCTGGAAGGGAGCTTCGCGGGCAAGGACCGCCTCCACCGCCGGGCCCTCGGCACCTTCAATCGCATCCGCGACAAGCTCGCCTGTCTGTCGTTCGTCGATGGCCGCATCCAGCCGGTGGTGGACAGCATCGAGGATTGGCTCGGCCGGCTGCCGCTCACGGCACCGATCACCGGTGCCCTCTTCAACGAGGGCATGGGTCTGGCGCTGTTGCTGTCCGATGCCGAGCGCATGGCCCAGCATGGCGCCGGGCAGCTGGCGCAGGCCGGGCACAGCGAGGAGGACGCGTGCGCAGCGCCGCCGCCACCCACGGCCCCGGTCGACGCGCCGGCGCAGATGCCACTGGCGGCGTTCGAGGCAGAGCTTGCGTCGTTGTTCGAAGACGCGGGCGATGTTGCTCAAGAGGTTTCGCCCTCACCCACCACGGAGGCACCCACTACGGAGGCGGACGCCGTGAAGCCCAGTCAGAGCTTCTTCTTCTGACAACCCACCCACCCGGTGCCACGCATCGGGTGTCATCACCAACCGCAGGCCCGCCGTGCGCAAGTTCGGCGGGCCTTTTCTTTGTCTGGAGCACATGATGTCACTGACCACCCTGAACCAGGCCCTGCCCATCGTCGCCGCCGCCTATGGGCGCAAGTTCAACGTCCCGGTGCAAGTCGGCGGGACCGACGCCTACACCGACGGCGCCACCATTCAGATCCCGCAGATCGACGAGACCCCGGCGTCACGGACGCTGGCCTATGGCTATCTGGCCCACGAGGCTGCCCATGTGCGGTTCACGGACTTCGCCCTGTCCCGCAGCCAACACCCACTCGGGCGCTTCATCGAAGGTGTGCTGGAGGATGTTCGCATCGAGCAGGCCATCATCCACGCCTACCCGGGCACGCGCACCACGCTCGATGCGGTAATCACCCACCTGGTGGACGCCGGCAGCATGCGCCCCGTCGCAGCGACAGACAGCCCCGCACAGCTGCTGGGCAATGGGCTGCTGGCCCTGGTCCGCTACCGCTACCGCCAGCAAGCCGCGCTGGCCCCGCACGCCGAGAATGCCCAGCGGGTCATGCGCCGGGTCTTCGGAGCTGGTTTTGTCCGCCAGCTGGATGGGCTGCTGACGGAGATGCCACAGCTCGCTTCGACGCAGGACGCCCTGGCCCTGGCTCAGCGGATACTGGCGCTGCTGGAACAGGCGGCACAGTCGCCCCAGGCGCAATCGCGCGCTGGCGACGACGAGAGACAGGGCGCTGACGATGGCACCACCGCCGATGATGCGCCCCCTGATGCACCCGGCGATGCGCCCGGCGATGCACCCGGCGATGCACTCGGCGATGCGCCTGCGCAGGGCACGGGTACCGCCGAGGCAGGCGGGACGGAAACGGCGGAGTCCGGCGCGCAGGAGAGCGGGTCCGGTCCCGGCGGGGATAGCGCTGATAGCGCTGGCACAGCGATCGAGGTGCCGGGTAGCCAGCCACCGTCGCCGAGCGCATTGCGCCAGGCGCTCAGTGCCACGGACGAGGCGCTGCCTGAGGATCTGTTCGCGGCGGTCGCTGAGACGCTGCGGGCCCGCGCGCCACACGTGCCAACGCTGTTGCCGACGGTGGAGCTGTACCGGGGTGATCCGCAGCAGGGCAAGGCCGCACTGGCGCGGGTACGGGTGCATTCGGCGAAGCTGACCGCCCGGCTGCAAGGGCTGGTGCAGGCGCAGACGCTCACGCGCCACCGCACCGCACGTCACGGTCGCAGGCTGAGCCCCGGCCATTTGCATCGCGCCGGTGTCGGCGACGCCCGGATCTTCCAGCGTCAGACCCTGCGCACCGCGCCCAATACGGCGTTGCACCTGCTGGTGGATCTGTCCGGCTCGATGGGCGGTGGTCAGGACCTGCTGGCGCTGGATGCCGCCATGGCATTGGCCCTGGCGCTGGAGCCCATGCGGGGTGTCTCGCGGGCGGTGACGGCCTTCCCCGGGCGGTCCGGTCAGCAGGACCAAGTCACCGCCGTGGTGGCGCATGGACAGGGGGTCGTGCAACGCGCGGGTGCCTTCGTGCAGTGGGCGCGGGGTTCGACGCCCATGACCGGTGCGCTGTGGTTCGCCGCGGCCGATCTGCTCCCACGCAGTGAGACGCGCAAGGTCCTGCTCACCCTCACCGACGGCTTTCCGGACGACTTCGGCAGCGCCCTGGCGGTGGTGCAGTCGGCCACGGCTGCCGGCATCACGCCGATCGGTATTGGTATCCGCACTGATGTGAGCCGGCTGTTTCCGCTCGCCATCCGCATCGATGACATCGCTGATCTGAAGCAGGCGCTGTTCGGTATCGCCGAGCGCCTGTTGCTCAGCACCCACGCCTAGTCACAAACACCGCCGGTTCCGCACCGGCATTCTTCCCACCCACGCGGGGATGTCACGCTCCCCGCCCGGGGTACGTGCGTCCCTGCGGTTCTTTGATGGAGACGTAGCATGTCGATGTATCCCAACCCCCACCAGTTCGCATTGCCGCTCGAGCCCGAGGAGGTCCGCCGACCCGCTTTGGCCGATGATGAACGTACGCTGGTCCAGCAGGCCATCGCGTGTCTTGAGGCGCGCTACCACGTCCGCCAGGAGACGCTCACCAATCCGCAGGCCACCCGCGACTACCTCAAGCTCCGGCTCGCGGGCGTGCCCTACGAGGTCTTTGCGGTGCTGCTGCTGGACAACCGCCACCGTGTCATCCAGTACCGGGAGCTGTTCCGCGGCACCATCGACGCTGCGAGTGTGCATCCGCGCGAGGTGGTCCGCCTGGTGCTGGACGCCAACGCCGCCGCAGTGGTGCTGGCGCACAATCACCCGTCCGGGGTCACCGAGCCGAGTCAGGCGGATGTGCGCATCACAACCCGCCTGAAGGACGCCCTGTCCCTGATCGATGTCCGGGTGCTCGATCACATCATCGTCGGTGAGGGTGAGGGGACCTCGTTTGCGGAACGTGGGCTTCTGTGACAGGTGGAGTTGGCCGGGGATTATCGATGCCCCGGTCGTCTGGGAGCCGCTGGTGATGCCAGCGGCTTTCGGGGTGTGCTGGCGGCACCGGCCAGCACCGCGTCCGTTACTGCGTCAGACAGCCCGCCCGTTCAAGCCAGGTCTCCAGCGCGCCCATGTTGCGGGTCTCGCCCTCGCGGTTGCGGTAGTAGACCCGAGCGGTGTTTTCGTTGTAGCCCAGCGCCGTGCGGCTCTGCCTGTAGACGCGATAGAACAGTGGGGATCGGTCGACGGTCTCGGCGCCGGCCGGTGCGAAGCGCCTGGGGTACTGCGATTCGGCCCAGTCGAGGAAGCACTCGCCATCGAGCACCGGTGCATCCCTCCATTCGTAGGCGCCGATGTCCACAACGCCGCCGAACACCCTAGGGTTACCGATGATGTCGGTGGCCGGGAGGTCGGGTGTTTCGGGATCGCCGGCGTTGATCATGGGTGAGTCGGGGAGGAGGCTGAGATCGCCGTTATCGGGGTCGACGAACATGGGGTCGACGGCGTCAAGGTTGCTAGGGTCGATGATGATGGGTAAGTCCGTTTCGTAGCCCGAACCTGGCATCTGGTTGAAGTTATTATGAGATAGTACAACGGGCGACGGGAAAAAGTCATCATCTGCATCATTTTCAATATAAATATCTCCAGCTTCGTCAGCAGCGTTGTTCCAGAATATATTATTGTAGAGCTTTGCGCTGTTGTCGGCATTAAATCGTCCGATATGTATACCACCTCCGGTATAATTGGCTGCATTACTCATTACGGTATTATTTGTGAATTGTATAGTATCACCGAAAGTGTAGATGCCGCCGCCGCGGCCAAAGAAAACATTCGTGTTGCCCTCGACAATATTGTTGGTAAAGCTGAGCATTTCACCAAAAGCGTAGACACCGCCACCAGAGAGATCACTCACATTGCTCTCAATACGGTTATTTGTGAAGGCGAGAGTATCGCTGCCAACGTAGACACCGCCACCACTGTGACCACTCACATTGCTCTCGATGTGGTTATTCGTGAAGCTAGCAATAGCGATAAATATGGAGTAGACGCCACCGCCATCTTCGCCCGCAGTGTTACCTATGATTCTGTTGAACTCCGCCGTCAGTGATCCGGAACGGTCACCTTTCACAAACAGCCCGCCACCACTATTGCCACGGTCGCCATTTCTGAGCGTCAAGCCCTGCACCAGGAAGTTCGCCGTCGCGCCAGGTGTTGACAACGCCAGCACCGTACTAACCTGATTGCCGTCCAGCACGGTGTTAGAAGGATCTATTTCCTGATCGGTGCAACTACTATCCCAACCACCCTTCACGGCTACGTCGAAACTCTCCGCACTGGCATAGACGAAGTTGCCGACATAGGTACCTTGTACGATCCTGACCTCGTCATCCTCACCATTGATTGCCGCAGTGGAGAGGGCTGTCTGCAAGCCCGCGGCGGTGTCGACACAGAAGACTTCCGCTTGGCTGGACAAGGGTGTTACGGATAACCACAGCGCTCCGATGAGTGCGGCGGGGACAAGGATCGGGCGAGACATGAACGACTCCTAACGAAGCTAGTTGGGCTGGATAACAGCGCGGGCGAACGATGCGCAGCTGCATGTGCGCAACAAACGCACCTGCGAAGGGGCAGCGAGGTGGTTCGCACACAGGGTAGTACACCTACTACACCGATAAACTTGACGCACGTCAAACAAGCGTTGCCGCCTAGATGTCGTCTATCAGTGTCCCTCCCGTCTAGCCCCGAAAGTCACCAGGGTGAGACACACCGCGGGAGTCCTGTGCGCTGACCGCCTTGAGGACGATGATCAACCGTCGCTCCCAGACCGCACATGGGGGCTGTCCGCAACGGCGCGGGCTAACACAGAGGGGTTGCACATACCCGTGGCTTCGGCGTTATGCTGTATACGCGAGCGGAGACCTAGACACGCTGACAGCGCCTTAGGCACCGTCCACCGTGAGGACACCACGTACGCTGAGGGCCCAGCAGCGGCTTAGCGATGCCGCCGGACCAATCCAAAGTCGATGACGACCAACCCAACAGCACAGGTGCCCGCATGACACCCCGCGCCGGATTCGGTCTCATTGAGCTGATCATCGTGGTGGCGATCCTCGCCATCATCGCCTCGATCACCCTCCCGCACTACCTTGAGGCGCAACCCGCGTCGACCGAGACCTCCCAGCACCACGACGGCGCTGAGAGTACGAGGCAAAAGGTCTGAATCTTGTGAATCGGATTATCGAGAACTATGAATTTGAGCTACGAATGCAAGATATACGGCGGCAATTTTCACAGTGAATGACTGTCGAGGCCTAATGCCAATCGATCGAATAACAACAGGTCACTGATCAACAGAGCCTCAAATTGTATGGATTCTCAAAAATACCTCCGCTACTGGGGTAAAGCCGGCTCGACAGGTGAGTTCCACTTGTTGGCGTACCACGCCCTGGACGTAGCCGCCTGCGGCAAGATTTTTGTGGAGCGTCACGAGCGGTTGCGGCAACTGTTAGCCGTTCGGCTGGGGCTGAACGAGACGATGCTGGGGCTTTGGCTTGTCTTCATGCTGGCGTTGCATGATCTCGGCAAGTTCAGTTACCGCTTTCAGTGCTTGCGAGCGGAGTTTCCGGGGCTGCCCTCCACCCTACCACAGGCGCGGCAGTACCATCCCCGGCACGACACCCTCGGCGCTGCGATCTGGTTCGAGCTGCTAGAGCGCATCGTCGTCGACCGCTTCGTCGCAGAATCCACCAGGTCACGCCCGTTGAAGAGGGCCCTCGGCTACTGGCTGCAGGCCGTAACCGGTCATCACGGCCAGCCGCCGAAACCGCGAGGTATCAGGACTACTGGTTTATTTACATCAGCAGATCAGCAAGCGGCTGGGGCCTTCTGCATCGATGCCGGCGAGTTGATCCTCGAGTCGCGCCCCTTGGCGGTCGAAGACCCGAAGGCGTTCTCCAAGGCTACCCGGTTAACGTCGTGGTGGCTCGCCGGTGTCGCGGTCCTCTGCGACTGGCTGGGCTCCAACCGGGAACTGTTTCCCTTTGTCACCAGAGAGATGCCGCTTGACGCTTACTGGCAAGACCACGCGTTGCCCGCGGCTGCGTGTGCCATTGAGCGCAGCGGTGTGTTGCCTACAGCAGGTGCGCAGCGAAGTCAGCTGGAACTCTTCCACTACCTCAACCAACCGACGCCACTACAGCGACTCACAACGGAGATCGAGTTGCATCAAGCCCCGCAGCTCTTGATCCTCGAGGACGTCACCGGATCGGGTAAGACGGAGGCCGGAATCACCGCAGCGCACCGCATTCTGGCCAGCGGTGGTGCCGACGGCATCTATTTCGGATTGCCGACGATGGCCACCTCCAACGCCATGCACGGGCGAATCGCGGGTCAAGGCCTGAGCGCAAGAATGTTTGTGGACGAGCCTGTCGTGGTCCTCACCCACAGTGCAGCACGCCTCATGCGCGAGACGAATCACCGCGCGGAGATCCTACCGCCCGCGGGTGCAGAGGCCGACTACACGGCTGCCGAGAGCAGTGCCGCGAACCTCCGCGCGAGCTGGATCAATGACCATCGCAAGAAGGCCCTGCTCGCGGACCTCGGCGTCGGCACCATCGACCAGGCGCTGCTGGCGGTGCTGCCGACCCGGCATCAATCACTGCGGCTGCTCGGCTTGGCCCGCAAGGTGCTGATCGTCGACGAGGTGCATGCCTACGACGCCTACATGCAGCAGCTCCTTGCGGCGCTGCTCAGGTTCCAGGCATATATCGGAGGCCACGCCATCCTCCTGTCGGCGACGCTGCCGACGAAGATGCGGCAAGGATTGGTGGACGCGTTCCGCGAGGGGCTTGGCACCGCATCGACACAGCTTGCCAGCGCCGACTACCCTCTGGTTACGAGGGTTGACGCCCAACACGCCGACGAGCTTCCAGTCGACACCCGTCCCGAGGTCAGACGTACGGTCCACGTCGAATTCCTACACGACGTAGACGCGGTGATTGACCTATTGGTCCACGCGCACCGTGCGGGACGCTGTGCCTGTTGGGTGCGCAACAGCGTCGATGATGCCATCGACGCCTGGCGGCAGCTCCAGGCTGCCGGTGTGCCTCTCGAACGGTTGGACCTCTTCCATGCCCGGTTTGCTCTCGGCGACCGCCTGGAGAAGGAAGGGCAGGTGCTCGCGAACTTCGGCCCAGACAGCATCGCGGACCAGCGCTGTGGCCGTATCTTGGTCGCAACCCAGGTGGTCGAGCAGTCGCTGGACCTTGACTTCGACGCCATGGTCACGGACCTGGCGCCAATGGACCTGGTTATTCAGCGCGCTGGCCGACTCCAGAGACATAGCCGAGGGTGGCGTCCGGCCCCTCATCTCCATGTGCTGTCCCCGTCGCCCTCGGAATCCGCCCAGCGCAACTGGCTCACAGCCCTGCTGCCGCGCACAACAAAAGTCTACGAGGACCTCGCTTGCCTCTGGCGTACCGCCTATCTCCTGCATCAGCATGGTTGTATCCGCATGCCCGAAGCGGTGCGCGACTTGATCGAGAGTGTGTATGGGGCTGACGCGGTACAGGCGCCCAGTGATGTCGAAGTGGCCAGTGCCCCTGCGCAGGGCGAGGCACTTAACGCAGTGACCATGGGGAAGTACAACGCGCTGCGGCTGGATCTCGGCTACGCCGACCCAGAGTCCGACTACTGGGACGACATCAAAGCGCCAACTCGTCTCGGCCACGAGAGCCTGCGACTGCGACTCGCGCGCTGGGATGGCAGCCGGCTCCTCCCTTGGTGGGGCGAGGGCAACCTGCGCGACTGGGCGATGAGCGAAGTCTCGGTCCACGCCGACTGGTGCGCCGCTGTACCGGAACCCACTGATCCTGCGCTCCGACAGGCCATCCTCGACTATCAGGACACCGTGCCGGACAAGGGGCGTTGGAGTAGGCTGCTACCTCTGCACCCAGGGGCGGAGGGAGCCTGGGAGGCCCGTGTCACCGACGTGCGCGGGTGTTCGCTGGTGCTGGACTACGTCGCTGAGCGGGGACTCACTAAGCGCAAGGCGGACTAAGGTCTAGTCCCACAGCGCACAGTACCAACGGGATACGACGCAAGACTGGATCAGAGGCAAGTTGATGCAGCTCAACCTATTGATTGACGGTTGGTTCCGGGTCGGGCGTGCCCAGGGGCACGGCGCATCGGCGGTGATTGCCCCGTGGCAGATCACAGAATCCATCGACAACAACCCGATCATTGCCTTGGACACACCACGGCCAGACTTCAACGGTGCGCTGGCACAGTTCCTGATCGGGCTCCTACAAACGGCATTTGCCCCGGCAGATGCTGATGAATGGTTCGACCGCCTGGAGTCTCCGCCTGACCCAGCGACCCTACGGCGTGCGTTTGCGCCCTACGCCCATGCCTTCGAACTCGGCGGTGACGGCCCGCGATTCATGCAGGACCAAGACACGCTCGGTGAGCAAACACCCCTGCCTATCACGGCATTGCTCATCGATACCGCTGGCAGCGAGACGCACTTCGTCAAGCATTTTCCAGCAGACGGTTTCAGCCCGGCGATGGCCGCATTAGCGCTGTATACCCTGCAAACGAATGCGCCATCCGGCGGTGCGGGCCATCGCACATCGCTGCGCGGAGGCGGGCCGCTGACGACCCTCGTGGTCGCCGCCCCAGAAGACGATGGGCAACAACCAACGCTGTGGCAGACCCTGTGGCTGAACGTCCTTGATGAGGAAACCCTCGGCTATCGGGCGACACCGGGTGATGCTGTGCACATCTTCCCTTGGCTTGGCCCGACCCGAACCAGCGAGAAAGGCAAGCTGCCCACAACCCATGAGGACGTACATCCTTTGCAGATGTTCTGGGGCATGCCAAGGCGGATCCGTCTCGATCTGGAGTGCCCGGCAGCGGGTGTCTGTGGCATCGATGCTTCAGAGCACCCGGCGCTCGTTACCCGCTATCGCACCAAGAACTATGGCACCAACTACGGTGGTGCCTGGCAGCATACGCTCACCCCCTATACGCACAAGGACGACGAGCTAAGCGCTGTTCATCCGCGCAGCGACATCAGCTATCGAAACTGGCTAGGACTCGTCCAGGAAGCCTCCGACAAGACTGCTAAGCGCGTGCCTGCCCGAGTCGTCAGCCGGTTCTGGGACACCAGCTACAGGCTGCGCGATGAGGGTTGGCGGTTACGCCTGTGGGCCTTCGGTTACGACATGGACAACATGAAGCCACGCCGTTGGGTCGAGTCCACGTTGCCATTGTTCCACATTGACCCGGACGAGCGCGCAGTCATCGACGAGGCCGCCAATCACATGATCGAGGCGGCCAGTCTCTTTTTCGGCAATCTGCGCAGCGCCCTAAAGGATGCCTGGTTCGCGCCCAACGACCCGCGCCGCAAATCCACCAAGCTGGACCATGTCGAAGACGCCTTCTGGCAGGAAACCGAGCCCTTTTTCTACGCTTGGCTGCGCGCCGTTATCACGGCCGAGGACTTCGTCAGCGCTCGCTTCGACGCCTATCAAGGCTGGCACAGGGAGCTGATGATATACACGCTTCAAGCCTTCGACCGCTGGGCCGACTACAACCAGATCACCGAGCAGTCTCATCCGCGTCGCATCGCTGCCGCACGCCGCGCTCTGCGGCGCTTCAACTACAAGAAGCAGATCAAGAATCTGTTGGATATTCCGGAAGCGCCGAGGCAACCCGCACCGACTTAAGCTTAAGCAGAACTGAGCCCGCAGCTCGCACCGTGCGGCGATCGGACCCCCGAGTACACCCCCTCTTAAGGAGCAGAGCATGGGAGAACCCACCGAGCACACCGACCAACTAGATTTCGTCCAAGCGACCCTGGCCTGGTGGGAGCCCCTCGTCACCCCACCCGAGACGGGCAAGCCGAGCAATCGCGGCGAGTTGGCCGCGCTGCGCCGCTGCAAGAACCTAGAAGAAGTGCTGTTCGTACCCGCGTATCACAGGCTGTTCTACCAGGTGAGTGCGCTCGGTTGGAAGGACCGGCCAACCGTAGCGGCGGTCGCTGGACTGCTCGCGCACGTCAAGGGGGATTCCAGTCAGTCCGGGGGCGACGAGTCCGAGGCTGCTCGCGGCGATCAGCCAACGGTAGAAGCGCCAGTCCCGCAGCTGGCCAAGACTGTCGCAGCTCTTCTGGCAACACCCACAAGAGCGGGGCTAGGCCCGCGTGTGAGCGAGCTGCGCTTTCAGCGTCTCGTGGCCATTCGAGAACTTAAAGAACTCTACCCGAATCTTCTGCGCACGATTCATCTCGCCGGCGACCGAGTGCCGGTAGCTGACCTCATCCGCAGCGTGCGTTACTGGACCGATCGGCAGCGCCGTGACTGGGTTCAGCGCTACTACGACACCCTGCTGCAACAACGACCCGACAACCGCGCACAAGGAGCCTGAGCATGTCCCGTTTCCTGCAACTGCATCTGCTGACGTCCTATCCGCCGGCTAACCTGAACCGCGACGACTTAGGCCGGCCCAAGACGGCCGTGATGGGCGGTGTGACGCGACTTCGCGTCTCGTCACAAAGCCTCAAGCGCGCCTGGCGAACTTCAGACGTATTCGAGGGCGCGCTCAAAGGCAACCTCGGTGTGCGCACCAAGGAAAAGGGCACCCGTATCAAACAAGCGTTGATCGAGGCTGGAATCTCCGAGAAGCAGGCAACGGAGTGGGCGGCCGCCATCGCGAAACAGTTTGGCAAGGTCAAGTCGGGCTCGGTTGAGATCGAGCAGCTCGCCCACTTCAGCCCCGAAGAGAACATCGCCATCGAAGCACTCTGCGAGAAGCTGATCAAAACGCAGTCCGCACCGACGGACGAGGACCTGAAGCTACTTCGCCACCAGCACAGCGCTGCGGACATCGGCCTCTTCGGCCGCATGCTCGCCGCCGACCCCAGCTACAACACCGATGCCTCTGCCCAGGTAGCCCATGCCATCAGCGTGCACAAGGTCGCCGTAGAGGACGACTTCTTTACCGCAGTGGACGACCTCAACGAGGGTATCGAGGATGTAGGCGCCGGGCACCTGGGCGAGACCGAGTTCGCCGCTGGGCTGTTCTATCTCTACATCTGCATCGACCGGGACTTGCTCACCGCGAACCTCGGCGGCGACATCGACCTGCGCAACAGAACCTTGGGCGCATTGATTGAAGCCGCCACCACAGTCGCCCCGACCGGTAAGCAGAACACCTTCGGCTCCCGCGCGCGGGCGTCCTATTTCCTTGCGGAGAGGGGCGATCAGCAGCCGCGGTCGCTGTCCGTCGCATTCCTAAAGCCCGTGGAAGGACGTAAGGACGGCATGCTGGCGGAGGCCATCGCCGCTCTCACAGAGACATGTGACAACATGGATAAGGTCTATGGCGCCTGCGCTGATGCGCGTCGAATTGTGGATACACTTGATCCCGAAAAGGGAACTTTCCAGGAACTCATAGCCTTCGCCAAGGAGTGAGCACCATGCATACCTTCATCGCCTTTCGACTCTACGGCCCGCTCGCTGCTTGGGGCGATATCGCCGTCGGCGAGCGGCGACCAACGACGGACCACCCATCCAAGTCCGCTGTGCTGGGTCTTCTGGCCGCTGCCCTCGGGATCCAGCGCAACGACGACCGACAGCATGCCGCACTGGCCAACGGCTACCGGTTCGCCGTCAGGGTCGACGCCGTGGGCGTGCCCTTGCGGGACTACCACACCAGCCAACTTGCCAAGAACACGGCCCGCCTGCGCCACCTCCAGACCAGACGCAACGAGCTGGCCGACCGGACAAACCTCACCACGGTGCTGTCCACACGGGACTATCGCGCCGATGCACTCTACACAGTCTGCCTGTACTGGCGCGGTGCGCCGGATACTCCGATGCCACGAGACCTGTCCTTGGCACTGCTGCGGCCGCGGTTTCCGCTTTACCTGGGCCGACGCGCCTGCCCCTTGGCATTGCCCTTGGCACCGCGGGTGATCGAGGCGCAAGACCTACCTGCGGCGCTAACCGCCTACGACGAGGCGGCTGCAACCAAGCTTTGGCGCCAGGTTGCCGACCAGCTCAATGCGATGCCGCCGGCAAGTGCCCCCTGTTGGTGGGAGACTGGAGTACCGAGTGGAACGATGCTACCCACCGCAACGACACCGCGCTACGACCAGCCCAGATCTCGTCTCCGGCACCAATTCGCACCGCGCGACGAACACCACTGGGTGGGTGGACCAGGCTGATGCGATACCTGAGCAAGATTGAACTCCGCCGTGGCCAACCCCTGCGACAACTCGCCAGCGCGATTCCAAAAAACGCGTACAGCGACCATCAGGTGATCTGGCGACTGATGAGCGACACAGACGCAGGCGCGCGCGACTTTCTCTTCCGGCGCGAGCAGCTTGGCCATTGGCCCACTTTTTACGTCCTGTCGGACCGACAGCCGATGGCATCGGACCCAACATGGCAGGTTGCCACGAAGCCTTTCACCCCGACACTGGCTGCGGGTGCGCGGCTCGGCTTCGTGCTTCGCGCCAACCCTGTGCGCACGCGCAAGGCCAGCACCGACCCTTCCGACAAGCGCCGCTATCGAGACGATGTGGTCATGCAGGCTAAGCGCTTGGAGGCTGAGCGAGAACTTGATCCCGGTCGACGACCGAGCCAAGCGGAGTTGGTGCAGCGTGCAGGGGCTACGTGGCTGGCGGACCGCGCTGAACGCAACGGCTTCGCGCTGGAGGCCATCCACGTAGACGGTTATCGACAACATCGGTTGAATAAACGCGGTCAGCAAACGGCGATCCGTTTCAGCACGCTGGACTACCACGGCATACTGCGGGTGTTGCATGCGGATCGCTTCCTTGGGGCTGTGCACAAGGGTATCGGCCCCGCCAAGGCCTTTGGCTGTGGCCTACTGCTGTTGCGGCGAGTCTGACGACACCTCCCACAGCCGGATCCACTAGTGCAACACTGTTGAAGTCTCGATACCTCATGATGAACCGTGCCGACATCAGCTTGGGTCAAGATCGGACGGTCTCAGAACTTTAGCAGTGTTGCACTAGTTAAGCAGGAGAGGTAGCGCTCATGCGGTCGCGGAGTCGAAGCACCGCCGTCATTACCAGCACGTACCGATAATCGGATTGGCGGCGGACCGTTCCGACGACATCGGTTAACTGACCTAGGACAGGACGGATGCTCCCACCACTTAAGCCCATCGCCATGAAGGAACGGATCTCTCTCATCTTCATCGAGTACGGCGAGATCGATGTGCTCGACGGAGCCTTTGTGGTTATCGACAAACGCGGCGTTCGCACTCACATCCCCATCGGAAGTGTTGCCGGCATCATGTTGGAGCCAGGCACCCGCGTCTCTCACCGGGCCGCAGCATTAGCAGCGCGGGTCGGCACGCTACTCATCTGGGTGGGTGAGGCCGGAGTGCGGCTCTACGCTTCTGGCCAGCCCGGCGGTGCACGCTCCGACCGTCTGCTATACCAGGCCAAGCTTGCCCTGGACGATCAGGCTCGGCTCAAAGTGGTGCGCAAGATGTACGAACTGCGCTTCGGCGAGAAGCCGCCAGAGCGGCGTAGCGTCGATCAACTGCGCGGGATCGAGGGTGCGCGGGTCAAGAAGCTCTACGAGTCTATGGCGCAGCGCTTCGGCGTCAAATGGCGCGGGCGGCACTATGACCCGACCCAGTGGGACGCGAGCGACCTGCCAAACCTTTGCCTGTCTGCCGCCACTGCCTGTCTGTATGGTATCACTGAAGCGGCTATTCTCGCCGCCGGCTATGCGCCCGCCGTCGGCTTCATCCACTCGGGTAAACCTTTGTCCTTCGTTTACGATATCGCCGACATCGTCAAATTCGAGACGGTCGTGCCGGTCGCTTTCAAGATTGCCGCGAAGGAGCCGCGCCAGCCTGAGCGGGAGGTCCGCCTTGCCTGTCGCGACACCTTCCGCTCCACCCACCTGCTAGGCAAGATCATCCCCATCATTGAAGATGTCCTGGCTGCCGGAGGACTGGAGCCACCCAAACCACCAAAGGAATCCGTACCGCCCGCCATCAAGCAGGACGAGGGACTCGGAGATGTTGGTCATCGTCACTGAGAATGTGCCGCCACGGCTGCGCGGGCGGCTCGCCGTCTGGCTGCTGGAAGTGCGCGCGGGTGTCTACATTGGTAATCCGTCCAAACGGGTGCGCGAATTCATCTGGCACCAGATTAGCGAGGGGGCGGAAGACGGCAATGTCGTCATGGCCTGGAGCACAAACACCGAGTCAGGGTACGATTTCGTCACCCTCGGAAGGAACCGTAGAGTCCCGGTGGATTTTGATGGCTTGCGGCTTGTCAGCTTTTTGCCCACCAGTGACAAACCCAAAGCTCCTTAACAACCCGACAGGAAGCGCTGATTTGGCGCGTGCAAATTCGGTACCTTTTTTACAAGTCTTTTTTTCTTGTTAATACAATCGGTTCCGTGAAGTGTGTTCCCCGCGCCTGCGGGGATGAACCGGCTACTACCGCACGCAGCAGGCAGGCGCCGCCGTGTTCCCCGCGCCTGCGGGGATGAACCGTCGGCTTTCCCGGCGCGTTCGTGCTCACTGTCGTGTTCCCCGCGCCTGCGGGGATGAACCGTTATACCGCTTCCCCCGCAGGTAGCTGGCCTGGTGTTCCCCGCGCCTGCGGGGATGAACCGACGCCATCGACACGGCGGCGAGCCGTCTATTCGTGTTCCCCGCGCCTGCGGGGATGAACCGCTCAACGAGCTGGAGCAAAAGATCGGGGAGCAGTGTTCCCCGCGCCTGCGGGGATGAACCGAGATGGGCGAGTACCTGGAGGCCGAGCTGGCCGTGTTCCCCGCGCCTGCGGGGATGAACCGCCGCGCTCCATCACGTCATCGGGCACGAGAGAGTGTTCCCCGCGCCTGCGGGGATGAACCGGCCATGCGCAGGTCGGCGCGGAAGTCGCGCAGGTGTTCCCCGCGCCTGCGGGGATGAACCGTACGCTACGCCGAAGCGGCCACGGCGGACACGGTGTTCCCCGCGCCTGCGGGGATGAACCGTGAGCGCGCCGGAACGCTGCACCCAATCTTTCGTGTTCCCCGCGCCTGCGGGGATGAACCGTATTGGATGTTGCCGCTGCCGACGGGCGTGAAGTGTTCCCCGCGCCTGCGGGGATGAACCGTTGACTGTCAGGTTCTTGGCCAGCGAGGCGGCGTGTTCCCCGCGCCTGCGGGGATGAACCGTC
>PR_CR_10_Liq_1_inCRDRAFT_1000872_pt1 | contig 17990 bp, 16 predicted proteins | sample PRCRCaboRojoPR_3_FD_10241 | JGI IMG/M metagenome (IMG submission 10241)
ATCCAGCCCCTCGGCTGGCTGCTGCAGGTCGCCGAAGGCGTGGTGCCCTTCGTGCTGATCACGCTCGCCTTCACCTTCGCCTACAACTTCGTCCCGAACACCCGGGTGCGCCTGAAGCCGTCGCTGCTGGGGGCGGTGGTGGCGGGGGTGCTGTGGCTGCTGGCGGGCAGCCTGTTTGCCCAATTCATGGCCGGCTCGACGCGCTACGCGGCCATCTATTCCGGCCTGGCGATTCTGATCCTTTTCATGATCTGGCTCTACATCGCCTGGCTCATCGTGCTGGTGGGTGCCAACATCGCCTTCTATTTACAGTATCCGGAGTACCTGGTGAGCCGGGAGCGGGATTTGCGGCTCAGCAACCGCCTGCGCGAGCGGCTCGCATTGCTGCTGATGCAGGCGGTGGTGCGCCGGCATTACGCCGGCGCCGATGCGGCGGACGCCGAGGCGCTGGCCCACGAGCTCGGCATGCCGCTGACGCATGTGCACACGCTGCTTGGCATGCTGCGTGCCGGTGGCTATCTGGTGCCCACCGCCAGCGAGCCGCCCCGTTATGTGCCGGCGCAGGCACCGGAGTTGCTGCAAGTGCAGCAATTGCTGCGCCATGTCCGCCGCTACGGCGAAGACCCGCAGGCGACGCCGGCGCCGCCGGCGGGAACCCCGGTCGCCGCCGTGGAGGCACGCCTGCAGCAGGCCATGGATGAGGCGCTGGCGGACATGAGCCTCAGGGCCTTGGCCGTGGACAGCGCCGCGAGCACGGACGCCGCCGCCCCATCGCAACCGGCGACCTGAGCCCACCTGCACACCCTTGGGGGTACTGGTATTGGGCATCGGCCAGGGTGTCGGTCAGGGTGTCCCTCAGAGCGTCAGGGGGTCCGGCTCGCCCGGACCCGGCGCCGGTGCGAGCAGCGCCCGCACCGGCGCGAAGGAGCGGCGGTGGATGACGCAGGGACCGTGGCGCCGCAGCGCCGCCAGATGCTCGGCGGTGGGATAGCCCTTGTGGCGGGCGAAGCCGTAGTGCGGATACTGCGCATCCAGGCGTTGCATTTCCCGGTCCCGGGCCACCTTGGCGAGGATGGATGCGGCGCTGATGGCGGGCTCCAGGGCATCGCCGCCGACCACGGCGCGGGCGCGACAGGGGAGATCTTCGGGGCAGCGGTTGCCATCCACCAATGCGAGCGTCGGCGTGAGCCGCAGCGCCAGCAGGGCCCGGCGCATGGCCAGCATGGATGCCTGCAGCACATTGAGCCGATCGATCTCCAGGTGGCTGGCCCAGGCCACCGCCCAGGCCTCGGCGGTGGCCTCGATGGTGGTTGCCAGGCCGGCGCGGCGCCGTGGCGTGAGCCGCTTGCTGTCGTCGAGTTCCGCGGGGATACGCGCCGGATGCAGGATCACCGCCGCCGCGCATACCGGCCCCGCCAGCGGGCCGCGTCCGGCCTCGTCCACGCCCGCCACCAGGGCGGATGCTTGTGCGGTGCCGCGCGTGCTCATGTTGCGCGCCCGCGGGCGGCGAGCAGGTCTAGGATGTGCCGGGCGCCGGTGCGCGCGGCGTCGCGGCGCAGCAGGCCGTGGAGCTCGGCGTAGCGGCGCCGGATGGCGGCCCGCCGCGGCGCGTCGTCCAGCATGGCGAGCAGGGCCGGCCCCATCAGCGACGCTCGGCAGCGGCCCTGGATGAATTCCGGCGCCAGCGCCTCGCCGGCGAGCAGGTTGGCCATGGCCGCATAGGGGACCTTGATGAGCCGCAGTGCCCTGACCAGGCCGAAGGTGAGCGGGTGCAGCCGATAGGCCACCAGCATGGGGCGGTGCAGCAGCAGGGTCTCGAGGGTGGCGGTGCCCGAGGCGGTGAGCACCACGTCTGCGGCGGCGATGGCGCTGCGGCTGTCGCCGGCGAGCAACTGCACGTCGAGCTCCGGCGCCACGCGGGCGCGCTCGGCCTCGAACAGCGCCCGCAACCCGGTCGAGACCATGGGCGCCACGAAGCGCAGCCCGGGCCTATGCGCGCGGCACCAGCGGGCGGTCTGCAGCATGGGCGCCGCCAGCCGCGAGACCTCGCTGCGACGGCTGCCGGGCAGCAGCGCAACCACCAGATCCGCCGCCGCCAGGCCCAGCGCCGCCCGGGCCGCGGGGCCTTGGTCCTCGGGCGGGATCGCATCGGCCAGGGGGTGTCCGATGTAGTGGGCCTGGACGCCGTGCGCGCGCAGGAAGGTCTCTTCGAACGGGAAGATACAGAGCATGAGATCGGCGGCACGGCGGATGCTGCGCACCCGGCCCCGCCGCCAGGCCCACACCGTGGGGCTCACCAGGTGGACCGTTGGAATGCCGCGCCGGCGCAAGCGCCGCTCGAGCCCGAGATTGAAGTCCGGGGCNTCGACACCGATGAACNCCGCCGGCGGCGTGGCGGCAAAGTGCCTCACCAGCTCGGCGCGGGCGCGCAGCAGGTCCGGCAGCACCGCGAGCACCTCCACCAGTCCCATCACCGACAGCCGCTCCTGGGGCATCAGGCTTTGGCAGCCGCGGGCGAGCATGTGCGGGCCGGCGACGCCGACGAATTCGGCCTCCGGCAGCCGTTCCTGGAGCGCCTGCACCAGGGCTGCCCCCAACAGATCGCCGGAGGGCTCGTTGGCGACGATGGCCAGTCGCGTGCTCACCGCACGATGCTGCGGGTGCTGTCGGCGACGAAATCCGCCAACGGCATCAGCTCGGGGTGCGCGTCGGCGAGGACGCGGATCTGCTCGACGGCGTCGACGAGCTTGAGGTTGCCGAGATAGAGCAGCCGATAGGCGCGGCGCAGCGCCGCGATGGCCGCCGCCGAAAACGCCCGGCGGCGCAGTCCCTCGGCGTTGATGCCTCGCGGCTGCGCCGGATGTCCGCCGATGGTGAGGTAGGGCGGCACGTCTTTGGTCACCACCGAGCCCATGGCGCTGAAGCTGTGGGCGCCGATGCGGCAGAACTGGTGGACGATGCAAAAGCCGCCGAGGATGGCCCAATCCTGCACTTGCACATGGCCGCCGAGGGAGGCCGCATTGGCCATGATGACATGGTTACCGATGACACAGTCATGGGCGACATGGGTGTAGGCCATAAACAAGTTGTCATCGCCGATGCGGGTCTCGCGGTTGTCCTGGACGGTGCCGCGGTGGATGGTGGCGCACTCGCGGATGACGTTACGGGCGCCGATGACCAGGGATGTCGCCTCGCCGGCGTACTTCTTGTCCTGGGGCTCTTCGCCGACGGACGCGAATTGGTACACGCGCGTGCCGGCGCCGATGCGGGTGGGCCCGCGCAGGACGGCGTGGGGCCCGATGATGCAGCCGCGGGCAAGCTCCACCGCTGCGTCGACGATGGCATAGGGACCGATCTGGACGTCTTCGGCGACGGCCGCGGCGGGGTCGACGACGGCGGTGGGATGTATCCGAGGCTGGCTCAAGACTCACAGGTCCCGGGCGGTGCACATGATCTGGGCGGTGGCCACCGGCTTGTCGCCCACCCGCGCCTCGCCGGCGAATTTCCAGATGCCGCGCTTGACGTGGAGCACGGTGACATCCAAAAGCAGCTGATCGCCCGGCTCCACCGGCTGCTTGAAGCGGGCCTTGTCGATGCCGACGAAGTAATACAGGGATTTTTCACCCACCTCGTCGGGTCTCGATTCCATGGCGAGCAGGCCGGTGGCCTGGGCCATGGCCTCGACGATGAGCACGCCGGGCATGACCGGACGGATCGGGAAGTGGCCGGTGAAGAAAGGCTCGTTGATGCTGACGTTCTTGAGTCCCAGCAAGCGCTGGCTCGGCTCGAACTCGAGGACTTTGTCGATGAGCAGGAACGGATAGCGGTGCGGCAGGAGACGCAACACCTTGTGAATGTCCATCGTTGTCAATGTTGCCTCCAGGGCCCTGACGAGACGCTGCCACAAGGCGGAGCGCCGCAACAGCCGGGCCGCCGCCGCAGCACGACGGCTGCGGCGGCGGGGGGATGGCTGAGCGGTGCGGGACTTGCAGCAGGGTCCATTGGTCGAGTTTGTTATTGAATCACTGGCGATGGCGCGCGCATCGGCGGCCCGGCGACGTCGCCCGCCGGCGGCTAACCAAGCCACCCGGCCCGCGGCGGCCGTGGAACGGCACCGGGCTCGCATCGGCGTGCCCCGGACGCCGGGCGGGTGGCGCGCGCCCCATCGAGGTTACGAGATTATGACCTGCGCCGCGGCGTCGGTGCGCTCGGCTGCGGCGGGCCCTGGTCAGGCGCCTGACCCTGTTGTTGCGGCGCCTGCGCTGGGGCCTGCGCTGGGGCCTGCTCCAACTGCTGCACACGCGCCTGCAGCACAGGCAACCGGCGCAAGCGGGCGATGAGTCGGCGCCACTCGGCATTGGGCATGGCCGGGATGCCGCTGCTATAGACGCCGGCGCTGTCCTGGGAGCGGGTCACCATGGCCATGCCGGTGAAATGGACGTCGTCGCCGATGTGCAAATGCCCGGCCATGCCCACGGCACCGGCGATGGTGCAACGGGCACCGATGTGCGTGGAGCCGGAGATGCCGGAGCAGGCGGCCATGGCCGTATGCTCGCCGATGACGACGTTATGGCCGATCTGCACGAGGTTATCGATCTTGACACCGTCGGCGATGACCGTGTCCTCGATGGCGCCGCGGTCGACGATGCTGTTGGCGCCGATCTCCACATCATCGCCGAGACGGACACTGCCGACCTGGGGGATGCGGACCCAACGCTCGCCGTCTTTGGCGAAGCCGAAGCCGTCGCGGCCGATGACGGCGCCCGGATGCAGCAGATTCCTGGCGCCAATGTGAGCGCCGGCGCAGACGCTCACGCGCGCGACCAGCTGGCTGCCGGCACCGATATGGCTGCCGGCGCCGATGCTGCAATGCGGGCCGAGCTCGACCTCGGCGCCGATGCGGACGTCGGCGGCGATGACGCACAGGGGGCCGATGGCGGCGGTGGGGTGGATGTGGGCGCTCGCATCCACCACGGCGCTTGGGTGCACGCCAGCCGGGGGACGCGGGCGCGGATGCAGCCGCGCTGCGGCCTGCGCAAAGGCCAGTGCCGGATTGTCTGCGATCAGCGCCGTACAGGGCGCGGCATCGGCGTCGGCGCGGCCGACGATGACCGCCCCGGCCTGGGTCGTCGCCAGCCGGTCACGGTAGCGCGGATCGGCGAAGTAGCTCAGGCTGTCGGCCGTCGCCGCGTGCAGCGGCGCGACGCCCGCGAGGGTCACGTCGTCGCCGCGCAACGTCAGCCCGAGATCGAGCGCCAGTTCGCTGGCCGCTAGCGCCACCGCTCAGACCATCCTGCACACACCGCCACCGGTCATCAGCGGCGGCGGAATTCTTCGGTGAGGCGCTCGACCACGTCCGCGGAGATGTCGATGCGCTCGCTGAAATAGACCACGCCCTCGCTCACGATCAAGTCGATGTTCTGTTCCTTGGCGATTTGCTGGACCACCTCTTCGACCTGCTTGACCAGCTTGGTGCGCAGCTCGCTTTGGCGCAGGGCGAAATCTTCCTGCAGCTCGGCCTTGGCGTAGCGCAGGCGGCGCTTGCGGGTGCGGATGTCGTTCTGTAGCCGTTTGGCCTCCTCTTCGCGCATGAGCGCGCCGTCGCGCTCGAGCTTGCTCTCCAGGCGATCGATGGACTCCTGCTGATCGAGCAGATCGGCTTCGCGCTCGGCGACTTCGGTGCTGAGGGTTTGGCGCGCTTCCTCGTATTGCGGCGACTCCTCGACGATGCGGTTGGGGTCGATGACCGCGATCTTGAGCTGTTGCGCGCTGGCGGGCGCCGCCGCCAGCAGCGCCATCGCCAGCGACAGGTAGCACAACGAGGGAGAGGGGCGAAGCAACATCAGAACGTCTGGCCAAAGCTGAATTGAAAGACTTGCTCTTCGTCTTGGTCTTTTTTGTTGAGCGGGTAGGCGAGACTCACGGTGAGGGCGCCGACCGGCGAGAGCCAGGCGAAGGACAGGCCGGTGGAGTAGCGCAGGTCGCCGAGCTCGAAGCCCGTGGGCGTGACCAGGTCGGTGTCATCGGTCCACCAGACATTGCCGAAGTCCAGGAAGGCGCCGACCCGCACCGTATTCGCCAGGTTATCCCCCAGCGGCGGCGGCGCATAGACTTCGAGGCCCCCCGTGAGCTCGAGATTGCCACCCACCGGGTCTTGGTCCAGCGTCGTCTCCCGCGGGCCCAGCGTGTTGGCCTTGAAGCCGCGCACGCTGCGCGGGCCGCCGCCGTAGAAGTTCTCGAAGAAGGGCAGTGCCTGGGTGCTGCCATAGCCATCGCCGTAGCCGAGATCGCCCTTGAGTGCCAGCGTGACCCGCCGTGCGAGGGGCAGGTACTGGCGCCCGCGCGCGGTGATGCGGTAGTACTGCAGATCGCTGCCGGGGATGGCGATCTCGCCGAACAGGCTCTGCAGGCTGCCCTCGCTCGGGAAGACCGCGGAGTCGCGGGAGTCGTTCACATAGCTCGCGGTGAGGAAGAAGTCGTTGAACACATCGCCGTTTTCGGCAACGAAGTCCCGGGCGAGCAACGACTGACCGGCGAAGAACTTGGTGTACTGATAGTAGGCGCCGACGCCCGCCCGGGCGGTGTCGGAGATGGGCAAGCCGAAGTCGATGGCCGCGCGGCCGACATCAGTGGAGTAATCGGCGCCGATGAGCTGATCGAAATTGGTGGAGCGATAGCTGACGTCGAAGCCGCGGCTGATGCCGTCGATGGTGTAGTACGGATTGGTGTAGGCCAGGCGGTAGAGCTGGGCGGTACGGCTGGTGTTGAAGGCGAAGGCCACCCGCTTGCCGGTGCCGAGGAAGTTCGATTGTGACACGCTGGTGTTGAAGATGAGCCCCTCGCTTTGGGAAAAGCCGATGCCGGCCATCAGGTTACCGGAGGGACGTTCTTTCACCGTGACATTGACGTCGACCTGGTCGGCGGTGCCGGGCACCGCCGGGGTCTCGATGTTGACTTCTTCGAAGTAGCCGAGGCGCTGCAGGCGCTCGCGGGAGCGCTTGACCAGATCGGTGGAGAACCACGCGGTCTCGAGCTGGCGCATTTCCCGGCGCAGCACCTCATCGCGGGTGCGGGTATTGCCCTGCATATTGATGCGGCGCACATACACGCGGTTGCCCGGATCGACGAAGAAGGTTACGGCGACGGTCTTGGCGTCCGCATCCACTTCGGGCACGGCGTTGACGTTGGCGAAGGCATAGCCCTCGTCGCCCAACAGCTTGGAGACGCGGTCCGCACTCTCGGTGGCGGTCTTGCGGGAGTAGACTTCGCCGCGGCGCATGTGGATGAGCGGGAACAGGCGCTCGGCGGGAACCGATGGCTCGCCGGCGAGCTGGATGTCGCTCACGCGGTACATNTCGCCCTCGTCCACGGCGATGGTGAGGTAGATATCCTTTTTGTCCGGGCTGATGGACACCTGCGTGGAGGTGATCTCGAACTCGATGTAGCCGCGGTCGAGGTAGAACGAGCGCAGTGATTCGAGGTCGCCCGCCAGTTGCGGGCGCGAGTAGCGATCGTTCTTGGTGTAGAACGACAGCCAGTTGGTGGTGCCGAGCTTGAACTCCNTCAGCAGTTCCTTGTCGGTGAANGCCTCGTTGCCGACGATGTTGATCTGCTTCAGGCGTGCGGTGAGGCCCTCGTCGATCTCGATGCGCACGGCGACGCGGTTACGCTCCAGGGGCGAGACCGTGGACTCGATGCCNACGCCGTACTTGCCGGAGGCGAAGTATTGACGCTGGAGCTCTTGCTCGATGCGATCGAGCACGGAGGGATCGAACACGCGCCCTTCGGCGAGACCCACTTCCACCAGNCCCTCTTTGAGNACATCGGTGTTGAGCGACTTGTTGCCGGTGATCTCGATCTCGGCGACGGCGGGNCGCTCGCGCACGGCGATGACCAGCACGTCGCCGTCNCGCTCCACCGCGACNTCTTCGAAGAAGCCCGTGCCNTAGAGGGTGCGGATGATCTGCGCGGTGACNCCGTCACCNACCGTATCGCCGATCTGTACNGGCAGGTANTTGAAGACCGTGCCGGCGGCGATACGCTGCAGGCCCTCGATGCGGATGTCGGCGATTTGGAAGACATCTGCGGCCGCCGCACCCGCCATGAGCAGCAGGGCGAGGACCATGGACAAGGCGGACCGGCGTCGGCCGGCGGCTTGGGCTGTGGGTTGTGACACGCGTCCCCCGAAGGCGTTGGCCAGCTGCAGAACGACCTGCGGCCACCGCCGTCGTACCCAGGGCGAGAGGACGTATACGCTTTGGCTCCGCAGTGCGCGGCTTGCGCGTGTGCAGGCGGCTGCGATGATCGGCTGCGACGGACGATGGAAACCGCGTCTTCGCTGTCCTTAGACGTCTCGCCAGGGATAGCGAACGGTCGCCCGGTCCCCAGACCGCATCAGTATAGGACAAGCGGCCCGTCTAGCCAAAGATTCGAGCAATATCCACGTAGAAGGCCAAAGTCATCAAGCAGACTATCAATAGGATGCCAAGGCGTTGGCCGTAGGCCTGGACTTCCTCGGAGAGCGGTCGCCCGCGCACGGCTTCGAAGGCGAAATACAAGAGCTGGCCGCCGTCGAGCACCGGAATCGGCAGCAGGTTCAACAGGCCAAGGCTGACGCTCAGCAGCGCCAGGAACTGCAGATACGGCTCGATCCCGAAGCTGGCGGTCTTGCCGGCGGCGTCGGCGATGCCGATGGGCCCACTCAGATTCTCGACCGAAGCCGTGCCCACGAGCATGCGCCCGACCAGACGCAGGGTCATCACGGAGAGATCGCCGACCCGGCGCAGCGCCTCGACGAAGGCATCCACGGGTCCGTAGCGCACCGTCACCGCGAGGTCTGCGAACAGATCCCCGGGCACCTCAGGGCCGGCGCCGATGCGCCCCACCTGGCTGCCGTCGTCGCGGGCGACGGCGCGCGGCGTCAGCTGCAGCAGGCGCTCGGAGCCGTTGCGCAGCACCCGCAGGGCCAGGGCATTACCCGGATTGGCCTGCACGGCCTCGACGAAGTCCATCCAGCCCGTGACGGCGACACCGTCCATGGCGACGATGCGGTCGCCCGGTTGCAGGCCGGCGGTGTCCGCCGGCTGGCCGGATACCACCTCGGCGATGACCGGTGGAATGGGCGGGGTGTAGCGTTCCACACCGAGCTGGGACAACAAGTTCTGCCCCGCGCCCAACCGTGACAGCTCGTCGGCGGGCAGGCTGCGCAGGGCGCGGTCGCCATCGGCGGTGACGACGACCACATCGACATCGTCGCCGCCGAGGGACGCCGACAACAGCACCCGCCAGAACTGTCCCCAGGTGGCCACGGGCTGCCCATCGACGCTCTGGATGACGTCGCCCGGCGCCAGCGCGGCCTCGGCGGCGACGGACGCCGGTGTAACCGCGCCCACCTGCGGGCGCAGGCCGCTCTCCCCGGCCATGAGCAGGCCCCAGTAGAGCAGGATGGCGAGCAGAAAGTTCGCCGCCGGGCCGGCGACGGCGATGAGGCTGCGCTTCCAGACCGGCTGGGTATTGAAGGCGTAGGGGAGATCCGCCGGGTCGACGTCGTCCTCGCGCTCGTCGACCATTTTCACATAGCCGCCCAGGGGCAGCGCGGCGATGACGTATTCCGTGTCGTCGCCGCGGCGGCGCCAGGTGTAGAGCGCCCTGCCGAAGCCGACGGAGAAGCGCAGCACCTTGACGCCGAGCCGCCGCGCAACCCAGAAATGCCCAAACTCGTGGATGGTCACGAGCAGGAGGATGGCCACCAGGAAGGCGACGATATTGATGAGCAGGACGAGCATGGGCTATGCGACCAGCGCGGCGACGCATTGTTCCGCTGCGCGCCGGGCGGCGGCGTCGACGCTCAGCACGTGCTCGAGCCCGCTCAGGTCCACGGGCTCCGGCGGCAGCCCATCCATGGTCTGCTCCACCACGCGGGCGATGTCGGTGAAGCCGATGCGCCGATCGAGGAAAGCGGCGACGGCGACCTCGTTGGCGGCATTCAGCACGACGGGCGCGGTACCACCCTCGCGCGCGGCCCGGTAGGCGAGGCGCAGGCAGGGAAAGCGCTCCGGCGCCGGCGGCTCGAAGTCGAGCCGTGCGATGGCGAACAGATCCAGGGGCTCGACGCCGGCGCCGATGCGCTCGGGCCAGCCCAGGGCATGGGCGATGGGTGTGCGCATGTCCGGGTTGCCCAACTGCGCCAGCACCGAGCCGTCGGTGTACTGCACCATGGAGTGAATAACGCTCTGGCGGTGCACCACCACCTGGATGCGCTCGGGACGGGTGGCGAAGAGCCAGCAGGCCTCGATGATCTCCAGGCCCTTGTTCATCATGGTGGCGGAGTCCACCGAGATCTTGCGGCCCATGCTCCAGTTGGGGTGGGCCACCGCCTGCTCGGGGGTCACCGCCACCAGGGTCTGCGGATCGGCATCGCGGAAGGGGCCGCCGGAGGCGGTGAGCAGGATGCGCTGCACGCCCGCCTCGGGCAGCCCGCGCTCATGGGCCGGCGGCAGGCATTGGAAGATGGCGTTGTGCTCGCTGTCGATGGGCAGCAGCGTGGCGTTGTTCTCCCGGGCGGCGTCCATCAGCAGCGCACCCGCCACCACCAGGGCCTCTTTGTTGGCCAGCATCAGGCGCTTGCCGGCGCGCGCCGCCGCCAGGCTGGACATGAGCCCGGCGGCGCCGACGATGGCGGCCATCACATACTCCACATCGTCCAGTGCGGCCACCTCGATGAGGGCCTCGGCCCCGCGCAGCACCCGCGGCGGCCGCGGCATATCGGCCAGCAGTGCGGTAAGCGCATCAGCGCCGGCGGGGTCCACCATCACGGCGTAGTCCGGATTGAACCGCCGGCATTGCTCGGCGAGGCGTTCGGCGTTGCGATGCGCGGTCAGTGCGACGACGCGAAAGCGCTCCGGATGACGGGCGACCACGTCCAGCGTGCTGACGCCGATGGAGCCCGTGGAGCCGAGGATCGTGATGCCTTTCATTGCGCCAACCCCAACCAGATGAAACCCAATGCGAACACCGGCGCAGCGGCGGTTATGCTGTCGATGCGATCCAGCACACCGCCGTGGCCGGGCAGCAGCGTACCCGAGTCCTTCACCCCGCGCCGGCGCTTGAGCCAGCTCTCGAACAGGTCGCCCACCACCGACAGCGCCACGGTGATGACGCCGAGGAGCACCAGCAGCGCCTGGCCCGCGACAGCCAGCCCCAGCCCCCAGCCCGCGAGCACCAGTGCGAGTGCCACGGCGACGAGTGCGCCGGCGAGCCCCTCCCAGGTCTTGCCGGGGCTGAGACGGGGCATGAGCTTGTGCCGGCCGAAGCGCCGGCCGATGAAATAGGCCGCCGAGTCGGCCAGCACGATCATCGCCACCAGGCCCAGCACCAGCATCGGACCGTCGTCGCTGCCGCCATGCAACCGCACCAGCGCCAGCCATGGGGCCGCGAGCACGAGCAGCCCGAGCGCCAGCAGCCCCCAATCGATGCCCGCCGCCGGCTGCACCCGCAGACGTGGCAGTGCCGCGGCGCAACCGAGCCACCACAACAATGCCGGCAGCAGCGCCAGCGCGGGGGCGCCGATGCCCCAGAGCAGCAGGAGCGTCAGGGCCACCACGGCGATCATCGCCAGGCGCGCCGGCGTCGTGTCGACGCCCACCAGCGCCGCCCATTCCCAGGCGGCCAGCATGACGATGGCGGCGATGAAGCCGGCGAACAGCGATGTTGGCAACAACAGCACGCCAGCTACGAATCCCGGCACCAGCCAGGCGGAGGTGCGCAGTCGTGCCCGTAACGCATCGCCCGCCACAGGTCCGTCAGCCGCCGACGACATCCACACTGGCCGCGATCTGCTCGCCGGTGCGACCGAAGCGGCGCTGGCGGCGCGCAAAATCATGCAGCGCCGCCCCATAGGCATCGGCGTCGAATTCCGGCCACATCAATTCGGAGAAATACAGCTCTGCGTAGGCCGACTGCCACAACAGAAAGTTGCTGATGCGCTTCTCGCCCCCGGTGCGGATGAACAGATCAGGGTCGGGCAGATCGGGAAAGGACAGGCGCGCGGCGACACAGGCCTCATCGATGGCCTCGGGTGCCAGCCGACCGGCGGCGACGTCGCGGGCGATGGCGCGCACGGCCTGGGTCACATCCCAGCGCCCGCCGTAGTTGGCGGCCACTTGCAGGATGAGCCGTCGGTTGTTGCGGGTGGCGACCTGGGCCTCGTGGAACTGCGCCTGCAGCCGCTCGGAGAAGGCAGAGAGATCACCGATGACGCGCAGCTGGATGTCGTGCTCCACCAGTCGCTGCACCTCCATCTGCAGCGTGCTCATGAAGATCTCCATCAGGACCATGACTTCGGCGCGCGGGCGGCGCCAGTTCTCGCTGCTGAAGGCGAACAGCGTCAGGGCGCCCACGCCGTGGCGGATGCTTTCCTCGACGACGACCCGCACGCTTTTCGCACCGGCGCGGTGACCGGCGCTGCGCGGGAGACCGCGTTGCTTGGCCCAGCGGCCGTTGCCATCCATGATGATGGCGACGTGCGACGGTACACCCCTGGACCTGCCCTTGGCGTCGATGGCCGTGATCTCGCTACTCACTTGTGGTGCGCTTCGTGGGTGCGAGCGCCCGCTAGATGGACATCAGATCGGCTTCCTTCTCCTCCAGGATCCGGTCCACCTCTTTCACGAACTGATCGGTGAGCTTCTGAACGATCTCCTCGCCGCGATGCTCGTCGTCTTCGGAGATCAGTTTTTCCTTCACCAGCTCTTTGAGCTGGTGATTGGCGTCGCGGCGGATGTTGCGCACGGCGACCCGCGCCTGCTCGGCTTCCGCCCGGGCGATCTTCTGCAGGTCGCGCCGGCGCTCTTCGGTGAGCGGCGGCATGGGCACACGGATGACGGTGCCGGCGGTGTTCGGATTGATGCCGAGATCGGATTGGATGATGGCCTTCTCGACCACGGACACCATGTTGCGGTCCCAGGGTGTGACGGTGAGGGTGCGGGCGTCTTCGACGGCGACGCTCGCGGCCTGGCTGATGGGCACCTCGCTGCCGTAGTAGGACACGCGAACGTGGTCCAGCAGCGATGGGTGCGCCCGACCGGTGCGGATCTTGGCGAGCTCATGGCTGAGCGCCTCGGCGCTCTTGGCCATGCGCTCGGCGGCGTCTTTCTTGATGTCGTCGATCATGCTTCGTGTCCAGGCTCGACCAGCGAGCCAATCTCTTCCCCGGCGGCGACGCGCTGCAGCGCTCCGGGCTCGAAAATGCTCATGACCCGCAACGGGATGCCATTGTCCCTGCACAGCACCACGGCGGTGAGGTCCATGACACCGAGGCGCTCGCGCAGCGCCTGGTCGTAGGTGATGCGGGGGTAGAAGCGGGCCTGTGGGTCTTGCTTCGGGTCCGCGGAGTAAATACCGTCGACCATGGTCGCCTTGACCATGAGATCGGCATCGATTTCCACGGCGCGCAGGCTGGCGGCGGAATCGGTGGTAAAGAACGGATTACCGGTACCGGCGGCAAACAGTACCACGCGTCCCTTCTCCAGGTGGCGTATGGCGCGGCGGCGGATGTAGTCCTCGCAGACCTGGTTGATCTTGAGCGCGGACATCACCCGGGTGGGCACCCCGATGCGCTCCAGCGCATCCTGCATGGCGAGGGCATTCATCACCGTGGCCAGCATGCCCATGTGGTCGCCGGTGACGCGGTCCATGCCGCGGGCGGCCAGGCCGGCACCGCGGAAGATGTTACCGCCGCCCAGCACCAGGGCCATCTGGGTGCCGGCACGGGCGCATTCCGCCACGTCCCGTGCCAGCCGTGCGAGCACGTCGGGGTCGATGCCGCAGGCGGCGTCACCGAGCAGCGCCTCGCCGCTTAGCTTGACGAGGACCCGGCGCAGAGGAGGCGATGCTTCGGTCATGGGCGGAGCGGACAGTCGACGACGCTGGCTGTTGGCGCGGCGGCGGGCTCGAGAGGTGAGCCCTGCGGTGCGGGCGCATGATACACGAGCAGGGCCGTTGTGGTGCGGCCGATCGCGGCCGCCGGCGACCACCGGTTGCGCCATGCGCGCCGGCGGCTATGACGGCGGCCCCTCCCCGGTCGCCGCACCCACCGTCGCAGACGCGGGTCACTCGGCCTGCTTGGCCTGCGCCTGTACCTCTTCGGCGAAGTTCTCGGTCTTCTTCTCGATGCCCTCACCCACTTCCAGCCTGGCGAAGGCCGCCACCCGGGCGCCGGCCTGCTTCAGCAACTGCTCGACGCTGGTGTCGGGATCTTTGACGAAGGCCTGGCCCAGCAGCGTCACCTCCTCGGTGAACTTGCGCATGCGCCCGCCGATGATCTTGTCGACGATCTCCGGCGGCTTGCCGCTCTCGAGCGCCTGCGCCCGAAAGATCTCGCGCTCGCGCTCCAGCGCCTCGGCGGGCACGTCGTCGGCGCTGACGCACATGGGGTTGGTGGCGGCAATGTGCATGGCGATGTCGCGCCCGAGGGCTTCGTCGCCCCCGACCAGGTCGACGATGACGCCGATGCGCACGCCGTGGCGGTAGCTGTGCAGCCGCCCTTGGGGGGCGTCGAAGCGCACCAGCCGACGCAGCTGGACGTTCTCACCAACCTTGGCGACGAGCGCCTCGCGGGCGGTGTCGAGGGTGGTCGCGCCATCGCCGGCGAGCGGTTGCCCGCCCAGTGTCTCGACATCCGCCGCAGCGCTGACCAGCGCCGTTTCGCCGACGGTTTGCGCGAAGCGAGCGAAGTTTTCGTCTTTGGCAACGAAGTCGGTCTCGCTGTTGATTTCCACCATGACGCCGCGGGTGCCGCCGTCGGCGAGTTGGAGTTCCACGACGCCATCGGCGGCGATCCGCCCGGCCTTCTTGGCGGCCTTCGCCTGGCCGGATTTGCGCATGGCCTCGATGGCCGCCTCGATGTCGCCATCGGTCTCTTGCAGCGCGCGCTTACATTCCATCATGCCGGCGCCCGTGCGCTCGCGAAGCTCCTTCACCAAACTGGCAGAGATTGCCATGACCTACTCCAAGTGCTGCAGAACGAAAAGATGAAGCGTTTAACAGGGCTGTCGGGGGGCTGCTGCGCCGCGTCTCAGGACGCCGCCGCAGCCTCGCCTTCGGCACCGGCTGCGACCTCGGCCGGCGCCTCTGCGGGCGGCGCCGGCTGGGGCTCGGCGGCCGGCGCCTCGCCCCGACGCCCGGCCATGGCGGCGGCGGTTTGACGGCCGTCGAGCACGGCGTCCGCAGCACCCTCGATGTAGAGCCGCACCGCACGGATGGCGTCGTCGTTGCCCGGGATCACGTAGTCGATGCGGCTGGGGTCGTTGTTGGTGTCCACCACGCCCACCACCGGAATGCCGAGCTTATTGGCCTCGGACACGGCGATCTTCTCGTGGCCGACGTCGATGACGAACATGGCATCTGGGAGGCCGTCCATGTTCTTGATGCCGCCCAGGCTCAGCTCCAGCTTGTCGCGCTCACGGCTCAGCGTCAGCGCTTCTTTCTTGGCAAAGCGCTCGATGCTGCCGTCTTCGAACATGGCCTCGAGATCCTTGAGCCGCTGAATCGACTGGCGCACCGTCTTGAAGTTGGTGAGCATGCCACCGAGCCAGCGGTGATTGACGTAAGGCATACCGCAGCGGGCCGCATGCTCGCGGATCGCGTCCTGCGCGGCGCGCTTGGTGCCCACGAACAGGATGCGCCCGCCGTTGGCCGCGAGCTTGCCCATGTAGCCCATCGCCTCCTGGTACAGGGGCAGGGTTTTTTCCAGGTTGACGATATGGATCTTGTTGCGTTGGCCGAAGATGTACGCCGCCATCTTCGGGTTCCAGTAGCGGGTTTGGTGACCGAAGTGGACACCGGCCTGCAGCATCTGCCGCATGGAAACGTCGCTCATTATTGTGCCTCTGGTTTGGGTTGAACCTCCACGTGCCCCATGACGCAACCCGGCTGACGGGCACCCGGCGTCATGTGTCGGTACGTGTGTGGCATTACGCAGTCGTGCCGCATCCGGCACGGTTGCGAGTCATGGACTTCATCGTCTTAGGAGGTCGCCGCCGGGGGCAACGCCGCTGAAGGCGGTGATGGTGGCCGAGCGCACGCGGGCGCGGCGGATACTGCCAGCCGGGCTGGCCCCACCGTCACGCACAGCGTGCGGGGTAGCCGCCTATCTGGCCGCCGCTTATCGTCGGTTTGCTCGCCACCGCTCGCTTTTATACCATGTAGGATGTTTTTGGGGCAATTCAGGGATCGGCCCGATGCTTGGCCCCAGAGCTGAACTCGGCGCTGGGCTCGGCACTGGACCCGGCATTGGGCCTGGCACCGGACCCGGTCCTCGGCTTGGTTGAGTCCTGGGGCGATCCCATGTCCGCCATTGCAGCCGGGGTGTGCCAGACGCCAGTCGCCGCCAGCTCGGTCCGGCCAGCTCGGTCCGCAGGGGCCGGATGGGATGACCCGACGGGGATGATTGGCGACGACGGGGGCTTGTCGTCATACCCATGGAGCCAGCGGGATTCGACGCCCCCGTCCCGCCCGCTGCCTCCGCGCCGACGGCGCCAGAAAGCCCGGATGTGACGGGTCGACGTAACCATGGCGGCACGCCCGCCGCAGCCAGGAATGATCTGTGGATGCCTCGCGAAACGATATGGCGGTAAGCATTAAATCCGACGCCGAGATCGCCAAGATGCGCGTCGCCGGGCGGCTGGCGGCCGAAGTGCTGGAGATGATCGGCGAGCACGTGGCGCCGGGCATCACCACCGGCGAGCTGGACCGTATCTGCCACGAGCACATCGTCAACGTTCAGGGCGCCGTGCCAGCGCCACTCAACTATCGCGGCTTCCCGCGCTCCATCTGCACGTCGGTGAACAACCAGGTCTGCCACGGCATTCCCGGCAACAAGCGCCTGAAGAAGGGCGACATCGTCAATATCGATGTCACGGTCATCAAAGATGGCTACCACGGCGATACCAGCAAAATGTTCTGTGTCGGTGAGTCCTCGGTGCTGGCGAAACGGCTGGTTGGCATCGCCCAACGGGCCCTGTACACCGGTATCGAAATGGTGCGCCCGGGCGCGACCCTCGGCGATATCGGGCATGCCATCCAGACCCTGGTCGAAAGCCATCGCTACTCCGTGGTGCGCGAATACTGCGGGCACGGCATCGGCCGGGAGTTCCACGAGGAGCCCCAGGTGCTGCACTACGGCAGGCCGGCGGAGGGCCTGACGCTGCAGCCCGGCATGTGCTTCACCATCGAGCCCATGGTCAACGCCGGCAAGCGCCAGGTGAAGCTGCTGCAGGACGGCTGGACGGTGGTCACCAAAGACCGCAGCCTCTCGGCGCAGTGGGAGCACACCATCGTGGTGACGCCGGAGGGCTGCGAGATCCTGACCCTGCGCGACGAGGAGCGCGCCGCGGCAGCCGCCTGACATCGCCGCCTGACATCGCCACCTGACATCGCCACCATCACCTGAGCGCGGGCACCTGCTGCCGCATCGCCGCCGGGCTGCCGACGACGGACATTCCCCCGGAGCCCATCCCCGGGGGCCCATCCCCCGGGGATAGGGTGACCATCGGCGCCACCCGCCGACAGCCGCCGCAGGCCACGGACTGGCGTCAACCGCAATGAGTCCAGCCGGAGCCGACGCCATGATCCAGGTGTACACGAGCCCTCCCACCGCCGACGGGCAAGCCGCTGCCACGGCCCCGGCCGGCGCCGCCGGCGAGGCCGATGCCATCGCCGCCTTCAAGGCGGAGCTCGCCGCCGCGCGCGCCGCCTTGTTCGCGCGCTACGACCACGGCGAGCCCGTCACCGAGCTGGTGGGCCGCTGGAGCCGGGACATCGATCGTTTGGTGATGGCCGCCTGGCAGCGCTGCGTGCCCGCGGCCGAGGCCGCGGCCGTGGTGGCCGTCGGCGGCTACGGCCGTGGCGAGCTGCACCCGAGCTCCGACATCGATCTGCTGATTCTGGTGGGCGATGATGCCGCCGATCGCCTCGCCGAGGTCATCGGCGGG
>PR_CR_10_Liq_1_inCRDRAFT_1000873_pt1 | contig 17980 bp, 14 predicted proteins | sample PRCRCaboRojoPR_3_FD_10241 | JGI IMG/M metagenome (IMG submission 10241)
CGGTCGAACAGAGATGCATTCTATTAACTCTACCGCGCTCACTGCAAAACCCGAAATTCGTCGTGGGTTACGACCCTGAAGTTGTCTGATACCTGACTGCGGAAGGATTTCCACTCGTTCGGGATGGTTTCACGGAAGAACTTGAGGATCGCATTGGCGAACTGCTTTTGCGTCGGGTAGTGCCGATTGTGGGTGACGAACTGGTGCATGACAGCCCATAATCGTTCGATCGGGTTCAGGTGCGGGCAATAGGGCGGCAGTTGGATCAGATGGATACGACACTCCGGCCTCGCGAGGAATTCCCTGACATCAGGGCCTTTGTGGTATGCGGCGTTGTCCCAAATCACATGGATGAGGCGTTTTTCCTGATTGCGTTCCTCGATCTTGGCAAGAAGTTGCACGGCGCTGACCCCGTCCACGGTAGTTGGCTCAACAAAGGGCGCGTCGAAGGTTTCAAGGTTGAGCGCGCCATGGATATTTACGCGCCCGCGACCCGCAGTGGTTGTCACGGCGGGGTTTGACCCTGCCTTTACCCAGCCATAGCTGGGCTTTGTCTGGTATTCGGGATGCACGGCATCGGCGAAATACACGGCCTCATCGGCGTCCAACCCATTCAACAGCTGTTCGTACATGGCGATGAACTCGGCCTGCCTTTCGGCCGGAGCGACGCGTGGTAGCCCCTTCGGTTTTCGGTACTCATAGCCTAACCGTGCCAGGAGCTTGATGCAGCCGGCATGGGAGTACTCCACGCCACACTGCGCCGCGATATGCGCCCTGATCTCGACCGTTGATCGACAGAAGCGGCCGTCAAGCCACGCGCAGAGTTCCGTCTCTTGATCTGGCGTCATGCGGGACTGACCGCCCTTCCAGCCGTCGGTCGAAAGCGCATCCCAGCCAGCCTCAAGATAGGTCTTGTACCAACCGCGAATGGTATCATCGTCAAGGTAGAGAAACTTGGCGATCTGAATGCAGCTTTCACCATCATCCAGCAACAGGATCGCATTGGCGCGCCGTGCAACACCGTGGTCCTCGCGATGACTGCGCACACAAACCTCAAGTTCGCGCCGTTCTGAAGCGGAGAGAAAACCGGGACGGATCATGCGCTTATTTGAATCNTTCCGCATTTGGGCGTCAACCCATCAAATCTCGGGTCTTCCGTGACTCCGAGTATCTCTGATTTATTTATAGTAATTATTCTTTCGACGAAAATGTGAATAATTTACCAACACAGTTGTCAACAATCTCATTGGGTTGTGTAGAACTCAGTACAAAAGCCATTAATCCACAGAAAGCCGGCTGCCAAAAACATCATCATCCTTTTTTCTTTTCTTTTTTATTTATAGAGAAGAATGGCAAACCGGGGACAACAATGACCGATATCCTGATCTCGCTTTATCCGTGGAACAAGGCGATCCATATCATGGCCGTGATTTCATGGATGGCGGGTATATTCTATCTTCCCCGGCTATTCGTTTATCACGCGGAACAATCCCAACCGGGCGACAGTCGCGATGAAGTCTTCCAGACGATGGAAGAAAAGCTAATGCGCGTGATAATGAACCCGGCCATGATCGCGACATGGCTGTTTGGCCTGGCACTTGTCTTGACGCCCGGTATTGTCGATTGGGGTGCGATCTGGCCCTATACGAAGGGTGTTTCGATTCTTGCAATGACATGGTTTCACCACTGGCTGGGTTTGCGGCGCAAGGATTTCGCCAGTGCAGAAAACAGCCTGACCGGTCGTCAGTTTCGGATGATGAACGAGGTTCCGACGGTTCTCATGGTGATAATTGTCTTGTCTGTCGTCGTTCGTTTCTGAGCTTGGATTGACTCGATGACATGCGATGCGTATGAAGCGCTCAAGCGCCCGTCCGGGTGACTATCTCTCCTAAGACACATATCGACATGCGCGGCACGCGCACTGTCCAGAGGTACCCCCATGTCCGATGATCATCTGAACCTGTCTGATCTCAAGGCCCATACTGCCAAAGACCTTCTTGCCATGGCCGAAGAGCTTGAGATCGAGAACGCCTCGACCATGCGCAAAGGCGAGATGATGTTCCAGATTCTGCGAGAGCGGGCAGATGAAGGCTGGACCGTATATGGCGATGGCGTTCTTGAGGTTCTTCAGGACGGCTTTGGTTTCCTGCGCTCCTCCGAGGCGAACTATCTGCCCGGTCCTGACGACATCTATGTGTCGCCTGAAACGATCCGTCAGCATTCATTGCGCACTGGCGATACCGTCGAAGGCCAGATCAAGGCACCGGACGATAACGAACGTTATTTCGCGCTCACCTCTGTGACGCAGATCAACTATGAAGATCCTGAGCGCGCTCGCCACAAGATCGCGTTTGATAACCTGACCCCGCTCTATCCCGATGAGCGTCTGAAAATGGAAGTGGATGATCCGACCATCAAGGATCGTTCAGCACGCGTTATCGACCTCGTGGCACCGATTGGCAAAGGCCAGCGGTCCTTGATCGTGGCGCCACCGCGGACTGGTAAAACAGTTATCCTGCAAAATATCGCGAGCAGCATCGAGAAGAACCACCCCGAATGCTACCTGATCGTGCTTCTCATTGATGAACGTCCCGAAGAGGTGACGGACATGAAGAGAAGCGTGAAGGGTGAAGTTATCAGCTCTACCTTTGACGAACCGGCTGCACGGCACGTTGCCGTGGCAGAGATGGTCATNGANAAAGCTAAACGGCTCGTTGAGCATAAACGAGATGTTGTTATTCTNCTCGATTCAATCACAAGACTTGGTAGAGCTTATAACACAACTGTGCCCTCCTCCGGTAAAGTCCTGACTGGTGGTGTGGATGCGAATGCATTGCAACGCCCCAAACGCTTCTTCGGTGCGGCGCGGAACATTGAAGAAGGTGGCTCGCTGACGATCGTGTCGACTGCGTTGATCGACACCGGTAGCCGCATGGACGAGGTGATCTTTGAAGAATTCAAAGGCACGGGCAACTCTGAACTTGTCCTTGACCGCAAGATCGCCGACAAGCGCGTCTTCCCGGCGATTGATATCCTGAAGTCCGGCACCCGGAAAGAAGACCTGTTGATCGACAAACTGGACTTGCAGAAAACCTATGTTCTGCGCCGCATCCTGAACCCGATGGGGACCACCGATGCGATCGAGTTCCTTTTGTCGAAGCTCAAGCAGACCAAGACGAATGCCGAGTTCTTCGATTCAATGAACACCTAAAGGGTTTCGCGCGGGGTCACGCCCATGGATACGATCTATGCGCTTTCGACGGCGCAAGGAAAGGCCGGCGTCGCGGTAATCCGCGTGTCCGGCCCTTTGGCCTTTCACGCCTGCGAGGTTTTGTCAGGTGATGTGCCGATGCGTCGCCGGGCGGTATTGAGAACATTGCGCGATCCAGACGGAATGCACCTGGATGATGCGCTTGTCCTCACCTTTAGCCGCAATGCCAGCTTCACCGGCGAGGATGTCGTCGAATTTCAAATCCACGGCAGTACGGCGATTATTGCATCTATCTTGCGTGTACTTGGAGGAATAGATGGCCTTCGCGCAGCTGAGCCGGGTGAGTTCACACGCCGTGCTCTGGAAAACGGCCAGCTGTCGCTTTCGCAAGTCGAAGGTCTTGCCGACCTCATTGAAGCGGAGACCGAGGCACAGAGGCGGCAGGCTCTGCGGGTGCTATCTGGGGATCTCGGAGACCTCGCTGAAGGCTGGAGGCAAAAACTGATCCGCGCCGCAGCCCTTTTGGAAGCTACGATTGACTTCGCAGATGAGGATGTGCCCGTTGATGTTGGACCAGAGGTCGCAGAGCTTGTGTCCGATGTCCAAGATGGTCTTGAAAGGCAAATCCAGGGTGTTGGCGTATCTGAGCGGATACGAACAGGGTTCGAGGTAGCCATCGTGGGTGCGCCAAATGTCGGAAAGTCGACATTGCTGAATGCGATAGCCGGGCGCGATGCTGCGATCACCTCGGAATACGCCGGTACAACGCGTGATGTGATCGAGGTGCGGATGGACCTTAACGGTCTCCCGGTAACAATCCTTGACACAGCAGGTCTTCGGGAGACGGAGGATTTCGTTGAATCGATCGGGATCGACAGGGCCAAGCAGCGAGCGCAACAAGCAGACCTGAGGGTTTTTTTGGTTGAGAATGATCAGCGACCTGATTTTTCAGTCCAGGTTGATGATATTATCGTTAAGGCGAAGGCCGATCTTCTGGAAACTCCTGACAACGCTGTCTCTGGCCTTTCCGGGCAAGGTGTTGGCGCTTTGATCGAGAAAATCACGTATGCCCTGTCCGAGCGCGCTGCAGATGCGGCAATCGCTACACGGGAACGACACAGGCTGGCGATGGCCAAGGGCTATGGTGCGCTGAACGATGCAAGCGCTCTCTTGCCTCAAGGTGAGAAAACCGCCGATGTGGCAGCCGAAGAGATTAGAACAGCTATTCGCGCGCTTGATTCTTTGGTAGGACGCATAGATGTCGAGAATGTTCTGGATGAAATCTTCAGCAGTTTTTGCCTCGGGAAATGAGGAGTGTTTCACGTGAAACATTTTGATGTCATCGTGATTGGCGGCGGTCACGCAGGTGCTGACGCCGCACATGCAGCGGCGCGCTTTGGTGTAAGAACTGCCCTTGTCACCCTTTCGAGGCGCGACATTGGTGTGATGTCGTGCAACCCCGCCATTGGTGGGCTTGGTAAAGGTCATTTGGTCCGGGAGATTGATGCGCTTGATGGTGTAATGGGGCGCGTGGCGGATCAAGCCGGCATCCAGTTCCGACTGCTCAATCGCCGGAAAGGCCCGGCAGTGCAAGGCCCCCGCGCGCAAGCTGACCGCAAGATCTATCGTGAGGCAATGCTGTCGGAGATTGAGGCGCAACCCAATCTGTCGGTGATCGAAGGCGAAGCCGCAGACTTCATCCTGGAAAATGGCCGAGTTGCCGGTATCACCTTGTTGGATGGATCGGAAGTCAAGGCGGGTGCCGTGGTGCTGACGACCGGAACTTTTCTACGGGGCGTCATCCATATTGGAGATGTATCCCGTGCAGGCGGTCGAATGGGTGACAAGCCTTCGATAAAACTTGCAGAGCGGGTTGATTCCTTCGGCCTTACGCTCGGGCGCTTGAAAACGGGCACCCCACCACGTTTGGATGGCAGTACCATTAATTGGGAGGGTCTGGAGGAGCAGCCCGGTGACGAGGATCCGGTTCTATTCTCCTTTCTCTCCGAGGCCCCGTTTGCGCGGCAGGTGTCCTGCGGGATCACACATACGAATGAAAAAACCCATGAGATCATTCGTAAGAATCTCGATCGATCAGCGATGTATGGTGGCCATATTGATGGCGTCGGTCCTCGTTACTGTCCGTCGATCGAGGACAAGGTTGTCAGGTTTGCTGAAAAGACATCGCATCAAGTGTTTCTTGAGCCTGAAAGCCTGTCTGACAACGTGATCTACCCGAACGGGATTTCCACATCGCTCCCCGAAGAGGTTCAGGAGGACTATGTGCAATCCATTCATGGATTGGAGAACGCTGTCATCCTGCAACCCGGTTACGCCATCGAGTATGATTATGTTGATCCGCGTAATCTTGATGCGACATTGGCGGTCAAGTCTGTGCCCGGCCTCTATCTTGCCGGTCAAATCAACGGAACAACCGGCTATGAAGAAGCGGCGGCTCAAGGCTTGGTTGCGGGGTTGAATGCGGCCCGATCGGTTTCAGGACATGAGCCCGTGTTTTTCAGCAGGTCGGATAGCTACATTGGCGTGATGATTGATGACCTTGTCACGCGTGGCGTGTCTGAGCCATACAGGATGTTTACATCGCGTGCGGAATTCCGATTGTCGCTACGGGCTGATAACGCTGACCAACGACTCACGCCCATCGGATTGGCCGCTGGATGTGTTGGCGAGATGCGCCAGAGGCTATTTGAGGAAAAGATGGAGCGGTTGGATGCCGGGCGGGAGATGCTGAATTCCAAAAGCTACACCCCGAAAGACCTGGCTTCGACAGGCTTGAAGATTAATCAGGATGGGACGAAGCGCACGGCGTTTCAGCTTTTGGCCTTTCCGGACATTGATTTTGAAACCTTGATAACCCTTGATCCGGCATATGAGGAAATTGACGGCGAAACGCGCTCCCAGCTTCAAAAAGATGCTCTATACGCCAACTATATTGCAAGACAAAAGCAAGATGTTGAGATGATGAAGCGTGATGAAGCGCAAGAAATTCCGGATGATTTCTCGTATGAGGGCATAGAGGGGCTTTCAAATGAGCTTAAATCCAAGCTGACTGTGGCGCGCCCGTCGAATTTGGCACAGGCAGCGCGGGTAGATGGCGTGACGCCAGCCGCACTCACCCTGATCCTGGCACGGTTGCGCAAAGAACGCCGGGCGAAATCAGCATGAGTGGACGGCCACCACTATCTGATGTTTCACGTGAAACATTGGATCGGTTGGAGTGCTTTGCTGACTTGCTTAGAAAGTGGAATCCTCGGATAAATCTTGTTTCAAAGAATACCCTCGATGATCTGTGGACGCGGCACATCATTGATTCAATGCAGATACGCGAACTGGCGCCCGACGATATTGACCATTGGGTTGATCTTGGGTCCGGCGGTGGGTTTCCCGGTTTGGTTATCGCGATCTTGGCCTTGGAAACGGAATCGCCCAAGCGCGTCACTCTGGTAGAAAGCGACGTCAGGAAATGCGCATTTCTGCGAACTGTTCTTCGCGAGACTGGCGCAAATGCGACCGTTCTCAATCAGCGGATTGAAGAGATACCGGGTTTGCACGCAAATGTCTTGTCTGCGCGCGCCTTGGCTGATTTGCCCAAACTTCTTGCATTTACGATACAGCATTTGGCGAAGGATGGCGTTGCGCTTTTTCCCAAAGGCGCTTCGTGGCAGAAAGAGGTTGAAGACGCTCAAAGCCAGTGGAAGTTTGATTATCAGGTTGCTAAAAGCAGAACAGAAGACGGTCCCGCCATTCTTGGAATAACAGGAGTTTCCCGTGTCTGATCCCATTCGTCCCCACGGCCCAAAAATCATTGCCGTTGCCAACCAAAAGGGGGGCGTTGGAAAGACCACCACTACGATCAATCTTGGCGCGGCTTTGGCCGAGGCTGGGCAGCGGGTTATGATTGTCGATTTGGATCCGCAGGGAAATGCATCGACCGGTCTCGGAATCGAACCCGATGAGCGGGAGTTCACCACCTACGAACTGTTACTCGAAGATATTGATCTTTCCGATGTCATTCGCCCAACGCAGGATGACAATTTGATGATCATTCCGGCGACGGTTGACCTGAGTTCTGCGGATATCGAGCTGATTGCCAATGAAAAGCGCAGTTTTTTGCTCCATGACGCTTTGCGCCAACACGCCATGGACGGATATGGCTTCGACTATATCCTTATAGATTGCCCACCGTCCCTTAACCTTTTGACGGTGAACGCGATGGTCGCCTCCCATTCCGTGCTTGTGCCGCTGCAAAGCGAGTTTTTTGCTCTGGAAGGTCTTTCGCAATTGATGCTGACCATTCGGGAAGTGCGCCAGTCTGCCAATCCCGGATTGCGGATCGAAGGCGTTGTGCTGACGATGTATGACGCCCGTAACAACTTGTCTTCCCAAGTCGAGCAAGACGCCCGCGACAATCTTGGCGATCTTGTGTTTCAAACCCGGATTCCCCGGAATGTTCGCGTCAGCGAAGCGCCGTCCTATTCAGTTTCCGTTCTTGACTACGATACAGGCTCCAAAGGTGCGCAGGCCTATCGTGACTTGGCGCAAGAGCTTATGAAAAATCAAACGCGAGCCGCCGCATAACGAAGGGAGCCAGCCATGGCCGATAAAAAAACCAAACAACGCGGCCTCGGTCGTGGGCTCTCCGCACTAATGGCGGATGTTGCCGAGGATAGCGCACAGACTGGTGAGGCCCCCAAAGCGCCTGAGCGCGACATCCCAATCGAGAAAATTTCGCCCAACCCGGACCAACCTCGGCGTAGCTTTGACCCGGAAAAACTTGATGACCTGGCGGCGTCCATCAAGGAAAAGGGTATTATCCAGCCATTGATCGTGCGCCCAAAACCCGACACGGATGGGGCCTTCGAGATTGTCGCCGGTGAGCGGCGTTGGCGCGCCGCCCAAATGGCGAAATTGCACGAAGTTCCCGTTCTTATCCGGGAATTCGATGATACCGAAGTTCTTGAAGTTGCAATTATTGAGAATATTCAGCGTGCGGATTTGAATCCTGTTGAGGAAGCGGCAGGCTACCAACAGTTGATGGACAAGTTCGGCCATACGCAAGAAAGGCTGGCTGAAGCCCTGGGCAAAAGCCGCAGTCATATCGCGAATTCGATGCGTCTGCTGGGCCTTCCGTCAGAAGTGCAGACCTATCTTGGCGAGGGGCAGCTTTCAGCCGGGCACGCACGTGCCCTCATTACCTCGGATGATCCTGCCAAACTCGCTCGCGAGGTGATCAAGAAAGGGCTTTCAGTTCGTGAGACCGAAAAGCTTGCGAAGAAGCCAATGGGCAACATTTTCTCCGAGGACGGCAATCGCAAGAAGTCGACCGCACCGGCAAAAGATGCAGATACAAAAGCACTTGAGGGCGATCTATCTGCCAATCTTGGTATGAAGGTCTCGTTGAACCACAAGCCGGGACAGGAAAACGGTCAGATCACTATTTCCTATGATACTTTGGATCAGCTCGATGAACTCTGTCGCTTACTAAGTTCAAGCTGATGTCAGCAGACTGTTCAAAACCGAGTTAAGCACAAGGCGGCCGGCTTGGGTTGTGCGCACCCGGTCGCCAGCCTCATTGATCATCCCAAGGTCAAGAAGATCATCCAGCGCCTTGCGCGGCAAAGGTTCTCCGGCAAGGCTTTCATACCGCCGCTTACTAATTCCTTCATTGATGCGAAGGCCCATCAAAAGGAACTCAATTGCCTGTTCTTCCGCTGGAATAGGCTCAAAAACCTTCTCAACTTCAGGCTGCCGCACACTCGCAAGCCACCGCGTTGGATTGGAATAGGCTTCCGTCGCGTATCGGGTTCCCTTCAGTGTAACACGCCCATGCGCCCCGGGGCCAATCCCGACGTAATCGCCATATCTCCAATAGATCAGGTTATGACGGGATTCCGCGCCGATTCTCGCATGATTGGAGACCTCGTAAGCCCCCAACCCTTCTGCCTCACACAAATCTTGAGTCAGTTGATACATGTCCGCGGCAAGATCATCTTTCGGCAATCCTTTCAGGCCGCCTTTGGAAAAACGGTCTCCAAAGGCGGTGCCGGGTTCGATTGTCAGCTGATAAAGTGAGAAATGATCGACGGCCATTTGCAGTGCTTCGGTCAGTTCGTTTCGCCATTGCTCAAGCGACTGGTCTTGCCGGGCATAGATCATGTCAAAACTGACACGATCAAAGTTTTTGCGAGCAATATCAAAGGCTTGGCGTGCCTCTGACACGCTGTGAATCCGACCAAGACGCCGAAGATCATCATCATTCAGCGCTTGAATACCCATAGAGACCCTTGAAATACCGCCCTGCGCATATTCACGGAACCGACCAGCTTCGACCGACCCGGGGTTGGCTTCAAGCGTAACCTCAAGATCATTCGCAACTGGCCAGTGCTTTTGCACCCGCTCCAGAATTGCGGCCACGGTGCCCGGATCCATCAAACTGGGTGTGCCACCACCAAAGAAAACAGAATTAAGTACGCGATTAGGTACTAACTCCGCGTAACGGTCCAATTCCGAGAGATAAGCCGCTTTCCAAGCGGCCTGATCAATTTGGCGCGACACATGAGAATTGAAATCGCAATACGGGCACTTAGCCTCACAAAACGGCCAGTGAATATAGAGGGCAAAGCCCCCGTTTTGCCAATCCTCAGCCAAAACAGCCCTTCACAAGTTTTGCGAAGGCATCCGCACGATGGCTGATCTTGTTCTTTTCCCAGCGATCAATTTCCCCGAAGGTCTTATCGTAGCCTTCAGGTTGAAAAATCGGATCGTAGCCATGTCCTTCATGTCCCCGCATGGGCCAGACGATCTGCCCCTCTACCGTGCCGGGGAAGACCTCGTCATGCCCATCCGGCCAAGCCAGCACCAAGGTGCAGCAAAAACGCGCGGTCCATGGTTTGGGTTTTCCGCTTTCCAAAAGCCGATCATGGGCTTTGCCCATGGCCATTGTGAAATCGCGCCCTTTTTCGGTTTCGGCCCAATTTGCCGTGAAAACACCCGGCGCACCGTCCAAAGCATCAATCTCGATACCCGAATCGTCCGACAAGGCCGGCAATCCGGCCGCTTTCGCCGCTGCATGGGCCTTGATCCGTGCGTTACCGACAAAGGTCGTTTCAGTCTCTTCCGGTTCACCGAGGCCTTTTTCAGCCGCACCAACAACCTGCACGCCGAAAGGCTCCAGCAAATTGGCGATCTCTTCCAGCTTCCCGGCATTATGAGTCGCCACCAAAAGCGTGTCGCCGTCGAATTTACGCATCGACTGCTGCCTTTTGTGCCGTGACCAACTCCAAAACCCCCTTCTCCGCCAAATCCAAAAGCTGGTTCATCTGGTCCCGGCTATACGTCGAACCCTCGGCACTCATCTGAACTTCGATCAGTTGCTTTGATCCGGTCATGATGAAATTCCCGTCGACTCCGGCTTCGCTATCTTCGGGATAATCCAGATCCAGAACCGGTTGACCGGCGTAAATCCCGCAGCTCACCGCCGCCACCGGATCAATCATCGGATCGCTCACCACGTCGCCGATCTTCATCAGCTTCTTGACCGCAAGACGAAGCGCCACCCAACCCCCGGTGATCGAGGCACAGCGCGTCCCGCCATCCGCCTGAATCACATCGCAATCCACGGTGATTTGCCGCTCGCCCAAGGCCACGCGGTCAACCCCGGCGCGCAAGGACCTGCCAATAAGCCGCTGAATCTCAACCGTGCGGCCACCTTGTTTCCCAGCAGTCGCCTCACGGCGCATCCGGCTGGTCGTTGACCGCGGCAGCATTCCGTACTCCGCCGTGACCCATCCAAGGCCCGATCCCTTGATGAACGGCGGCACGCGGTCTTCGATCGTGGCGGTGCACAGAACATGGGTATCCCCCATCTTGATCATGCACGAGCCTTCGGCATGTTTTGTAACCTCTGTCTCGATTGAAACAGCACGCATTTCACTTAAATTTCTACCCGACGGACGCATGGTATCTCCCTCAACATGGTTGGTTTGGGGATACATGCGCCGCTGGTCGGATAGCAACCCCGATTGACCTTTTCCGACAAGCATCTTTAATGGCGGATCATACGGGATATATGGGACATATGAGCAACGCCGGTAAAATACTGGAACAGATGAACGACCGCTCGCGCGAGGTGTTCCGCCGCGTGGTCGAATCCTATCTTGCTTCGGGCGATCCCGTCGGCTCCCGCACGCTGACCCGCGACATGAGCGAAAAGGTCTCTGCGGCAACCGTCCGCAACGTGATGCAGGATCTGGAATACCTCGGCTTGCTGGACAGCCCCCATGTCAGCGCGGGCCGCATCCCCACCCAGGAAGGCCTGCGGATGTTCGTAGATGGCCTTCTTGAAGTCGGTGATCTCGAAAACACCGACCGCAAGATGATTGATGCCACCCTTGGATCAAATTCCGATGATGTCACCGGCGCGTTGGATCGCATCGGTTCCGCCCTTTCGGGGGTCACACAGGGCGCCTCTCTGGTTCTTGCGCCAAAGCATGAGGCCCCCATCAAGCATATCGAGTTCGTCAGCCTGTCACATGATCGCGCCTTGGTCGTACTGGTCTTTGCCGATGGTCATGTCGAAAACCGCATCTTCCATCCGCCGCCCGGACAGACGCCAAGCTCCATGCGCGAAGCGGCGAATTTTCTGAACGCCCTGGTCGAAGGCAAAACCATCTCCGATCTGCAAACCGTGATCGCCCGCGAAATCAGCGCGCGACGGCAAGAGATCGACCAATTGGCCCATCAACTTGTAGAAAGCGGTTTGGCGGTCTGGGATGGCGACAGCGACAATTACGAACGCCTCATCGTGCGTGGCCGCGCGAATCTGCTGAACTCGGAAACCGAGGAAGAGGAGTTCGACCGCATTCGCACCCTGTTTGACGATCTCGAACGCAAGCGCGACATCGCCGAATTCCTCGAACTGGCCGATGAAGGCGAAGGCGTGCGCATTTTTATTGGCTCCGAGAACAAACTTTTCTCACTTTCGGGTTCCTCTCTGGTGGTCTCTCCTTATATGAACGCAGACCGAAAGATCATTGGCGCGGTGGGCGTGATTGGCCCGACCCGCCTGAACTATGGACGTATCGTGCCGATTGTGGATTACACGGCGCAACTTGTTGGAAAGCTGATCGCTGACCGCAGCTAAAGGTGAATTATGGCAGAGCCGAAAAACGACGACTTCCTCGACGACCTTGCTCAGGCCGAGGCCGAGGAACAATCTCATCACGCGGATGAAATCGACGACGCAGAGGCCGAGATCGAGGCGCTACGCGCTGAGCGGGATGCCCTTCAGGATAAATTCATGCGCGCCCTGGCCGAGGCCGAAAATGCCCGCAAGCGGAGCGAGAAAGACCGCCGCGAGGCTGAAAACTACGGTGGCTCGAAACTCGCCCGCGACATGCTGCCTGTCTACGACAACATGAAGCGCGCGCTTGAGGCCGCCACCGACGAGCAGAAAGAGGTGTCCGCCGCCCTGATCGAAGGGATTGAGCTGACCATGCGGGAATTGCTCAATGTCTTTTCCAAGCACGGCATCACGCTGATTTCACCCGAAGTTGGCGATAAATTCGACCCCAACCACCATGAGGCGATGTTCGAGGCCCCGCTGCCCGGCACCAAATCAGGCGAGATCATTCAGGTCTCTGCCCAAGGCTTCATGCTGCACGACCGCATCTTGCGCCCCGCGCAGGTGGGCGTGTCGTCCTTCCAAGGCTAACGATAGGCCGGGGTCACCCCGGCTTATCCGCCAACCCCTTCAATTCATAAATCAAATCAAGCGCCTCGCGCGGAGTCAGGTCATCGGGCAGGATCTCGGCCATCCGCTTGTCCAGATCAGACGCGCGCACTGGCGCAGGGGCGGGCGGCGGCGTGGCCGAGAAAAGCGGCAGATCATCAATCAACGCCTTCTGCGCCGTGCCACCTTCCCTCTCGCCTTTCTCCAAGGCATCCAGAACCACGCGCGCCCGTTCCACCACGGTGTGCGGCAACCCGGCCAGCTTGGCCACTTGCACCCCATAACTTCGGTCTGCGGCTCCACGCTTCACCTCGTGCAGGAAAATCACCTCGCCCTCGTGTTCCTTCACGCTCACCGTGGCATTATCCACCCGACCCAACTTGTCACTCAGGTTGGTCAACTCGTGGTAATGCGTGGCGAACAAGGCCCGGCAGCCATTCACATCGTGCAAATGTTCCAAAGTGGCCCAGGCAATGCTCAACCCGTCATAGGTTGCCGTCCCGCGCCCGATCTCGTCCAGAATGACGAGCGCATGATTATCCGCTTGGTTCAAAATCGCCGCCGTTTCGACCATCTCAACCATAAAGGTCGACCGCCCGCGCGCCAGATCATCACTCGCTCCAACGCGGCTGAACAATTGGCTGACCAGACCAACATGCGCGCTGGAGGCAGGCACGAAACTCCCCGCCTGCGCCAAAAGCGCGATGAGCGCGTTTTGCCGCAAGAACGTCGATTTACCCGCCATGTTCGGCCCGGTCAGCAGCCAGATATCGCTCTCATCTCCAAGCGCGCAGTCATTGGCGATAAAGGGCTCGCCCGCCTTGCGCAGCGCTTGTTCCACAACCGGATGCCGCCCGCCTTTAATCTCCAGGGCCCTGCTTTCATCCACCTGTGGCCGGCACCAGTTTTCGCCCCGCGCCAAATCCGCCAAACCGGTGGTCAAATCCATTTCCGCCAAAGCGCGCGCCGCCTGCGAAACCTCTGCCGATTTCTCCAAAATCGCCGCTTTCAGGCTGTCATAGAGCCGCTTTTCAATCTCAAGTGCCCGCCCCCCGGCATTCANAATCTTGGTTTCCATCTCGCTNAGCGGCACGGTGGTAAACCGCACTTGGTTCGCCGTGGTCTGCCGGTGCTTGAAGGTTTCGCTCAGCGGTTCCGACAGCATCTTGTCGGCATGGGTGCTGGTGACTTCGACAAAATAGCCCAGCACATTGTTATGCTTGACCTTCAGGCTCTGAATCCCGGTCAGCTCCTGATATTCGCTCTGCATCGCCGCGATCACGCCGCGCCCTTCATCGCGAAGTTGGCGCACTTCATCCAATTCCGCGTCATATCCGGGCGCGATGAATCCGCCATCCCGCGCCAAAAGCGGTGGTTCGGCAATAAGAGCTTGATCCAGCAAGTCCAAAAGCGCGTCATGCCCGGTCAAATCCCCCGCCGCCTCGGCCAATACCTTGGGTAACTCCAATCCCTCGACCATCCCCGCAATCTCACCGGCCTGCGCCAGACCATTGCGAATGGCCGCCAAGTCCCTTGGCCCACCCCGATCAAGGCCAAGGCGGCTTAGCGCTCGGTCAAGGTCCGGCACCTTCCGCAGCGCCCCGCGCAAATCTTCCGAGAATCGACCCTGTTCCACCGCAAAAGCTACCGCTTGCAAGCGATCCTGCACCACCTCCAACACCCGGCTGGGGCTGGACAGCCGCCGTTCCAACAAACGGCCGCCGCCTGCCGTCACCGTCCGATCGACCGAGGCCAAAAGCGATCCGGCCCGCCCACCGCTCATCGCTTGGGTAATCTCAAGATTGCGCCGCGTGGCGGCATCAATCTGCATCACCCGCGCCTGCGCCTCGCGCTGTGGCACCTGCAACAGGGGCAGTTTGCCCTTTTGCGTGATCTCGAGGTACTCAACGATGGCCCCCATCGCCGCCACTTCGGGCCGGCTGAAGGCCCCGAAAGCCTCCAATGTGCCAACGTCAAACAAGTCACAGAGGCGCTTTTCGCCACCAGTACTGTCAAAAGCCGCGCGACCCAGTTCCGTCACCGAGGCCCCGGATTCAGTGACTATTTCACCCAAATCCGTGTCATCTTCACTGGCAACAATCACCTCGGACGGCGCCAAGCGCGCCAATTCCGGCCCAAGCCTCACCTGCGCTAAGGGCATCACGTGAAACGCGCCCGTCGAAATATCGACCCAGGCCAAGGCCCCCTCGCCCCGCACCTGTGCAAAACTGGCCAGGTAATTGTGCCGCCGCGCCTCAAGCAGGCTTTCTTCGGTCAACGTCCCGGGTGTGACCAGCCGCACGACCCCACGCTTAACCACCGATTTCGAGCCGCGCTTTTTCGCCTCCTCGGGGCTTTCCATCTGCTCACAGACAGCCACGCGAAACCCTTTGCGAATAAGCGTCAAAAGGTAATTCTCAGCGGCATGCACCGGCACCCCGCACATCGGGATATCCTCGCCCAGATGCTTGCCCCGCTTGGTCAGGGCAATATCCAAAGCCTCCGCCGCCGACACCGCATCGTCAAAGAACAGCTCGTAAAAATCCCCCATCCGGTAGAACAGCAAAGCCCCCGGATACTCCGCCTTGATCTCAAGGTATTGTGCCATCATCGGCGTCACGGTGGATTTCATGGATGTCACGTCTGCCCCCCGGCGTTGATTGCCGCCAACATTACAAAGCCAAGCCCGCGCATGAAACCCGAAAACCCGCTTGCGGTTGAGGCTACCGCCAACCCCCGCTATGGAGTATCGAATCCGACTGATCCTAATAAGGCCGCGACATGTCCAAACCCAAGTTCACCCGTGAAGAGGCGCTTGCCTTCCATCTCGAACCCACCCCCGGCAAGTTCGAGATCACGGCCACCGTCCCGATGACCACGCAACGCGACCTGTCGCTGGCCTATTCCCCCGGCGTCGCCGTCCCCTGTGAGGAGATCGCCGAAAACCCCGGGTTGGCCTATGACTACACCAACAAGGGCAACCTTGTGGCCGTCATCTCCAACGGCACCGCCGTTCTGGGCCTTGGTAACCTCGGCGCGCTGGGCTCCAAACCGGTGATGGAAGGCAAATCGGTCCTCTTCAAACGCTTTGCCGATGTGAACTCCATCGACATCGAACTTGATACCGAAGACCCCGAGGAATTCATCAAGGCGGTCGAACTGATGGGCCCCACCTTCGGTGGGATCAACCTCGAAGACATCAAAGCGCCCGAGTGTTTCATCATCGAACAAACGCTCAAGGAAAAGATGGATATCCCCGTCTTCCACGACGATCAGCACGGCACCGCCGTGATCTGTGCCGCCGGCCTCATCAACGCTCTGCATATCTCAGGCAAGAAGATCGAAGACTGTAAGATCGTGCTCAACGGCGCTGGCGCCGCCGGGATCGCCTGTATCGAATTGCTCAAAGCCATGGGCGCGCGGCACGAAAACTGCATTGTTTGTGACACCAAGGGCGTGATCTATCAGGGCCGCACCGAAGGCATGAACCAATGGAAATCCGCCCATGCCGTCGCCACCGAGCTGCGCACGCTGGATGAGGCGATGAAACAGGCCGATGTGTTCCTTGGTGTCTCGGTCAAAGGGGCCGTGACCCAGGATATGGTTGCCTCCATGGCCGATAACCCGGTGATCTTCGCCATGGCCAACCCCGACCCCGAGATTACGCCAGAAGAAGCGCATGAGGTTCGCCCCGACGCCATCGTCGCCACCGGGCGCAGTGACTATCCGAACCAAGTCAACAACGTGCTCGGCTTCCCCTATCTTTTCCGCGGCGCGCTGGATGTGCACGCCCGCGCCATCAATGATGAGATGAAAATCGCCTGTGCCGAGGCGCTGGCCGAGCTTGCCCGCGCCGATGTGCCGGATGAGGTCGCCATGGCCTATGGCCGCAAGCTCGCCTTTGGCCGCGATTACATCATTCCCACCCCCTTCGATCCGCGCCTCATCCATACCGTGCCGCCCGCCGTCGCCAAGGCCTGCATGGATACCGGCGCGGCGCGCCGCCCCATCGTGGATATGGACGCCTACGAGCAAACCCTCGCCGCCCGGATGGATCCCACCGCCTCCATCCTGCGCTCCATCAACGCGCGCGCCCGCAACGCACAGGCCCGGATGATCTTCGCCGAAGGCGACGATCCCCGCGTCCTCCGCGCCGCCGTACAATATCAGCGTAGCGGGTTGGGCAAGGCCATCGTCGTGGGCCGCGATGATGATGTGAAACAGAAACTCGAGGCCGCAGGCCTTGGCGATGCCGTGCGGGAATTGGAAGTCACCAACGCCGCCAAAACCGACCGTTTGGATGACTACAAGGAATTCCTCTATCAACGCCTGCAACGCAAGGGCCATGACCGGCAGGATATTCACCGCATGGCCGCCCGTGACCGCCACGTTTTCGCGGCTCTCATGCTGGCCCATGGCCATGGCGATGGCCTTGTCACCGGCGCCACCCGCAAATCCGCCCACGTCATGGAGCGGATCAACCACGTCTTCGATGCCAACGCCGAAAACGGCGTGGCCGGTGTCACCGCCCTTTTGCACAAGGGCCGGATCGTTCTGATCACAGATACGCTGGTCCACGAATGGCCCGATGAAGAAGATCTCGCCAATATCGCCACCCGCGCCGCCGGTGTGGCCCGCCACCTTGGCCTTGAGCCGCGCGTCGCTTTCGTCAGTTTCTCAACCTTCGGCTATCCCAAATCCGAGCGGGCCGAGAAAATGCACCTCGCTCCCGAAGTGCTCAAGCGCCGTGGCGCTGATTTCGAATACGAAGGCGAAATGACCGTCGATGTGGCGCTCAACAAACTGGCACAGGAAAGCTACCCGTTCCAACGCCTCACCGGCCCGGCCAATATCCTCGTGGTGCCCGCGCGCCACTCGGCCTCGATCTCGGTGAAGCTGATGCAAGAAATGGCTGGCGCCACGGTCATCGGCCCGATCCTCTCCGGCCTCGACAGCTCGATTCAGATTTGTTCCTCGACCTCCACCGCCAGCGACGTGCTGAACATGGCGGTTCTTGC
>PR_CR_10_Liq_1_inCRDRAFT_1000874_pt1 | contig 17968 bp, 15 predicted proteins | sample PRCRCaboRojoPR_3_FD_10241 | JGI IMG/M metagenome (IMG submission 10241)
CGCGCGGATTCGACCTGCATCGACAATGCCGCCGCCACCGCCGCCGCTGAACGCCTTGTCACGACGGATGGTGTCGTGGCGATCATGGGCGCGGACTGCTCGGGCGTTACCGGTGCGGTCTTGTCGAATGTCGCCGTGCCGAACGGCATCCCGATGATTTCGCCCTCGGCGACCTCGCCCGCGCTCTCGACTGCCGAGGATAACGGCCTGTTCTTCCGCACGTCGCCTTCCGATGCGCGCCAGGGCGAAGTGCTGGCCGCGATCCTGGCCGACAAGGGCATTACCGAAGTTGCGGTGACCTATCACAATTCGGATTATGGCAAGGGCCTGTCCGACAGCTTCATCGCGTCCTTCGAGGCGAATGGCGGCACGGTCACGTTGAATGCACCTCACGATGCAGACAAGGGCGATTATTCGGCTGAGATTGGTGCGCTTGCGGCAGCAGGTGGTGAGGTTCTGGCGGTGCTGAGCTACGCAGACTCGGGCGGTAATGGTATCATTCAGGCGTCGATGGATCTTGGTGCATTTGATACCTTCATGATGGGTGACGGCATGTTCGCCGACAGCCTCATGGAGGATTTCGGTAACGATATGGAAGGCTCCTTTGGCGCCGTGCCGTGGTCCGAAGGCGATGGCGCAGACGCGTTTGCTGCCGTCACCGAAGCGGCCGGCATCAACGGCGACAGCTCGTTCACCCGCGAAAGCTATGACGCGGCAGCACTGATCGCGCTGGCGATGATGGCCGGTGGCGAGGCGACCTCGGAAGCGGTTGCCGCCAACGTACTCAACGTGGCCAATGCCCCGGGCGAGCCCATCCTGCCGGGCGAGCTGGGCAAGGCTCTCGAGATCCTCGCGAATGGTGGCGAGGTCGACTATGTCGGCGCGACCAACGTGGAGCTGATCGGCCCGGGTGAAGCGGCCGGTACCTACCGCGAATACACGGTCACCGACGGCGACTACGAAACCGTGACATTCCGCTGATCCACACCGTTGAATGACAGGGCGGCCCGGGGTGCGTTTCCCCGGGCTGCTCCATTAAGAAAAAGGCGCGCAACGACGCGTCACGGGGATAACCAGCTTGATCCAGGTCGACACCCTTCACCGCCATTTCGGCGGCTTTCGTGCCGTAGACGGGGCCACGCTCGAGATCGCGACCGGGTCGATCACCGGTCTGATCGGTCCGAATGGCGCCGGAAAAACCACGCTTTTCAACGTGATCGCGGGCGTTCTTGAGCCAACGTCCGGGCGCGTCACGATGGATGGCGAGGACATCACCGGCTTGCCGCCGCACGAGTTGTTTCACAAGGGGCTGCTGCGCACCTTCCAGATCGCACATGAGTTTTCGTCTATGACGTGCCGCGAGAACCTGATGATGGTGCCGGGCGGGCAATCGGGCGAAACCCTGTGGAACACCTGGTTCGGGCGCCGCCGCATCGCCGACGAAGAACGTGCGCTGAGGGCCAAAGCCGATGAGGTGCTCGAATTCCTCACCATCGACCACCTGAAGGACGAAAAGGCCGGCAACCTCTCCGGCGGTCAGAAGAAACTGCTCGAACTTGGCCGCACCATGATGGTCGATGCCAAGATCGTCTTTCTCGACGAGGTCGGCGCAGGCGTGAACCGCACGCTTCTGAACACCATCGCCGACGCGATCCAGGAGCTGAACCGCACGCGCGGCTACACCTTCGTCGTGATCGAGCATGACATGGATTTCATCGGCCGCCTCTGCGACCCGGTCATCTGCATGGCCGAGGGCAAGGTGCTGGCCCAGGGCGCGCTGGACGAGATCAAGGCCAATGAGGACGTGATCGAGGCCTATCTGGGCACCGGCCTCAAGAACAAGGACATGGTGGGCGCATGAGCGGCGAGACACCGTATCAGGACGATCGCGGCAACCGCGACCGGTCCATCACCAATCCGGGGCCTGCCCACATGGGCGATCCGGTCACGACCCATGGCCCCGTGACAAAGGCCGGGGGCGCTGGCCCTTTCCTGATCGGGGACGGCATGACCGGTGGCTACGGGCGCGGTGCAGATATCCTGCATGATTGCACCATCGCCGTGGACACGGGCGAGATCGCCGTGATCGTTGGCCCCAACGGTGCGGGAAAATCCACCGCCATGAAGGCGGTGTTCGGCATGCTGAACATCCATACCGGCGCCGTGAGGCTGAATGGCGAGGATATCACCCGCCTCAGCCCCCAGGACCGGGTGAGAAAGGGCATGGGCTTCGTACCCCAGACCAGCAACATCTTCACCTCCATGACGGTCGAGGAGAACCTCGAAATGGGGGCGTTCATCCGCAACGATGACATACGCGAGACGATGGAGCAGGTGTACGACCTGTTCCCGATCCTGCGCGAAAAGCGCCGCCAGAACGCGGGCGAGCTGTCGGGCGGCCAGCGTCAGCAGGTCGCCGTGGGCCGGGCTTTGATGACGAAACCTTCGGTGCTGATGCTGGACGAACCCACGGCGGGCGTGAGCCCGATCGTTATGGACGAGCTCTTTGACCGCATCATCGAGGTCGCCCGCACCGGCATCTCGATCCTGATGGTCGAACAGAACGCGCGCCAGGCGCTGGCCATCGCCGACAAGGGCTATGTGCTTGTTCAGGGCCGCAATGCCTTTACCGGGACGGGTCAGGAATTGCTGGCCGATCCCGAGGTCCGCAAGAGCTTTCTGGGCGGATGAGGGCGATGATGGCGCGTCAGATGGTTTTCAAAAACGCATCTTTTTCCGCATTCTTTTGTGGGGAACCTGTGGAAAAATTGTGGATAACGCACATTCAGCCATTTTGGGGCCTGTTGGCGGCCGCACTGGCGGTTATCCTGCTTTGGATGGGCCCGGCCGCCGCGCTCGACTGCCGCGCCACCCAGCAATGCCGGGGTGACGCGGCCAGCATGTGCGCGGCGTCCGACATGGAAATCCGGGTCGAACGCGCCGGCGGCAGCAAGGCCAACCTCTGGTTCGACGGCACCGGCCCCTACCCTGCCCGCATGTCCGACCAGGGCACCCATCTGCGCGCCACGCTGAGCAATTTCGCCGGGGCGCATCATTTCGACCTCTGGCCCGACGGGCGCTTCGTCTACCGGGGCAACCGGTCCAAGGCCTTTTCCGGCACCTGCGAGGGAGCGCTTTGATGGATTTTCTCAATGCCATCGTGGCCCTGTCCAATTTCGTCCTGATCCCCGCCATAGCCTATGGCAGCCAGCTGGCGCTTGGCGCGTTGGGGGTCACGCTGATCTACGGCATCCTGCGGTTCTCGAACTTCGCCCATGGCGACACGATGGCCTTCGGTACCATGGCCACGATCCTGGTGACCTTGGCCTTCCAGGCGGCGGGCCTGTCGCTGGGGCCTTTGCCCACGGCGCTTCTGGCCCTGCCCTTCGGCATCGCCGCCTGCGCGGCCCTGCTGATCGCGACCGACCGGGTCGTCTATCGCTTCTACCGTGCGCAACGGGTCGTGCCGGTGATCCTCGTGATCGTGTCGATGGGCGTGATGTTTGTTTATAACGGCATCGTGCGCTTCATCATCGGGCCAGATGACCAGCGGTTCGCAGATGGCGAGCGGTTCATCATCTCCGCGCGCGAATTCCGCAATCTGACCGGCCTTGACGAAGGTCTGGCCCTGCGCACCACCCAGGGCATCACCGTGATCACCGCCGTGGTGGTCGTGGCGCTGCTGTTCTGGTTCCTGAACCACACCCGCACGGGCAAATCCATGCGCGCCTATTCCGACAACGAGGATCTTGCACTCTTGTCGGGGATCAATCCCGAGCGCGTTGTGCTCTACACTTGGCTGATCGTTGCGGCCCTGGCCACGGTGGCGGGCACGCTTTACGGCCTCGACAAGAGCTTCAAGCCCTTCACCTATTTCCAGCTGCTGCTGCCGATCTTCGCCGCCGCCATCGTGGGCGGGTTGGGCAGCCCGCTCGGTGCGATCGCCGGCGGCTTCGTCATCGCGTTTTCCGAGGTGATGATCACCTATGCCTGGAAAAAGGTGCTGGGCTACATGCTGCCCGAAAGCCTCGCGCCGGACGGGCTCGTCCAGCTCTTGTCCACCGATTACAAATTCGCGGTCAGCTTCGTGATCTTGCTGATCGTGCTTCTGTTCCGCCCGACGGGGCTTTTCCGGGGGAAAGCGGTATGACCGACACGCTGCGCACATTCGGCCTTTTCGCGCTTGTGGCCCTGCTGATCATCGGCACGGGCGTGCTGCAAAGCTGGAACTCGGCGCTCATCATCCTGAACATGGGCCTCATCTCGGCGATCATGTCGCTAGGGGTGAACCTGCAATGGGGCTATGCGGGGCTGTTCAACGTGGGCGTCATGGGCTTCGTGGCGCTTGGCGGTCTGGCGACGGTGCTGATCAGCGTGCCCCCGGTGGGCGAGGCCTGGGCGGCGGGCGGTCTGCGGGTGCTGCTGGCACTCGTCCTTGGGGCGGCGACCATCGTCGCGGCAGTGCTGGTGCGCAGCCGCATGGCACCGGGCGCCGCGCGCGGCCTGGCCATGACGGCGGTGCTGATCCTCGGCTTCTTTATTTACCGCGCGGTCTTCGATCCGGGCGTTGCGGCCATCGAATCCGTGAACCCCGCCGCGACCGGGTTCCTGGGCGGCCTCGGCCTGCCGGTTCTGCTGGCCTGGCCCGTGGGCGGGCTTTTGGCCGCCGGCGCGGCCTGGCTCATCGGCAAGACGGCGCTTGGGCTGCGGTCCGACTACCTGGCCATCGCAACCCTGGGCATTGCCGAGATCGTCATCGCCATCCTTAAAAACGAGGACTGGCTGAGCCGCGGCGTGAAAAACGTGAGCGGCCTGCCCCGCCCGGTGCCCTACGAGATCGACCTGCAGAACGACCCCGCCTTCGTGGCGCGCGCGGGCGAGATGGGGCTGGATGCCACCACGGCCTCGACGCTTTATGTGAAGACCGGCTACTCGATCCTCTTCGCGGTCGTGCTGATCGTGCTGTTGGTGCTGGCGCAACTGGCCCTGAAAAGCCCTTGGGGCCGAATGATGCGCGCGATACGCGACAACGAAACCGCCGCGCGCGCCATGGGCAAGGACGTGACCGCGCGGCATTTGCAGGTCTTCGTTCTGGGATCGGCCATCTGCGGGGTCGCGGGCGCGATGATGACCACGCTCGACGGGCAGCTCACCCCCGGCACCTACCAGCCCCTCCGCTACACCTTCCTGATCTGGGTGATGGTGATCGTCGGCGGGTCGGGCAACAATTTCGGCGCGGTGCTGGGCGGGTTCCTGATCTGGTTCCTCTGGGTCCAGGTCGAGCCCGTGGGCCAACTCCTGATGTCGGGTATCACCGCCGGGATGGCCGAGGACAGCGCGCTTCGTGCGCATCTGCTCGACAGCGTGGCCCATATGCGGCTTCTGACGATGGGGCTGGTCCTGCTTCTGGTGCTGCGCTTCAGCCCGCGCGGATTGCTGCCGGAAAGGTGAGCGACAGGTATTTGGACCAAGAAGAAGCCAGGGACGCAGCGCGTTAACCCTAACGCCTGTTATCCTTAACGCGTGCGCCGAAAGTCAGTGCACCAGAGGCCATGCCGGGCGCAGGTCCCCTGCTTCATCTTTCCCCAAATACTCAAATGTTCACCGCACCTGCCACGGCACAGCGCTGCAGAAAAAGGCGCCGTCAGCCCAGGCTTGTCACCCACAGGATCGTCGCGTCGTCCTCGGACAGCGAGATCACGTTATGCCCCATCGTGGCGTCGTAATAGGCGCTGTCGCCGCGGCGCATCTCGATGGGTTCGTAGAACTCGGTGTAAAGCCGGATCACGCCGGTCAGGACAAAGAGAAACTCTTCGCCGTCATGGCGCACCCAGCCGTCGAATTCCTCCATTGACCGGGCGCGCACCCGCGCACGGTAGGGCAGCATCTTCTTCTTGGTCAGCGTCTCGGCCAGAAGCGTATGCTCGTAGGTCGTCGTGGCATGGGCCGCCCCCTCGCCGCTCTTGGTCACGGCCATGCGCCCGTTGATCTGATCGCGCATCGGCGGCGTGAAGAGCTGGGGCACCGAGATGTCCAGCCCGACGGCAAGCTTCTTGAGCGCATCATAGGTGGGCGACATCTGCCCGTTTTCGATCTTCGAGAGCGTGGACCGGACCAGCCCCGCCTGGCGCGCGGCCTGTTCGAGCGTCCAGTCCCGTTCCTTGCGCAGCTCGCGCACGCGCTGGCCAAGGTTGAGCGGCTCGGCCTGCACATCGTCGCCGGTTTCCCGCGCGATGCGGATCAGGGAACGGGGGTCTTTCGATGTCATAGCCCGGGTCTATAGGCAGCCGGCCCCGGACTTGCAACTGGTGCCATGGCCCCCTAGCACGTGGGCCATGACCTCGATCCTCGACCTCGGGCCACCGCCGCCCTGCCCGCGACCCTTCAACATGGCCGCCCATGTTCTGGGCCGTGCCGCAGAACAGCCCGACAAGATCGCCCTGGCGATCCTGTCGCCTGCGCGGGCCGAGCGCTGGAGCTATGGCCGGCTCGAGGCGGCCGTGCGCGGTATTGGCACGGGGCTCTTGCAGCGGGGCCTTGTCCCGGGTGACGTGGTGCTTCTGCGGCTGGGCAATACGGTCGAGTTTCCCCTGGCCTATCTGGGCGCCATCGCGGCGGGGCTTGTGCCTGTGCCCACTTCGTCACAGCTGACCGAGCGTGAGGTTGCAGCGCTCCTGCCGGACCTCGCGCCCAAGGCAGTGCTGCATGACCCTCGAGTGCCCTGCCCGGCTGATCCGGGCTGCCCGGTCATCGACACCGAGGCGCTCGCCGCCATGCACGACCTGCCGCCCTGCGCCTATGCCACGGGTGACCCGGACCGCCGCGCCTATATCGTGTATACCTCCGGAACCTCGGGGCGGCCGCGGGGTGTGGTCCATGCCCACCGCGCGCTGTGGGCCCGCGGCATGATGCACGCGGGCTGGTACGGGCTGACCGACCGGGACCGCCTGCTGCATGCCGGGGCGTTCAACTGGACCTTCACCCTGGGCACAGGGCTGCTCGACCCCTGGACGCGCGGCGCGACAGCGTTGATCCCGGCCGAGGGCGTGCCGATCGAGGCGCTGCCGCTGCTGTTGAAACGCCATGACGCGACGCTCTTCGCCGCGGCGCCGGGGGTCTATCGCAAGCTTCTGTCCCATCACGACCGGTTAGACCTGCCCAAGCTGCGCCATGGGCTCGTAGCGGGCGAAAAGCTGTCCGAGACCCTGCGCGCACGCTGGACCGCGGCCACGGGCACGATGGTCTACGAGGCCTTCGGCATGTCGGAATGCTCGACCTTCATCTCGGGCGCGCCCGGGCTGCCTGCTGCGCCGGGCACGCTGGGCCGTCCGCAGCCGGGGCGCAGGGTGGCGATCCTGGGCGCGGATGGAGAGCTCGTGCCCCTGGGCACCGAAGGCACCATCGCCGTGGCGCGCAGCGACCCGGGGCTGATGCTGGGCTACCTGAATGCGCCCGAGGAGACCGCCGCGCGCCTCGTCGGCGACTGGTTCCTGACCGGGGACCAGGGGGCCATGGATGCGGAGGGCATGATCACCTATCTGGGCCGGGCCGATGACATGATGAACGCGGGCGGCTACCGCGTCTCGCCCCTCGAGGTCGAGGCCGCCCTGCAGGGCCACTCGGGCATCCGGGAGGTCGCGGTGACCGATCTAGAGGTCAAGCCGGACGTGCGCGTCATTGCCGCGTTCTACACCGGACCCGAAGAGATTGCCGAGGACAGCCTCGCCGCCTTTGCGGCCAAGCGCCTGGCGCGTTACAAGCAACCCCGGCTCTACCGCCGCCTCGACACCCTGCCGACCGGCGCCAACGGCAAGATCCTGCGCCGTGCCCTGCGCCAGAAGGAGACCGACCATGGTCAAGCTTGATATCTTTTCCGACCCGATCTGCCCCTGGTGCTATATCGGCAAGGCCTATCTGGACCGGGCGCTGGCCCAGGTGCCGGATCACCCGTTCGAGATCGCCTGGCACCCGTTCCAGCTGAACCTCGGCATGCCGCTGATCGGCATGGACCGGCGCGACTATCTCGAGGCCAAGTTCGGCGGACAGAAGGCAGCGGTCGACGCCTATCTGCCTGTGCAAGAGCATGCAGAAAAGGCCGGGCTCAAGATCGACCTTGGCGCGATCCAGCGCACGCCCAACACGCTCGACGCACACCGCCTGATCCATTGGGCCGATGTCGAAGGGCGACAGGCCGCGGTGGTCTCGTCGCTGTTCAAGGCGTATTTCGTCGAAGGCCGCGATCTGGGCGACCGCGAGGTTCTGGCCGATATCGCCGATGGCTGCGGGCTGGACGCCGCGCTCATACAGCGGCTTCTGGCCAGCGACGCGGATCTCGACGAGATTCGAAAGCGCGACAAGGCGGCCCGGGACATGGGGATCAAGTCCGTGCCCACCTTCATCGTCGCGGGCCAGCACGCGGTGCCCGGTGCCCAGCCCACGGATCTGTGGGTCAAGGTGATCCGGGAACTCCAGGCCATGGCATAGCGGGGGCCCCCATGAGCGGCGCAAAGGTCCTGACCCTGATCGGCATGCTCGCCTCGATCGTGATCGGCGGCACGGTCTTTTTCCGCTTCATCGAAGGCTGGTCCTGGCTCGACAGCTATTTCTTTACTGTGGTGACCTTGTCGACCGTGGGCTACGGGTCGCTTGTCCCGGAGACCGCGGCGGGCAAGATCGGCACGACCGTCTTTATCTTCATCGGGCTTGGCGTTTTTGCCGTGACGATCCAGCAATTCGGGGCCTTTGCCTTGCGCAAGCGCGAAGAGCACACGGAATGGCTGATCGCGCGGCTGGGCCATGCCCAGAAACCCGTGCACCCGGCGAACGAGGAGGAGGACCCGAAGGGCTGAGCGTCTGGCGCTTGGGTCGGCCGCGTGATACCGCGACACCGTCCCGCCCATCACGCAAAGCCCCCATGGAACAGCGCATGTCACGGGTCGAGCTTGTCGCGCTCATCGCGATGATGTTCTCGACCATCGCCTTCTCGATCGACTCGATGCTGCCGGCCCTGCCCGAGATCGCGGCAGAGCTGACGCCCGAAGCCCCCAACCGCGCGCAGCTGATCCTGACCGCCTTTATCGGCGGGATGGGGATCGGGACCTTCTTCACCGGCCCGCTATCCGATGCCTACGGACGCAAGCCCGTGATCCTCTATGGCTCGGTCGTCTATATCGGGGCCGCGATCGTGGCATGGCAGGCGCGCTCGCTCGAGCTGTTGCTGGCCGCGCGCTTCGTGCAGGGCCTGGGGGCCGCCGCGCCGCGGGTGGTCGCGCAGGCGGTCATCCGGGATATCTTTGCCGGGCGCGAGATGGCGCGCATCATGTCCTTTGTCCTCATCATCTTCGGCATCGTGCCGGTTCTGGCACCCACCATCGGCGCCGGGCTGATCGCAGTGGCGGGGTGGCGCGCGGTCTTCGTGGCCTACGTCCTGTTCGCGCTGGGCTTCGCGGGGTGGATGGCCTTGCGCCTGCGCGAAACGCTGCCGCCGGACCGGCGGCGCCCGATCCGGCTGTCGCTGTTGCGCGCGGCCCTGGCCGAACTTCTGTCGCTACCCAGCGTGGTCTACGCGACCGGAGTCCTGACGCTGTGTTTCGGCATCCTTTTCACAACCCTGTCCATGGTTCAGCCGGTCTATGACATCACCTTCGGCCGGGCCGACAGCTTTCCCTACTGGTTCGGGGCCATTGCCGTTCTGGCGGGGTCGGCCAGCCTCTTGAATGCGATCTTCGTGATGCGGCTGGGCATGCGGCGGCTGATCACCATGGCGCTGGGGCTGCAGATCACGCTGTCCTCGGCCATGCTGATCGCGACGGGCGTGGGCGTCGAGGGCGATGCGGCGTTATACCTGTTCGTGGCGTGGCAACTGGGCGTCTTTTTCCAGATCGGGCTCTGCATCGGCAATCTGAATGCGCTCGCCCTGGAACCGGTGGGCCATATCGCGGGCATGGCGGCCAGCATGATCAACGCGCTTGGCACCGTGGGCGCGGTCGTTCTGGCCATTCCCATCGGGCTGGCCTTCGACGGCACGCCCCTGCCCCTGGTCATCGGTGTACTCGTGCAGGCCGTACTGGCGTTCGGGCTCATGCTGATGTTGCGGCGGACCGAGAGGCGGGCGGCGCGCGCGGCCTAGCGATCCTCGCAGGCGCGGTCGAGGTCCTCGGCAAAGGGGGCCAGCGGTTCGGGGCGGTAGCCGGGCACGGAACACCAGCGTGCCTGCGCGGTGCGCGACACGCGCCAGAGCGTTTCAGGCCCGGCACGGTTCACCGGACGCCAGCGCAGGATCCGGTCCAGGACCCCGTCGGGGGGCACGCTCTGGTTGGCCAGGGGCGCGGCGATATCCTCGGATGCCGCGAATTCGGCGAGTTTTTCAGCGTCGAACGCCAGCCCCTGTTCCATGGCCCCTTCGGCGATCCAGCGCAGGGTGATGTTCGACAGGCCGTTGATGTCCCCGCCCCCGCCGACCGAGCCGTGGTCGCCCAGAAACCACTCTTGCCGGTAGGCCCGCCGCCGATCCGGATCGTCGCTGTTGAGCTGTCCGAGATTGCCCCACAGCGCCGGGGGATAGCTCGCGCGGGTCTCGTCGATGGCGACCGCATGGCGCGCGGCCCGGACCGAACGGGACAACTGGGTGTCGTGGAATTCGTGCTTGGTGTTGAACAGCCGCGCCAGCAGCTTGTAGTGGCCCGGCACGCCGAGGGCGCCTACCGTGTCCCAGACCCCCAAATAGGTGATCGACAGCAGCGGCGGGCGTGCATCGCCCTGGGCCTCGCGCCAATCGGCCTCGGCCACGCTTGTGGCCCAGCCGGGGGAGTAGTCGCGCCGGAACCGCCAGCTCGCTTCGGTGTCCGGGCGGGTATAGGGCCAGCGATTGCGATACCGCGCCATCGCCGTCCAGACCCGGTGGGACTGGGTATGCCCCGGCAGGCCCGAGGCCCGCAGCATTCCCGCCAGCGACCGCGCGGTGAACGCGCCACGGGAAAAACCGAAGATGAACAGGCTGTCGCCGGGATGATACTGCTCGGCCAGGAAGCGGTAGGCCTTGAGGATATTGCCCGTGACGCCTGCGCCGAAGGCCCCGCCCACGATCTTGTCGTAGACCCGCGGCAGGCGCGACAGGCCAAAGCCCGTGCCAACGCCAGGAATGTAGCGGTGGATCTGGGTGGTACCGTCCGGCGCCTCGGGCAGCGCGGCATGGAACAACTTGTAGACATTGGTGGGGAACGGCGCATCGGGCCGATTCCAGGTGCCGTCACAGAAAATGGCGATGCGTTTGGGCATTGGAGGCCTGTGTCAGAGTGGTTTCAACCGTTGCGCGAAGCCTAACACGAAACCATCGGCAGATGCATCCGCGCGCGGCCTGCAGCAAAAACGGTATACAACCGCATACCGGGCTTTGCATCGGCCGCGGTTTCGGCTATCACGCCGGGGACTCAACCGATCCATCCGAAAGGGCGACCTGATGGCAAACCCAGATATTGTCTACACCACCGTCGATGAAGCGCCAGAACTGGCCAGCGCCTCGCTCCTGCCGATCGTGCGGTATTTCGCGCAAGCCGCCGGCATCTCTGTCGAGACCCGCGACATCTCGCTCTCGGGCCGGATCATCGCCGCCTTCCCCGAGCGGCTGACCGACGCGCAGAAGCAGTCCGACGACCTGGCCTGGCTGGGCGACTGGGTGAAAACGCCCGAGGCCAACGTGATCAAGCTGCCCAACATCTCGGCCTCGGTGCCGCAGCTGGTGGCCGCGATCAAGGAACTTCAGGGCAAGGGCTACGACCTGCCCGACTATCCCGAAGACCCGCAGACCGACGCCGAGAAAGACGCCCGCGCCCGCTATGACGCGATCAAGGGCTCGGCGGTGAACCCGGTCCTGCGCGAAGGCAATTCGGACCGCCGCGCCGCCGCCGCCGTCAAAAGCTTTGCGCAGAACAATCCCCACCGCATGGGCGACTGGAGCGCGGACAGTAAGACCCGTGTCGCCACGATGGGCGACGGCGATTTCCGCTCGAACGAGGTATCGGCGACGCTCGACGCAGCGGCGACCGCCAAGATCGTGCTGGAAACCGCATCGGGCGAAACCGTTTTGAAGGACGGTGTCAGCTACCCCGCCGGCACCGTGGTCGACGCCACCTACATGAGCGCGGCCAAGCTCGACGCCTTCCTGGCCGAGGAGATCGAGAAGACCAAGGCCGAGGGCGTGCTCTTTTCGCTGCACATGAAGGCCACGATGATGAAGGTGTCGGACCCGATCATCTTTGGCCACGCGGTCAAGGCCTGGCTGGCGCCGGTGTTCGAGCAATATGGCGACCGGATGAAAGAGCTGGGCGTGAACCCCAACTCTGGCCTTGGCAACCTGTTGGACCGGGTCAAGGACAGCCCCGAAATCCTGCAGGCCATCGAGGACTGCCGCGCCGCGCGTCCGCCCATGTACATGGTGAACTCCGACCGGGGCATTACCAACCTGCATGTGCCCTCGGACGTGATCATCGACGCATCCATGCCCGCGCTGATCCGCGACGGTGGCAAGGGCTGGGGCCCGGACAACGCCCAGCACGACACCAATTGCGTGATCCCCGACAGCTCTTACGCGCCGGTCTATGACGAGACGATCAAGTTCTTCAAAGAGAACGGCAAGCTGAACCCGGCCACCGCCGGCACGGTCCAGAATATCGGCCTGATGGCCCAGAAGGCCGAGGAATACGGCTCCCACCCCACCACCTTCGAGATCCCCGAGGACGGGACCGTGAAGATGGTGCTGGAGGATGGTACGGTGCTGCACCAGCACACGGTCCAGACCGGCGATATCTGGCGCTCGGCCAGCGCGCGCAAGGCGCCGATCGAGGACTGGGTGAACCTGGCCATCGAACGGCAGAAGGCCACGGGCTACCGCGCGATCTTCTGGCTGGACGCGACCCGCGCCCACGATGCCGAGCTGATCAAGTACGTCAAACCCATCCTCGAAGCCGCTGGTGTTGCAGATAAATTCGAGATCATGGCCCCGCGCGAAGCGACCCGCGCCAGCCTCGAGACGATCACCAAGGGCGAGAACACCATCGCCATCACCGGTAACGTGCTGCGCGACTACCTGACCGACCTGTTCCCGATCCTGGAACTGGCGACCTCGGCCAAGATGCTGTCGATCGTCAAGCTGATGCAGGGCGGCGGGCTGTTCGAGACGGGCGCCGGCGGCTCGGCCCCGAAACACGTGGAACAGTTGCAGAAGGAAAGCCACCTGCGCTGGGACTCCTTGGGCGAGTTCTGCGCGCTGGGGGAAAGCTTCAAGTTCCTCGCCGACGTCAAGGACAACGCCAAGGCGCGCGTTCTGGGCACCGCGGTCGAGGCCGCGACGCAGGGCATTCTGGACAATGGCCGGTCACCGTCTCGCAAGACGGGCGAGCCCGACAACAAGGACAGCCACTACTGGTTCGCCCGCTACTGGGCCGAGGCCCTGGCCGCACAGTCGGATGATCCGGACATGGCCGCTCGCTTTGCCCCGGTGGCCAAGGCGCTGGCCGAAGGCGAAGCCGCGATCGTGTCGGAACTGGCCGCCGCGCAGGGCAAGCCCGGCGATACCGGTGGCTACTACAAGCCCGACCCGGGCAAGCTGGCACAGGTGATGCGCCCCTCGCCCACGCTGAACGCGATCATCGGCTAAGCCCGGGCCACAGGTTGCCCACGGCAGCGCCCGCCGTTGGACGGGCGCTGCTTTGTCATTCTGACCAACCACGCGGCCTGTGCGCACACGTCTTGAGCACGCGGCCTGTGCGCAGCAACGCACGATGCCTGCGGGAGCCTTGCGGGTTGGACTTTTCTGCACCGCGGCATAGCTTCCCTGCATGCTGATACTCGATACACCTCCTGCGGATCGACACACACCGGCCGAGGACATCCAGGGCATTCTCATCGGGACGCTCCTGGTCGCAATGGGGATTCAGTTCCTGGCCGCGTCGGACCTGATCACCGGTCAGATCGCCGGTCTTGCGCTGGTGATGAATTACGCGGGGCTTGGCAGTTTCGGCCTGCTTTTCTTCCTGCTGAACCTGCCGTTCTATGTCTTCGCCTTCCGCCAGATGGGGCCGGGCTTTACCGTGAAGAGCTTTACCGCCGTAGCGCTCATGTCCGGGTTTGCCGAGACGCTGCCGTTCGTGTTGACGATCCAGAACCTGCACCCGGGCGTCGGCGCAGTGCTGTTCGGGGTCAGCGCCGGGGTGGGCCTTCTGTCGCTGTTCCGTCACGGGGCGAGCCTTGGGGGCATCGGGATCACCGGGCTCTATCTGCAGGACCGTTTCGGGATCAAGGCGGGCTGGGTGCAGCTGGGCTTCGATCTGTGCGTCTTCGCCGGGGCCTTCGCGCTGTTTCCAGCCGATATCGTGGGGTATTTGCTGTTGGGCGCGGTCGTTCTAAACCTGATCGTTACCATCAATCACCGCCGCGACCGGTACATCGCCCGGTCGTGACGCTGGCGCGGCATTGGGCTATCCCGGAGCACGACCCCCACGCCGGAGCCCCACCATGCCCACCGCCTACCTGTACCTCCTTCTTGCCATCGCCGCCGAGACGGTGGGCACCACCGCGCTTCAGGCAAGCCAGCAATTCACGCGGCTGGGCCCGTCGGTGCTGGTGGTGCTGGGCTATGGCCTGGCCTTTTACCTTCTGAGCCTGTCCCTGCGCGAGATCCCGGTCGGCATCGCCTATGCCATGTGGTCGGGCCTGGGCATCGTCTTTATCGCAGCCATCGGCATGATCGTCTTCGGCCAGAGGCTGGACCTGCCTGCTGTGATCGGCATCCTGATGATCCTGGCGGGTATCCTGGTGATCCAGCTTTTCTCGAAAACGAACACCCATTGAGGCCGGACAGCCAGCAGCGGAACACGGGAAACGGGTGGCAGGGGTGGTCCGCCGGAGCAAACTCGCACAAAAAGGGGAACTCGCCTCAAGTCGTCCGACGAACCTTGCACAGCGGTAGTGACGTCAGGTCACACAGGACAGTCAGGTATTCCATACCCCGGACCGGCCTACCCCATCGCCCGCAACCGCTTGATCAGGCTCGAAGTGTCCCAGCGTCCGCCGCCCAGCTTCTGGACGTCCTTGTAGAACTGGTCCACCAGCGCGGTCACGGGCAGCGACGCGCCGTTCTCGTTCGCGGTGCGCAGGCAGATGTCGAGATCCTTGCGCATCCAGTCCACAGCAAAGCCGTGGTCGAAATGGTCGTCCAGCATCGTCTCGTAGCGGTTGGCCATCTGCCAGCTGCCCGCGGCGCCCTGGCTGATGATCTCGACCACAGCACGGCCGTCGAGCCCGGCCTTCTCGGCAAAATGCAGCGCCTCCGACAAGCCCTGAACCACGCCTGCGATGGCGATCTGGTTGCACATCTTGGTCATCTGGCCCGCGCCGCTGTCGCCGATGCGCCGGCACAGCTTGGCATAGGCGTTCATGATCGGCTCGGCCCGGTCATAGGCCCCCTGGTCGCCCCCGCACATGATCGACAGCTGGCCGTTCTCGGCCCCCGCCTGCCCGCCCGAGATGGGCGCGTCGACAAAGCTGACCTGCCGCGCGTCGGCCGTGGCATAGAGCTCGCGGGTGACCTCGGCACTGACGGTTGTGTGGTCTACGAAGACCGCGCCGCTCGCCATGCCTGCAAAGGCGCCGTCGTCGCCCAGGCAGACCTGGCGCAGGTCGTCGTCGTTGCCCACGCAGGACATCACGAAATCGCAGCCCTTGGCCGCGCTGGCCGGGGTGTGTGCCGCGGCACCGCCATGTTCGGCCACCCAGGCGTCGGCCTTGGCGGCGGTGCGGTTGTAGACCGTCACCTCGTGCCCCGCCTGTTTCAGATGTCCCGCCATCGGGTAGCCCATGACCCCAAGTCCCAGGAACGCAACCTTCGCCATTCGCTTTATCCTCGCCCATTCACACGTTAGAGATTTCCCGTCCGAACCTGCCGCAGGTCGGGCGGAATGAACAGGGGGCAAAGCATGGCGCAAGTGTTTCGGTGGCTGGTACGGATCGCCTTTGGTCTGATCGCCCTCACCGTTCTGGTCCTGTTCGGGATCTACTACCTCGCCTCACGGTCTCTGCCCGACTATGACAAGACACTCCGGGTCGCGGGGCTGGGGGCGCCCGTCGAGATCGTGCGCGACAATGCGAACGTGCCACATGTCTTCGGTCAATCGGACGCGGACGTGTTCTTTGGCCTGGGCTATGCCCACGCGCAGGACCGGCTGTGGCAGATGACGACCCTGCGCCGCACGGCCCAGGGGCGCCTGTCCGAGGTCTTCGGCGCCCGTACGGTCGAGATCGACACGCTGATGCGCCGCTATGACCTCTACCGCCTGGCGGTGCAGTCGGTCGAGGTACAGACGCCCGAGGCGCAGGCGGCGCTCCGGGCCTATGCCGCCGGGGTGAATGCCCGGCTTGACGAGATCAACCGCGAGGCCCTGGGCCGTGGCGCGCCAGAGATGTTCCTGTTCAACGCGCCCATTGCGCCGTGGCAGCCCGCGGATTCGCTCGCGATCATCAAGCTGATGGCGGTGCAGCTGTCGGGCCATCTGCAGAACGAGGTGCTGCGCGCGCGCACCTCGCTTCTTCTGCCCGACGAGAACCGGTTGAACGACATCCTGCCCACGGCGCCGGGCCAGGGCGTGGCCGCCCTGCCCGACTATGCCAGCCTTGTGCCCGGGGTGCCGCGCTACACGCAGGTCGCCCGGGCCGAACGGCATCCCCTGTCGCCTGTCGCGCGCCCGGGGCTGGCGGGGGCGTCCAACGCCTGGGCCGCCGCACCCGCGCGCTCGGCTGCGGGCGGGACGCTTCTGGCCAACGACCCGCATCTGGGCTTCACCGCGCCCGCGATCTGGTACCTGGCCCGGCTCGAGCTGCAATCGGGCGGCGTGATCGGCGGGTCGATCCCGGGCATCCCGGTGCTTCTGACGGGCCGTGGCGCGGATCTGGGCTGGGGGCTGACCTCGTCCTATCTCGATGACCAGGACCTCTATATCGAAGAGCTGAACCCCGACAATCCCGAGGAGTACCGCACGCCAGACGGCTTCAAACCGTTCGAGACGCGGCGGTCGATCATCGAGATCGCCGATGCCGAGCCGGTCACCCTGACGCTACGCTGGACCGAAAACGGCCCCGTCCTGCCCGGCCGCCACTACGATCTGGCCACGATCACCCCGCCCGGGCATGTGGTGTCGCTGGCCTGGACCGCGCTCAGCCCGCGTGACACCTCCTATTCGGCCGCCCTCGGGGTGATGACGGCGGGCGATGTGACCGCTGCGCTTGCGGCGGCCGAGGGCTATGTGGCCCCGTCGCAGAACCTGACCCTCGTGGACCGGCAGCGGATCGCGATGAAGATGATCGGGGCCATGCCCCGCCGCGCCGCCCGCCATCAAAGCCAGGGCCGCCTGCCCAGCCCCGGCTGGATCGAGGTGAACCGTTGGCAGGGCCGCAGCCCCTATGCGGCCAACCCGGAATTCATCGCGCCCTCTGGCGGCATCCTCGGCAACACCAACAACAAGACGGTCGAGCGGCCCTTTCCGCTGCATGTCTCCTACCTTTGGGGGGATAGCCAGCGGGTGCAGCGCTGGCAGCGCCTGATGCAGTCGCGCCAGGTCCACACCCGCGACAGCTTTATCGAGGCACAGCTGGATACGGTCAGCTTCACTGCCCGCTCGCTGCTGCCGCTGGTGGGTGCCGATCTGTGGTTCACCGGAGAGGCCGCACCCGAAGGCACGCCCGAACGCCGCCGCCAGCGCGCGTTGCAGCTTCTGGCCGACTGGAACGGCGAGATGAACGAACACCTGCCGGAACCCCTGATCTATGCCGCCTGGATGCGCGCCTTGCAGGACCGGCTGATCCGCGACGAGCTGGGGCCCCTGGCCGACGAGTTCAGCCATGTGGAGCCTTTGTTCATCGAGCGTGTCTTTCGCGATGTCGACGGCGCGTCGATCTGGTGCAACGTGATCCAGAGCGC